>Ga0209748_1001008_pt1 | contig 14197 bp, 8 predicted proteins | sample BarGraIncu00421A_FD_185490 | JGI IMG/M metagenome (GOLD analysis project Ga0209748, IMG submission 185490) | Arctic peat soil microbial communities from Barrow, Alaska - Barrow Graham LP Incubations 004-21A (SPAdes) (version 2) | ecosystem: Environmental > Terrestrial > Soil > Wetlands > Peat... | reverse complement strand
ACAAATGTTACAATTATCGGAGGAATTATAGCATTTGTCTTCTGTCTCTATCTCTGGATCATTCCTTTTGCAGCCGATCTCTTTGCCCAAAACATTCCTCAATCTTATGAAATCTCCTTGGGCGATAAAATCTATGCTCAGATCGTAGCAAACGACACAATCGATACCCTTGAAACCAACATTGCCAATCGTTTTGCAAAACAGATCAATTTTAACACCGAATATCCAATTCAGATCACTGTTGTCCATGGGAAAACAATAAATGCATTTGCAACTCCCGGCGGACATATCATTATCTACGACACCTTATTAAATGATTTGGAAAACCCGGATGAATTTGCAGCACTGCTTTGCCACGAGGTCACCCACATCAAAGAACGCCATTCATTGCGTGCCATCACCAGCGATCTTTCACGGAGTCTTTTTTTGTCAATTGTCTTCCGCGATCATAACAGCATTTCATCTGTGCTAGTTTCAAATGCTAACATGTTGAATACCTTACGTTATTCCCGTGAGATGGAAAAAGTTGCAGACAAGGGCGCCGTTAATACATTGATCAATAACAATATAGATCCGGATGGTATAGTGCAATTGCTCAAACTCCTCAAACGTGAAGATAAGTCGAATGGCGACTTAACATATCTAAGTACTCATCCTGCCACCGATCAAAGAATCAAAGATGTAGAGGGATTTATCGATAGTTATAATATCCGGATCATACAGAACAAACAACACAACGACACCTGGAAAGATTTCAAAAAAACCTCCAAAAAATAAATCATCCTTAGTACTTCACAAAATCAATATTGTGGACTTTTTAAAACCATTGCCCAAACTGGGGTACAATCACTTATAAAAACAATTTTCAATCTCGTACGCTATCATCCAAACAATTATTTAAATAGGTTCTACCTAGAGTTCTGCACTCTTTATCCGTTATCATTTGTACCTGCAACAAATGCAATTCGTGCTAAAAAAATAAACTCACAAAAACAGTGAATCAGTTTTATGGCATAGATTTTGCATAATTTTAAATTGACAACACTTTAAATTCAAAAAAAATGAGAACTATTATCAAATTATGTATTTGTGTACTATTTATATTTAGTTTCACTGCATGTCTTCCTGTTATGATGACAGGAAGAGTAGAAGGTCACGGTCGTTATTATTATAATAATCACCAATACAACAATGGCCGCGAATATCGCCAGGCCAGAAGAGGAAGTAGTGTTCAGGTCAGAATAGAAGGAAATAGAGACAGCAACCGTGGCGAAAGACGTTAATTGACTTGACCGGTTAGCTTTGAGCTCCGGATAATTGTATCCGGGCCGTAAAATGAACATATTTTAAAAATAAGCCTAAACGACTAAAAAGATAAAAAGAGAACTTAAAAACTCAACAGATCCTTTTAGTCGTTTTTTCATCTCAAAGAATTATTTCTTCCTTCCATCCACATTCTACCAGGCGAAAAAAAAACCTTTTAACAATCTTTCTTTAATCGATCAAAAACCCAGTGAAAACTCCCTGAAAATAGCTATATAAAGGAAGGAACCTCCACCCCTTGTCCACCCTTTGTCCACCCTTTGTCCACCCTTTGTCCACCCTTACTCCACCTTATAGGAGAGTTGAGAATGGGTGGAGATCCCCTTGAGGTTGCGTGGACAACCCGTCGAGCTTCCTTCGTTCTTCGAAGAATAGTCCCTGGATATTCCGCTCTTTATAGAAGAATTTTTGAAAAAGGATGAGTTCTAGATATCGACTTCTTCGAGTTGAGGGTTGACCGACTTTCGATAGCCACCGGGAGTCATTCCGATTTTTTCCTTGAACAGTTTACTGAAATAATAGATCGAGCAAAAGCCAAGACTGAAAGAGATCTCCTTGATAGACAGGGTGCTGTTGGCCAACAGGTATTGTGCCTGTTGAATGCGGAGTGAAAGATGGTATTGGGCCGGAGATAGACCGATGTATTTTTTAAAGACTTTTCTGAACAGGGAATAACTGATATTGAGTTCTGAAGCCAGATCTTCGACATTGAGATTACTCGTCAGATTGTTCCGGATGATGATACAGGCATTCTGAATACTGTGTTCGATAGTTTTATTTTCGAAATTCTCTTTCTTCTTGATGGATAGAATCCTTCCGAGTATAAACATAACATGACCTACACTCATCTCCTGATAGCCTGGTTTCTCATCACGGATCAGGTTAAAGACTTCAAAAAATGCTTTGATAATGCTTTCGTGATATCCAATATTTAAAAGTGGGGCATCAGAGGAGAAAAAGGTCAGACCAAAAATTTGTTGGGCGATTGGTCCGTTAAAGCCAATGTAATTTTCCTGCCAGCCTGTCTTAGCCAGAGGTTTATAGCGATGCCATACCCCCGGTTTAATGATAATAATTGAACCTTTCTTTATCGGGTAACTACTCTGGGTTGTTTCGATGATGCCTTCACCCTCTGTTATGTAGTTAATTTGATACTCGTGAAGGATTCTTCCTTTGTCCCAGCTAAATTCATAATTCAACGGGTGACCTTTGGGAGGATACGAACTTCCACTGGGTATTCCTGCATAACCGGCAACGTTTATATACATTCCCCAGTCCTCATTTTCCTGACTATGGGTTAAATATTTAAAGTAATTGGCCATTTTAGTGAATTTGTGTCATTTTACGTAAAAAATAGTTCAAAAAGCGTATTGTTATAACTGATTTTAAGCAATTAATTTGATGTCGAAATTAATCAATTTTTTACTACTTAACAAAAATGACACATAAAGTTCCTGATTCACTCATCGACCTCTGCACAGACCTTGGAAAAGACATTAATTTAGTGCAAGGCGCCGGTGGAAACATTTCACTAAAACAAGACAATAACTTTTGGATTAAAGCTTCGGGTACCTGGTTGGCCGATGCCCGAAAGAGTTCTATATTCGTTCAACTCGGATTAAAAGAGGTTTTGGCTGCTTATGAAAACGGTAGCAATGATTTTACTGATTGTATCGTATCCACCAATGGCTTGCGTCCTTCGATTGAAACTTCACTACATGCTATCATGCCTCAGAAAGTTGTTGTGCATGTGCATTCAATAAATTCACTTTCATGGGTAGCCCGTAAAGGTGGAGATAAACTAATTGAGGAGCGGCTCAAAGGCTTATCATGGGCATGGATAAACTATATCAGACCGGGATTGCCATTGACTCAACTGATTCAATCTGTCATCAAGGGAAAACCACAAATCGATGTCCTGATGATGGCAAATCATGGTCTGGTAGTTGCCGCAGATACTGTAGAAGAAGTCAGAGCGCTTCTGGTAGAAGTTGAAAAAAGATTGTTACCTCCACAGCTTTCTACATCTGAAATTGATGAAGAAAAATTAAATATACTTTTGAAATTGATTCCTGAAGAATATCGTGTTCCAAAAAGCACAAAGATTCATATTCTGGCTCAAAATGAACATGCAACGGAATTAATAAAAGAAGGTGCATTATATCCCGATCATGTTGTATTTTTGGGGCATTCAATGCCGGTGTTACAGCCATATGAACTGCATTTATTGGAAGAGGCAACAGCTGCAACTCCGCATTGTGCAATTATTATTGGCCTTGGTGTCATTCTTGGAAACAAATGTTCATTGAGCGAAGAAGCCATGCTGGAATGTTTTGCACTTTTGGCGCCAACCCTGCCTGCAAAATCAGAACTCAGTTATTTCAGCGCCCAACAAATCGGCGAACTGCTGAACTGGGATGCTGAGAAATTGCGTCAGGCTGCTGATAAAATGAGACAGAGTGAAATGGAAAACGCTAAGAACTAATAAATGATCAAAACCTGTTCAGTCTATAAAAGGACAAGGCAGGAATTACGATATCAATAAACAAATGTCTTAATTTTTAAACCATAAACCAAAGAAAAGTATGAATCCACTATTAGGTATTTTATTAATGGCTATTGGCAGTGCATGTGCTGCAAGTTTTTATGTTCCTATTCGTAAAGTTAAATTGTGGTCATGGGAGACCTATTGGATTGTTCAGGGGGTAGCTTCCTGGATTCTGGCTCCGCTGATTTTTGCTATGCTTACAGTTCCTCATTTGGGTTCAATTATCTCAAACTCTTCGGCCAGTTGCATTTTTGGATGTATGTTTTGGGGAGCGCTCTGGGGTGTTGGTGGATTAACTTTCGGGTTGAGTATGCGTTATTTAGGTGTTGCATTGGGTCAATCAATAGCTTTAGGATTTTGTGGGGCATTTGGGACTTTAATTCCACCAATAGTAGCCGGTCAGAATCTTTTCAGCTCACGTGAAGGATGGATCATGTTAATTGGTGTTGCAATCAGTATTGCAGGTATCGCTATAGTTGGATATGCAGGTGCTTTAAAATCTCAGTCGATGTCTGAAGAAGACAAGAAAAAGGCTGTAAAAGAATTTGCTTTGAAAAAAGGATTATTGATTGCAATTTTAGCCGGTGTGATGAGTGCTTGTATGAATTACGGTATCAATGGATTACATGGCATACTTGATGCAGGTAATTTAATTCAGGCTGAAGCTTTGAAACAAGGTACTGACCCAATGTTTGCTACCAGTGCAGTGTTTATTTTTGTAATGCTGGGCGGATTTATTACTAATTTTGTCTATTGCGCTTATCTGAGCATCAAGAACAAATCATACAGAGACTTTACCACCGTTGCAGGGAATATCATTTTAATGAATGTGTTGTTCAGTTTCTTAGGCGGAACACTTTGGTTTCTTCAATTTTTCTTCTTCGGAATGGGACAGAGTATGTTGCCTTTAACATTACTTGCTTTCGGCTGGAGTATACTCATGGCATTGAATATCGTTTTCAGCAATGTATGGGGTATTATCCTTAAAGAATGGACAGGTTCGAGTAGTAAAACAATTTTAGTACTGTCCATAGGTTTGGTCGTACTGCTTTTATCAATTTTTGTAATTAAACTATAGGCTCACTAATTATTTTAAATAAATATCTCAAGATGAAAGATCATAACGCTATTAAATTAGCATATCAAAATGCAAAAGCACAATATGCTGAAATAGGTGTCGATACAGATGAAGCTATTGCAAAACTCAGTAAGATCGACATCAGCCTTCATTGCTGGCAGACAGACGATGTCAGTGGATTTGAAACACCCGATGCTGAACTTGGCGGTGGTGGTATCATGGCAACCGGAAATTATGTAGGTAAAGCTAAAACTATTGATCAGGTAAAAGCCGATATCGAAAAAGCGATGTCATTGCTACCGGGTAACCAACGTTTGAATCTTCATGCTATTTATGGCGATTTCAAGGGTGTTAAAGTTGACCGCGATCAGATCGAAGTAAAACATTATCAAAGCTGGATTGACTGGGCAAAAAAACTGAAGATCGGTCTCGATTTTAACTGTACTTGCTTTTCTCACCCACTGGCTGATGATGGATTTACGCTTGCCAGCAAGAATGCGGCTACCCGCAAATTCTGGATCGAGCACGTTAAACGTTGTCGCCTGATTGGCGCTGAAATGGGAAAACAACTTGGAACACCATGCGTTCATAATCTCTGGATTCCTGATGGTTCAAAAGATATTCCTGTTGATCGTTATACACACAGAGCATTATTAAAAGAATCACTCGATGAAATTTTCAGTGTAAAATATTCAAAAGAACATCTGAAAGATTCAGTAGAATGTAAATTGTTCGGTATTGGTTCAGAAGCCATGGTTGTTGGTTCACATGAGTTTTACATGGGTTATGCTGTAAAGAATAACACCATGCTCACACTCGACAGCGGACATTTCCATCCAACTGAGCAGATCTCTGATAAAATCTCATCTATCCTGTTATATATCGACGAAATGTTGTTGCATGTAAGCAGAGGCGTTCGTTGGGACAGCGACCATGTCGTCATCCTGAATGATGAAATGCAGTCGATAGCTTCTGAAATTGTAAGGGCGAAGGTACTGGATCGTGTCATCGTTGCTTTGGATTATTTTGATGCTTCATTGAATCGTATCGGTGCTTATGTAATTGGTACAAGAGCTGCTCAACAGGCATTCCTGATGGCATTACTAGAGCCATTCGAAACATTGAAGGCTGCTGAGGAGTCAGGAAATAATTTCAGACGTCTTGCTACAATGGAAGTGATGAAGTCAAAACCGTTCGGTGCAGTTTATGATTACTATTGTATGATGAACAATGTACTCGTCGGTGAAGATTACATTGCAGAAATCGAGAAATACGAAGCCGAAGTTTTAGTAAAACGATAATCGAGGTAGTAAAATCATGCGAAAAGAAGTAATAGCTGTCTTTGATATCGGCAAATCGAATAAGAAAATACTTTTATTTGATTCAGATTATAAAGTAGTTTTTGAAGAAGATAGAAGGTTTGATGAGATAAAAGACGATGATGATTACTCCTGTGATAACATTGAGGTGATTGAGAACTGGATGACAGAAACACTGTCATCCATTCTCAGCGCTGATAAATATCACGTGGCAGCCGTGAACTTTGCGACTTACGGTGCTTCATTAATGTATCTGGATGAGGCTAAAAAACGGCTGACTCATGTATATAATTATCTGAAGCCTATGCCTAAGGAGGTTCTGGCGGGCTTTTATGACAAGTATGATGGACTTGCAGAGTTTAGTCGGATTACTGCTTCACCGGCCATGGATATGTTGAATTCAGGCTTGCAGATCCTGTGGTTGAAGAAGACAAAACCTGAGATTTATAAACATGTAAAAAACGTTGTTCATTTCCCTCAGTATCTCAGTTTATTGTTCACAGGCGATGTCGCGTCAGAATACACTTCGATCGGTTGTCACACAGCCATGTGGAATTTTGACAAGCAAACTTATCATCGGTGGTTGAAAGATGAAGGGGTTACACTACCTGAGCCTTCTCCAAATTCTCTTTTGAAAAACGTTAAGATCAGCAATGTTGATGTCCCTATCGGAATTGGTATTCATGATAGCTCAGCTTCTATCGTTCCTTATCTGATGAGTAGCAATGAAAAGTTTATACTGATCTCAACCGGAACATGGTGTATTTTCATGAATCCATCAAACCCTGAGCCTTTAACACAGGATCAGTTGGTACAGGATACATTGTGTTATCTGAGTGCAGAACAGAAACAGGTTAAATCTTCACGACTGTTCCTCGGACATATTCACGAAGTGAATGCAGATCTTCTGGCCGAACATTTCAAGGTTTCCAAAAAAGCCTACAAGACAGTCAAAGCCGATTCAGAATTAATCAAACAGTTAAAAGAAAGAAGCAAGGGTTCACGGGTATTTTTCAAAGGAGGAGTTCCTGAAAATTATATCGACAACACTGTTGACCTGACTATTTTCAATACTTTTGAGGAAGCATATCATCAATTGATGATTGATCTGGTAGATATGAGTTGCAAAGCAATTGAACTTGTTGAAACCAAAGACAATGACACTAAAGCACTTTATATCTCAGGTGGATTTACACACAACGATTTGTATGTCAAATTAATTGCCAGTCGTTTTCCTGATAAGAAAGTATACACTTCCGAAATCAGTAATGCAACTGCGCTTGGCGCTGCACTGGTTGTTGGTAAAGAGGCTTTTAAAAGCAAACAACCGGAAATTGATTTAGGACTTAATTTAATTTGTAATTAATTTTAGAACCTGTTGAAATTTGTCCGTAGGACATAAATGTCAATAGAAAGAATTTCATCATTTGTCTTTTCCCCTTAGGGGATTAACCTTAAATGTTGATGCCCTACGGGCAAAAGAAAAAACAATATTTAAACAGGTTCTACAGGCAAAAAAAACAATATTTAAGCAGTTTCATAACACTGAACCGGAAATAAATTCTATTGATTATTAATTAATAATTCAGTTACGATGAATGAAATTTTAAATTGTGTACTGATGCACCCAAGTGATCAGATCACATTAATAATCAGTAGAATTTATCGACGGGGAATGACGACTACTTCAGGTGGCAACATTTCGATCATTGACGAAAATGGCGACATCTGGATTACACCTTCAGCCGTTGACAAGGGAACACTGACAGCTGCAGATATTATTTGCGTGAAGAGCGATGGTGCAATCATCGGCAAACACAAACCCTCTTCAGAATTCCCATTTCACAAGGCTATCTATGATAACCGGCCTGATCTGAAAGCCATCATTCATGCACATCCTCCCGCATTGGTATCTTTCAGTATTGTCAGACAAATTCCCAACACCAATGTTATCACTCAGGCAAAAAATGTCTGTGGTTCCATTGGATATGCCGATTATGAATTACCAGGCAGTAAAGCCCTTGGCGAGAAGATCGCCGCTGAGTTCAAAAAGGGCTATAAGGCAATCATTATGGAAAATCACGGAACAGTTTTGGGTGGTTCTGATTTGAATGATGCCTATGACCGCTTTGAAACCTTCGAGTTTTCAGCAAGAGCAATTTTGTTCAGTAAATCATTGGGGAATACAAACTATCTGACCGATCAGCAAATTGATGCATATGATTCTCAGTTACCGGGTCTGATGCCGGAAATGGAAACAGTTGTCTATCCACCTGATGAAACAGTAAAGAGAACAGAGATTTGTAATATTGTCAGAAGGGCATGTCGGCAGGGTCTGATGATCAGTTCATATGGAACAGTCTCGGTGAGATGGAAAAAGAATGACTTTTTGATTACACCAACACATCTATCGCGTTGGAATATCATGTTAGAAGACGTCGTTCAGATTAAAGACGGCAAACGAGAACCGGGCAAGATCCCGAGCCGTGCAGTGATGCTGCATCAGAAAATATATGAGCAGAATCCACATATCAATTCAATCATCATCACCCAGCCCCCTTACCTGATGGCTTTTGGGATCGGGAATACAAAATTTGATGTTCGTACAATTCCTGAAAGCTGGATTTTTTTGCAGGATGTTCCGATTCTGTCTTACGGCTCACAGTTTGAAACCGAAACGATCATTCCAAGTATATTGTCAAAGACTCCGGCTATTATTGTTCAAAATGATTCTATCCTGGTCACGGGAGATAAACTACTACAGACATTTGATAAACTTGAGGTAGCTGAATTCAGCGCCAAATCTTTGGTATTGGCTGCCCCACTTGGTCAGTTGGTTCCTATTAATGACACCCAGATTGAAGAGCTCAGAAAAGCATTTCTAGGTTAGAAATTCGAATATAATTTTAATCAGTTACAAAACTCAATTAAATGAAAAGCTATTTACTAAATCGATTTAACTTTTTATGCTGTTTTATTTTAATCCTATTTTCAACAACAGCATCGGGACAAAATTCCAAAGCTTCCAACAATATTCTTCCGGAGCAACTGCGTTGTGAACGTATGACTAATCCTCAGGGAATAGATGTTTTAACACCACATTTCAGTTGGATCCTGACATCTAAAGAAAGAAACCAGATTCAAACTGCCTATCGAATCATGGTTTCAAGTTCATCTAAAAAACTGAATGAGAATATCGGTGATCTCTGGGATTCCAAAAAAGTTTTGTCCTCTGAGAGTTTGAATGTTATCTATGGTGGCTCTCCTCTGACCTCTTCAAAACGCTGTTATTGGCAAGTGAAAGCTTGGGATAAAAATGGAGTTGAATCTTCATGGAGTCAACCCGGCCATTTTACAATGGGTTTATTGAATGCCGGAGACTGGAAAGGAAAATGGATTGGTCTGGATAAAGCAATGGGTGCTGACGATGCCAAATCAGAATTTTCGAGAGTCTCTGCACGTATGTTCAGGAAAGAATTTTCAGCAACAAAAAAAATAAAAAGAGCAACAGCCTATGTTTGTGGATTAGGTTTATTTGAATTGTCTGTCAATGGAAATAAGATCGGAGATCAGGTACTTGCACCTGCCCTGTCTGAATACAACAAACGGGCTTATTACATGACTTTTGATGTTACCGGACAAATAAAAGCCGGTAAAAATGCAATGGGCATCCTGTTGGGCAACGGACGTTTTTTTGCTCCCAGGACTAATGTACCTGCAAAAACCACAAAGTATGGTTTTCCAAAAGCCATCGTACAACTTTCGCTGGAGTTTGAAGATGGGTCAACATCAACTATTTCGAGTGACGAGACATGGAAAGTATCTGCAGACGGGCCAATCATCGCCAACAATGAATACGATGGCGAAGAGTATGATGCCAACAAAGAGACGCAGGGTTGGGATAAACCCGGTTTTAATGATTCAAAATGGATTAACGCAGAATTGGTAGAACCCGGAACGCCAAAGTTGTGTGCGCAAATGACAGAACCCATCAAGGTAAAAGAGACACTGAAACCTATATCGGTTAAAGAAATCACCCCGGGAGTCTTCATTTTCGATATGGGACAAAACCTGGTTGGCTGGACGCGACTCAGGGTCAAAGGCCCAAAAGGAACCACGGTATCTCTCAGGTTTGCAGAAGTACTTAAGCCTGATGGACAACTATATCTTGACAATATCAGAAGCGCCAAAGTAAACGACAAATACACACTTAAGGGTTCTGGCGATGAATTGTTCGAGCCCAGGTTTACTTATCATGGCTTTCGTTTTGTTGAAATGACAGGATATCCGGGGAAACCTGATTTGTCTGTATTGGATGGTAGAGTTGTATATGACGATATGCAGACAACCGGAGCATTTATCTCATCAGATAAAACGATCAATACAATATATAAAAATGCTTATTGGGGCATCCGTGGTAACTACAGAAGCATTCCAACCGATTGTCCGCAACGTGATGAACGCCAGGGATGGTTGGGCGACCGGGCCATGGGATCAAAAGGTGAAAGTTTCATATTCAATAATGGCAACCTCTATTCCAAATGGATGCAGGATATTGAAGACGCACAGCGCAATGATGGAGCTGTTCCGGATGTAGCACCCTCATATTGGCCAATCTATTCTGATAATATCACCTGGCCGGGAGCCTATCTGATTATATCAAACATGTTGTATGATCAATATGCAAATATGGATCCCATCCGGAAACATTATGATTCATTCAGAAAGTGGGTAATGTACATGAAGGGTAAGTATCTGAAAAATGGGATACTGATAAAAGATACTTACGGAGACTGGTGTATGCCACCTGAATCACCTAAATTGATTCACTCTGTTGATCCTGCGCGCAAAACAGATGGAGCGGTACTGAGTACCACATATTATTACAATATGTTAACCCTGATGGAACGCTTTGCAGGTTTACTGAATAAACCGGAAGACGCAAAAGAGTACCATGACCTGGCCACTATAGTTTACAAAGCATATAACGATAAATTCTATAATGGTGCTTTAAAAAATTATGCCAATAATACAGCTACAGCAAATCTACTTTCTCTTGCATACGGATTGGTTCCTGAAGAAAATAGACAAGGTGTCTTTCAAAATATTGTAAACAAAACCGAAAAGGATTTTAACGGACACATCAGTACAGGGTTGGTTGGTGCACAATGGACAATGCGGTTGCTGACACAATATGGCCGACCTGATATCGCATACAAACTTGTCACAAATACAGACTACCCGAGTTGGGGATATATGGCTTCACAGGGAGCAACGACAATCTGGGAGCTTTGGAATGGCAACACTGCCGATCCGGCAATGAACTCAGGAAATCATGTTATGTTGCTGGGTGACCTGATCATCTGGTATTATGAAAATCTGGCTGGAATCAAGGGAGATCCTGATCAGCCGGGCTTTAAACATATTATCATGAACCCACTGGTGACCGGTGATTTGAAATTCGTAAATGCTTCATTTCATTCACCATCAGGTTATATTATCAGTGAATGGAAGAAAGAAAATGATCAACTTACAATGAAGATTGAAATTCCTGTAAATACGACTGCTTTGATTGGATTTCCAACTTTAAAAGTTGCTTCCATAACTGAAAACGGCAAACCATTGCAAACGAGCAAAGCGTTTAAATTTGAGAAGACCGATACTGAACGATGCTACTTCACTGTTGGTTCAGGCAGTTATAATTTTAAAATGAGTTTGTAAATCACCAACCTGATATCTTAATTGTTTTACAAAGTATTTAAAATTGTCTATAGGACATCAATGTCAATAGAGAGATCGTTATAATACATCTTTTCCCGTAGGGGTTCAACCTTTAATGTTAATGCCCTACGGGCAAAAAAGGAGGGAGAGATGCATTACTATTGACATTAATGCCCTACGTGCAAAAGAAAAAACGAAAATTAAACAGTTTCTTAATATATTTGGGGTAACGTATTCCTTTTCATAATCAAATTGACCAATGATAAAATATTCTCTTTTTATCTTAACACTGCTATTGGCTGTATTAACTTTTAATTCCAATGCACAACAGTGTCAACCCAAAAATCTTCTTTGTGAATACATGCCAAATCCCATAGGTATTGACGCTGCTACTCCCCGTTTAAAATGGATGTTAGATGACCACAGACAGGGGGCATTGCAACAAGCCTACCAGATCTTTGTTGGAATCGATTCTATTGGCTTATTAAAGGGAGAAGCCAATTTCTGGAATTCACAAAAGAAAGCTGGTAATGGAATGCTCATTACTTATAATGGAAAATCACTTACCCCTTTTACAAAATATTATTGGGCAGTGCAGATCTGGGATAAAGATGGTAAAATGAGTCTACGCTCAAAGGTTGCAAGTTTTGAGACTGGAATGATGGAAATGAAGAACTGGAAAGGATCCTGGATTTCGGATAAGCAGGACATTAATTTAAAGCCTGCCCCCTATTTCAGGAAGGTCTTTAAACCAACAGGGAAAATCAAATCAGCCCGTGCATATATTGCCGCTGCCGGGTTATATGAAATCTATATCAATGGTATCAAAGTCGGTAACCACCGTTTGGATCCAATATACACAAGGTTTGACCGTCGCAATCTCTATGTGACATATGATGTAACTTCTCAGTTAAAATCAGCAGACAATGTATCTATTGGCGTTTTGCTTGGAAACGGATGGTACAATCACCAGTCGACGGCTGTCTGGTATTTTGATAAGGCTCCCTGGAGATCAAGGCCCAGGTTTTGTATGGACATAAGAATAACTTATGAGAATGGTGTTGTCGAGACTATCAAAACAGATGAAAATTGGAAAACCTCTTTAAGCCCTATTACTTTCAACAGCATCTATACCGGAGAACATCAGGATGCACGATTAAAGTTAAAAAGCTTAGATTCAATTTCTTCCAATGATAAGAAATGGAAAAATGTCATCATTGTTGGTGCTCCATCTCAAAATATAGTCGCACAAGTCTTACACCCCATCCGTGACGTCGAAGAGATCACGCCCAAGAGTATGCGTAAAATAAATGATCGTAAGTATATCTTTGATCTGGGTAGAAATATTGCCGGAGTTAGCAAAATCCGACTACATGGAGAACGGGGAACAGTTGTAAGATTGAAACATTCAGAGCTGTTGGATAAAGATGGGAATATAGACCAATCCAATATCATTGTTCATTATAGGCCTACTGATGATACGGATCCTTTTCAAACCGATATCTACACTTTATCGGGTGAAGGTGATGAGATTTTTATGCCCCATTTTAACTATAAAGGCTTTCAATATGTTGAAGTCGTGAGCGACAGACCCATCGAACTGACCAAAGAGAGTTTAACAGGAATCTTCATGCACAGTGATGTACCAGTGGCAGGTGAAATCAACAGTTCAAATTCAACCTTAAACAAAATCTGGAAGGCAACCAACAATTCATATCTGTCGAATCTTTTTGGCTACCCTACTGATTGTCCTCAGCGAGAGAAGAACGGATGGACAGGGGATGCTCACATTGCCAGTGAAACAGGACTTTATAATTTTGATGGGATAACGATTTATGAAAAATGGCTGGCTGACCACCGTGATGAACAACAACCCAATGGAGTCCTTCCTTCAATCATTCCTTCGGATGGATGGGGATATGAATGGGGCAATGGACCCGACTGGACAAGTACCATTGCTATCATTCCATGGAACATTTATCAGTTTTATGGTGACTCAAAATTGCTTACAGATTGTTACGATAACATAAAAAGATATGTTGATCATATTACCGAAATAAGTCCTTCGGGACTTACCAACTGGGGGTTGGGTGACTGGGTTCCGGTAAAATCTGTAACCCCAAAAGAATTCACTTCTTCAATTTATTATTATGTGGATGCTTTGATTTTGGCCAGGAGTGCAGGAATACTAAAAAAGCAGGGCGACTT
>Ga0209748_1001007_pt1 | contig 14201 bp, 13 predicted proteins | sample BarGraIncu00421A_FD_185490 | JGI IMG/M metagenome (GOLD analysis project Ga0209748, IMG submission 185490) | Arctic peat soil microbial communities from Barrow, Alaska - Barrow Graham LP Incubations 004-21A (SPAdes) (version 2) | ecosystem: Environmental > Terrestrial > Soil > Wetlands > Peat... | reverse complement strand
TATTAGACTCAGAGGTGCGTCTAATGCCATATCCGTTTGATAATCCATTAAAATCAGTTGTCTTTCCTACTATATTTTGCCATCCAGTAGTCGTAGTTGGTTTTATCCATGCTTCAAGTGTGATTCCACTAGTCATATTTAGATTTGCTCCATTACCTGCATTTACGTAATTGTTACTACCATTAAAGCTTAAAGCTCCATTACTATAACCAACTTGATTCACTAAAGTTCCGTTATTGCCGCTGCCACTCAAATCATTCCAGGTAGTTGATGGTGAGGTATAAGATGCAGGGTTAGCTGCATCTAGATTGGCGATAAGTCCATTGGTTACTATATCGGTTACTACATCTGAAACCGCCAATGTGTTATTGTTTGGACTAATTGCTTGAATACTACCAGAGAAACTAATATTTCGACCCGCAGCCGTACTGGTTGCTTTTATGGATATTTTTACTAATGGTGAGTTTTTCATTGCTAATTGTCTAACGTCATCTGATTTAGTTCTATCACTTGCATCTCCGACGGGTGGTGTTGCTAGATTAGTCCAATAACTAATTGTAAAATCTTGGGGTTGAATACCAGTGATTAATATAGTATCTTGAGCCTTACAGAATGTGTCTATGTAATTAGTAGTTGCACCAGCTGAACAGCTTGGTTTTTGCCAAATTTCACCACCATTGCAACCAGCATAACCATAAGGTGCTAAAACGCGTCTAATTAATTTATTATTAATTACAAAATAAACAGTATTAAACATTACTGGTGATCTGGGGTTACTTGGACAGCCGCTTTTATAGACTATATCTCTGGATACGGATATAGGGTTGGCTGTGGTTGTATATGTATTTAGAATTAACATTGTACCGTTATTGGCTGAAACGTTTTTAAAACCACCAGCAGCTAAATCAACGCCTTGTGGTGCGATAACTGCAAAATTAGGCGTTGCTAGGTATCCGCCACTGGATTTGACATCTTGTTCGATAACGTTTAACGCATTTTGGACATCATAAGTTAACATATTATTAGCTCTGTTAGCTAATATATCTCCTGTCATATTAACAATTAAACCGATAAAAATACCGATTACAATTATTACAGTTGGTATAACTACCAACATTTCAACAGCGGTAAATCCATTAGTTAAATTTTTATTATTATGGTGTGGCATAGGTTGAATTCTTGACCTCTAATTGAGGATTATTGTATTTAACAGTTACTGTTATTTTAGAAACTGCCGATAAATTAGATATGCCTACGTATGGACAGCTTATCTTTACATCCAAAAATACATTTACTAGACCATCTACGGTAATTGATTGATTATTAATTGCGGTAGGGTTGCTTACACAAGGATTTTTTATTAAAGTTGGATCAGATTTATATTGTTGTAGATAATTATAAGCTTCATTGCCAGCACGAACTTGAGCCCTTGCCTCACCACTATTTTTAATAATTACAGCAAATAACTGATAACCAGATATTAAAAATGCAGCGGCTATAAATAGAGTGATTAAAAGCTCAACTGCCGTAAATCCCGATTCTTTTGATGATCTTGTCATTGGTTTTTGCTCGTTATTATGTATTTAGTGCCATTTTCGAATGCATAATATAAATTGAACTTTTGACAATCTTGATCCGATGAAACACATAATAAGCCGTCGCTTTTTAATGGCTGATAGACATACGTATCTTTAGTTGGACTTGGAGTTACGCCAGCGGTTGTTTGTAATGTATTTATTGCGGCAACTAATGAAGATGATGATACGCCAGGTGCTTTAAGGGAATTGGTGTCTATATCGCGCAATATTATTTGCTCATTACCTATAAGTTCGGTAGTTGATGGATATCTACCGAGTGTCAAGCTACCATCCGTACCAGAGGTATAAAAAGTTTCCAAATGTATTGCAATTGTTTCCAGATCAGATTTGCGTTCGGCATCACGGGCATTTGCTTGTGAGCCACTAAGATTAACTACACCTAAGGTTAATAATATACCCATAACGGTAATAATAATTATTAACTCAACAATAGTAAAACCGTGACGTTTCATACTATTAGCATAAGGTTTTTGTAATAAAATCGCAAGTTATTGAATTTCGAGTGGTTCTTGTTCTATTCGAATATTAAATTTATTTCTAACTTTATCTATAATTTCATTACGGGCATCTGATAAATCCTTGTATGAAGTAGCTGATTCATTAACTAATATTAATGCGTTCTTTTCGTAGATACGCATACCGTGTAATATTTGACCTTTTAGTCCAGTACTTTCGATTAGCCATCCAGTTGGTATCTTGTATTTACCGTCGCCCATATCAAATATCGGAATTGTTGGATCTATGGCTTTTATGTCATTAAGTTGCCAGCCCTCAACAATAGCATTTTTGAAAAATGATCCACTGTTGGCTAAAATCTTAGGATCGGGGAGTTTAGATTTACGAATTTCTATTACGGCATTTCGGATTGTTTCGTGAGTGTAGAAGTTAATACTTTTTTCATCTAGATATTTTTGTAATGAGTCATAGAATGGCGAAGTCGGCAGGTTTTTGGATAATTTTAGAGTTATTGATGCAACCACATAACGACCTTGGTCTTTACCGCGAAATATACTATTTCTGTAACTAAAATTACAATCTGAGTTTTGCAATGTAACGAATTTATCAGTTTGTGTGTCGTAGGTTTCAAGTGATTGTAATGTGTCAGCTATTTCTTGTCCGTAAGCTCCAACGTTCTGGATTGGTGTTGCTCCTGATGATCCAGGAATTGCCGACATTGCTTCTATGCCGCTAAGTTTCATATCAACAGTACGTTTTACAACCGAGTCCCAATTCTCGCCAGCACCTATTTTGATAGTTGTTGAATTAATATCATCATTTACAATTTCAAATCCTGGAATTCGTACGTGAATTATAATTCCGCTATAGCCTTCATCTTTTGCTATCAAATTACTTCCGCCACCAATTATAAATATAGGTAATTTTTGAGTTTTGGCATTCTGGCAGATTTTAGATATGTCGTCTGTTGTAAAAGCTTCAGCGATAAATCTAGCATTACCACCAAGTTTCATTGTTGTGTAATTTTTGAGTGGGATGTTTGTGTGAATTTCCATATGTAATCATTATAGCTTAAGACTAACGCATATGGTATAATTACCTCTGTTGTGCACCCGTAGCTCAGTGGATAGAGTACTTGGCTTCGAACCAAGGGGTCGTAGGTTCAAATCCTGCCGGGTGTACCATATTGATTTTTTAGACTTTTCTGTAATTTTATTTTCGATAAAGAAATTTTCTATATCTGTTATTGCTTCGAATACAGGGCTCAATTTAGTGGTTCCAAAACTTCTGTCTGCGTTTATGAAAATACCTTGCTGAAATACTAAGTTTTGGAACCGTTGTTTGTCTTCCAGGGGCGAATTAACCCAGAGTGCATTTGCATTGGATATAAACCTAATCGCCTCATCAACTATTGACTCTTTGTTCTGCTCAGTGGATTTTAATTCTTCACGCTCCCTGTCCAGGTCTAGGCGTTGCGAAAAAATACGCTGTTCCTGTACCTCGTAGACAGTGTCTATAATATGCCCATCTAATAATTTATCGACAAGGGTATTTTTCCTGTTTTCCAAGATAGCAATTTCATTATCGATTCTACGCCTTTGGGTTTGGACTTCTCTGAACTCGTAATTCCACCTACGAATTACTATTTCCTTAAATGCGTCGCATATCCATGGAGCTGGTTGCAATAGCGTGAGTAACTTCTCAAACGCCTCATGGGCTTGTTCGATTGGTATTCTGACAGTTTTACCAATATCTTTCTTTTTGCACCTAGAACAGCTATATGCAGGGTAGTAAATACCTTTTCTGCCCCTGTTCCTGCTTGCTGTCATTGGATGACCACATAACCCACATTTTAGATATCTTCTCATTGGAAAATCAGAGTTCAGCCTCTTTTCGGGTGTGTTTTTTCTAGTACGACCATTTAGTACCGCTTGTACTGCCAAAAATAAGTCGTAGCTAATAATCTGAGGATGTAATGCTTTAATACGTTTATTATCTGTTAGTTCGCTTTTGATGTAGCCAGTATAGGCAATGTTGTGTAGCATACCGATAACGCCATTTTTGCAAAGTGGATTTCCTTTTGATGTTCTTATGCCTAATTTGTCAGCTAACTGAATTGCATCGGATTGTCTGTGGTTACCTTTGGCAAATGTTTCAAAAAATAAGGCAATTCGTTTAGCGTTGCCATCGTCAGATAATTTTAGTGTTGGACTATTATATGCATCTCGAGCTATAGCGTATCCAATCGGAGGGCTTGCGACCCAAGCACCCGACATTGCTCTAGCTTTCATCCCCTTACTGCAACGCTCTGAACGTACACTATTATCGAATTCCGCAAAGCTAGATAGCATATGCTCCATAAGTTTGCCTGTCGTAGTCTCACTTATCATTTCAGTTGCAGAAAGTAGTAGTATATCCATCTTTTTAAGAATCGCAGTAACGGCCGCATGGTCTTCAACTTTGCGGGCAAATCTATCCAGCTTATAAACAACAACGACATCTATATCATGTTTATTTTTGCGGCAATATTCGAGCATTTCTTGGAACTTTGGTCGAGCTGTGGTCTTTGCACTTGCACCTTCGTCAGTGAAAATGCTATCGACTACCAGGTCGTTGCTCATGCAGTACATCTCGCATGATTTTAGTTGCTCGGGAAGACTCATGTTCTCGACCTGTCGTTCACTTGATACTCTGGTGTATATGACTGCTCTTTTTTGTGGATTGTTCATAGTCCTACCTCTATTATTCTTTATTGAATCTCGTTATACAATAGACCTTACGGTACTTTGGAACCCGAGCCGATTTAGATACTTTCATCGGCTCGTTTTGAATTGTTAATGAACATCATTGCAATAACGTCTAGTTGGTTGATGATTTCTAATAATTGCTCATCAGAATATAGCTCAGCTTCCTTGCCTGAGATTTTCTTTAATTCATCGACTGATATTGTTGGTTGCTGTTCTTGCATGACAGAGCCATCATATACCATGAAAATGGTCAAAATCAGGCTGCGGAGTCGCTGCGGAGTTGGCTAGTTTGGGCTAAGGCTTGATTTGGTCTTCTGCGGAGTTCTGTGGAGTCGGTCTGCCGTTGACAAATTCACTCCTCAGTTTTCTTTCGACATGTCTAAACTGTGACTTCTCAAGTTGTTTTAGATTCTTACGAATAACAGATATTAATTCGGTACCTTTGAAAGATGCGATGCTTTTTATGCCTATGCTTTCCTTCTCTGAAACGATAGCGAACTTGTCTTTCAGGTTTCCAACGATGAATGTCTTAGTGAAGTACTCATGCAGGGTCTTGGTGCTCTGTGGCACTACTAGTTTATCCTTCAGGGGGTTTAGGTCGTGTTTCATGTCACTATTTTCGAGTAGGTATTTGAAGACTGCGTACCTGTTGCTGGCCATGCTGCCAAAGCGATACAGCAGCTCCTCGCCATCATCCCATGACAAATACACGTCTGACGTGTTGGCTTTGATGACAAGCCGACAAGTATAGACAACATTTGGATTAATTGGCTTCCCATAGTTTGATTGTTTCAGCCATTCCACAATTTTCCTATCGTTTATCACTCTATAATTAGCGTAGTAATGGTTACTGAATGCTGGCTCATTTAGTCCGACATCAATGTTAATGCTACTGCTACTGTCGTTGGAGTCTAATCGAAAGTTTGAGTACGTTACGTCACCGTTAAAAAGCTTTACCGTTGAATCCAGTTGGCTGATAATCAAATCTTTTGACCGAATAACATCAACATTGATGGTTACAGTGAATGCGACTGGATGCTCGGGTTTCTTGGCAATTTTAATAAGAGCACGGTAGAACTGCTCGCCAACGGTCATAGTCGGTGATGGATTCGCCTCCATATTGAGGTACATTATACAATGTTTATTTAATTCTCGTAATTATAGTTATGGGCAATACAGCCTATTTTGGGCTATTTTGTTGACTAAAAAGCGGAAGTAAAAGTATTTGACAAAGTCCAGTAGACACCGAGCCACAGACAACAGATGAGAGTTGTTTTTGGAGGTCGATATTTAGTCGTTTTTTCCTGATAAATGGTCGGTAAAAGGTGGGAGGTGCGTAGCTTACGATTTACAACACTCCTGCAAATATCTTGTCGTGCACTGGATATTGGTCCTCGTGTAGTACTTCATCGTTATAGGTTTGGAGCATACTCAGGCTTTTATGTCTTGTGAACCGCATTACTCTGAATAGGTCGCCACGATAGGCTTTAACAAGCGTTGTTACGTAGTAATGGCGGAACCCATGAACTGTTTTGTCTATTTCTAGTCGCTCAAGTACTACCTTGACTATTTGTCTTAAGCCTCTGGTTGTTAGGGGCGTTCCGTATGAGCTGTTGCTGATGCTAAAGAACAATGAACCACTTTGAATGCCATACGCAACACAGTAAGCTTGTAGCGTCTCCAGAACTGTTTTATGTAGATGAACTCGCTCTTTGTCGTCTTGCCCCTTGCCTTGTATCATCGCAAAGCCTTTATTGAAATCAATATCTTCATATTGCAGTCTGCACATTTCAATTTGTCTTAACCCATGATAAGCAAGCAACATTAATATTAAAATCGTACGGGTATCACTACTAGTAATTTCTCTGTCACTATGAATCCAGTCACGAATCTTTTTTATATCTGCTTTGTCTAACCCTGATGTTTTATGTAGCCCACTCTGCTTGAAGTTTTTAACGCCTACTGTAATATCCCTTGGCAAAGCACCACTCCGATACATCTCTCGCAAGAATAGACGGGCGACCGTAAGTCGTTTATTTTTCGTAGATACTTTTGTAGTCTTGTCGGTTTCAAGAAGTTTTTTGTACTCCAATAGCGAATCATCATGCAAACCTTTGTATTGAATCAGCATGTAGAACTCTAATATTCGAGCCTGATAGTCTGCCTGTGTTTCAAAACAAACATCGAGTCGACTAAAGAACTTTGTAAAAGTTTTTTCCGTTATCATACTGTCGACGATTGAAGTTTTTAAGCCATTAACGTCTGGCTTGATTCTTTTTATATTATTTATAGCTGGGTTATAGTACATTATTGCCCTCCACTAATAGCGTCTGTTGAACTGGCTCATCTTCGCCACCTATTAAATCCTTAAATAGTTCCCATTGAGTAAAAAACTCTTGGTCGGGATGATTAGCTGGGTCAAGTTTGCCATATTTTTCATACAAGTATCTAGTTTGCTGTCTGCCAAAATCATGTCCACTAAAACGATTGTCTATTGTTTTTCCCTGCTTTTTATCTCGGGCACCTTTTGCAGTATGCTCGTCTAAAGCATATGACGGAATAGACTTAGGGTTATTTTTCAAATCGCCTATTGCTTTTGCCCACAAGTAATCGACCATAACTCCATCGGGATGCTCCCACCATTTTCTTGCTGAACACATTTGAGCAACTAAGAAAAATAGATGGTCAGTCTCATCAACTTTGCTAATCATTTGATATACAGCGAAAGCTCGCATAACAACTGCTTGGTCATCGATGTCCTCTGAAGCCATAATCCACAACTGCTTAGCGGCAGTTTTTGCACCAGACTCGTTATAAGTCAGTAATACATTTAGCCAATAAATAGCATCCTCGGTTTTTCCGAGTTTTATATCCTTGCGAAGTGCTGATATAGTTTCGAAATAATCATATTGTCCTAGTTTTGGTAGATGATAAGTTGCCATAATTTATTTATATGTTCCTCTATATCTAATTATGACTAGTCCGAACTGTAAGTCAAGTGTTTCCACCACTGTTATTTTGTTTGTTTTTAGAGGCTGTGTGAGGCTTAGTTTTGGCAAGATGGGTAATTTAGTTGGGTCAGCATATAAACGCCATAGACGGCTTTATAAAGTGCTTATTTGATATTTAAATAGCTTGGTTAGAAGGGTCGCACGACATCATCTATATTGAGGCAAAACCCGTAACTGTAACTTATAATTTGCACCATCGTAGTCGCAAACTAACGCAATTTCCAGAGAATCCTTACCAAGATACTTACCGTAAGCCCCATAACCTTGCTGAGTACCGCCCATACTATCATCCCTTGTGCCTTTTGTGGCAGGGTTAAGCCCAACAAGCGTCATAGCATCATCAATTTTGTTATACACCTGGCTAAAGCTGCATTTCCCCATTTGAGCTAACTCAATACTCATGATATTTGCTGTTCCGTTATAGGTGCCTTCTGGGGTGCCGTACTTGCTGTTGGCGGAGCTAGCACCGTTTTCGAAGAATAACTTATAGCCATCTTTCTTAGCATAGATTTGGTGGCTATAGTTTGGGTCATAATCTCGTTGTGCGGGCTCATCAGATTTTGTTGCGAAGTTATATTCGTACAGATATGGCTTTAGTTCAGTAGCCACGTCAGCCATAGGCCTATTAAAGTACGTATCGAACGTGGGTGCAGAAACCGTAGCTATCTCGGAAGTGGCTTTTTTATCAGCGTCTTGCTCAGCTTTCAAATCCGCTACTGCCTTGGCGTCAGCCTCTGTTTTGATTCGTGTTGCTTCATCAACTTTTTGTTTAGCAATTTCCGCCTTCGTGTAGCGGTGAATCTTGTAGGCATAGGTTGATTTTTTGTCGCCTTTTTTAGCAACCACAATAATGGTGTTGTCACCCTCGTCGAGTTGCACGGTGTATCTGAACTTGCCTTGGCTGTCGGAGCTTACGGTTTTGCCGTTTATTGTCACAAGTGAATCAGCTGGAGAGACAGACCCAGATAAATCAAGTGTTTCGCTAGTAACTGATTTATTATCTTCAGATTTGATATTATCCAGCGTAACAGTGGGCGTAGTATTAACTGCTCCAATTATGACTATCAATAGGAAGAGCCCGCCTAGGACTCCACCAATAACTTTATTCTTTTTTGACCAGGTTGATTTTTGGAACATTACATATAATCCGACAGGGAACAAAAATATAAGTAGTAGAATGATGCCTATATTTTTATAAAAACGTCTTATCTCAGGTGTTATTTTGCCGTTATTGGCTTCCATACTATCCCGAAATTCTTGGTTAATCCGTTTGAATTCTTTTTTTGGATTGGTCTTTTTTGAATCAGTCATAATCAATATATTCCTTTAGCGTAATTATCACATGAACGACAGATTAAATAAAGTATATTTGTGACTTATAGTCCGTAGACCTATAGTACACATCTTGCCATTGTTATAGTCATTATGGCTAGAACGAATGCACAACAAAAATTAGGGAAAAAAGTTAAACAGTTAAGGCTGGAGGCTGATATCAGCCAGGAAAAGCTGGGTGAGCTGACAGGGCTTGATAGGACATACATTTCAGGCATTGAACGGGGTATCCGTAATCCATCACTCAAGAATATTGATAAATTAGCCAGGGCTTTCAAAATTTCTGTAGCCTTATTGTTAGACAACTAAGGATTATAACGATTAGGATTGACCAAGATGGTCGAACGGCCCCCTGTTTAATATATAGGTCTTACCTCATTTGTAATAAAAGGTTAAGATGGTTATATCAATATGAAAAAATATAAATTTATTGACCTTTTTGCTGGCATAGGCGGTTTTCACTTAGCCTTTGATAATGTTGGTGGTAAATGTGTATGGGTTTCTGAGTGGGATAAACATGCAAGGCAAACATATGAGGCAAACTTTAAAGATAAGGACCCAAGCCTTTTTAGCGGTGACAAGTTTGCTGGCGACATCACAAAAGTTAACCCTAAAGACATTCCAGACTTTGATATATTGACTGGTGGCTTTCCTTGTCAGCCATTCAGTCAAGCGGGCAAGAAAAAAGGCTTTGAAGAAACAAGGGGAACTTTATTCTTTGATGTCGTTAAAATACTTGATGAAAAACGACCGAAAGCCTTCTTTTTGGAGAATGTGCGTGGGTTGCTTAAGCACGATAATGGTAAAACTTTCGAAACAATAAAAAAAATCATCGAAGACGAATTAGGCTATTCCTTCTATTATCAGATTATCAAGGCATCTGATTACGGCCTACCGACCCATAGGCCAAGGCTTTATATGGTTGGTTTTAGAGATAAAACAATTCCGTTTGAATTCCCAAAACCAGTTCAATTAAAAATGACTATGTCTGACATTCTTGGTGGTAAAGCTAATAAAGAAATTGGTTTTACATTGAGGGTCGGAGGGAGAGCGTCTGGCATGAATGACCGCCGTAACTGGGACACATATCTTGTTGATGGCGTGGTTCGTAGGCTGAATGTAAAAGAAGGGGCAAGGCTGATGGGATTCCCAGACGATTTCGTTTTTCCAGTGTCTGAGACTCAAGCCATGAAACAGTTGGGCAATAGCGTGGCTGTCCCAGCGATACAGGCTACGGCAAAGGAAGTAATAAAAGCACTGAGGAAATACGATGTCTAATACGGGCAATAAGGGCGAATGGAGTGAATTTTATGCCTTGCTCAAGCTTATCACTGACAAAAAAGTGTACGCAGCTGATGAAAATCTAAAAACCTTGACCAACTACTACCCAGTTTTAAAGGTTATTACCGACAAAGGCAATGAGTCTGAAATTAGCTATAACCTTCAGGAGTTAGATATTATAGAGGTACTAAAACCAAATGGCGATATTATCAAATCAATTCAGGTTGATTCGCTAAAGGCCCATGTTCAAGAAATCTTTGACCTAATTCTATCCAGTAAAAATGCTTTTAAGATAGAGCTAGCCGAAAAACTCCAAAATGAATTATGCAAACCCTCACTTAGGGCAAGGTCTGTAATGAAAGCCGACATTTTTGTCATACTTCACGACATCGTTACTCAAATAAACCGAGAAATAGGATTTAGTATTAAATCACAAGCTGGCAGCCCAGCAACGCTTCTGAACGCGTCAGGGGCTACAAACTTTACATTTGTCGCTACGATTAATAGCCCAAGCGAGAGCCTGGTGCATACATTGAATGAGCCAGATAGTATAAGGAGTAGGATAAAACTCCTCGAAGAGCTGGGCGGGTCCCTAGAATTAGATTCAATGGATAATCGAACATTCTGTACTAACCTAAGGATTATTGAGGGCTTGATGCCCGAAATAGTTTCGTTCTTGCTCCTTGCCTATTACAAAGATGGCATATCTAGCTTGAGTAAACTAGTCGAACTTATTGAAGCAGCTAATCCATTGGCCGACAAGGGATTTGTATCTGATGCGAATATGTATGGCATAAAAATAAGGAATCTGTTAACTGAGGTGGCTCTAGGTATGACGCCGAGTAAGCCTTGGAGTGGCTTGTCTGAAGCAAACGGTGGTTATTTAATAATAAAGTCCAATGGTGAGCTTGTTTGCTACCACATATATGACAGGGATATCTTTAAAGAATATCTAATCAAGCATACAAAACTTGAGGCCCCAAGTAAAACTAGACATAAATTTGGCAACTTCTATATAGATGATAGCCTAATCAAAATTAAACTTAACTTACAGATTCGATTTAAATAGTTCAATAAGCAAATTATTATGGTTTTATCAAAAAAAAGAACAGAAAAAAGACATAATTTACTAATCGAGTGTATCAAATCAAAGGTTTCCGACTCTGTTATTTAGGTATTCGTGTCGGGGATGGTATCATCACCATTACCGCCTTTTTGTTCATATTGAAAGATTGTTAGTATCAGTAGAAGTTGCAGCAGAAGGTTTGCCTGATTTTTATTCGCACTACTGAACTCAAGCAAGCCGTGTGCAGTAGTGTCACGTAAGCCTAGACCTCGTTTATCTAATAGCACCAACGAAAAGTATTGGTATGCATCAGGAGAAAAGGCATCGAAAAACCCCTTCAGACTTGTAAGTGCTTCATTCATGTAAATAACACGCTGCTCGCCATTGTCGAGCGAACGTAACGTAGGTAGACCCAGTTTACGGTTGGCAAGTCTGAATAGCTGTTCGAGTTGCGTAAGAAGTACAGTTACGGCAGAATAGTATTTTCCGTCAAAGTAGTTAGCTAAAGCTTCACTTATAGCGGGCATAGTTTCAACGGGGAAAAAGTCCCTTTGTGATAAAAAGGCTGCTAATTTCGGTGCGTCCAGACCACGCTTCTTCAGTTCATCGAACAGAAAGCCGAGCCACATGCCATGCATCTGTACGTCTTCGCTGAGGCGACTAAGTATATGATTTTCAGTCAGCTCGTGACCGCCTGGCGTAATCGCTACAACACGTCCATCCTGCAATGACTGGCTAGCAAACATCTGAGAGACAGGGTATTTTTCCAGCAACTCTTTAGCTAATTTTTCGGCACGTTGAACGCTTGGAATCATACCTGGCAAAAAAGAGATTCGCCTAAGCGACTCCTCGTAATCATCACGCAGTATGGCATCGACGTATTTTTTGATGTCCTCGTTCTTAATAGTGAACTCAAAAGTGTGTGACTTCATCTCCGTCTCACCTTGAAGGTTGGCCTTTTCAATTTTTCGGCGTAGCTTAGCTTGTTCCTCGGTTGTGATAACTCCACCACCTATTTTTAATGCTTCTGCGTAAAAATGGCCCGCGACCATGCCGCTGTCTGACTTATCGACGCCTTCACGTATGAATGAATCAAAAAGGTCACGTTGCACAGCTTTTTGCTTGGCAGTGTCGTTTTTGACGGAGGGTAGTTGCTTTCGTAACTCGATAAAACTTCGCCCAAGATTCTGATTACCTTCATCAAAATACTGGTTAACGGCTTTAGTAATCAACGATTCTATCCTTGGGATATCGGAAGAATCGAGTTTCTTAGCTTGGCGTAGTAGGTCTTCGATAATCTCGTGCAGGATACGCATCTGACCCTTTGATGCTAATTCCTCCATCTTCCGCAGAGCGGTTTCCTTGGTCTGATTGAATAAGGTATCATCCTTGAGAGCTAGCGACAGTTCCAGGGCACGCAGAATGTGGCTCTGGGTATTGAAGTAGCGGAAGTTCTTTGCATCCTCAGGCTCAGTGTCTACGGCTAGCAGGTATGTTTTCGTTGCTTGTTTACCGTACTTAGGCCTGTCGGCGTTTTTACTGTATTCGTAGACCAAATCGCAGTATACAGCCTTAGCTATAGGATTTACGACACTGTCGGCACGCATTTTGGCATGTTCGACAAGGTCACTATTAATCCAAGCTGGGTCGGGCCACGCCGCTGGCTTACCTTCGCCATCGGTTCCAGTCATTCGAGGCGAAAAACGTCCTCGATTTGATACCTTATTCTTTTCGGCCCTGGACTGGACAATGAGTCGATACCCGAATATAAGGGCATCTTTGGCAACCACGTCAGCTTGTTCGGTGTTACCACGCTCGCGAAGTATTTTCTCGGCTGCACTGAATGCATCTGACCGCTGATGTTCATAGCGATATTCCTCATTCGTTTCAAGAGCTTTTGCAATAATATCATCTGGGTTTGTTAGGGTAGAAGCTGTCATTAGGGCTTCAACATCAGCCTCGGCAACCCTGTACTCCTTGCCAACTTTTTTTGCTGTCAGCTTGCCGTGTTTAATGTAACGGCGAAGAGTTACGACGCTGATTCCGAGTTTTTCTGCTGCCTGTTTTAGTGTGTACATTTCCCCTCACTTATCAATTGTTATCATTAACTATCATCAGCTTACTCCTTTTCATGTAACAATGCAAGTGCTTCGGTACTGAATACGTTTGAAGGTTCTAATAGCATAAGGCAGTGTTCGCTAGTGGTTCAGACTTGCATTGACCTATAGATTCGCTCCATTGTAACAGCTCAGGCTTTAGTTGGTTCCAATTAGCGACCTTGAAGGTGTACCAATAAAAATAACTTACTGTAAGGTAGGTTATTTTTATTGCTTACGCTTGCTTACCTTTTGTATATAAGTCATAGTTATATTATTATGGAACAAAATAAAAAAACGGCGATTGATACTTTGGAAGACCGCAAATTTCACCGAATTATCACATTGAATAATAAGAATGGTTTTTGTTGTTTTGAAAAAGCAGGTCAAGATAGTTTGTCTTTGGAATCTGATGATTATTTAGATGATCTACCAGAAGGTATTAATATGTCATTGGAAGAAATTACTGACGGTTTAATTTTAGTTGATGATCATTCTATTGAATGTCTAGAAGTCGAAGTTTTGACTGATGGTTTTGGGGCAGAAATTGACAGTAGAAACAGAACAATCGAAAAAGAGATGGGAATGGTGGCAATTTATTCAGCTTTTGATCA
>Ga0209748_1001006_pt1 | contig 14202 bp, 7 predicted proteins | sample BarGraIncu00421A_FD_185490 | JGI IMG/M metagenome (GOLD analysis project Ga0209748, IMG submission 185490) | Arctic peat soil microbial communities from Barrow, Alaska - Barrow Graham LP Incubations 004-21A (SPAdes) (version 2) | ecosystem: Environmental > Terrestrial > Soil > Wetlands > Peat... | reverse complement strand
GGCATGATAGATGTACTTGGCGCTGCGTTCCTCGGGGGTCAGATGTTGGTAGAGCTCGGTGAGAGAAAGGTTTTGTGAGCCGTGATGGATCCCCTCCTGGTCAATGGTGAAGCCTTCAACTGCGGTTGTGTTCCAATCCAGCCCCCATAGGTGGGCGGCTCTCTTGAAGAGGCGCTCGCGCATTTCCAGGGCAGCCAATCTGACGGCATTACCAGAGACAAAGGTCTGCCTTGAGGCAGTCGTTGGGCCGCCATCCAGGGTCAGATCGGTATCCATGACGAAAATATTGATCAGGTAAAGCGGCAAATGCAGCACTTCGCCAGCGATAATCTGCAGAGTGGCTATCATCCCCTGCCCAACCTCCGCGGCCGCGGTGCCCACCTGTAAACGCCCGCCCGGCAGTAATTTAACCTCCGCGCCGCTAAAATCATCCGCCCCAGCCCCAAGACCCGTGTTTTTATAAGCACATGCCAGGCCCCAGACTTTGATGTACTCGCGGCCATCTTCGTTGTAAGCAACCGGTTTAAAGGGTTGGCTTACGCCCAATCGCTGCCATTCCGCCTGGATGGCTTCAAGGCAGGCCATCAGGCCAACGCTTTCTTCAAGCAGCTGGCCGGTGTTGGTTTCAGAACCAGCGCGCAAGGCATTCTTGAGGCGCAATGCCATTGGGTCTATCCCCAACTGCGCGGCCAGGTCGTCCATGGCGCTTTCAACCGCGAATGCGGACTGCATGACCCCAAAACCACGGAAAGCACCCGCGGGGGGATTATTGGTGTAGGCGGCGTAACAATCGGCAGCCACGTTGGGGACGATGTAGGGGCCGCTGGAATGGGTGGTGGCACGCGTCATCACCTTATCACCCAGGGAGGCATAAGCCCCGGTATCGCCGTAAAGCTCAGTTTCAGCAGCCAGCAGAGTGCCGTCCTTACGCGCGCCGAGCTTGACGCGGATGGTAGTGGCGTGACGCTTGGGGTGCACCAGCATGCTTTCGCGCCGGGTGAAGAGCAGTTTTACAGGGCAGCCAGTGGCCTGGGCCAGCAAGGCGGCGTGAATTTGCCCGGCAATATCCTCCTTGCCGCCAAAGCCGCCCCCAGTGCGCTGACCGCGCACACGCACGCTGGTTTCTGCTACGCCAAGGGCTGCGGCTACCTGCTGGCGGTCCGCGTAAGGGATTTGCGAACCGGTATAGATGTCGTATTTGCTCGCTATTTGCGAGGAAGTGGCTTGGGTTGGGTCTTCAAAAAGGGGAACGGCGATGGAACACTCTGGTTCCATGAAGAAGTGCTCGGCAAAGGGGGTGGTAAAGGTGCGCTCCACAATGGTATCAGCGGCGGCAAAACCTTCGTGCATAGAACCCTTGCGTACCTGGATGTGTTTGAGCAAGTTGCCATGCTCGTGCAGTTGTTCCGCGCCGGGCTGTAAGGCTTTTTGCGGCGTACTGATAACCGGTCGCTGTTCCAATTGCACTTTGATCAGGTTCAGAGCCTGGTCGGCAATCGCCTGGCTGTCGGCTGCCACCAGCGCCAGGGCATCACCCTGGTAACGCACCCGCTCGCCCAACCCAACCAGAATTGGCCAATCCTGATAGTAGAGCCCGTGGTGGCGGGCGGCGCGCAGGTCGGTGGCGGTGAGCACAGCCTTCACCCCGGGCAGGGCATTGGCAGCGGTGGCATCGATGGCGCTTAGAATAGCGGAAGGGACGCCAGCGCGCAGCACCCGGGCATAAAGCATGCCGGGGAAGCTGAGATCATCGCTAAATTTGGCGGAACCGCTGACCTTGGCTACAGCATCCGGCCGGATGGCTGGCTGGCCGACGTGCGAATAGGCGGCTGTGCTTTGGGCTTGGCCGGCAGACTGTTGGGCAAAACTTTCAAAGAAAGCAGGGTCTTCCACTGGCGCGCCAATGCGCATGGCTTTGGCAGCGGCCTGGATGGCTTCTTCGATGAGCTCATAAGAACCACAGCGGCAGAGTACTTCATTCATAGCAGCGCGGATTTCAGCACTGGAGGGGTCGGGGTTGGCTTGCAGCAGCGCATAAGCGCGCATCAACTGGCCGGGAGTGCAAAAACCGCACTGGATGGCACCGTAGCGGATAAAAGCTTCCTGCAAAGGGTGCAGGGTATGCAGGTTCTCTCCGCAGGCACCACGCTGCTCGTCTTTGGTCAGCGTGCGCTGTGGGCGGGCCATTCTTTGGGCAAGGCGGCGCAGGCCTTCGACGGTCAGGATGGTTGTGCCGTCCGCTTTTTCGGCTGGGGTAAGGCAGGAACGCGTCGGTTTGCCGTCCAAAAGGATGGTACAGATGCCGCAACGGCCCTCGCCGCAGCCAATTTTTGTGCCAGTGAGCCCCAGGCGATGACGCAACAGATCGGAGAGTTTTTCGCCAGGCAGGCTTTCGACATCACAAAGCTCGCCATTGAGGGTGAAGTGCAGCAGCATAATAGGATAATTATACCTTTCGGGCAGTGATCAATCGGCGAGGAAGTGGAATTTGGTGGAAATCCAGTCTGCTATTAGGTGCACCAAGCGGGATCCTTGAGCAACGTATAATGGTGGCCATGGAGAAAAGTTTGATGATAAGGAAATTCAAGCTTCGCGAGTTGGAAACAGAGAGATTGAGGCTGGCCGCGCTGCGCGAGACGGATGCGGATAAGTTCTTTGCATTGAAATCGGACTCAATCGTCACTTTGCCCTCCCGCCGGCTGCTCGAGGGGCACGATTTTGTTGAAGCCGGTGTGATGGAAGAAGGCCGCCATCTCATGGTCAGATATCTGCGTCAGTGCCTGGGTTGTGCTCAGGTATAAAACATACAAGGACAAAAAGACCGAAGCAATCTGCTTCGGCTTTTATTTGGTGATGATGTCAAAATTAGTTTTCGATTAGCTTTACAAAAGCATCTACGATCGATTGGAAGTATTTGCGGGTCTCTTCTAATAAGATTTGTCCCTCAGAATCCACCAGGCTTTGAACCTTGCCGATATAGGCTTCGGGCTGGGCAAGCACGCGCATGTTGACAAAAACGAGGGATTGGCGCAAATGGTGATTGGCACCGAAGCCGCCCATCACGCCGTTGGAATTACTGATCACGAGAGCAGGTTTGCCACCCCAGGCGTTCTGAAGCCTGGGTCGTGAACCCACATCCAGAGCGTTTTTTAGAACGGCAGGGACACTGCGGTTGTATTCGGGGGTAATGAAAACGATGGCATCCGAACTGGAGATTTGTTCCCGGAAGGGAGCATAGGACTTAGGTTCGTCGTGTGTGCCATCAAAATCCTGATTGTAAAGCGGCAATTGGCCTATTTCAGGGATGAAAATTTGGTAATTTTTGGGAAACAACGCTGTGAAAGCTTTTGCAAGGCGTTTACTGTTGGCATCTCGACGTAGAGAGCCTACAAGCATGGCGATTTTTGGTGACATATAGGGGAACCTTTCCGTTCGGTTTATATTCTTATTTGGATTTCATTATCCTCCCAGTGGAGTTGCATTGACAATGTGCGTCGAAGGTTTGCATACGCTCCGCCTCCTGCAGACTGCTTTTTGTCCTCGCACTCAACGCCAAGCATGGGGTGAGGTTGGTTACCTTGCCTGCGCCTATAAATCATTAGGCTGCATGTAGGTTGCATGTTTGTGCCCGTGACAAATGGGTGCTTGCGGAAAAGATTTATTACCGTAGGGAAGGCTGAAAAGCCTTCCGCTCTTGTTTGTAGGGATCAAAGGCCGTCACCTCGCCTCGTCCCGATATTGCCACCACCCCTCACCTGAAAACTGCAATAATTAGGAGCAATAATCTTAAAATCAACCCGCAAGTGGGTAAAATAGAGGGACGTACAATTAACAACTGTCACCAAATCAACCAGCACCCCTGCATCAACCCTTCCTTCCCACCGGTATTGGGTTGGAAACCTGGAATAAACACCACTTGAAAGAAGCCCGCACCGCTTGAAACGCATTCTGAAGACCCTCTGGGAAACACTCAAGCCTTACAAAAAACTCACCATTCTCACCCTGGTGCTCATCGTGGCCCAAATCGGAGCGGATTTGGCGATTCCCCGCCTGATCCAACAGATCATCGATCAGGGTGTGCGGCAGGGTAACCTCACGATCGTCCTGCAAACTTCCGGGCTGATGCTCGGGCTCTCCGCCATCTCCTGTGCCCTGGCCGTGGCCAGCAGCCTCACTTCCGTCCGCGTAAGCGAAGGGGTGGGGCGTGACCTGCGCAAGCAGTTTTTCATGAAAATTCAAGGTTTTTCTTACGGCAACCTGGATAATTACTCGACAGGGCAGTTGATGGTGCGCATCAGCAGCGATGTTTCCGCAATGCAGCGCCTGGTGCACATGGCTGTGCGCATGGGTGCTAAAGGCCCTCTGATGATGGTCGGCAGCGTGGTCATGATGTTCCTCACCGCCCCACAGCTGGCCATCTGGGTGGTGCCAGTCATGCTGCTGGCAATGGGGGTGGTGGTCTACTTCAGCCTGCGCATGGAACCAGCTTTCAGGGCCGTGCAGGAAAAACTGGATCGCCTGAATACTGTGCTACAGGAAAACATTGCCGGCGCTGAACTGATCAAGAGTTTTGACCGGGCTGATTTTGAGGAAGCACGCTTCGGTAAGAGCAACCAGGCCTTCACTACCTCCTCCGTGCGCGTGATGCAATTCATGGCAGCCATGGATCCCTTCTTGACCTTTGCGGTAAACCTGGCCATCGTGCTGATTATCTGGGTGGGGGGTTTGGAATCGATTGGCGGCAACCTGAGCACTGGCAAACTGGTGGCCTTCGTCAATTACATGCTGGCCACCCAGGTACCGCTGATATTTATGATCAACCTGTCGAACAACTGGGCCAACGGCATGGCCTCCGGCAAACGTGTCTGCGACGCGCTGGATGAGCAGCCCAAAATTGTCCAGGCGGACCCCTCGCAGAGTTTCTCTGGCCGCAATCTAGATGCCTGCACAATGGAAAACGTCAGCTTTGCTTATCACGACAACCTGGCAACCAAGGTACTGGAAGATATCAACCTTGAAACTGCCCCCGGGCAAATTGTTGCCATTTTAGGGGCTACCGGCGCAGGCAAAAGCACCCTGGTCAACCTGATCCCGCGTTTCTACGATCCAACCTCCGGGCAGGTAGCCGTGAACGGCATCGATTTGCGGCAAGCCGACCTCTCCTCCCTGCAAGCGCGCATCGGAGTCGTCCCTCAGGAAAGCATCCTTTTCAGCGGCAGCATCCGCGATAATCTGCGCTACGGACGCCCCAGCGCCACAGATGCCGAGGTGGAGCAGGCTGCCAAAGCGGCCCAGATCCATGCGTTCATCCAGAGCCTGCCGCAAGGCTATGACACCTACATCGAAGAGCGTGGGGTCAACCTCTCTGGCGGGCAGAAGCAGCGCATGTCTATCGCCAGGGCGCTGGTGGTAAAGCCAGATTACCTGATCCTGGACGACAGCACCAGCGCGGTGGACGTTGAAACCGAAGCCAACATCCAGGATGCTATCCGCCAGATGATGCGCGGAAAAACCATCTTCATGGTGGCCCAGCGCATCAGCACCGTGCTGAATGCCGATAAAATTTTGGTGCTCGACCAGGGTAAAATCGCGGCTGAAGGCAACCATAAAACTTTGATGGCCACTAGCCGCATCTATCGCGAGATTTTTGAATCCCAACTGGGCAACGGGGTGGACTTATGAGCTTCACCCAAAGGAGTGTGGACGCGCGCAGCGTGGTCGGGCGCGGAGGCGGCCAGCGCAATCGCAGTGTTGAAAAGGCCCACGACCCGCGAAAAGCCCTCACCCGCCTTTATGCTTACTTAAGGCCCTACCGCGTAAAGCTGATTTTAGTGGTCTTTTTGGTGGTAACCTACACCTTGCTCAGCCTGGCCGGCCCTTACCTGATGGGCCAAGCCATTGACCGCTTCATTGGGGGTGCCGACCGCCCCGGCCTGGTGCGCACGGCGGTGCTGATGCTGGCCTCTTACCTGGGCTACCTGTTCTTCCAGATCTTGGCTAACCGCCTGATGGCCTGGATTGCCCAGTACGCGTTGAAGGACCTGCGCCAGAATCTTTTTAACCACCTGCAAACACTTTCAATGGAATTCTATGACACGCATACAGCCGGCAACCTGATGAGCCGGCTCACCAGCGATATCGATGCTATCAACCAGGCGATTTCGCAGAACGTGGTGTCGATGGTGGCTTCCCTTTTGCAGATGGTCGGCATCCTCCTCATGATGGTACTGCTTAATCCATCGCTGGCGCTGTTCACGCTCTTCGTCATACCCCTCATGCTCGCTTTCACCCGTTTCATTGCCTCTTATACCGCCAAAGGCTACCGCGACCTGCAGAGAAATCTCGGGCAACTGAATGCCGTGACTGAAGAGACCTTCAGCGGGCAGAAAGTGGTCAAAGCTTTCCAGCGCAACCAGAGCGTTATCGAGCAATTCAACGAGAAGAACGAAGCCGTTTATAAAGCTGGGGTTTATGCCAACTCTTACGCGCTGCTCTTGCTGCCGGTGACGATGGTGCTGGGCAACTTTTTTGTGGCAGTCCTGGCTGGCGGCGGCGCCTGGTTGGCGCTGCGTGGTTTGGTCAGCATCGGCGAAATTGCCACCTTCATTAATTATGGGCAAAACTTTGTTTCGCCGCTGCGCAGGATCGCCAACCTATATACTAGCGTTCAGGCCGCCTTAGCTGGGGCTGAACGAGTTTTTGAGATCACCGATACCGCGCCTGAAACCGAAGACGTGGCCGAGCCGCTGCCCTTTGACGAAGTCAAGGGGGATGTCAGCTTCAGGCACGTTACCTTTGGGTACGACCCCGCCCATCCGGTGATCAAGGATTTCAATCTGGATGTGAAGGCCGGGCAAACCATCGCCCTGGTTGGCCCGACGGGTGCCGGCAAGACCACCATCACCAACCTGCTCACGCGCTTTTACGAAATCCAGGAAGGCCAAATTACGATTGATGGCAAGGATATTTACCAATTGCGCAAGTCTGACTTGCGCAGGCAGTTGGGTTTGGTACTGCAGGATACTTTCATGTTTGCCGAGAGCGTGTTGGAAAATATCCGTTTTGGCCGCCTGGAAGCCAGCGATGCCGAATGTGAAGAAGCTGCCCGCCAAACCGAGGCGGACCCCTTCATCCAGCGCTTCCCCGCCGGTTACCAAACCCTCCTCATGGAAAGGGCCAGCAATATCTCGCTGGGTCAGCGCCAGTTGCTCTCCATCACCCGCGCCATTTTGGCCGACCCAAAGATTCTGATCCTGGATGAGGCCACTTCATCGGTGGATACCCGCACAGAAGCACGTATCCAGGCTGCCCTCCTCAAGCTAATGAAGGGGCGCACCAGTTTTGTGATTGCCCATCGGCTTTCCACCATTCGGGATGCTGACCTGGTGGTGGTGATCAATCGCGGGCAGATTGTGGAGACCGGCACGCATGACGAGCTGCTGGCGCAAAAGGGTTTTTACCATCACTTGTACGTCAGCCAGTTTAAGGGGCAGCAGATTTAGTCCGTTTTAGCTGTCTCTTGGAGTGTCGTCCCAAACCGTAACGTTTGCCTTACGGCAAGTGCTCCTTAACTATCCGAGCCGGGCTCTATGGCTTCCAAGGCTTTTACCCTGTTCACTAAATTACGCGGGCGGTCCTTTACCATGCTGAAAAGAACCACGGACACAAGGGTCATCGCCGTTGCCAGCCAGAACATGAAATTAAAACCCAATTTCTCGACAATCAATCCGCCGCTCACCGAAACAACAAAAAGCACAACTCCCGTCATCGTTCGCGCCAATCCCAAATAGGTCGGCCGCAGGCTTTCCTCGCCCAGTTCCATCACCAGCATCATGTCGCCCATGTTCAACCCCGCGCCATAGATGCCCTGCAGGATGAAAACAGCATAAAACACCCAGATGTTCGGGGATAAAACCGTCAGGGTAAGGCTGGCTGCCAGGCAAATTAGACTGAACACGACGATTCTTTTTGGCCCAATCTTGTCCGTGAGCCCGCCCAAATAGGCATAAATAACAATGCCTGTAAAGAAAATGATGCCGCTGAAAACCGCCGCCTGGCTATCCCCCAGCCCAAAGCGCCGGATGCCATAGACCGCCAAAAAGGTTGTGGCCGTGCCGCCCAAAAAGGAAATCGAGCGCGCCACCATGTAGAGCACAAAGTTCTTGTCCCGCTTCAGGATTTGCCTGAACATGGGGAAGTCCAGCATCTTTTGCGTGGCTGCCGGCTCCTGCCAGTGCTCCGGTTCCGGTTCGCGGGTTTTCGAAATTAAGTAAAAAGAAATCCACTGGGCCACGATCGCGATGCTGAAGGCAATGGCGTAGTTGTAAGGATACATGAATTTACCCAATACCACTGTGGCGATGACTGAACCGATCACGCCCATGGCCTGCACGAACACGCGTGAGGCGCCCCAGAAGCGCCCACGATGGCTGATAGGAATGATGGTGGCCATCAATTCCTGCCAGGGCAGCGCCGTAAATCCGCCTCCCAAACCGCGCAGGACCATCAGCCCCAACAGCAGCGCGATGGCTGTCTGTCTGGTGATATGCGGAATCAGCAATGCCAGGATCGGCATAAAAATGTACGGTATACGCTCAACAGCCCCCATTTTGAGGGTGAAGGGCAGTTTCATGCGCTGCCGGGAGACGATTCCGGTAAAGAAGATCTGCGGCAGATACCAGGTGGCCCACAAGATGGCTGGCACAAGGCCGATAATGAACGGCGAGTCCGTCAGCGTGGCGGTGAACACGGTCATAATGGTGCCCAGGCTTACGAAGGCATCCGCGAACACGAAGAAAGAAACGTCCGCCGTGTTGTAGAGCACGTTATGCTTAAATTCCCTGGCCACCGCCGGAGCAACGTTATCCTCGGGCCGGATTCTCAGGAAATTTGAAACTTGTGACTTCAGGCGATTGATCATTTTTTGCTCGAATAGAAAATTATACGGTCAAAAACTGATTTCCTCCAGAATCAGCCCGCCTTTTGGAAGGAGGGTTAGGGCGAAGTTGAGCTCGCTTAATTGGTCATCGTGAGCGCAGTGTGGCGATCTTTATTTGCGGACGATGAAAACCAGATTGCCACGCAAACGAGGTTTGCAACGACCAATCGTAGGGGTGGGATAAGGCACGTTCCCACCCTTTCTATCGTAGGGAACGCATTTCTGCGTTCCGGGTTTATGTTTGGTTTGTCGTAGGGGCTGCCTGAGCGTAGCGAAGCCTGCCCAAGAACAGAACGGGTGAGCCTCGCAAAGTATGCTCGGATCACCCCTACAATAGACTCACATTATAAGCTTGAGACATCGTCGAAGATGCTTACTCTATGCTGCTACGCAGCGCGAGTACGGTTCCCAGTCGGTTCCCTCAGCATGACAAACTTTCGGTCTTACCCGTTCTGCTCCAAAAACCGCCGAACCTCGCTTGCCGTCGGGATGGCGGCCTGGGCCCCCAACCTGGTGCACGCCAACGCCGCGGCTGCCTGGGCGTACCTAATCGCCGTCGGCAGGTCGCCGCCGACCATGCGTCGGTAAGCAAAACAACCCGAAAAAGTATCCCCCGCACCCGTTGAATCCACCGTTTCAACCTTAAAACCGGGCACAATCTGCGCCCTGCCCGCATCCAAATAGGCCACGCCCCGGGTTCCCAGCGTAATCAAAGGCTCGCGCACCCCCATGCCCTGCATCAACTTCAGCCCGGTCTCCAGATCTGCCAGGTCGCCCAGGGAACGTTGGGTGTAAAACTCATACTCTAGCTGATTGGGCGTGAAGTAGTCCACCCCGGCCAGCATCCCCTCAGGATAAATCGCTGCCGGGGCCGGATTGAGAAAAATGGGCATCTTCCCCTTGCAAAGCGCAATTGTTTTGGCAAGCGTCTTCACACGGATCTCATTTTGCAGCAGCACCGCATCACAAGCCAGAATCTGTTCCCGCATCGACTGCACCTGCTCCGCCGAAAAAGTATCATTTGCCCCGCTGGCCAATATAATCCGGTTATCCGTGCCTTCCACAAAAATAAAGGCCAGGCCGGTTGCTGCCTTCGGGTCCGTCAGAATGCAATCGATATTAATGCCGTTGGCCATGAAGTTATCCTTCACGAATTCCGCGTACGGATCGTTGCCTACCTGCCCAAACATGGCCACTTCCGCCCCGGAACGAGCCGCGGCCACCGCCTGATTGGCGCCTTTGCCGCCAGGTGCCTGCACAGTCTCGCGCGAGCGCAAGGTCTCACCCAGCACCGGCATGCGCTCCACCACCAGGGTGATGTCCAAATTCATGCTGCCGACAACTGCAAGTTTCATTTTTACCTCACCACTGCGTCAATTCAAAATACTGCCTCAATACAGCAGCTGGATGAGCTCATCCAGCGAAAAATTGATGAAATATTGGCCAATTTCATAGCCTTCCAAGGCTACCCTGATCGCCGCAGGCGCATAATCACAGCCATTCAAGGCTTCCTCAAGCGGCAAAACCTCGCGCTGGCCAAAAAAATCTCCAAAAAAGTGAATCTCGCGGATCATACCGCGGCCCACCGTCAACAAAGCCTCAATTTCCCCTCCGGCGTAGCGCGTTTCCCGCCGCAGGTTGAACGCTGGCGACCGGCCAAAGTTCCACTCCCAGGTGGCATAACGCTCTGCCTTCAACTGGCGCACGCCCTCCCAATCGGCCTCGCTCAGGCGGTATTCACTCACGGGCTCTCCCGCGAACACGCCATCAAGGATGCGCTGCCTAAAGCGCAAAATGTCCGGCGGGTTCTGCAGATACTCGGTGATGTTGGCCACCCGGCCGCGCACGGATTTGATGCCCTTGGATTCGATCTTGGCCGCTTTCACCCGCAGCGCGTCCCCCACGCGGTCGAGGTCGGTGTTGTAGAGCAGCGTGCCGTGGCTCACCATGCGCGGCCCCTTCACGTATTGGGCATTCCCTGAAATCTTTTTACCCTCAATGAGGAGGTCGTTGCGCCCCGAAAGCTCCGCGTTCGCACCCATGCTCTGCAGCACCTTCACCACCGGCTCCGTGAATTTGCGGAAATTGTGGAAGTTCTCGGCCGAAAATGGCGCGATGAAGGAAAAATTAAGGTTCCCGAGGTCGTGATAGACCGCCCCGCCGCCCGAAAGCCGCCGCACCACGTGGATGTTGTTCGCGTTGACGTAATCGATATTGATTTCCTGGGTGGTGATCTGGTTGCGCCCGATGATAATGGAGGGCTCGTTGATGTAAAAGAGCAGAATCTCCTCGTCGGGGGCGATATTGCAGATGGCGTATTCTTCAAACGCCAGGTTCATGCGCGGGTCGGGATTGTTCAGGTTATCAAGAAACAGCATAGCGCCTCTATTCGGTTTGTTTTTCTGATTATATCAAGCCCGGTCATAGGATTATGCGCCTGTAAATATTTGGTAGGGGCAAAGAGGACATTTGCAGAATTGCAGATTTGCAGCAGTTGCACGAAATATTTTATTGTATTCGGTTGTTAAAGAGCGAATTATTTGTCATTTTTGACTTGCCATGCGATCAATAATCGCTATAATAGCACATATATTCTATATTGGTTGTGTTGGAAAAGCAAGGGCAAGTGAGATTTGGAAAGAAAGTGAACCCCTCATCCACCGCAAGCGGTCCCCCTTCCCCTCGATGGGAAGGCCAGGGAAATAAGAACTCGGATAGGATGCGCTGCGCTTATCCTATCCTTACGAAATAATGAACATTAACATTTCCGCTGCGCGGACCTTACCATATGCTGCTGCGCAGCGCGAGTACGGTTCCCAGTCACTGCGTTCAGAAGGACAATATATTTCTGTCATTGCAAGCGAAGCTCGGCAATCTGATCTTGCCCTTATCTTGTCATCTTGGTTTGCATCTAGAAGATGCTTCGGTTCCCTCAGCATGACAAACTTTCGGTCTTACCCGTTCTGCTCTAAAAACCGCCGAACCTCGTTCGTCGTCGGGATGGCGGCCTGGGCGCAGCGCCTCGCCCGGGTTGTCATCCTGAGACGATTTTGCGAAAGATCTTCCAGTTGCAAGTCACCAGGCGAAGATTCTTACTCTATGCTGCTGCGCAGCGCGAGTACGCACGCAGTCACTGCGTTCAGAATGACAATACTTTTTTTCGGTCATTGCGACCTGTACTCGCGGCACTCTGGGTTTGATCATTTTTCTTTATCTTCATAGGGGTGATCCGAGCCACCTTTGCGAGGCTCACCCGCTCTTAGTTTGTCATCCTGAGCCTCATTTGCGAAGGATCTGCTAGTTGCAGCTCTCATCTGGAAGATTCTTCGCTGCGCTCAGAATGACAGAGGAAAGGTTTTATCGTAGGGGTGATCCGAGCCGCCTTTGCGAGGCTCACCCGTTCTTTTCCGGGCGGGCTTACTCTATGGTGCTACGCACCGCGAGTACGTACGCAGTTGTTTCACTCGAACCGCCCCTACGCCACCCCAAAACCACCCCCAAATTCCGCCCCCGCCCACCAACCGGCTTATAATTGACCAAAGGCAACTAAACAACAGGGAGGCCTCCCACCCATGCCTGCTCCTCAAATTATTCTCGACCTCGTCCAGCGCTTCTCCGACTCCCGCGACCAATACCGCTCCGGCCACTACAACGAGGCCCAACTCCGCCGTGAATTCCTCGACCCCCTCTTAACCGCCCTCGGCTGGGACCTCACCAACCAGCAAGGCTACGCCCCCCAATACCGCGAGGTCATCCAGGAAGCCTCCCTCAACATTGAAGGCCAGGCCAAAGCCCCCGACTACGAATTCCGCATCGGCCAAACCTCCAAATTCTTCGTCGAGGCCAAAAAGCCCGCCGTCAACATCCAATACGACATCCACCCCGCCTTCCAGCTCCGCCGCTACGCCTGGTCCGCCCACCTGCCGCTCTCCATCCTCACCGACTTCGAAGAGTTCGCCGTCTACGACACCCGTATCAAGCCCAACTTCAAAGACGCCGCCTCGGTTGCCCGCATCTTCTTCTTCCGCTACACCGACTACGCCGATAAATGGGATGAGATCGCCGCCATTTTCTCCAAATCCGCCATCCCCAAAGGTTCCTTCGACCGCTACGTCCAGGATAACAAAAACAAAAAAGGCACCGCCGAGGTGGATGACGCCTTCCTCTCCGCCATCGAAACCTGGCGCGAACTCCTGGCCCGCAATATTGCCCTCCGCAACCCCCAGGCCCGCACCGAGCGCGCCCTCAACTACGCCGTCCAGATGACCCTTGACCGCATCATCTTCCTGCGCATCTGCGAAGACCGCGGCATCGAGCCCGAACGCCAGCTTGACGAACTCGCCAAAGCCCCCGAGGTCTACCCCCGCCTCGTCAATCTCTTCATCAAGGCCGACCAAAAATACAACTCAGGCCTCTTCCACTTCGCACGTGAGAAGGCCCAAACCAGCGACGAAGATGCCTTCACCCCCTCCCTCGCCATCGACGATAAAGCCCTCAAACAGATCATCGGCAGCCTCTACTACCCCGAAAGCCCCTTTGCCTTCAAGGTCATCCCGGTCGAGATCCTCGGCCAGGTCTACGAGCAGTTCCTCGGCAAGGTCATCCGCCTCACCCCCGCTGGCCAGGCCAAAGTGGAAGAAAAGCCCGAAGTCCGCAAGGCCGGCGGCGTTTACTACACCCCCCGCTACATCGTCGACTACATCGTCCAGAATACCGTGGGCAAACTGCTCGAAGGTAAAACACCCCCACAGGTTGCCTCCCTGCGCGTGGTCGACCCCGCCTGCGGTTCCGGCTCCTTCTTGCTGGGTGCCTTCCAGTACCTGCTCGATTGGCACCTGGCCTACTACCTGGCCCCCGAGAACGGCGGCCCTCAGGCCTTCACCCGCGGCAGATCCCCCGCCCTCCTGCCCGCCAGTGATGGCATTTTCCAGCTCACCACCGCAGAGAAAAAGCGCATCCTCGTCAATAACATCTACGGGGTCGATCTCGACCAGCAAGCTGTCGAAGTGACCAAGCTCTCCCTGCTGCTCAAACTGCTGGAGGAGGAAACTGGCCAGCTTTCCCTGGGTTTTGAGCGCGTCCTGCCCGACCTGGGCCATAACATCCGCTGCGGCAACTCGTTAATTGGTTGGGATTACTTCCATGGCCAGCTCCTGGCCGATGAGGAGGAGGTCCGCCGCGTCAATCCATTTGATTGGCAGCAGGCCTTCCCCGAAGTCTTCGCCGCTGGCGGTTTCGATGCCGTCATCGGCAACCCGCCGTAT
>Ga0209748_1001005_pt1 | contig 14206 bp, 8 predicted proteins | sample BarGraIncu00421A_FD_185490 | JGI IMG/M metagenome (GOLD analysis project Ga0209748, IMG submission 185490) | Arctic peat soil microbial communities from Barrow, Alaska - Barrow Graham LP Incubations 004-21A (SPAdes) (version 2) | ecosystem: Environmental > Terrestrial > Soil > Wetlands > Peat... | reverse complement strand
GGCCTCATCGTGCGGTCGCTCCCGATCGGGCAGGTCTCCTGGCTTATGACCAACGTGCGGTCCATCACAGTTGCGGGACAGCGCCGGATTCTCACCGACTTCCCTATTCTCCCGCCGGCTTCGCGCGTGGTAGCGCTGGACCGGGCGGGCACCCGTCGGGGGTGCGTTGTGCGGTTGTGAACGGTTGGGAGTGTAGCAGACGGCGCCGGCGGGAATGGCGCCACGACGCCTGAAGGTCAGGGACGCTCGCGCAGCAGCTCCCACGCGCGAGCGACGCGCGACTGCGACTGCGGGAAGCGCAGGTAGGTCGGATCCAGGTCGCCGAGACGGACGCGGTCGAGGCCGTCGGCGTCCTTCAGGACACGGAACACCCGCAGGGTCGACTCGGGATCGTCGAACCAACTCGCGCCACGTTCCGCGTGTTCCTCGGAGCCGCTGTGGTGGGTGATCGCGAACAGCGCGGTCTCCAGCACCTGCGGGTCGACGCCGTGATGCAGACCGAGTCCGACGACCTTGCCCGCGCTCTTGGCGCCGTGGTAGTAGTCGGCGCCGTCGTTGGTTCGGCCGATGTCGTGCCAAATGGCTGCGAGTCCGAGGGCCTCGCGCTCCCCCGCCGACAGGCCGATCGCGTCGGCGAGCTCCATCGCGTGGATCAGCACGCGCGCAGTGTGGCCGACGCCGTGGATGGTCTGTGACGCGTCGCGGCCGTCGGGACGGACGAACCACGTTGGATCGATCGTCAGGTCATGCAATTGCGATCCCGCCTCCAGCATCTTCTTCAGCGCGTCGATGTCGACGGTGCGCTGCGGCTCGGGTTCCTGCGATATGCAGACCAGTCCCTCAAGACCTCGATCATAGTGAGCGCGCGGTCCAGGATTCGACGGCGCCAGCGGGATGACCGGCTCGAGACGTGGGTCCAGCCCGAGCTCGGCCACTACGTCCCGGGCGTGCGCCGCGCGACGCGTCTGGTCGAGCGCCCGGCCGGCGAGCCCGGGATCCAGCATGCCTCGTCGGGATTCGCACGTCGTCTAGGCGCCCCAGGCTTCCCAGAACGGACGCACAAGGGCCTGAAGCGTTTGTCGTCTCGCGCGTGAACGTGCGATTGGCGTGAGCGATGCTCGAGCGACCTTCCGGTCAGCTAGTCGCCATGGCCAGCCCTGTGGAGCGAGCGGCCCAGCAAGGCCGATGGCCTGTTGCTCATCCTCGGTCCCGACCACCAGTGCCGCTCTGTCTCGGTACAGCCCGGTGGCGACATCGGTTGGCATCGATAGCGCAGCTATCGCCTGATCTGAAACGAGAGCGCCGAGCAGCCCGAGAAGGTCACCGTCGCGCTCGTCATACAAGCGGCGCCAGAGCGCATCTGCTACGTCGCTCAACTTGCCGGAGGCGTACCGCAGCCTATCAAGAAGCGTTGGTGCGTCTGGCGCAGCGACGACCCAGACGCAGAGCGCGGCGCGTAGGTCAGCCTTGTTCCAAGGCACGGCATCAGCGTCGTCAGTCGCGGTGGTGTCGGCCCACGACCACACATCCTCTTTCCAAAGGGCGCCAATGACGGCCGAGCGCAAGAGCTCTGATCCCTCCGGGACGTAGCCCTGAAGAATCCGCGCCCGCCGGTTCCTCCTGTCGGTGTCCGCGTCGCTCATGAGGTCCGAGACCAGCTGGTCCGAGATCTGACGGAGCAGGTCAAGTGACCCGTGCCCCGTCACGAAGGGTAGGAGTTCGTCCATTTGCAGAACGCAGTCCGGCGCGTCTTGAGTGTAGTAGGTGATGAGCCAGTCGAGTACGAGGTCGGCGCCCAGCTGCGTGTACGGCTGGCGAGGCAGTCGAGCGAGGTTTGCGCGCTCGTGGAAGGCAAAGAGCGGCGCCTTCTCCTCCGGGATCTTGTGATGGTGGCGGTCTATGCACGTCAGAAGAGCGATGAGCACGTCCACTCGCTGGTCCTCGGACGCGCCTTCGAGCAGCTGCTCGAGCGCGTCCAGGCTGTCGTCCGTGAGTGCTGATGCCAAAGGGGCATCCGGTTCGGCCTCCTGCGAGAGCCTCAGGAGGAGCAACACCTTTTGCACGCGGTCATCGACTGTGACGCTCGTGGTCGCTAGCGCGAGAATGACCGCACCCGCCGCCTGACCGGCTTTCGCCTCGGAGCATCGGGCTATCGCTACGGAGAGTGCCTCAGAGTTCATGTTCGCGGTGTCACGAACGAAGTCGTCGGGAGTTGGCCCGCTGGCATCTTTGAAGCTGAGATCGCCCGCCAGGTGGAGCCAAGGACCGGGATGGAAGACGACTTGACCACGGCCGTCCGAGACGTAGAAGAACGGAGGCTGATACGCGAACCGCTTGAGGAAGGCCACCTGATCGGGGTTCAGCGTCCGCCTCTCCAAGCGGGCTTCAAGTCGGTTCAGAAACTCGCCCACGGGGTCCTGCTCAGGTCCATCCTGTGCGGCCAGTTTGGCGAGTGCAACGCCGCGATCAAGTTCGATCAGCAGGGACGGGGTCTCGACGATCGCCTCAAACAACGGGGCGCACCTGTCTTGTATGAGTAGCACTCTCCCCAGGAGCATCGGCTTGTCGAGCACCTGGTTCAGGCCCGCTCGTTCTTCGTTGCGGGCTAGTGCAGCCTGCGCCCGAACGAGACGGAGACTGAACAGCAGCGTGTCGAGTGTGCGTATGACAAGACGCAGGTTGCCGTCGCAGAAGTCCAAGAGCCATTGACGCAAGAGCGCCTGGTCCTCGGCGACTGGGACGCACGTTTCCACTTCCACGTGCCGTAGCGCGAGCTGGCGGTCAACGAAGGACTCAAAGTCGGACCGTACCGGTTGCGGCAGGCGCCAGTACAGGTTGAAGACCTTCTTCATGAAGCGTCGCCCCTCTTCAGGCTGATCCGCTTCACGATTCGGAGCGAGTTCGCGCCCGAGGCTGGCCTCGAGGACAGAGTGATCACCGGTCACTACGAAGGACAGTAGCGGCTTGTCGAAGAAGGTCCGCAGGTTGTCGAGAACACCGCGAGCAACGTCGGCGGTGACGCGATCGAGGTCATCAACGAAGACCACGACGTTGCGCACACCCCAAGCGCGGACTGGCTTGCCATCCTTCAGGCGCGGCGCTCCAAGCGCAAGCGAGACTAGCGAGTCGAACTCGTCGACGGCCGTTGCGGCCTTGCTGCTCGCCTGACTGTTCACGAGTCCTTGGATGAGCCAGACCGAGACTGGGACCAGAAACAGAGTGATGGGCAGCTTGAGCTGGTCGATGGTCGACTTCGTCTGTGCATCAAGACCGTTCGTGTACATCCAGTACACGGCGACGACGGGCACAAGCAGCAGGAAGAGACGGAACACTGAGATACGCTGTCTCGTGACGTCGGTCTTCAGTCGGTCCAGCAAACGACGGCGAGGTCCGAGCATGGTCCAAGCGTCAGACATCTGACCCTGTTGAGCGAGCCGACCTGCAGCACAAAGACGCGACCATCTTGACTGCGTTTCGAGTAACTGGACGAGAAAAGCACGCAGGAACGCGACTCTGTCTGCCGCGTATTTCCAGGGGTTCAGGTCGATGACCTTGAATCCACGCGTCTTCAGTTCGGTTCCTAGTTCGTCGAGGAAGAAGCTCTTGCCCTCGCCCCACCTGCCCGAAAGGCCTAAGACGAACGACTCCTGTTCCTTGCAGTGCCAGCTCGCGATGGTGTCGGCAACCTCTGCAACGAAGGCCGACCGGCGTCGCATGGCCGAGCCAGTCGACGCCGTTGACTCGGGCTCACGGTCCACCATGTCATCCCGCCGGCCAGTAGAGGCGCACGAGCGGAACGAGCGTCCGGGTGTCGATGTCGACGCCGTCGTAGTTGTCCACGAGCAGCTGCGCAACATCATCCAAGTCCAGCAGCATCACCGGAACCTGGGCGCGATCAGCCTCGTACTTAGCGTCCTTGGCGAAGCCGCCGATGCTGACATAGAGTCCCCGGTCTGCAGTGCGGAGTCCACCGATGAAGGCGCGCAGCTGGTTCGCGCCAATCTGCTCGTTCCGGCGATGCTTCACCTCAACGATGATGCGGGGGGACTCGAGACCTAGTCCGTCAGGGGAAGCGATGATGTCGCGCCCACGGTCGGGTCCGCGAGGAGACACGCGGGTCTTGTATCCCATTCCGCGAAGAATGCCTGCGACGAGCTCCTGCATTTCGTCCCAAGTCAGTTTGAGCAGCTTGTCCTTGATGAACTCGTGAGCGCTCTCGGCCACCGACATGCGGACCTCTTCGAGGTTCTCGGGCTGTTCCGGTGGGGCTGCGGGCACCACCGGCGGCGTCCCGCTGAGAAGACCTTCGATCTCAGCTTGGACCTCTTCGTTGACGAGAAAGATCGTCATGATGGCGCCGAGCGTATTCCTGGCTGCGACCGACAAGTCATCCCGGTTGACTTGGCCGGCCCATTGGGTGGCTCGAGTCTGCATGTGGTCGCCGTCAGGAGCGGTGAGCTTCAGCTCAGGCCGATAGCGGTAGCCGCCGGAGATCGTCCCTACGTGGTAAACGCGCTCGCGCGGGTCGTAGCTGATCACCTTGTCGCCGGGCTTGAAGTCGAAGAGGAACCTCCCGACCTGGCTTAGGCTGCTGCGTATCTGGGCGTCTCTCATCTCCGGGTACTCGACGCGAAGGCGCTGCTCCAGGTCAGCGCGATCAGCGATCGAGCTGAGATCCTGGTTGCCGAACCACCCGATGGAGATGATGCCCTTGCTGAGGTAGTCATCGATCAACGCCGCGCCCGCTCCAGCACGAACCATCCACATGTTCTCATGCGTCATTGTTGAGCCGCCCTCTCAAGACCGATCTTCGCCTGCCGCTCTTCCACTTCTACCGAATCGGGTCGAGCAGCCCGAGTGCCTGCAACACCGCCCCACTCCCCATGTCCCCTCCAGGGACAGTCGCCACGGGCGCCTCCTCGAAGTAGTAGGAGACGTAGCGCATGTCCTTGCCGTCCACCCTGTTGTAGAAGTAGCACGCGATGTTGGCGCTGGAGGGGCTCGGCATCATCCGCACCAGAGGCAGTAGCCGCATCGAAGCCGGCCCACCGCTGTGAACGAGGTACAGGAAGTCGCCATCGAGGGCGTCAGTCGTGACGATCTTCGCTTGCGTGAAGGGCATCCCTGTCCCCACAAGCACGTTCACCGTGGTCTCGAGCGTGCCGCCACTCAGAGACATGCCCACCGAAGACACCAGCATGGCATCGTCCCACCGGTCGGCAACAACCGAACGAACTGAGGCCAGCAGGGTCTCGAGTTCGGCAAGACGGTCCCTGTCGACGGCATCGCTTGATGCGCCGCCGTGTCCCTTCCAGTCATTCCGCCGCCGCTTGGCCTCGTCAAGTGTTGTGTAGAGTGCCGCGCTCGTTATCATCTCGAACCATTCTGGCTCTGGCCGACCGAACCATCCGAGGACCGTCTCGCGGCCCAGCTCCTTGCCGTTGTCGCATTGACTCGACATGCGACGAAGCGCCTTTGAGAGTCGTGCGGCCATCGTCGTCCAGCCGCCTATGCTCCCCTTCTCGTAGTAGCGGCGCCGATCCTCAGGCGATCCGAGCAAGTCCTCGCGAGCCTCCGCAAAGTACACCTGGTCGGCGGATATGCCACTCAACAACACTGCTGCATGGAACTCAGCCATCGCCTCGAAGAAGTGGAACAGTGCATCGATGCGCTTCCCAACATCTTGGCGAGCGTAGTAGGCTCGCCCGACGGTAGCCAAGGGAAGGGGCAGCGAATCGATCCAACTGGGGATGTCATCGTCGGGCGCAAGCCGATGAACGCGCCGTGAGATGTCACGGATGCGACGCGGTCGCGACCAGAGATCGTCGCTCAACTGATGGACTTCCGATGACAGCGCGACCAGTTGCGCTTCGAGAGACAGCGCCCGGTCCTGCTCTTCCAGAGGCGGAAGTGCGAGAGGCAGGGCGCAGACCGCGCTCACGCTTGTGTGCGCGATTGTCATGCCGGAGGCGCTGGCCTCTCGAGCCCTGCGACCGAGGGCCGACGAGAGCCATCGCGCCACGTACTCGCGCAAGGCTCGGTTGGGGTCAAGCACCACCTGCACCCACTGCTTGGAGATCTTCTCGGGAGCCTCGAGGCGAGCGGGTCCGAACCCGACGAGGGGCATGAAGAAGGAGTTCGCGACATCGTCGAATGACAGCCGCCCGTCACGGCTCGCCGGACGATTGATCGCCGTCGCGAGGTCAGCAAGCGCCACCACCCCGACGCCGGTCGCCGCAAGACCTCGCTGCACTTCACCACGGGCGACCAGCGTCTCCAGCGGTACGAGCTCATCAGGCTTGAGCAGCACTCCGCCTTCGACGGTCTTGCCCGGTCTGCCTACGGCCATGTTGGCGAGCAGTTGTTCCTGAGCCTGACGAGTGCGCGGAAGCTCCGCCATGAACACACTCTCACTTGCGGACTTGGAGAAGATCGCGACAACCGACGGAATCGACGTCGCTGGTGCGAATGTCCCCGCCGGCAGTGAGATGGCCGCGTTCATCCAAACGCCTCGAGCAGCCAAGGCGTCCAGCAGCTTCTTGGACTTGCCTGACCACAGAATGCTGTTGCTGGTGAGCAGGAGCGCCTCGCCGCAGGGACCCAGTTTGGCTACGTACTCGAGAAGGTCGACGCGGCCTGCTTCGTCGTGTCCGGTGATGGCGCCTCCGTCCGGGCCTAGAACATCAAACGCGACGCTGCCGTACCCAAATGGCCCCGTCGAGATCAGTAGGTCGATGTCGCTGGGCTGAGCATCGAAGGAGTGGCGGACGGCGGAGGGCCGCCCGTGCACCCATTGGACACGACCTTCGGGATCGAAGTACCTTGCCACCTCCGTCGCCCTACCATCCGGATCGATGCCGGTCAGCTCTACCCCGGGCAGGGTGTCGAGCAGGCAGGCGCCGAGGGCACCGTTCCCCGACCAAAGGTTGACCACGCGCTTCGGTCGCTTGACCTTCGCGTACAGTGCGAAGAAGTCCACCACATGATCCGGCAGGTGTCTTTCTCCGTGTGCGCGACCCGGAAGCTGGCTTGCAAGTTGGCGGGTGAAGTCGATCCCGGCTTCGGTGGCGGCTCGGGACACCATTTCGAGGTCAGCGTCTAGGCCAAGGGACCACGTCGAACGCATGAAGTCATCGAAGCGTTTCACGTCACTCGGATTGCCGTCCATCGCGTGCTCCAACCAAGAGTCGAGGCTGTGGCGGACTACCGGACGTCCTTCCGGAACCGGTCGTACAGCCAGTCCACCAGCACGTTCGCGAAGGCGTCGTCGTCGGCAACACGCTTGTAGAGCTTGAAGTTGGTCTCGACGATAGTCTGCAGGCGATCCTGGACGATGTGATCGAACGCGAGCCGCGCCGTCTCCGGCGGGTTCACACGGATGCTTGCCTTCAGCGTCTCGTCGGCACCGAGGAGGTCCTCGAGGTGGCCGATCGTGACCTTGTCCTCGTCGGACAGGTCGGCGCCGAAGCGATCGTTCAGCTCAGCAATGATGGCCGAGAGGGCTTCCAGATGGTCCTCGACCAACTGGTCGGGTCCCGGCTTGGTCGCGGGATTCACCTCTCCGCTTTCGCGCTCCAGGGCGATGTCGCCTGAGAACGTCTCACGCGAGTTGAGCGAGTCGAGGTCGATCTTCTCCTGCACGTCAAGCGGCAGGACCTTGGCTTCATACGGCAGGTAGCGCCGCAGGAGCTTCGCGAACACGAAGAGCTTCTCGAGATCAGGGTCCGTGAAGGTGAGTACCTGGCCGAGGAAGGCGTAGGTGTTCACGTAGTCGCCGAGCGTCTTGCGCGACGAAGACTGCTCCCCTTCTTCGAGGTCGACCCAGCGCTCCACGACCGGCCTGAGGATCGAGTACAGCTTCTCCATCTTCGCGTCGCCGAAGAAGGCCGCCGCGAAGGCGTCGACTTCGCTGACATCGAAGATCCCGTACTCCTTGAGCCGGGTTTCCAGATCATAGAGCAGGTTGGGGTCGGTGCCCTCGGACAGCATGGTGGTCTCGTAGTACGGCTGGAACGACTCCGCAATGGTGTCGGCCTCGTTGACGAAGTCCAGCACCATGGTGTCGCTCTTGTTCGGGTGCATGCGGTTGAGGCGCGACAGCGTCTGGATCGCGTGGACGCCGGCGAGCTTCTTGTCGACGTACATCGTGTGCAGCAACGGCTCGTCGAAGCCGGTCTGGAACTTCTCGGCGACGATGAGGAAACGGTAGTCGGGGCCATGGAAGGTCGCGGCGGTCTGCCGCTCGGGAACGCCGTTCATGGAGCCTTCCGTGTAGTCGATGCGCGCGTCATGGACCGTGCCTGAGAAGGCCACAAGCGCTTTGTACGGGAAGCCCTGTTCCTTCAGGTAGGAGTCCACGATCAGCTTGTAGCGCACTGCGTGGAGGCGGCTGCGTGTGACGATCATCGCCTTGGCCTTGCCACCGATGCGTCCGGCGGTGTTGTTGCGGAAATGCCCGACCATGATCTCGACCTTCTGGCGGATCGTGTGGTCGTGCAGGTCGACGAAGCTCCGCAGCAGGTAGCTCGCCTTGTCGTGGTCGTACTGCGGGTCGCTCTCGGCGGTCTTGAGGAGCTTCCAGTACGTCTTGTAGGTCGTGTAGTTCTTGAGCACGTCGAGGATGAACTTCTCCTCGATCGCCTGACGCATGGAGTAGATCGAGAACGCCTCGAACTTGCCGTCAGGGCGAGCGGTGCCGAAAAGCTCGAGTGTCTTTGCCTTTGGGGTCGCTGTGAACGCGAAGAAGGACGCATTAGTCACGCGGCCCCGAGACTGCATCTCCGCGACGATCTTGTCCTCGAGGTCCTCGGGCTCAATCGACTCCTCGGCCTCAGCGGCTTCAAGCGAAGACACAGACAACACCTTCTTGAGGTCCCTTGTCTGCTCCCCCGACGTCGAGGAGTGGGCCTCGTCGATGATGACGGCGAAGCGGTGTCCGGGAAGCTTGCCGATCTCGTCGGCGATGACGGGGAACTTCTGCAGAGTCGTCACGATGATCTGCTTGCCGGCCTCGAGCGCTTCCTTCAGCTGCCGGGAGGTCGTGTCGATGTTCTCGACCAGGCCGGTCGTCTTCTCGAAGCTGCGGATGGTCTTCTGAAGCTGGCGGTCCAGGACGCGGCGATCGGTCACCACCACGATCGTGTCGAAGACGCGGTTGTCCTCCGCGTCGTGGAGCGTCGTGAGCCTGTGGGCTAGCCATGCGATCGTGTTCGACTTGCCGGAACCGGCGGAGTGCTGGATGAGGTAGTTCTGACCCGCGCCCTTGGCTCGGGCGTCGTCCACGAGGTCACGGACCGCCTTGAGCTGGTGAAACCTCGGGAAGATGAGCTTCTTGCCGTTGACCTTGCCGTCCGCGTCCTCGGCGTCGATCGAGTGCACGAAGTTCTGGATCAGGTCGAGAATCGAGTCCCGTGACCAGACGTACTCCCACAGGTAACTGGTGGAGTAGCCCTTGCGGGTCGGAGGCACGGGCGGGTTGCCGGAGCCGCCATCGCGACCTTGGTTGAACGGCAGGAAGACAGTCTTGGGGCCTGCTAGCTCGGACGCGACGTAGGCGAGGTCGGCGTCGACCGCGAAGTGGGCAAGGACGCGCCCCGGACGTAGCAGCGGTTCGTGCGAGTCGCGGTCGAAGCGGTACTGCTTGATCGCGTCGTCGACCGTCTGACCATTGAGCTGGTTCTTCAGCTCGGCGGTCAAGATCGGAAGGCCGTTCAGGAAGAGCACAACGTCGATCGAGTTGTTGTTGCGCTCCGAGTAGTGGAGCTGGCGGACGACGGAGAAGATGTTGGCCTCGTAGAGCTTCTCGGTCTCCTTGTTCAGGCCGGACGCCGGCGGGTAGAACGCGAGTGCAAACTTGCAGCCGGAGTCCTTGATGCCTTCGCGCAGGACGTGGATCACGCCGCGCTTCTCGATCTCGGACGAAACTCGCTTGAGAAACTTCGTCTTCACGTCCGCGCCGTGGTGTTCGGACAGGCGCTCCCACTCCTTGGGCTGCGTCGCCATCACGAAGTCGAGTGTGTCCTTGGGGAGCAGGAGTGTCGCCCTGTCGAAGTCCGCATCGAGGCGGTGCCTGTAGCCACCGGGCACCCATGAACCGTACTCGGCGAGAACCTCGTGCGCGAGGAAGTCGCCTTCGATCGCATCGGGGCCGCCAGCGAGCAGCGCTCCTTCGATATCGGACTCGAACTGGGCTTCTTTGACGTTGGCGCTCACGCGACGTCCTCCGAGGTCTCGGTTCCCGGTATGTCGATCTGGCCAGTCACGGCGGCGGAGATCAGAGCGGTTCGGTACTCGCGAAGGAGATCGATGCTGGTGCGGGTCTTGTCGACAAGTACGCCTATCTCAGCGTGCTGCTGTCTGATCGACTCGATGATCTCGCGCTGTTCTCCGACCGTCGGGAGTCCAACCACAAGCGCCCGAAGCGTGTCTTGCCCGACGTTTCGCATCGTGCTTGTACCGGTCGCGTCCCGTTGGATCTGGTAGCGAACCGGCCCTGACTGGAGAGCAGCCGCGATGAACTCGGGGACGGCAGCATCCCGGTCGAGGTGCATGCGAAACACCTTGTCGCACAGTAGAGTCCGGGACCTCACATCGGTTGGGACCACGCCCGCGCTGCCGATGTACTGCAGAGACCCGTTTGCTCTCGAGACCAGCAGATCACCGGGGTGCAGTTCGTAACGGGGTTGCGGCTCGAGGTGCGCTGGAAGTCCCTTCCGCTCATCGTGGTGGAACACGCCCCCGTTCACAATCCCGGCCTTGACTACTGACCACTCGCTCTCTTCAGCTGGGCGGTTGTCACACTGCGGACTCCATCCCTGCTCCATCCACGTGATGACTCGTCGCAGCGGCGCGACAGCCCAGTGAGCGGGAACCATGCCCAGGCAGACCACCGCGGAGTCCTTCATCTCGACGCTCGGGTCGAGCCCCCTTGTCACGGCATGGGTGATGACGGTGGTGCGCTTCTCGAGCAGCAGGTCGACGAAGCGCTGCTTGCGGTCGATGAGCGCGTCGATACGAGCGGTCTCAGAGTCGAGGTAGTCGGCGATGGTCTTCTGCTCGACAAGTGGTACCAACGGCAGCCTGACAAGTGCGAAGTTGTCGTACCGAAGTGCCTGACCGTCGCGAACCAGATCGGAGGTGCTCTGCAGCGCTTGGATGTACGACTTGCACTTCAGCAGGTACGTGAAGTAGCGCGCATGAACCGCCGGCAGTGGACGGAGCACCACATACGCTGAGCTGACGCTACCCCGGTCGTCAGACCGTTCGATGCCACCCTGGAAGCTACGCATGCTGATCACGAAGTCGCCGGGCTCCACATGTTTCAGGATGCTAGGGTCCTTGATGACTTGAACTACTCGTCGGCCCTCACGGGCTACGAACTCATCCTGTGGGATGACCCCGTACGCCTGCGACGCGGTCAGTTGTGCGTCGTCCGCTGTCGCGCGTTGGCTGCGCAGCGCAAAGAGTCTCCTGGCCCCTACGACCGTCCAGCCAGCCGGGATGGACCCCAGCCAGGCGACGCCAGAGTCCTTCATCTCCAAGGCGCGGCTTCTGGCTGTCACTTCGTCACACGCTTGAGCAGGTCGAGGATCTCATCCTCGACAGCTTTGAGATCCGTTTCGATCTCGTCGAGCCGACGTGGCGGTGTGTATTTGTAGAAGTAGCGGTTGAAGTTGACCTCGTAGCCGATCTTGCCGATCTCTCCATCCTTGGAATCAGTGACGGTCGCATTGATCCACGCGTCGGGCACATACGGTATGACCTCGCGGGCGAAGTAGTCCTCGATGCTCTCGGAGAGCGGCACATCCTCCGCGTCGCGTAGGTCGGGATCGGGTTCTGGGTTGCCTGTCTTGTCCGTGCAGACGTCGGCGCGCTCATCGCGCTCAGAGAGTGCGGAGAACACGGCCTTCATCATCGGAGTCTCAAGCTTGGTGCCGGTCGCCTCTTCGGCGGCTTTGAGGGCCTCACTGAACTTGTCTCGGTTGGTGAACATGGTGCCCGGCAGGGTCCAAAGCAGCGCCTTGATGGCGTCCTGGGTCTTGCGCCCTGCGGCCTCCTCGGCAGCTTTGGTCGCGGCGTCCTTCTTCTTGGAGACAGCGAGGTTCTTGAAGGCGCTCTCGTCATCGAGTCGTGCGATACGCTGGGGTGATGCCTGGAAGTTGAGCTTGAGAGGCCGCTCGACCGTGACCCTCCGGTAGCCGAACTGGGTCGTCGGATAGACACGACAGTGCTCGCCCTCTTGATACGTGGCAAGCAGGCGGAGTATCTCGGCAGCCTGGTCGACAGGTATCTCTCGGCGCTTGTCGCCGAGGCTCTTGCGCATCGGAGTCCAGAACGACGTCGCGTCGACGAGGAGCACCTTGTCCCTGCGCTCCGGCGCCTTGCGGTTGGTGACAACCCAAACGTAGGTCGCGATACCGGTGTTGTAGAAGAGCTGCTCCGGCAGGGCGACGATGGCTTCGAGCAGGTCGTTCTCGAGGATCCAGCGGCGGATCTCAGAGGGACCGCTTCCCGCATCGCCGGTGAACAGCGGCGAGCCGTTCATGATGATCGCCATGCGGGAGCCGCCATCACCGGGCTTCTGCATGTGGGAGACCATGTGCTCGAGAAAGAGCATCTGTCCGTCAGAGATGGAAGGCAGCCCAGCACCGAATCGGCCTGCGGCACCACGGTCGTATTCCGCCTTGACGGCAGTCTCGTCGCGCTTCCAGTCCTTGCCATATGGGGGTCGCGATAACGTAGTCGAAGTGTCGCCCAGCGTGACGATCATCGGCGAGAACGGTGCCGAAGGCGATATTGTCGGCGTCCCTGCCTTCGGGGTCGTTGAGGTACATGTCCGACTTCGCGATGGCGAATGTTTCGGGGTTCACTTCCTGGCCGAAGAGCATGACCCGGATGTCCGGGCTGATCTTGGCGTGGATGTGCTCTTTGGTGATCGTGAGCAGACCGCCCGATCCGCAACACGGGTCATAGACGGTGACGGCCTTGCCGGGCTCGAGCAGCCCTTCCTCGTCTCCGGCAAGCATGAGGTCAACCATCAGCGCAACGACGTCACGCGGGGTGAAGTGCTCGCCCGGGTTCTCGTTCAGCGCCTCGTTGAACTTGCGGATGAGCTCCTCGAACACCGTGCCCATCGCGTGGTTGTCGATGGAGGCCGGGCTCAGGTCGACGTTCTTGAAGCGCTCGATGACGAGGTAGAGCAGGTCCGCCTCGACGAGCTTGGTGATCGTGTTGTCGAAGTCGAACTTCTCCACGACCTCGCGCATGTTCGGGCTGAAGCCGGCGATGTAGTTGCGCAGGTTGCCGGCCAGGTTCGGCGGATCGGCGACCAGGCGCTCGAAGTCGTAGCGACTGGTGTTGTAGAAGGCGTAGCGGGAAGCGGCACGCAACAGCTGGTCGGGGTTGTCGAGCTGCCCGACGTACTTAGCGCTCGTCTCGAGAACCTTCTGCTTAGTCGGTGCGAGGACGCAGTCAATGCGACGCAGCACCGTGAGCGGCAGGATCACGTCCTGGTACTTGCCGCGCTTGAAACTATCGCGAAGGAGGTCGGCGACCCCCCAGATGAAGTTGACTGCCTCGCCGTGGTTCAAGAGCTCCCCCTTGGGCTCGTTGCACATGCGGCGTCCATTGTAGGCCAGGTGCTGACATCGGGGCCCGTCGCCACGACTAGCGCCCCGACGGCGAAAGCGACGATTCCCCACGAGATTGTCGACCACGCACCCGAGCTGGTCGCGAGTAGAACTCAGATGACCCCTCAGGCCATGCACGGAACGCTGAAGAGCGCCATCACTTCGCCGCCCACTTCAGTGCTTCGATCTCATTCTTCTCCAGCGGTCTGACAGCGCCCACCGGCAGGTCTCCCAGCTGCACCGGGCCGAAGCCCACGCGCACGAGGCGCGTCACCGGGTGCCCGACGGCGCTCATCATGCGGCGCACCTGGCGCTTCTTGCCCTCGCTGATGCGGAGCTCCACGACCGCGCGGCCGCCCTCGCTCCCCCGCTCGCCGGTGCTCGACACGAGCGTCGCGCCGGCCAGCGCGGTGAGACCGTCGTCGAGCTCCACGCCCTGCCGCAGGTGCGCGAGCGTCGCCGGCGACGGCACGCCCTTCACCGTGGCCAGGTACGTCTTGGTCACGTGGTGCTTCGGGTGCAGCAGCAGCTGCGCGAGCTCGCCGTCGCTCATGAACAGCAGGAGTCCCTCGGAGATG
>Ga0209748_1001003_pt1 | contig 14218 bp, 11 predicted proteins | sample BarGraIncu00421A_FD_185490 | JGI IMG/M metagenome (GOLD analysis project Ga0209748, IMG submission 185490) | Arctic peat soil microbial communities from Barrow, Alaska - Barrow Graham LP Incubations 004-21A (SPAdes) (version 2) | ecosystem: Environmental > Terrestrial > Soil > Wetlands > Peat... | reverse complement strand
GATCGTCGCCGTCGACGCCACCGGTGCCGAAGGGGCGGACCACGGCCAGCCGCCACGGCGCGACGACTGGTTGTCCGACGCCGCGGCTGAGGTCACGCTGAGGGTCAAGGAGTCGGCGTGGTGGATCACCGAGAACTATCCGACGTCCGCGACGTCCGGCGATCTTGTGACGCTTCGCGTCGTCGACCCGGCGTGGCTGCGGCAGCTGGTGCTGCGTCTCGGAGGGGATGCGGTGGTCGTGGATCCGCTTGCTGCCCAGGACGACGCCGTACTGGCTGCTCGGGAGGCTCTGGCGCGGTACGAGGACTGGACGACGACGACGGGCGACGTGCTCGCGAGAGAGGACTCGGTGTAGGGTCACCGCCGTGTGGATCTGGGTCTGTCTCGCGATCATCGTCGCGTCCTTGGCGGTCCACGTCTTTCTCGGCCGACGCATCTGGCGCGCTGTCCGGCAGCTCAACGCTGAGATCCGGGCACTAGGGCGGGTCTCTGCGAACCTCGAGCGAGAGCTGGGCAGAATCGGCGCCACCCCTGCGGTTGCCGGTGCTGTCGGGCCACGCCATGGCATGCAACTTGATACTCGGGCCTAGGATGGGCCCGTTCGCACTGAAGGAGTCTGTTATGACTGCGTTGATCGCTGGTCTCCCCGGCGGCATGGAGTGGGTCATCCTGCTCGTTGTCGCACTGCTGCTGTTCGGCGGCACTCGGCTCGCGGGGATGGGCAAGGGCGCAGGACGCGCCATCCGAGAGTTCAAGGAAGAGATCAAGACCCCGACGGGTATCGAGGCCCCGAAGACAGGCGAGGCGGAGGATCTGTCCAAGCCTGTTGACGCCGAGATCGTGGCGCCGGAGACCCGCAAGGACATCTGATCGTGTCCGCTTTGAGCGGTGCTCGACGTGTCTGGACCGTACTGAAACCTCCGCCGGCTACGCCCGACGGCACGATGTCGCTGTACGACCACCTGCGCGAGCTGCGCTACCGCGTCATCGTGTCCGCGCTCGCGATCGCCATCACCTCATCGTTGTGCGCGCTGTTCTATCGGCCTGTGCTCAACATCGTCATGTGGCCGTGGGACACGGCCCTGGTCCAGCTCAAGGCGTGGAACCCCCTGGTCGCCACGCAGGTGGTCAACCGGGATATCTCCGGGCCGTTCATGCTGGCGCTCAGGGTGTCCGTGGTCGCCGGTCTTCTCACGGCGTGCCCCATCTGGCTGTACCAGCTGTGGAAGTTCATCGTGCCGGCGCTGCTCGATAACGAGAAGCGGTACGCACGGAACTTCCTCGTGTCGGCGATCCCGCTGTTCCTCGCGGGTTGTGCCGTGGGCTACGTCGTGCTGCCGCAGGGCATAAGCGTGATGCTGCAGTTCACCCCTGAGGGTCTGGGCATCATCAACCAGCTGGACCTCAACTCGTTCCTGCAGCTCGAGCTCCTGCTCATCCTGCTGTTCGGCGTGTCGTTCCTGCTGCCAGTCGTACTCGTCATGCTGAACCTCGCCGGGGTCGTGACGGGGAAGCAGCTCCAGAAGGCCCGTATTGTCGCGATCTTCGGTTGCTTCGTCTTCGGTGCCGTGGCCACACCGTCCACGGACCCGTTCTCGATGACCGCGCTGGCTCTGCCGATGGCCCTCATGTACATGGTGGCCGAGTTCATCTGCCGGCGCCACGACACGCAGAAGGCCAAGAAGCTCGCGGCCGCGGGCGGCGTGCTCGTCTCCATCGACTGATGCAGACGCCGACGCTGACACTGGTCGTCAACCCGACGGCCGGCCGTGGACGAGCTGTCCGAGTGTTGCCGAACGTCGTCCAAGAGCTACTCAAGGGCGCGCCGAGCGCACGTCTGCAGGTCGTTCGCGCCACCTCGTACGACGAGGCCCGGATGCGCTGCATCGCTGCGGTGGAAGGGGCTCGGTCGACCGTTGTCGACGGACGCCGTGACTGCCTCATCGTGATGGGCGGCGACGGGATGATGCACCTCGGACTGAATGCTGCGGCCGGAAGCGGTGTGCCGCTGGGAGTCATCCCCGCCGGTACCGGGAACGACTTCTGCCGGGGAGTCGGCGTGCCCAAGACGGCGGTCGCGGCCGCGCGGGTCATCGCCGAGGGCATCACACAGGATATCGACCTCACCAGGGTCTCGGGGTCGTTGGCGGACGGGGCCACCCAGCGTTACGTCGGGTCGGTGGTCTCGACCGGGTACGACGCCCGAGTCAACCGCCGTACCAACGCAATGACGTTCACTCTTGGCTCGCTCGGCTACGCGTACTGCGCGCTCGCCGAACTCGCACGGTTCGAGCCGTTGCGCTACCGCATCACGATGGACGGGGTGCCCAGGAAGCAGACGGCCATGCTGATCGCCGTCGCCAACGCGGGGTTCTTCGGCGGTGGCATGAAGATCGCCCCCGATTACTCGCTCACCGACGGGCTTCTCGACGTCACGATCATCCATCCGGTGAGCCGGATGACGCTGCTCCGGCTGCTACCTGCGATGTTCTCCGGGCGCTTTGTGTCCGACCCGGCGGTCGAGCGGGTGCGCGCGAGTCACGTCACGATCGACGGCGACGAGCTGTACGGAATGGCCGACGGCGACGCATTGGGACCCGTACCGCTGCTGCTCGAGGCCGTGCCGTACGCGCTCACCCTGTACGTGCCGCGCGCGGTGGCGACCAGGTCGTGAGTCGGGGGGCGGCGCGACCGGACGTGGCGTAGCCTGGCGAACGATGCCTGGATCCACCCAACTCGACGCGTTCGCCGCGCGGTACTCGTTCGTTCTGGACGACTACCAGCGTGAGGCCTGCACGGCGGTCGAGGCCGGATCCGGCGTTCTCGTCGCCGCGCCGACCGGGGCGGGGAAGACCGTCGTGGGCGAGTTCGCGGTGCACCTCGCGCTCGCTCGCGGCAGGAAGTGCTTCTACACGACCCCGATCAAGGCACTGTCCAACCAGAAGTACCGCGACCTCGTCACCGCCTACGGCGGCGAGCGGATCGGCCTGCTCACCGGTGATGTCAGCGTCAACTCGGAGGCTGACGTCGTCGTCATGACCACCGAGGTCCTACGGAACATGATCTACGCCGGGTCGATGACCCTGGACAACCTCGCGTTCGTCGTGATGGACGAGGTCCACTACCTGGCCGACAGGTTCCGAGGTCCCGTGTGGGAAGAGGTCATCCTCGGGCTCGCCGAGTCGGTCCAGGTGGTGGCGCTGTCGGCGACCGTGAGCAACGCTGAGGAGTTCGGGGACTGGCTGCGCGAGGTACGTGGCGCGGTGAGCGTCGTCGTCAGCGAGCGGCGACCCGTACCACTGTTCCAGCATGTACTGGCCGGCACGAGGCTCCTCGACCTGTTCGCGCACGAGGCGCCCACGGCCAGGGAGCTGCCGAGCGGTCGCGCGGACGTGAACCCGGAACTGGTAAAGCTGGCCCAGCAGGACGCGCGGCTGCGTGACGATGCTCGCAGGCCACGAGGGCGGTCAGGGCACGGACAGACGAAGACGCGCTACGGCTCGGGGGCGTACGGGGGAGCGGCGAACGCCCGCTGGTCCGAGAGCGGCCGCTCGCTGGTGCCCCGACGGTCCCAGATGGTCACCGCGCTCGACAGCGACGGGCTGCTGCCAGCCATCGTGTTCGTCTTCAGTCGGCAGGGGTGCGACAGCGCCGTCTCGCAGCTCATGGCCGACGGGGTGAGGCTGACCACGGCTGCCAACCGCCGGCGGCTGTTCGACATCGCCGCCGAGCACACGAAAGGCTTCTCGGACACGGACCTGGCGGCGCTGCGGTACGACCGGTGGCTGACCGCGTTCCAGCGGGGCGTCGCGGCCCACCATGCTGGTCTCCTTCCGTCGCTGAAGGAAGCCGTCGAGGTCGCCTTCGGAGAGGGCCTGCTCAAGGTCGTGTTCGCCACCGAGACCCTGGCGCTCGGCATCAACATGCCCGCGCGGACGGTCGTGGTCGAGAAGCTCGTGAAGTACAACGGCGAGGCCCACGCCGACATCACACCGGGCGAGTACACCCAGCTCACCGGCCGCGCCGGTCGGCGCGGCATCGACGTCGAGGGCCACGCGGTGGTGTGCTGGCAGCCGGGGTTGGACCCGCGCGCGGTGGCCGGGCTGGCGTCGCGCCGTACGTATCCGCTGCAGTCGGCCTTCCGGCCCACGTACAACATGGCGGTCAACCTCGTGGGGACCGTCGGGCGTGAGCGGGCGCGGGCGGTTCTCGAGCAGAGTTTCGCGCAGTTCCAGTCGGACAGGGGAGTTGTCTCTGCCTCGCGGTCGATCCGGCGGACAGAGGCCGAGGTCGCGAGACTGCTCGAGCAAGCAGACTGCGAGCTGGGCGACGTGGTCGAGTACGCGCGGCTCCGCGAGACCGTCCGATCCCTCGAAGCCGAGGCTGCGCGCGCCCGGAGGGCGGACGGCCATGCGGAGGCCCTCACGGTTCTCCAGTCATTGCGCCCGGGAGACATCATCTCCGTGCCTGCGGGACGGCATCGCGGGTGGGCGGCCGTGGTCGATCCCAGGGTTGCCGGTGCCGAAGGCCCCACGCCGCTGGTGATGACCGAGAATCGACAGCTCAAGTCGCTGTCCGTCGTCGACTTCCCGACTCCACCTGTGGTCGCGGGGAGGGTCCGCGTTCCGAAGCACTTCGACGCGAAGAGCGCGGCGGCACGCCGGAACCTCGCGGCCGCGTTCCTCACCCGCCTCGGAGAGGTCGACCTCCCGGATCCGCGTCGCCGAGTCCGTGCCGACGACGAGGTGATGGCCGAGATCGATGCCGTACGGCTGGCGATCCGAGCCCACCCTTGCCATCGGTGCCCCGAGCGCGAGGACCACGCGCGACTGACCGAACAGGCGATGCGGCTGGAGCGGGAGGCCACCCTGGCCCGCCAACGATCTCAGGAGCGCTCCAACACCATCGCGACGGCTTTCGACAAGGTCTGCGGAGTACTGAGTTCGCTGGGCTATCTCGACGAGCAGGGCGCTACGGTGAACGACTCCGGCCGTGTCCTCGCGCGCATCTACGGTGAGCTGGACCTGGTGACCGCACAGTGCGTCGTTGACGGCGTATTCGACGGGTTGACCGCCCCGCAGCTTGCGGCTGTACTGTCCAGCCTCGTCTATCAGGCGCGTCCCATGGATGGCAGGCGGCCCGTGAGGATGCCCGATCGGACGAGCGAAGCAGCACAGGTCAGGTTGCGCGCCGTGTGGAGGGACGTCGGACTGGTCGAGCGCGACCATCGCGTCGAGCGGGGACCGGAGCCGGACATCGGGTTTGCTGAGGCCGCACACGCCTGGGCGAGCGGTGCCGAACTGGCGGATGTCCTCACGCTGTCGGGCCTGCCGGCCGGCGACGTGGTCCGATGGGTGCGCCAAGTGATCGACGTGGCGGGGCAAGTCGCCGCCGCTGCGAACTCCGGGAAGCTCCGTACCACGTGCCGCGAGGCAGTGGCCGGTATGCGCCGAGGCGTGGTGGACGTCACCGACGAGTGACGGCGTAGGACGGAATTCCTCACTGCGATACGGCTTTCCCACATTGGATGAGAGGCTTCTCACATTTCCCCATTGACGGACGAATTGTGCTTCCAAACCTTGAGTGAACTCAAAGTGAGAGGCCCCTCATGAATGTCGGCGATCATTCGAGTTCGCTTTAGGGTTCGAGGAAAGAGCCAATGAGGCTCATTCGATCCGGGGGATAGAACTCGCATGAGGACTACTCGGTTTGTCCGTCGCTTCGCAGCCGCGGCCATCATGGTCGCATCCGCGGCGCTGCCCGCAGGCGTTGCGCACTCCGTGGACACCGGCACCGCACCTGTGACGACAACTCAGAGCACGCCTCTCGCTGACTGGGTGACCTCGCCGAAGCAGGCCGTGGTGAGCGATCCCGGTCTGCCCACGAAGGGCGCCGTAGCCCCCGTAGCGAAGGCCCCGTCCGCGGACGCCTTGACCCGTGATCCGGTCGCCCCAGCCCCGGCGGCGCAAGCGGACGCCTCCACTCAGACGGACAAGACCACGTCGACCAAGAGCACGGCGACGAAGTCCACGACGAAGGTGACTTCCGCGAGCACAGTCGCGAAGACCACGACGACCAAGACGGTGACCACCAAGCCACCGGCGGCGGCACCCCCGGTTGCTCAAGCGCCCGCAGCGGTGGCGCCAGCAGCGGCGCAAGGTTCCGTGACGTCTCGACAGGATCTCGCCGGCGCAGTGGCCTCGGCCACGAACGCCCAGCGGGCAGCCGCGGGCCTCAGCCCGTTGGCGTACAGGTCGTGCAGCGTGCCAGCGTCGTTTGCGCTCAAGCTCGCGACGGAGGGCGCGCTTTACCACAACAGCCTCACGACCGTTCTCTCAGCCTGCGGTGGCAAGACGACCGCCGGTGAGAACATCGCCCGCGGCTACACCAGCGTGTCGGCCGTCACCGCAGGATGGATGGCGTCAGCGGGGCACCGGGCGAACATCCTGAACCCCAGTTTCAAGAGCATCTCGGTGGGCGTTGCCCAGGCAGCCAACGGTACGTACTACTGGGTTGAGAACTTCGTCGGGTAGTTCATGGTCGCTCAATAGGCCTTCGACACGGTGGACATATTGAAATCCGGAACTCGGAGTGCTGGCATTGCCGTGAATGTGAAGTAGTCGTTCCATTCGCGGCACAGCGTTCCCTCGGCAACGGATGCCTGGGAGGCGCGCCGGAGTAGATCCACCGGGGACTCGTTGAACCGGAAGTTGTTGACCATCCCGACGATTTCGCCGTTCTCGATGAGATAGACGCCGTCACGGGTCAGGCCGGTGACGAGCAACGAGGCGATGTCCACCTCGCGGATGTACCACAGGCAGGTCAGCAGCAGACCGCGCGTGGTCGAGCGGATCATCTCCTCGAGGGTGACGCTCGAACCGGTATCCAGGGTGAGGTTGTCGCTCGGGAACGCGTACTCCTGCCCTGAGGCAGCCGCAGAGGCACGGGTGTACGGGAGGCGCGCGAGAACCCCGTCGCGCAGCCAGTCGATCGTCTCGGCCGGCGCGCCGTTGTCGTACACAGATGTCAGTCCTGGGAGCGATCCCTCCACGATGGTGAACTCGGGCGCCGGCAGCGCGCCGGGACCACTGGACAGCGTCATGGGGAGTGACGACAGCGTCTCGCCGATCCTCGTGGTCCCCGGCTGGTCGCCTGCGAACACCGTTCGCCCTTGTTCAGCGTCGCGGCCGCTCGCCGTCTGGTACGTGAGGATCATGAGATCGGCGACCGCGCTCGGCGGCAGGATCGTCTCGTACCGCCCGGCAGGCAGCTCGATGCGGTTCTCGCACCAGGCGAGCCGTCGGTTCACCTCCGCAGCCAGCGCGTCCCCGTCGACATCGGCGAAGTCGGTCGTCGCCTGGCCCACCCACGCCGAGCCGATGCGATCCGCGTGCTTGGCGTTGAGCTCGACCTTGCCGGAGCTCATCACCGTACGCCGACGGGCGCCGGCACTGGTGGCGAGCCACACGGTGGAGACGTGGTGCTCGGCGAAGCCGAACGTCTCGGTCCCCGCCTCGCGGGATGCTGCGAGCGCTCGGCCGAGCCCTTGCGCGAAATCGGCGAAGACGTCGATGGACGTCCTGACCGCCCCGTCGGTGTAGTCCGCGTCCACGACGGGCTCGGGCAGCGGCGCGCTGTCGTCGCTGGCGGGCGCCTCGAGCGCCGCTGCGCAGGCATGACCCACCAGCAACCGCAGGTCGTCCTCGCTCGCCACGGGTCCGGACAGCACGCCCGCATGGCCCACTCCGTCCGTACGTCGGATCGCGACCACGGTCGCGGAGCGGTGGTGCATCTGACCGTTGGTCGTGAGCATGTTGATCGCCCAGCGAAGGTTCGCCTCGGTCGACTCGCGCACGATGACGATGCACTCGTCGCTCGTCGCCGCGGCGAGCCCGGCCTCGATCCAGTCGGTGATCATGCGTGACCTCCCTCGGCCTGGGTGTTGAGCACGTTGACGGAGCGGAACAGCGCAGCGGGCGCGCCGTGCGAGACCGGCGCCGACTGGCCCGGCTGGCCCTTGCCGCAGTCGAGGGCGCCCATGAGCGTGTACGTCCCCGGGCCGCCCACGGCTTCCATCGAGCCCCAGAACTCGGTCGTCGTGGCCTGGTACGCGACATCGGCGACCTGGCCGGCGATGCGGCCGTCCTCGATGGCGTAGAAGCGTTGGGCCGTGAACTGGAAGTTGTAGCGCTGCATGTCGATCGACCAGGACTTGTCGCCCACCACGTACAACCCACGCTCCACCCGGTCCACGAGATCGGACACCGTGATCTCGGTCTGTGCGGGCTGGAGCGACACGTTGGGCATCCTCTGCAGCGGGATGTGGCCGGACGAGTCGGCGAACGCGCAGCCGTTCGATCGGCCGAGCCCTTGCTCCTGGGCCATCTGCCGGTTGAGCTGGTAGCCCACGTGGATGCCGTCCCGGACGATGTCGAAGGTCTGGGCCTCGACGCCCTCGTCGTCCCAGCCGCAGCTGGCGAGTCCGTGCTCTGCGACCCTGTCGCCGGTGACGGTCATGACCTCACTGCCATAGCGCAGGCTGCCGAGCGTGTCGATCGTCGCGAACGAGGTGCCGGCGTACGCGGCCTCGTAGCCGAGCGCCCTGTCCAGCTCGGTCGCGTGGGCCACGGACTCGTGGATCGTCAGCCACAGGTTCGTGGGTTCGATCACGAGGTCGTACCGCCCTGCCTCGATCGACGGCGCCGCGACCTGCTCGGCGAGCCAGGTCGGGAGCTGTGCGACCTCGGCGTCGAGGTCCCAGCCCTCGCCAAAGGCCACGAACTCCCAGCCGCGCGCCGCGGGCGGGTTCGTCGTACGCATCGAGTGGTAGCCATCGGAGGTGGCCATGACCTCGACCTGAGGGAAGACGCGTACGCGGCGCTGCACGGTGCGGCTGCCGGCCAGATCCGCGTAGAACTTGTGCTCGTCGATCATGTCGAGGCTGGCCGTGACGTGGTCGACACCCGGGCCCGTCGCACTCCGGGACAGCTGCACGAGCCGCTCGATCCGCTCGGCGTCATCGATGTCGAAGGGGTCGATCCGGAAGGGCGAGACCCACTCGCCGACGTGTACGGGCTCGGCGGCCAGCTCCACCGGTCGTGACGACAACGGGCGGCTGATCCGCGCCGCCGCGACGGCCTGGTCAGCCAGTGAGGCAGCAGCGTCGGTGGTGAGCGTGATGCCCGCTGCGAACCCCCACGAGCGAGAATGGATGACGCGGACACCGATCCCGAGGTCGGTCGCGTCCGTGCTGCTCTCGAGTGTTTCGTCGCGAAGCAGGCGCTGACCGTTGCGGATGCGTGCGATCCGTACATCCGCGTGGGTCGCACCCAGAACCTTGGCGCGACTGAGCGCCGCGTCGGCGAGCGCATCGAGGGGCAGGGAGGTGAAGCGCGGGTCGAGTCCGGCAGCCATGGCCGCCAATCTAGTGCTCGTATTCGAGTCGTCACTCCCTGAAACCTGGAGTCGATTCGCGAACCAGCACCACTAGGCTGGCGGGCGTGTCAGTCGCGATCCGCGTCATCCCTTGTCTGGACGTCCATGACGGCCGGGTGGTCAAGGGTGTCAACTTCGTTGATCTTCGCGACGCCGGGGATCCGGTCGAGCTGGCGCGTCAGTACGGCATCGAGGGTGCCGACGAGCTGACCTTCCTCGACATCTCGGCGTCCCACGAGGGACGGGCCACGACGCGGGACATGGTCCGACGCACGGCCGAGACAGTCTTCATCCCGCTCACCGTTGGTGGCGGCATCTCCTCGGTGGAGGACGTGGACCTCCTGTTGCGCCACGGCGCGGACAAGGTGGGGATCAACACCGGCGCGATCCGCCGTCCTGGCGTCATCGACGAGATCGCCCACCGCTTCGGCAACCAGGTGCTCGTGCTGTCCGTGGACGCGCGGCGCGAGGAGGGCATGCCGTCGGGCTTCGGCGTGACCACGCACGGTGGTCGCACGTCCGCAGGTCTCGACGCGCTCGCCTGGGTCACCGAGGCGGTCGACCGCGGCGTGGGGGAGATCTTGCTGAACTCCATGGATGCCGACGGCACCACGGCCGGCTTCGACCTGGAGATGATCCGGGCGGTGCGAGAAGTGGCCGACGTCCCGCTCATCGCGTCCGGCGGCGCAGGCACGGCCCAGCACTTCGTCGATGCCGTCGCGGCGGGTGCCGATGCCGTCCTCGCGGCCTCCGTCTTCCACTACGGGACCCTCTCCATCGCCGAGGTGAAGCTGGCCTTGGCCGCGGCCGGCTACCCCGTACGCATCGTCGCGGCGGCCACAGCGGGAGGAGATCGATGAGGGCATGGTTGCCGTACGACTCGCTCGAGGCGGCCGAGGCGAGGGTGGGTCATCACAATGGGGTCGAGATCACGCTCCTCAACGACCGCGCGGGTCTCGCGGCTACCGCCGGTGAGGTCGCCTTCGTGGCTTTGCCGAACTACGAAGCCGTTCGGGTGTGGGAAGAGCTTCAGGACGTAGACAAGCCCGTCCTGCAGGTGGTCCAGCTCGGTTCGGCTGGGTACGAGCACATGCTCGGCATCGTCGGCGACAACGTGTCGATCGCGAACGCCGCCGGGGTGCACGACGCGGGAACCGCGGAGCTCGCCGTGGCGCTGGCGCTGGCGAACCTGCGCGGCCTCGACACGTACGCACGCCTGCAGCAGACCCACACCTGGTCCCCGAGCATCGGTCACTCGCTCGCTGACCGGAACGTGCTGATCTACGGGTACGGGCGCATCGGTGCTGCGGTCGAGCGGCGCGTGGCCGGTTTCGACCCGGCTTCGGTGGTACGGGTCGCACGCTCGGCACGTACAGACCCCCAGGTCCACGCCGCCGGCGACCTCGACAGCTTGTTGCCTGGCGTGGACGTCGTCTTCATCACCGCACCCGCCACTCCCGACACGGTCGGCGCCTTCGACGCCGCCGCTCTGTCGCTTCTTCCTGACGGCGCGCTCGTCGTCAACGTGGGCAGGGGTCGGATCATGGACACGCACGCCATCCTCGGCGAGGCGGGACGGCTACGGTTCGCCCTCGACGTCATGGATCCTGAGCCGCTTCCCGCTGACAGCCCCCTGTGGGACGCGCCGGGCGTCACCATCGCCCCGCACATCGGAGGGGCCAACGACTCGGTTCCCGTACGCTACGACCGGCTGATCGCCACTCAGCTGAGCCACCTCGCCTCGGGGGAGCGCTACGACAACATCGTCTGGGGGCCACTGTCATGAGTGACGACTGTCTCTTCTGCACCATCATCGCCGGCTCCATCCCGTCGCGGCAGATCTATGCGGACGACTCCGCGGTCGCCTTCCTGGACATCCAGCCGTGGCATCGGGGTCACACGCTGGTGGTACCGCGCCGCCATGTCGCCAGCATCATCGACGACCCGACGATCTGGGGCGACGTCCGTACGGCTGTCGAGCATGTCGTCCCACTGCTCGTCGACCGGCTCGGCGCGTCGGGCCTCAATGTGCTCATCAACGCCGGTGAGGTGTCAGGGCAGGAAGTCATGCACTTCCACGTCCATCTCGTCCCGAGGTACGACGACGCCCCAGGCCTCGCAAACCTCACCGGTCGTGACACGACCGATCTCGACGCCGTCTTGCAGCAGCTCACGGCATGACCGATCGCCTCGGTCGGATCAGGGCCGGCCTGCCGCGACTGGCTGCCGAATGGGCGCCGCCTCTGGTCGTCTCGTTCGTCCTGCTGCCTCTGGTCATCTCCCAGGGTCACGTGTGGCCGTACGACCCGAACACGGTCGACCTGCGCGTCTACCACCTCGCCGTCCAGGACATGGTCAACGGGCATGACATCTATCTGACCAGCACGCCGGGCAACAACCTCAAGTTCATCTATCCACCGATCGCCGCCATCCTCATGACGCCGCTGCTGCTCGGTCCCTTCCTCCTGTGGCAGATCGTCTGGACCGTGATAGGGACAGGCGCTCTCCTCAGCGTCCTGCGGCGCATTCGTGTGCCTCGCGGTCTCGCGGTGGGCGTCATCGCGGCAGCGCTCGTGCTCGCGATGGAACCGATCCGTACGACGATGGGCTACGGGCAGGTCAACACCATGCTCATGGCGCTGGTGGTCGCAGACCTGTTGCCGGACGATCCGGAGCGTCCTCGCCGTATCCCCCGGGGCGCCCTGATCGGACTCGCGGCTGCGATCAAGCTCACCCCACTGCTGTTCGTGGTGTTCGCGGTTCTCATCTGGAGACGCAGGGTGGCCGTCGTGGCCACGGTCTCGTTCGCCTTCTTCACGCTGATCGCGTGGATCCTGCTGCCGAAGGAGTCGGGGGAGTACTGGCGCAGCCTCGGCAAGGGCGAGGTCAACACCGCCGGGCCCGTGTACGTGGGCAACCAGAGCATCACCGGTGCCCTCACACGCTGGTTCACTGAGGACAGGGCAACGGTCATCGCCGCCCTGGTGACCGGCTTCGCGGTGGCCTTTATCGGCACCGTCGTGGCCGCGGTGTGGTGGCGGCGCGGCGAGAAGGTCTTCGCCGTGGGCCTCGTCGGCCTCGCCACGTGCCTCGCCTCCCCGTTGTCCTGGACGCACCATCACGTGTGGGCGGTCATCCTGCTGATGGCGGTGACGATGCACAGCACCCTTCCAGGGTGGGCGGTGTGGCTGAGTCGCGCCTGGGCGATCTGGATCGCGCTGTGCCTTCCGCTGGCCGTCCTGCCGTACGGCAGCCACAAGGAAGTCGCTTACACCGCCGGACAGAAGCTCGTCGGGAACCTGGGGCCCACCCTGGGCACCCTGCTGATCCTGGCTCTCGGCGTCCACGCCCTTGTCACGATGCGCAAGGACGAGAGTCAACACGCCGCGGTGGTGGCAAGCGCAACAATCTGAATGAAACCTGGACATTTCATCGATCAACCGCCCCCGGTGAATTCGGCGCACGTACCTCGTGATGTACTTCAACCGGAAATTAGCCGCCGGGTCCCGAACCCGGCATTGAACTGATCAGAAGGGTTCACCATGTCTACAAAGCCCGTACGGATCGTTGGGATCCTGTCCATCATCGTCGGCGTGATCATGCTCGTCGCGGGAGCGGTCGTCTGGGGAGTCGTCACCTCCGAGCTTGCCGCAGAGAAGATCACGACCCCGGCCGACGCCGCCTTCCTGCCCAACCAGCCGGTCAACAACCCGCTGACCGCGCTCGCGCAGGCTGAGATCATCAACCACCACGCGCTCACCGCCTCGGACGGCAAGACCTACGCCGAGCTCGGCACGCTGGCCACCCAAGCCACCAAGGCCGGCAACAAGGATCTCGCCGCCAAGTACACCGCCACGCGCACGACGGTCATGACCGCTTCGTTCCTGCGCGCTTCGCTGTTCACGTCCGTGCTGTCCTACGGCGTGTGCCTCATGGCGATGGGTCTGGGCCTGATGCTCGGCCTCATCGGTTGGGCGCTCATGGCTGTCGCCAAGGGCCTGAACCCTGCGGTCGCCGAAGTGAAGGCTGCACCGGTCGAGGTGAAGGCCGCAGAGTAAGTCGACCACGCCGCGACCCTGATGTCGTGGCAACCAGCGCAACGGCCGGGCCAGGTGCCCGGCCGTTCGTGCGTCCAACACTCGGACCCTGGTTTTGACACGTCCGCACGTCATGGGCGAAAGTGAGCCCGTGCGTAACGTCCTCGTAGTTTGACAGCGTGTCGTGGCCATCGTGGCCTGCGACACGCACCCTCGCCTGCCGACCGGCAGCGGGGGTTTTTTCATGAAGACCGCACAACGACCTACTAACCCGAGGAGCGAGAGATGACCGACACAGTGCTCTCCGACAGCAAACAGATCATGACCGGGGCCCAGTCCCTGGTCGCGTCGCTCGAGGCCGTCGGCGTAGAAGTCATCTTCGGCATCCCCGGCGGTGCGATCCTGCCCGCCTATGACCCGCTGTTCGACTCGAAGGTCCGCCACATCCTCGTCCGGCACGAACAGGGCGCAGCGCACGCGGCCGAGGGGTACGCGGTGGCGACCGGCAGGGTGGGCGTCTGCATGGCCACGTCGGGGCCGGGTGCGACGAACCTCGTCACCGGCCTTGCGGATGCGTACATGGACTCGGTGCCGATCGTGGCGATCACCGGTCAGGTGAACTCGGCGTCCATCGGCACCGACGCCTTCCAGGAGGCCGACATCCGGGGCATCACGTTCCCCATCACCAAGCACAACTTCCTCGTGACCGACCCGGCGGGCATCCCGGCAGCGATCGCCAAATCGGA
>Ga0209748_1001001_pt1 | contig 14232 bp, 13 predicted proteins | sample BarGraIncu00421A_FD_185490 | JGI IMG/M metagenome (GOLD analysis project Ga0209748, IMG submission 185490) | Arctic peat soil microbial communities from Barrow, Alaska - Barrow Graham LP Incubations 004-21A (SPAdes) (version 2) | ecosystem: Environmental > Terrestrial > Soil > Wetlands > Peat... | reverse complement strand
CCGTTGAGCACGTACTCCTTCACGCCGTTCTGCAGCACCGTGAACTGCTGGTCGGCCAGGAACCGGCGGACCGGCTCCATGTCGCGCGCCATCCACGCGTACTGGATGGCGATGAACATCTCGTTGACCCGACCGAGGAACAGCTCCTCGCTGAAGTCGGGGTCGCTCGCCTTGATCGGCGCGTAGGGATCGCCGGACATCGGCGGCAGCGTGCCGCCCGCGGGACCACCGGACGTTGTGGGAGACCACGTTGCGCCGCCGCGTCCCTTGGTGATCGCCGGGATGACCACGAACCAGATCACCAGCACGACGATGACGATCACGAACCACGGCAGGTCGCCGCCACCGGTCGAGCCGCCGATCAGCCCGCCGAGGAATCCACCGCCGAACGATCCTCCGCCGATCGAACCGCCGCCGAAGGAGCCGCCCCCCGAGAAGCCGCCCACCTGGCCGCCGCCCGCGCGGGCGAGGGCGATCGTCGGCACCAGAAGCGCCGCCATGACCGCTGCAAGGCAGGTGGCGACGGTGATGCAAAGGCGTGTGGCCCTGCGTGTCATGGCGCCTACTCGACCTTCTCGCCGCACTCGGGGCAGAACTTCGCACCGGCGGCCAGCTCGGCGCCGCACTTGGCGCAGGTCTTCTCGAGAGGCTCGCCGCACTCGGGGCAGAACTTAGCATCGGCATCGGCCTGCGCGCCGCACTTGGGACACGTGACCGTGGCGACCGCAGCCGCACCGGCGGCGACATCGGCCTGTGCGGCCTCCTGGGCGGCCTGCTGCACCTGTCCGGACTGGATGCCTCCCGCGACCGCCTGGCCGATGCCGGCTCCCACGAACAGGCCCGCCATCGCCGTGCCGTCGCCGCCCTGCTTCATGCCCTCGGCAGCGCCGAACATCGCCTCGGTCTGCGCCGCGGCCATGTAGCGCGGGTCGCCCGCGAGCCGCATCTTCGCCATGCGGTCCTTGAGGTCGATCAGGCGCATGCGGTCGGCCTCGTCCATGTTGACGAGGAAGTCCTCGATGCGGGTGATGGCCAGTCCGAAGTTCTCGAGGTAGGCCACCGCGTCCGCGACGATCGTCTTCTCGAACTCGAGCGTATAGGTGCCGTCGGTCACGTCGAGCAGCGACCACTTCTCGGCCTTCATCTTGCCGAAGACGGTGGCGCGCAGGATCTTGGTCAGTTGGTCCTTGATGGAGTCGATGATGAGGTCGTTGCTGTAGGTCGTCTGCGTGCCGATCAGGTTGAGGATCAGCTTCGCCGGGTCGACGCAGCGGTAGACGAACTCCCCGAACACGCCGCAGCGGATGGCCTCGCCCGTCGCCGGGTCCTCGACCTCACCCAGGCTCCCGCCGAACTTGTTGTTCGGGAACTCGCGTGACGAGACGAAGTACAGTTCCGCCATCAGCACGTTGCCGCCGGTGAACGAGTCGATGAGCCCTCCGAGGAAGGGGATCTGGGCACCGTCGAGCTTGTGCTGGCCGCCCGGCAGGTATCCGACGATCTGGCCCTGCTTCACGAAGTAGGCCCACTCATCCGGCTGCACGGTGAGCACCGACAGCATGCGGATGTTGGTCTCCGGCCACTTGTAGACGACCAGGTCCTTGCTGGAGTCGGGACGGGCGATGAACTGCTGCTGTACCTCGCCCTTGAAGCCGTCGAAAAGGCCCATGGTCCGTCACCTTTCGTCGTTGCGTTCGACCGTGGCGTCGCGCACTGCGCGCTGCACCCCGAAGGCAGTATTCCCCCTTTGCCCGAGTCTCGATTGTCGGGCCGTCACGCGAAGCGGTCAACGCCCCCGCGCACCGCGCCTACTCGCCGGCGATCTCGCTGACGACCCAGTCGCGGTTCGGATCGCACAGGCGCGTGTGGCAGTAGCCGCACTCGGCGCGGGTCGTCGCGGTGATCGGGCCTCCGCAGTTGGGGCAGCGGTGGATCGTGGTCTCCGGCAACGTGCGGGCACCCACCGTTCGCACGAGCGTCCAGTGCTCCTGCGCGTAGAAGCGGACCCGGTCGCCTTCGGAGAGCAACGTTCCGGTGATGGGATCCATCGCCGCCGAGTCGCTGACCGCCGTGATCATCACCCTGACGAGGTCCGTGTCGCTCTCGCGCCTGACCGAGACCGCCTTGATGCGCGCCGCCTTCAGCGACGCCATGCGCGTCTCGATCGGAGTAGCGGCCACCCGCGCCTGCAGGTCGGCGAACGCCTTCGAATCGATGTAGCGGGCCGCGGTCGACAGGTCCCGGCGTTCCGCCGCCGACTGCAGGTCGACGAACATCTCGGCGACGCGCTCGTAGAAGCCGTCGACCTCGAAGTCCGGGTCGCTCTCCCGCAGCAGAGCGAAGCCCGACAGGGTCTCGCGCGCGGACTTGCGCTTGGCCAGCGTGTTCGCCAGAGAGCGGGAGGGGGCCCCGACCGGCAGGTCGGGGTCGCCGACGTCCGTTCCCGTCCACCATGAGTTCGGCCACCCGCCGGAGCCCCACTTGGCGCGGAAGAACACGACCGCCCCGGCCACGATCAGGAGGTTGACGATCAGGAAGCAGTCGCCCAGGACTCGAGAGCCGGTCACGGAAGCCTTTCGTAGGGGCCCGATGCGCCGGCCCCATTGTGCGGTGCCGGGCGCCGGCCCCGCGGCATCGGGTATCAACAGGGAAACGCGTCGCGCCTGCCCGGTGGCAGGTCGCACGATTGGAGCCCCGATGGTCGAGGATGGCAGCGCGGCCCGCTACGGGCCCAAGAGGATCATCACGGCGTACGTGGTCACGAACTGCCTGTTCACGCTGTCCGCCTCTCTGATCTGGGCGATCAACACGCTGTTCCTGATACGCGCCGGGGGCGTCTCGCTCGCCTCGGTGTTCGTCATCAACGCCGGGTTCACCGCGAGCCAGATGCTCTGCGAGGTGCCCACGGGCGTCATCGCCGACACGCTCGGCCGTAAGCTCTCGTTCCTGCTGTCGATCGGCATCGTCGCCGTTTCCACGCTGGTCTACGTGCTCAGTGCCCAGCTGCACTGGGGCTTCTGGGGCTTCATGCTCGGGAGCGTCATGCTCGGTCTCGGGTTCACCTTCCAGACCGGGGCGGTCGACGCCTGGATGGTCGACGCGCTCGACGCGACCGGGCATGAGGGCCCCAAGGAGCGGGTGTTCGCGCTCAACGCGGAGTTCTCGGGTGCCGTCCTGGTCATCGGTCCGCTGCTGGGCGGCTTCCTGGGAGGGATCAGCCTGCTGTTGCCTTACTACCTGCGTGCGGCCGCTCTGATCGGCGCGTTCGTCGCAGTCGTGCTGATGATGCGAGAGGTCGGGTTCACGCGCCGCACTTTGAGCCTGAAGTCGTTCTGGTCCGAGACACGCGCCATCGCCGCAGCCGGCGCTCAGGCCGGGTGGCGCAGCCGTACCGTCAGGCCCCTGCTGTGGATCTCCGGGCTGCAGGGCCTGTTCATGATGTACGGCTTCTACTCTCTGTCGCCCTGGCTTCTGGAGCTCCTCGGCAAGGACTACGTCTGGCTGACGGGGGCCGTGTTCTCGGTCTTCTCGCTCGCGTCGATAGCCGGGAACATCGCGGTCACCAGAGGCCTGAAGCGCGACGGTGGGGGCGTCGTCCGCGATCCGTCACGGCTCCTCGCCCTCTTGGGTCTCGCGACCGCCGCCCTGATCGGCGCCGCGGGCGTCGCTGGCGTGCTGGCGGCTCGCACGGCCCCCGGCCTCATGCCCTTCCTCGTCGTCGCGACGGCGTGGGTCGGCGTCGGCTTCGTGATGGGCGTTGCCGGGCCGGTCGGCGCCGCGTACATCAACGCGCACATCCCGTCCGCTCAGCGGGCGACGGTCCTCTCGCTCAGCTCACTGTTCGGGGACGCGGGCGGGGTGGCGGGCCAGCCCGCGCTGGGCTACGCCGCACAGGCGTTCGGGATCGCGCCGACCTGGGTCATCAGCGGGCTGCTCATGCTCGGGATCGCGCCGCTCTACCGGATGAGCGGACGCGCCGCGGTGCGGGAGGACGATCAGGGCACGGGCGAAGGGGAGACCGCGTGAGCCGGCGAAGCGGGGAGCCGGATCCCGGCAGGGTGCCGGTGGAGAGTCCGATCCACCCGGAACGCGTACGGATAGTGGACGCCGCGAGGTATGCGGCCGTACGTGACGCGCTGCTGGCGGCGCTCCCGGTGCACCCGCCCGGCCTGACTTACACCGAGTGGACCGACGCCATCGTCCCGGTCCTTTCGACCGAGCTGTTCCCCGGCGGCGCGAAGGCCGGGTGGTGGACCAAGACCGTGCAACTGGACCTCGAGGCGAAGGGCCTCATCGTCCGCGAGCCGGGGTCGCCGCTGCGATGGCATCGCGCGCCGGTCGGATAGCCGCCGCCCGGGCGTGCACGGCACGGAGCGGGTTGGGGATACTCAAAATGAGGGTGGGCGCCCCAACCGGAGCGCCCGTGACGACACGAACCGGAGGATCCCATGCGCATCCACCTGAACAAGCTCGCGGTGGCGCTCGCCGCACTGATTCTCACCGTCGCGCTTGTCGCGTGCTCCGCTCCCGCGACGCCGGGGACGTCCGCGGCCAAGGGGCCGATCCGAGTCGGCAGCAAGATCGACATCGAGGGACCGCTTCTCGGCCAGGTGATCATCGCCATGCTCGAGACGAACGGCTTCACCGTCGAGGACAAGACGCGAACCGGCGCCACGGACGTCGCGCGCAAGGCGCTGCTCTCCGGGCAGATCGACATCTACCCCGAGTACACGGCCAACGGGGTGGTCGTCTTCCTCAAGGACCAGAAGATCGACCCCGCCGTGCTGAAGGACGCCACGAAGACCTACGACACCGTGAAGCAGCTCGACTTGCAGACGAACGGGGTCGTCTGGCTGCAGCCGGCGCCTGCCAACAACACGTGGGCCGTCGCCGTGCCCAGGGCGTTCGCCACCGCGAACAGCTTGGCGTCCATGGCCGACTGGGCCGCGTACATCAACGCGGGCAAGACGGTGAAGGTCGTGGGCTCGCAGGAGTTCTTCACGAGCGCCGCCGCCATGCCCGCCTTCGAGAAGGCCTACGGGTTCAAACTCGCCAAGAACCAGATCGTGGCGCTCGGAACCGGTGACACCGCGGTGACCGAGAAGGCCGCCGCGTCGGGCACGAGCGGTGCGAACGCCGCGATGGCCTACGGGACCGACGGCACGATCGCCGCGCTGAGCCTGGTCGTCCTGTCCGACCCCCTCGCGGCGCAGCCGGTGTACCAGCCGGCTCCGACCGCGACCAAGGCGATCATGGCCAAGTACCCGGAGATCGCGACGATCCTCGATCCCGTGTTCGCGAAGCTGACGCTGGAGACACTGCAGAAGCTCAACGGGCAGATCGCCGTCGACGGCAAGGATGCCAAGACGGTGGCCGCCGAATGGCTCCGGGCGGAAGGGTTCCTGAAGTAGCATGACCTCGATCGCGACCCCAAGCGGCCGCGTCGACCGCGTCGCGGTTTTCGGCGCGTCCGTCGCCGTCCTTGCATGCCTGCTCATGCCGTTCGCGGTGTTCCGCGCCAACCGCATCGTGGCCGGGACATCTCATGGCGTGCTCGCCGCGGGCCTCAGCGGTTGGTTGCTCCTCGCTGCGTCCGCGTGCGCGCTCGCAGCAGCGATCGTCCCGGGACGGGTTGCTCGGGGGTGGCTGCTCCCGACTGCGTCCGCGGCCGCCACGCTCGCGCTCGCGTGGGCGCTCGGAGGTGCGGCGCTGACGTTGCGCGCAGGCCAGCCCGATGCATCGCGCGTCTCGATCGGCGCCGGCGCGTGGCTGGCCGCGGCCGGGATCGCGGTCGTGTGGTTCGCTGCCCGCGGCTACCCGGAGGGAGTCGCCGCGCGGCGGATCGCGATCATTGTCGCAGCAGCCGGGGCACTCGGCGCCGCGCTCGTCGGCGGCCTCGGTCACCTCTCGATCGTCACCGAGTACGGGATGCGCGCGGACTCCTTCTGGTCGGCGGTCGGCACCCATCTCGCGCTGGCCGGAGGCTCGCTCGCGCTGGCGGTGGTCATCGGCGTGCCGCTCGGCATCCTGTCCCTGCGTGTCCGGTGGCTCCGCGCGGCCACGCTGGGAGTGGTCGGTGTCATCGAGACCGTTCCGAGTCTCGCGCTGCTGGGACTGCTCGTTGTCCCGCTCGCCGCGCTGGGACTGCCCGGGATCGGCCCCTTGCCCGCGGTCATCGCGCTCACGCTGTACGCCCTGCTGCCGATCGTGCGCAACACCTACGTCGGCCTGTCCGAGGTCGATCCCGCGGTGGTCGACGCCGGACGCGGGATGGGCATGAGCGGTCGCCAGCTCCTTCTGCGCGTCGAGGCGCCGCTCGCGCTGCCGCTCGTCCTCGAGGGGGTGCGGTCGGCGGCGGTACTGGTGATCGGCATCGCGGCGGTCGTCGCCTTCATCGGCGTCGGCACGCTGGGCGTGCTGGTGTTCGAGGGGTGGGGACAGCAGACGGACGATCTGATCCTTCTGGGAGCGATCCCGATGGTGGTGCTCGCAGTGGCCGCCGATGCGGGGCTTCGCGCCGTGTCGCGGGCGATGACGTCGCCCGGCATCCGATGAGAGAGAAGCGATGATCCGTCTCGAGAACGTGACGAAGCGCTACGACGGGACGACCGCGGTCGACGGGCTGACGCTCGAGGTCGCCGCCGGTGAGGTCTGCGTGCTCATCGGGGCGTCGGGCTGCGGCAAGACCACGACCCTGCGGATGATCAACCGCCTCATCGAGCCGACGAGCGGGACCATCCTGGTCGACGAGCGCGATGTGATGGACCGGTCCCCGGAGGAGCTGCGCCGCTCGATGGGGTACGTGATCCAGTCGGTGGGCCTGTTCCCCCACATCACCGTCGCCGACAACATCCTCACCGTCCCGAAGCTCCTCGGTTGGGACCGCGAACGCATGGACATCCGAGCGCGCGACCTGTTGCAGCTCGTCGGACTCGATCCCGGCGAGTACGGCGGCAAGTACCCGAGGCAGCTGTCGGGCGGCGAGGCGCAGCGCGTCGGAGTGGCCAGGGCGCTCGCGGCCGACCCGCCGGTCCTGCTGATGGACGAGCCGTTCGGCGCCGTCGATCCGCTCACCCGTGAGCGGCTGCAGGCCGAGTTCGCCCGGATCCAGCGTGAGCTGCGCAAGACGGTGGTCTTCGTGACCCACGACGTGGACGAGGCCATCCGCCTCGCGGACCGCATCGCCGTGATGCGCGACGGGCGCCTCCAGCAGTACGACACCCCCGAGCGGATCCTCGACCACCCCGCCAACACGTTCGTCCACGACTTCATGGGCTCGGATCGTGCGCTCAAGCGCCTCGGCCGCGTGCAGGTCGACTCGGTCATGCGCACCGACGTGCCCGTGGCCGCAGACGGGCGCTCGCCCGACGCGATCGCGCGGGCCGCCGCGTGCTCGGAGAGCCGCTTCGTCTACCTGGTCGACCCGCAGCGCAGGCTCGAGGGGTGGTTCGATTGCCGCGCTTTGGAGCTCGAGGGATCCGCTGAGACCGCGATCACGAACGTGGACTGGCGCGAGGTGTCGGTCCACCCCGACGCGTCGCTGAAGGAAGCGCTCTCCCGGATGCTCGGGTTGGGCTTCCGATCGATCTCCGTCGTAGACGAGACGGGCGTGCTGCTCGGCGTCGTCGGCCTCGACGACATCGAGGAGACCATGACCGACTCGGATGCGTACATCGCACCGGCGTCCGCAGGCGTGAACGAAACAGGGGAGGCGGAGGCGTGAGGCGTCGCGGCGCAGCCATCGGAGTAGTGGCCGCAGCGGTCGCGCTCTACGCCTACGTCGTGGCGCGCCAGGACTGGTGGGCGGCCGCGCTCGCGCGGCTCTTCCCGTCGCTGCCCGAGGCCGTCTTCCCGAGCGCGACCGTCGCCGATCTCGTGCTCCAGCACCTCCAGATCGTGCTCATCTCGAGCGCGCTCACGATCCTGGTCGGCCTGCCGCTGGGCATCTGGGTCACGCGGCCCTCGGGCAGGGACTTCCGGGCACTGGTGGCGACCGCGGTCGACTTCGGGCAGACCTTCCCGCCCGTGGCGGTGCTCGCGCTCGTCATGCCGCTGCTCGGATTCGGGCTGTGGCCCGCGATCGTCGCGTTGTCGCTCTACGGGCTGTTCCCGGTGGTCAGCAACACCGTGGCGGGCCTCGAGGCGGTCTCGCCGGCGGTTCTCGACGCCGCGCGGGGGATGGGGATGGGGCGGTGGCGCATCCTCGCCACGGTGGAGCTGCCCCTCGCGGCGCGGGTGATCATGGCGGGCATCCGCACCTCGGTCATCATCAACATCGGCACCGCGACGGTTGCCGCGGCCGTGGGCGCGGGCGGTCTCGGCTCGCCGATCTACTCCGGCATCAGCCTGCAGAACGGCGCGTGGGTACTCGAAGGCGCGGCCGCGGCGGCCCTCCTCGCCGTGCTCGCCGACGCCGTGCTCGCCCAGGTGGAGCGCGCGGTCTCGCCGCTTTCGTGACGCGCGGGTGGTTTCGCGGCGGCAGGGCTCCGCGCGGTACGCTACTGCCATGAGCACCCTCCCCGACATCGCAGCGTCGACCGCAGGTGAGCACTCGATGCTCCTGCCCCGCGCGCCCGTCCTCGCCATGGTCTCGGGCGGGGCGGACTCGGTCGCCCTGCTGCGCTGGATGGCCGGCGGGGGAGCCGCGGGGTCCGCGTTATCGATCCTGCACGTCGACCACCTGATGCGCGGCGACGCATCCGAAGGCGATGCCGCTTTCGTCTCGTCCCTCTGCGCCGGGCTGGGCGTCCCGTGCCGGATCGTCCGCTATGACGTCGCCGCCTACGCTGAAGATGCGGGCTTCAACCTCGAGGACGCCGGACGCCGCGTCCGCTATCGCTTTGCGGACGAGGAGATCGACACGCTGTGCGCCGCCGCGGGCGTCGGCCCGGAGCTCGGCCGCATCGCTACCGCGCACACCCTCGATGACCGCGCAGAGACGTTCGTCATGCGTCTGGCACAGGGGACCGGAGCCTCCGGCCTGGTGTCGCCGCCGTACCGCAGAGGGAGGGTGATCCGCCCTCTTCTGGACTGCACGCGCTCGGACGTCGTGGACTACCTGTTGTCGCTCGGCCAGTCCTGGCGCGAAGATGTCACCAATCTCGATACCACGCGTCTGCGCGCCCGCGTGCGCGCGAACGCGATCCCGCTGCTGCGGGAGCTCAACCCGCGATTCGATGCGGCGCTGGCGCGCACCTTCGCGGTCTTGGGCGAGGAGGACGAGCTGCTCGACGGGCTCGCGGCCGCTGCGGAGTCCGTCCATGTCGAGTCCGGGGCCGACGGTCTGCGGATCGCCGCCGCCGCGGCGGACCTGGCCCGCCCCCTGCTGCGCCGCATGGTCCGCCGCGCGCTGTTCGCGCGGTTCCCGGAGGCGTCACGCCTGGAGTTCGAGCACCTCGAGGCCGTCTGTGACGGGGTGGGCGTGAGCGGCTTTGCGCGTGACCTCCCGGAACGGCTACGGGCCTTTGACGAGTACGGTACACTCGTCATTTCCCGAGAGGCGGGCACGGTCGCGCCGCTGGCGCCGACCCTGCTCTCCGTCCCGGGAACGCTCGACCTCGGCGAAGCGGGTGCTCTCACCGCGGAGCCGGCCGGCCCCGACGCCATCGATCCCGACCCCGCGAGCGCGCTGATCGACGCGAGCGCCGTCCGTGGGGGACTCGTCGTCGATTCCGTCCGTCCCGGTGATCGTATGCGTCCGTTCGGCATGGACGGCAGCCGCAAGCTGCAGGATGTGCTCACGGACGCGAAGGTGCCCGCGCGGCAGCGCCCGCTGGTCCCCGTCGTCCGCGACGGGGAGCGGATCGTGTGGCTCGCGGGCGTGAGGATGAGCGACGACTACCGGGTCGGCCCGGACACGCTTCGGGCGATCCGACTGCACTGGACGCCACGACCCTAGAAAGAGGCCCTTCACGTGATGCATCCCGACATCGAGTCCGTGATCATCTCCGAGGAGCAGATCGACGAGCGCGTCCGCGAACTCGGCGCCGAGATCAGCCGCGACTACGCGGGCGAGACCGTGCTGCTGGTGGCGGTCCTGCGAGGCGCCGCGATCTTCCTGGCGGACCTGTCGCGCGCCATCACCGTGCCGGTGGAACTCGACTTCATGGCGGTGTCGTCCTACGGCTCCTCTACGAAGTCCTCGGGCGTCGTGCGGATCCTCAAGGACCTCGACGAGCAGATCGAAGGCCGCCACGTGATCGTGGTCGAGGACATCCTCGACACCGGCCTCACGCTCAAGTACCTGCTCAAGAACCTGGCGAGCCGCAAGCCGGCGAGCCTCGAGGTGGTCACGTTGCTGAACAAGGAGGGCAAGCAACGGGTACCCATCTCCTGTAAGTACAGTGGGTTCTCCGTGCCCGACGTGTTCGTGGTCGGCTATGGTCTCGATTTCGCTGAACGCTATCGCAACCTGCCCTACGTCGGCGTGCTCAAGCCGTCGGCCTACCAGGACTGACGACCCTTCACGGCACACCGCCCCTAGGAGGTCTTCCGTTTGAACCGCAATGTCCGCACCATCGCTTTGTATCTGCTGATCCTGGCGGCTGTCGCCTACGTCGTGTCGACGTACACGAACCCGGGCACGGTCGTCGACCAGCTCACGACCGGCCAGTTCTACCAGGCGCTCGACACGAGCAGCGTCGTCAAGGCCACCGTGCTCGCGAGCGACCAGGTCGTCGAAGGTACCTACTACAAGACGCCGGCCGACAAGGCCGCGAAGAAGACCACGCAGTTCACCGCCAACTTCATCGGCGAGGACTCGATGGCGACGCTCGCCCAGAAGTACCCGGGGATCTTCGACACGAACCCGCAGAAGCCCAACGCGTGGGTCTCCATAGCGATCCAGTTGCTTCCGATCCTGCTGATCGTGGGCGTGATGTTCTTCTTCATGAACTCGATGCAGGGCGGCAACAAGGGCGTGATGTCGTTCGGCAAGGCGAAGGCCAAGCGCGTGACGCGCGACCAGCCGCGCGTGACGTTCAAGGACGTCGCGGGCGTGGACGAGGCCGTCGAGGAGCTGCAGGAGATAAAGGAGTTCCTCGAGAACCCCGGCAAGTTCCAGGCGCTGGGCGCCAAGATCCCGAAGGGCGTGCTGCTCGTCGGCCCTCCGGGCACCGGCAAGACGCTGCTCGCGCGCGCCGTCGCAGGTGAGGCCGGTGTGCCGTTCTTCTCCATCTCCGGCTCCGACTTCGTCGAGATGTTCGTCGGCGTCGGCGCGAGTCGCGTCCGCGACCTCTTCGAGCAGGCCAAGGCCGCCAGCCCCTGCATCGTCTTCGTCGACGAGATCGACGCCGTGGGACGTCACCGCGGCGCGGGCCTCGGCGGCGGGCACGACGAGCGCGAGCAGACCCTGAACCAGCTGCTCGTCGAGATGGACGGCTTCGACATCAAGGACAACGTGATCCTGATCGCGGCCACCAACCGGCCCGACATCCTCGATCCGGCGCTGCTGCGCCCCGGCCGGTTCGACCGTCAGGTCGTCGTGGACCGTCCCGACCTCAAGGGCCGCATCGCGATCCTGAAGGTCCACATCAAGGGCAAGCCCATCAACTCCGACATCGACATCGAGGTTCTCGCGCGCCGCACGCCGGGCTTCACGGGCGCCGACCTCGCGAACCTCGTGAACGAGGCCGCGCTCCTCTCCGCGCGCCACGGCCGGAAGCAGATCGAGATGGTCGAGCTCGAGGAGGCCATCGACCGCGTGGTCGCCGGCCCCGAGAGGCGCAGCCGTCTCATCTCCGACGAGGAGAAGAAGGTCATCGCCTACCACGAGTCCGGTCACGCGATCGTGGGTCACGAGCTGCCGGGGACCGATACCGTCCACAAGGTGACCATCATCCCGCGCGGCCGAAGCCTCGGCAGCACCTGGCACCTGCCCGAGGAGGAGAAGTTCCTCGGCTCCAAGAAGTCGATGCTCGACGATCTGGCCTCCCTGCTGGGCGGGCGTGTCGCCGAGGAACTCGCGCTGGGCGACGTCACCACCGGAGCCAGCAACGACATCGAGCGTGCCACAAAGTTGGCCCGTGCGATGGTCACGCAGTACGGCATGTCGGACAAGCTCGGTCCGATGACGCTCGGCGAGCCGCAGCACGAGGTCTTCCTCGGGCGCGACTTCGGAGCCACGCCGGACTACTCGCAGGAGATCGCGTTCGAGATCGACAAGGAGGTCCGCACGCTGCTCGACGGTGCGTTCGAACGGGCCAAGACGATCCTGGAGTTGAGGCGCACTGAGCTCGACACCATGGCCCAGGCGCTCATCGACCGCGAGACGATCGACAAGGACGAGGTCGCGGCGCTGCTCGAGGGCCGCTGGGAAGAGTACCTGGCGACCGAGGCCATCGCCGACGCAGCCGCCGACGCGGCCGCAGTTGCAGCGGGCGAACCGAAGCCGAAGCACCTGCGCGGCAAGAAGGCGGCCGCGGAGGAGGCGCCGGCCGAGGAGCCTCCCGCCGACGAGCAGCCGCCCGCGGGGGCCGAACCGGTCATCTCCGTCTGAGCTTCACCTGACCGAATCCCGTGCGAGGGCCGACGCGCAAGCGTCGGCCCTCTGCCGTGTGCTTGCCGGACCGGCTATGAGGGATACTAGCGAAGTAGCCAACAGGTGGGAGTCACCATGGACCGCGACAAGATCATCGAAGGCGTTCGTCTCATCCTTGAGGGCGTGGGCGAGGACCCCGGTCGCGAGGGCCTGCTCGACACGCCCCGACGCGTCGCTGAGATGTACGAGGAGATCTTCGCCGGGCTGTCGCAGGACGCCGGCTCCCAACTGAGCGTGACCTTCGACGAGGGGCATCAGGAGATGGTGCTGGTGCGCGATATCCCGATCTACTCGGTCTGCGAGCACCACCTGCTGCCGTTCATGGGCCGCGCCCACGTCGCCTATATCCCCGGCGCCGATGGCAGGATCTGCGGGTTGTCGAAGCTCGCGCGCGTCGTCGACGTGTTCGCGAAGAGGCCTCAGGTCCAGGAACGGCTCACCTCGCAGATCGCAGAGACCATCGTCGAGTACCTGCAGCCGCAGGGGGTGATGGTCGTGATCGAAGCGGAGCACCTCTGCATGTCGATGCGCGGCGTGGAAAAGCCGGGAGCGATCACAACGACCTCGGCCGTCCGCGGCAGCTTCCGCAAGAACGCCGCCACCCGCGCGGAGGCCATGTCGCTGATCAAGGGGCGCTAGTGAACGGCGTCTGGCGCTGCGGCGCTCACGCGCTCGCGCTGACGAGCCCGCTGGTGATGGGCATCGTGAACGTCACACCGGACTCGTTCTCGGACGGGGGCACGAACTTCGATCCCCGTGCTGCGCTCGAGTCCGCGCGCGCCATGCTCGCTGCGGGCGCCGACATCATCGACGTCGGCGGGGAGTCGACGCGGCCCGGCGCCGAGACGGTCACGCCACAGCAGGAACTCGCTCGCGTGCTCCCCGTGGTGCGCGCGTTGGCCGAGAGCGGCGCCGTCGTGTCGGTCGACACGCGGCACCCGGAGGTCGCATCCGCGTGCGTTGCGTCGGGCGCGGCGGTTGTCAACGACATCTCCGGCTTCTCCGATCCCGCGATGGTGGCGCTCGCCGCCTCGGGCGACGCAGGTCTCGTTGTCATGCATATGAAGGGCGATCCGCGCACGATGCAGGACGCGCCTCGCTACGACGACGTGGTCGCCGAGGTCGCCGCCTACCTGAAGGCGCAGGCGCTGATGCTCGAGGCCGCGGGCGTCGCGCGCGAGCGGATCGCGCTCGACCCGGGCATCGGATTCGGGAAGACGACCGCGCACAACCTCGAGTTGCTGCGTCGCCTCGGCGAGATCGCCGCTCTGGGGTATCCGGTCCTCGTCGGCGCTTCGCGCAAGCGATTCATCGGTGAGATCACAGGGGTCGCCGAGCCGCGAGAACGGCTGGCGGGTTCGCTGGCGGCCGCGATCGTCGCGATCGACGCGGGGGCCGCGATCCTGCGCGTCCACGACGTCGCGGAGACGGCGGCGGCGCTCGCGATCGCGCGGGCGGTCCGAAGCGGGACGGGGGAGTGATGGCTGGCAGCGACGGGTTCGGGCCCGGCGACGGGCGCGCGGACACGCAGGAGCCGACGCCGATGCAGGGGTTCGCGTCCGGCGGCCTGATGGGTCTGCTGCACGGCCTGCAGGCGATGGGGGAGACGGACGCGGGCGTCGAGGACCCCGAGGCGCTCCGCCGGGCGGAGGAAGCCGTGGCTCAATACCGCCCGATCGCTGCCGGGGCGGGGG
>Ga0209748_1001000_pt1 | contig 14252 bp, 12 predicted proteins | sample BarGraIncu00421A_FD_185490 | JGI IMG/M metagenome (GOLD analysis project Ga0209748, IMG submission 185490) | Arctic peat soil microbial communities from Barrow, Alaska - Barrow Graham LP Incubations 004-21A (SPAdes) (version 2) | ecosystem: Environmental > Terrestrial > Soil > Wetlands > Peat... | reverse complement strand
TCGCGGAGCGCGGCACGCACGCGGAGCTGCTCGCGGCCGACGGCGCCTACGCGCGGCTGTTCGAGTCTCAGCTGCAGGGCTAGAGCGCCTGCGCTACAGGATCCTTCGCGGCCGTGAACGCGGTGCACCCTGACGGAGCCAACCTTGAGAGCACAACGCCCAGGGGCAGGGAAGCCAGGAACAGCGGGTAGACGAACCTGCCTGCGAGCACCACCGGGATGCTGCCGGCGATTCCGTTGGGGAACGGAACCGGGCGTTGCTCGACCATCACCATCCCGTACTGCTTCGCGAGGCTCTCGGCCACCGATCGATCGGGGAAGCTTATGTGGCGGGGCGGGTCGAGACCGTGCCACTTCTTCCTGAACACGCGGGCCTCCCGCGAGCCGATGTTGGGGACCACGAAGCGGAACCTGCCGCCCGGCTTCAGAAGCTTCGCCACGTCGGCGAACGTCGAATGCAGATCGGTGACGTGCTCGAGGACGAAGTGCATCGTCACGATGTCGACCCCGCCGGCGTACTGCTCGACCAGCGTACCGGCGTCCGCGAAGACGGGCAGGCCGAGCCGCGCGGAGAGCGACTCGGAGTGCGCGGCGTTGGGCTCGAAGCCCAGCAGCGTGAATCCCCGGCCCCTGAGTGAATCCAGATACCATCCGTCGCCGCACCCGTAGTCGAGCACGACCGCGCCTTCGGGGAATGCCGAGGCGTCGGCGTAGGACGCGGACATGACCAGACGTCGGGCGAGGTTGTGCGGGAGCGACTTCTCCCGATGCACCGGATACGCCTCGTAGAAGACCGACACGTCGTCGGGGAGCGGGAACTGCTGCACCAATCCGCACCGGTCGCACTTGACGTAGTCGACGCGGAACGGCTTCCCGAGGTAGTAGTCCGGACAGTCCTCGTAGAAGGTCCGCGACCGATCGCCGCCGCAGTTCAGACATGAGAAGACGGTGGCGCTCAAGCTGCTCCCTCTCGTGTGGTCCGCGGTTCGGGGCCCTCACGCTAGACGACAACGCCCCAGGGGGCAACCGAGCGGCAGCGGGTCGCGCGGATCCGAGCAGGGCCACACAGAGCGTCTGCGCTACAGCTTCCACACCGCGAACACGCCGTCGTCGCTGACCGCGACCGGCCCCCCGAGTAGATCGGTGAGCGTTGCGCGGATGGCCGTCCCTCTGTCCGCGTAGCCGTTGAGCTGGACCCACAGAGCCGTGAAGCCGCGCGCCTTCGCGGCCGCGATCATCTCAGTCGGCGCCAGCGCCGCGGTCGCCTTCTGCCATGCGTCTTCCGCGCGACCCTTCATCGCACCGTAGCTCCACCGCAGGCCGTCGGCGTGCAGGTAGCCGCGCAACGGGTCGTAGTCCTGCATCCCGAAGATGGCGCCGCCGGGCTCCGGGAACGGCATGTACGGGATCTGCAAGATCGCGGAGCCCGCGGGAAGCGCCGTCTGGACTGTAGCGCCGAACGCGACGTCGGAACGGTACTGCGCGACCTGTGCGGGTGCCGCGACCAGCGTCGCAGGGGTCTGATCGAGGACGGCGAGCACGGTGAGCGCCACGAACACGGCTACCAGAGCGACTCTGCGGGGACCGGCCGTCCAGCGCGCGAGCGCCCGCTCGGCGACGGCCGCCAGCGCCACCACCGCGATGAAGCCGACGAACACGCTGATCCGGTTGTACGAGCGGATCTGGGGCAGTACAACTGCGATCATCGCGCCGAAGCCGCCCACGGTCGCCAGCAGCAGGGCGCCCAGATTCAGGAATCCCGCCGTCCGGAGATGATCGACGCGCGCTCCCCCAGCCGGAGGGGAACCGCGCTCGGGCCAGAACGCGAACGCAAGCAGCGAGATCAGGAAGCCGATCGCGATGAGCATCCCAAGGGAAGCGATGTTCCCCTCGTTGTTCATGCTGGGCCCGATCTGCGCGAGCCCGGCGCGATAGGTGGCCTTCAGCCGCGCGAACGCGCCGATGCGGTGCCCGTCGATCGGCAGGAACATCTGGGTGATCTTGAGCCCAGCGATCTCGGCCTGCCCGGGGTTGCGCACGAGCCCGGCGGTGTTCGGTCCCATCTGAGACGCCGGGACCAGGTTGGGCAACACCTGCACCACCGCCGTCAGCCCCATCACGATCGCCAGCGCGAGGCCCGCCATCGCGATCCGCTTCTCGCTTCGCCGGATGGCGGCGCGCACGGCGGCGAACACGATGAACGCGGCGCCGAAGAACGCGTAGTAGACGCCGGTCCCCGACCCGATGATGCAGATCACCAGCGCCGCGACCGAATGCCTCGATCGCCAGTCCCAGCGCAGCGGCCCGCCGATCTCGGGTCGCGCGAGCAGCGGGACCCGGTCGCCATCCATCCAGAACGCGACGAGCACCAGCAGCGGCACCATCGCGTACGCGGACAGGAAGATATGGCCTTCTCCGCGCAGCCAGTGGTACGGAAGCAACGCGAACAGCACCGCGCCGCAAGCGGCGACGAGGCGCGATGAGCCCAGCTTGCGCAGCGCGAAGACCGAGGTCAGGGCGACCGCAGGGTAGCTCAGCAGGTAGAAGACGTTGAGCACCGTGGCCCAGTCGCCACTGAAGAACCCGAGCAGTCGGACCACCAGGTAGGAGACCGTGTCTGCGCCGGGCAGATCGTAGTAGTTGGCTCCTACCGGCGCCGCGAGCGACGGGTTCGTGAGCCACGAGCCGTTGCCGAGGACTCCCTTGATCATCGTGCCCACGATCGTGGCGTCGCCGCCGGCGGCAAAGGGCACCGCGAACCCGGTCTCCCATGGCCGGATGAGCATCACGATCACGGCCAAAGGGATCAGCGCCGCGACCGCATACGTCAGCGTCTCGAGCAGTGCTTTGGTCCGGTCCGGCCTCGCGGCGGTCGCGTCAGCCATTCGATGCCCCTGCTCCGATGCGAACGCCCATCTATCAGACCCCCTGCTTGAAGCTGAAGCGGTTGTTGACGATGTAGGTGCACACGACGAGCGCGACCGTGAACACGGCCTGGCTCACGTACGGATCGAGTCCGAGGCTCTTCGTCAGCCACGGGAAGACGACAAGGTTCACGCCGAGAGCGACCACGTACACCATAGCGAAGCGCGGGAACTCCCGGATGAAGGAGCCGCGCGTGCGGAATACGACGAGCTTGTAGCCCCAGTAGGCCATCAGGGTCGCGATCGTGTACGAAAGCACGAAGACCAGCACGTAGCTCAGCCGCTGCGCGAGCAGGAAGTAGAGCGACGCGAAGGAGAGGTAGCCGAACAGCGTGTTCCAGCCGCCCACCATGAGGTACAGGACGCGTTTGCGCATCTCCTCGTCGAACAGCACTCGATAGATCAGCCTGCGGCCCAAGCCCAGCGTCCGCGCGCGGCGCGAGCCTGCCGCCGCATCGATCGGGGTCGCGCCGAAGGCGCCGCGCTCCGCCGTGGAGTGAAGCAAGGCGACAACGTCCGAGTCCTGCGTATGGGCGACCGTCGCACTCCAACTCGTCCCGACGATCCGGTACTTGGCGACCGGTTCGGCCAGGACGTACAGATCGCCGACCTCCAACAACCGCAGCCAGAGATCCATGTCGATGCAGTAGGGAGCCGACTCATCGAACCCACCCAAGGCCCGCACGGACGACGTGCGCAGCAGCGTCGCACACGGCTCGCCAACGAGGTTGGATCCCCGGCGGACCATCTCACGACCAGCCGCTTCGCCGGTCACGCGACCGTGCAGCCGGCCGTTTCCGCGCTTCATGAGACGGCGTCCCGACTCGGTCACGAGCACCCGCGGCCCGGTGACGATCTCGACCCCGGGATCCGCCTCGAGTGCGGCGATCTCGGCGGCCAGCGACCCGGGAAGCAGCACGTCGTCGCACCCCATGACCTTCAGGTACTTCCCGCGGGCTTCAGCCACGACACGGTTCCAGTTGCGGCCACCGCCGACGTTGCACCCGTTGCGCATCACGCGCAGGCGCGGGTCATCGAAGCCGGCGACGACGTCCATGGTGCCGTCGGAGGAAGCGTCATCGATGACGAGGACCTCAAGCCCCTCGACCCCCTGTGAGAGCGCCGAGGCGATGGCCTCGCCGATGAAGGCGGCGCACCGATAGGAGGGTATGCCGACGGTCACAACGGACGCGGAATCACTCATGCCGATCGGTCTGCATCCTGACCCGCCGATTCGCGTGCATCGACGGAGAGCACCCCTTTGAGCACCACCGTCACGACCCCGACCTGTCCAGCATCCGCTCGAGTGCCGCGCGCAGCGCCGTCCCGTGCTCGTGCGACGCCAGCGCGAGTTCGATGTTCGCCTCGAGCCACGCGAGCACGTTGCCGGTGTCGTAGCCCGGATCGTCCTCGACGACCGCGTAAATCTCCTCGGACTTGAGCAGTTCGCGCAGCGCGTCCGTGAGCTGGATCTCGTCGCCGCGGCCGGGCTGGATGTGCGGCAGGATCTCCATCACCTTCGGGGTCAACAGGTAGCGCCCGAAGATGGCCAGCGTGGAGGGCGCCTCGTTGACGGCCGGCTTCTCGACCAGGTCGGTGACCTTCCACACACCCGGTTCGATCTCGGTCCCGGCGATGACGCCGTAGCGGGAGACCAGCGCGGGCGCCACGGGCGTGACCGCGACCACCGAACCGCCGAAGCGGTCGTGGACGTCCTTGAGCTTCGGCAGGCAGTCGTGCCGGGGGACGATGACGTCGCCCAGCATCACGAAGAACGGCTCGTTGCCGACGTGGGCGGCGCCGCACAGGACGGCGTGTCCCAGCCCGCGCGGTCGCTTCTGCCGCACGTAGAAGATGTCGGCGAGTTCGGAGACCGCGCGCACCTGGCGCAGACGGTCCACCGCGCCGCACCGCTCGAGCAGCTCCTCGAGCTCCACGGAGCGGTCGAAGTGGTCCTCGATGGCGCGCTTGCCGCGGCCGGTCACGAGCAGGATGTCGGTCGCACCCGCCGCGACGGCCTCCTCGACGACGTACTGGATCACCGGCTTGTCGACGACCGGGAGCATCTCTTTGGGCTGCGCCTTCGTGGCGGGAAGGAACCGCGTCCCGAGACCGGCTGCCGGAATGATCGCCTTCATGTCGCTCCCTCTGCTTCAGTGATGTGGCCCGTCGGGCCGTGAGCGTGCACAACCCGTCGAGCATACAGCGGAACGGGCGGGCTCGTCACTCGCCGGCCGACCCTTGCACGAGTGCCCGTATGCCCTCGCGCAGTCCCGTCTCCGGCACCCAACCCAGTACCTCCCGCGCGAGTCCGACGTCGAAGTAGAAGTCCCCGGTCTCGACGGCCGCGGCGTCCGCGGGCCATGGCGCCTCGACGTCGATGGCGCCCGAACCGACCTCGGCCACGACGGCCTCGGCCACGCTGCGAAGCGAGACCCCGCAGCCGGACCCGATGTTGAAGGCCCGCCCCCACGCCCGGTCCGTGACCGAGGCGAGCAGGGCCGCCCGCACGACGTCATCGACGAACACCAGGTCGCGCAGCTGCTCTCCACCCCCGTACAGGGAGATGGTTCCGCCCGCGATCGCCTGGTCCACGAACGCGTTCACGATCCCCGTGCCGGCGCGGGCCGGATCGCCGGAGATGTGAGAGCCGTACGGGTTCGCGATGCGCAGAACGACGGTACGCAGGCCATAGGTCTCGGCGTAGAAGCGGTGATACGCGTCGCAGGTGATCTTGTGGATCGCGTACGGGCTGGTGCCGGCCATCGGGTGGTCCTCGGCCATGGGCAGCACGCGCGCCTTCCCATACTCGAGACGTGACCCGGGGAATACGACAGAGGCCCCGGGCGCCACCACGCGCACGGCCTCGAGAAGCACGAGCTGCATCTGACAGCTCGTCCGCAGGTCGGACAGCGGCTGTGCGAGGCTGCGCACGGACCCCGAACCGGCCGCGAACGCGAAGATGTGATCCGCGCCCGCGATGCAGCTTCGGACCGCGTCGTCATCGGTCGCGTCGCCGACCACCGCGACGACGCCGTCGCGGGCCTGCCCGGGCTCGCGCAGGTCGAACGCGGTGACGGAGGACCCGCACCCCGCGAGCGCGTCCACCACGTGCGATCCGAGGAAGCCCGTGCCGCCGAAGACGACGCACCGCGAGCCCTTGAACGCTGTACTAAAGTCGGTCATCGCGAGGAGCTCCGCTCATGCCCGGTCGCCGCGTTCATCGCCGATGCGTTCCGCCACCAGGTAGAGCGGGCGGCCCTTCGTCTCGCTGAAGACACGACCCAGATACGCGCCCAGCGTGCCGATGGACACGAGCTGCACACCGCCCATGAACAGGACGGCCACGACGACCGAGGTCCAGCCGAGCGGGGTCGGGCCCGCGTCGAGCAGGTTCTCGATGACCACCCATACGCCGGCGACGCCGGCGATAACCGTCACCAGCAGTCCGAAGTGCGTCATCATCTGCAGCGGCCGGACCGAGAAGCTGAGCGCGCCGTCGAGGGCGAGCTGCAGAAGGCGTCGCGCGGTGTAGTTGCCCGTGCCCGAGAAGCGCGCCTCGCGCACGTAGGTGAGCTCGTACTGCCGGAAGCCGGCCCACGCCACCATGCCGCGCACGTAGCGGCTCGACTCGCGCATCCCGTTCAAGGCGTCGACCACGGCCCGGTCCATGAGCCGGAAGTCGCCGGTGTCGAGCGGCAGCGGCGTGTCGGAGAGCCACTGCATGAGGCGGTAGTACGCGGAGGCCGACCAGCGCTTGAAGATGGTCTCGCCCCTGCGCGTGGGACGCACGCCGTGTACGACCTGGTAGCCCTCGCGCCACTTCGCGACCATCTCGGCGATGACCTCGGGCGGGTCCTGCAGGTCGTCGTCGATCGTGACGACGACGTCACCGCGGGCCTCGTCGAGCCCCGCGGTGATCGCCATCTGGTGTCCGAAGTTGCGCGACAAGGAGATGACGCGGACGTGCGGGTCCGACGCGGCGATCGCGCGGAGGACCTCCATCGCGTCGTCCGGGCTCCCGTCATTGACGAACAGGATCTCATGGTCCAGGTCCGGGCCGAGCGCGCTGAGCGCCGCGGACAGGCGGCGGTGCGTCTCGGGCAGGATCTCCTGGCTCTTGTAGACCGGAACGATCGCGGAGATGAGCTTCACGCGGGACATGCTCCGCCTCTCACATCATGGTCAGCGACCCGAGACCCGCCCCGATCGGCGACCCGGCGTCGGAGCAGCGATCCCCCAAAGGCTCGCCGCCACTGGCAGGATATACCCCCGACCCGCGCGGCGACCCCCGCTCATCGCGCCAGCAGCACGGTCAAGCCGGTGACCGCCGAAGTCTCAACGACGCGATAGCGACGGGTCAGGTCGTACAGCAGAGGATCGGCGCTGCGTGTGGCGCCCGGGCCGGTGAGTGCGGCGAACACCCTGGTCTCGACGAACACGATGGCGGGCCACCGGCCGACGCGATCGAAGTGGTCGACGGCCACGCCGTCGGCGCACCCGTAGTTGAGCCACGTCGCAGGAGTGAGCGCGACCCCGGAACGGAGGGCGAGATAGCCCCCGGGGTAGTCGATGAACAGCACCCCGTCAGTCGGACGCGCCCAGCGCAGCGACATGTCACCTATCGCTGCGACCGCGTTCTCATTTGCGGCGGTCGTCGTGACCCCGGCGTAGGCGCCCGACCCGATCCTGCTGTCCAGCGTCAGCGGCGCCCGGTCGTCGAATGTCGCGCCGAAAAGGCACACGACGACCATCGCCAGCAGGGCCAGGGCCGCAGCGCGACCGCCCGCCGGGCCGATCGAGGCCCCGACCGTCGCCGCCCACCACACGGCGACGGCGGCTGCGAGCGGGGCGAGGCCGACGATCCCGCTCGCGCGGTACAGCGAGGCCGATGTGAGGGCGTTGACCACGAGGAAGCCGACGAGCCCCGTCGGCAGCGCGAGGAACACGAGGTTGCGCATCTGCTCGGGCAGGTCGCGCAGGCCCGCCAGCAGGGGGATGGCCGCGAAGAAAACGAAGCCGATGAGGTAGTTGCCGCCGAACGTCCACAGCCGTTGAGCGGGCGGCCCGACCACGTTCGCCACGAGCGGGAGCGCCAACGCCAGAGGCAGCGCCGCGAGCAGCCACCCGCGCGCGCGGGCCCGCTCGGGCGCGCGGGTGGCGGGCGACGCCGTGGCGACGCTGATGACCGCGGCCGGTCCGAACCAGACCCAGATCGGCACGCCCCACGTCGTCCGGATCAGGGTGTGATACAGAGAGTCGAGGGCCGCTCCCATTCGCCCCCCGGGCCTCAGTGGGCCGCTCGCGCGCCCGACATCCAGGATGCACTCGGCGGTCGCTCGCAGGTCGGCGAGCGACGCCTGGGTGGCAAGCCAGAGCAGGAACGCCGCCACGACCACCGCGGCACCGGCGAGCATCGGGAGGACCAGACGCCGGCCGCGGCCCAGCCACCAGAAGACGGCGAGCAGGGCGATCGCTGCGAGCGCCAGCGGCGGATACGACACGGACGCGAAGGCCGCGGCGGCCCCGGCGGCGACGGCGGAGCGGAGGCTTCCGTCCCTCAGCGCGGCGAACGCCCACACGCACGCGAGCACCATCCCGGCGGCGGCCATCGTGTCGTAGCTGACCGCCAGGAGGTTGTACGCGGGAGCGAGCAGGATTGCGGCGCCGGCGAGCAGCGCCGGCCAAGGCCCGAACGTCGGCCGCAGGGCGCGGTACACGGCGAGGCCCACGAGCGATGCGACCGCCACGTAGAAGAGCCGGAGGGCCACCGCGAGCCCTGTCGTTGAGAACAGCGCGATCCAGAGCTTGGTGAAGGGAACCGCCACGAGAAGACCGGACGACTGCAGGAACATCTCGTCCACGAACAGGCGGGCGCCCTGCGCCAATCGCAACGTGGCGGCCACATAGTAGCTGTCGTCGGCGAAAGTCATCCCCAGCGTGGACCGCCACGCGGCAAGCGCGATGAGCGCAACGGCGGCGACGCCGACCGCGCTGACCGATCCGATGCCGAACGCACGCCGGTCGCCCGGTGTGCTCCCCCGTGCGGCCACGCGACCCCCCTTTGGGCTAGGCGCCCAGGACCTCCGCCGCGGCAGCGATGGCCGCGTCGATGTCTTCGTCCGAATGCGCAAGCCCGACGAACGCAGCCTCGAACTGGCTGGGTGCGAGCGTGAATCCCGCATCGAGCATACCGCGGAAGTACCGCGCGTACCGATCGGTGTCCGCAGTGGAAGCGCTCGCCCAGTCGACGACGTTCTCCGAGGTGAAGAACATGCAGCTCATCGAGCCCACGCGCGTGCAGAAGGTCCCGACGCCCGCTGCCTCGGCCGCGTGGCACAGCCCTGAGGCGAGGCGGGCTCCCGAGCGCTCCAGCTGCTCGTAGACGCCCGGCTTGCGCAGCGCGTCGATCAGCGCGAGACCGGCGACCATCGCGACGGGGTTGCCCGACAGCGTCCCTGCCTGGTAGACGGGACCGACAGGCGCGAGCGCATCCATGATCTCGCGCTTCCCGCCGAACGCGCCGACCGGGAAGCCGCCGCCGATGATCTTGCCGAGCGTGGTCAGGTCGGGGGTCACACCATAGCGCTCCTGGGCGCCACCGAGCGCGACGCGGAATCCCGTGATGACCTCGTCGAAGATGAGGACGGCGCCGTACTCGTCGCACACGGCGCGCAGACCCTCGAGGAAGCCGGGCAGCGGGGGCACGACGCCCATGTTGCCGGCGACCGGCTCGACGATGATCGCGGCGATCTGCTCGCCCTGCGCCTCGAACGCCTCGCGGACGGCCGCGACGTTGTTGTACGGGAGCACGATCGTGTCGCCTGCCGCCCCGGCGGTGACGCCCGGGGTCGAGGGGATGCCGAGCGTGATCAGGCCCGAACCCGCCGCGACCAGCAGCGCGTCGGAGTGGCCGTGGTAGTTGCCGTCGAACTTCACAAACTTGTCGCGGCCGGTATAGCCACGGGCCAGGCGGATCGCGCTCATGGTCGCCTCGGTGCCCGAGGAGACCATGCGGACCATCTCGATCGAGGGGACGACCTCGACGAGCGTCTCGGCCATGCGGACCTCGAGCTCGGTCGGCGCGCCGAAGCTGGTGCCCTTCACGAGTTGCTCGCGCACCGCGTCCAGCACGACATCGGGCGTGTGTCCGAGGATCATCGGGCCCCACGAGCCCACGAAGTCGATGTACTCGTTGCCGTCGACGTCCCATACGCGGTCGCCCTTGGCGTGGTCGTAGAAGATCGGCGCGGCGCCGACCGAGCGGAACGCGCGGACCGGCGAGTTGACGCCGCCGGGGATGACCTTCACGGCCTCGGTCATCAGTTCCTGGGACCTGGTATGCAGCATGGTGACGGTCTTCTCTCATGACGGGGAATGGTGTTGCGGGAGCGGCTGAGAACGACAACCGGCAGTATATCAGCGCGCGGAGGGCCCCCTGCGCATCGACCCGCCGCGGCGTTCGCCGCGCTGCGCGGACGGACGCAATATAGTGAGACTCCCAAACACCGAACGCGAGGGAGACGGCGTGACGCGGGTGAGGCTGGTGTTCATGTACGTCTTGCAGGCGATCCTGATCCGGAGGCGCAACGCTGTGCTCCGCAAACACCTGCGCGACGATATGAAGGTCATCGGCGACTTCGGGTGCGGGCACTTCCCCAACAGGTACGCCACCGTCCTCGTGGACAGGTTCTCCAGCGCCGACGAACAGCGAGGGGGTCTCAGCCTGACCAAGCGCGCGGGCCAGCGGGATTCCTACGACGTCGACCTGAACGTTTTCCCCTACCCGTTCGCAGAAGACTCGTTCGACTTCCTGATCTGCAGCCACGTCCTCGAGTACCTGGACGACCCCGTGAGAACCTGCGAGGAGTTCTCGCGGATCGCCAAGGTCGGATACATCGAGGTCCCCAGGAGTGACGTCGACATCCTCATCCGGAACAACGACACGATCCACAAATGGTTGTGCTCGTACGGATCCGCGAGTAGGACTCTCACATTCTTCGACCGCCGGCGCTCGATCGAAGCGCGCCGGCCGGGCACGGTGAACATCTTCAGACGATTCTTTCTGCAGCTTCGGTCGCTGTGCGTGGTCTGGAGCGGCGACATCCGAGCCGAGTACGCCGGAAGGCCCTGGGGGGCAGGACGTCGAATAGCCAGCGGCGCGGTGTGTCGCACCTGAAGTGACTTCCTGCTCGCAGACCGCTCCGGGCGTGGACTCGTAGACGCAGTAGGGCTCGGCCGCCGGGTAGTCGCCGGTGACGGCAGGGCACGCACGCGGCACCCGCCGCGCCCGGGGCGGGTGACCCCGGGCCGTCCGCGCCGAACGCGCGGGTATCATGACAGCCGGCCCACCCGACGAGAGGCTCGCCATGCCAGACCTGACACCCCGCGACGTCGCTGCTGTGATCGTGCTCTACCGTCCCGACACGCAGGTGATGGAGCATGTCGCCACCTTCTCCGCGCAGCTCCCGCGTGTCTTCGCAGTCGACAACACCGAGGAGCCCGACTCCGGGTTCGTCGGGCGTCTCAAGGAGTACGGCAACGTCGAGTACCTGCCCATGGACGGCAACGTCGGCATCGCCGCCGCCCTGAACCGGGGCATCGAGCGGGCGGCGTCCGAAGGGTTCATGTGGACGCTCACGATGGACCAGGACAGCACGCCCACCGACGAGATGGTGACCGAGCTGGTGAAGGCCGCGAACGAGCTCGACGAGGAGCCGCCGCTCGGCCTCATCACCCCGACCCACGTCCGCGAGGACAAGAAGCGCCCCAAGGCCAAGCCCGGCTGCACCCAGGCCTTCGTGCCGTGGACGTCGGGCGACCTGCTGAGCACCGCCGCATGGGAAGCCGTCGGCCGGTTCGACGAGTCGCTGTTCATCGACGAGGTCGACCACGATCTGTGCCTGCGGATGCATCAGCACGGCTTCGCCGTACTGCGGTCCGGATCGGCCCACCTGCTGCATCGGCTGGGCGCGCCCACCACGCACCGGTTCCCGATCAGGATGCGCGTATCCAACCACTCGCCGATGCGCCGCTACTACATGACGCGCAACGTGCTCGTGGTCGCCGACCGCTACGGCGAGGAGTTCCCGAAGTTCCGCGACAACCTGATCCACGAGACGCGCCGCGGTTGGCTCGGGGTCCTGCTCTACGAGAAGCAGAAACTCGCCAAGCTGACGATGATGTGGCGGGGCTACCGCGACTACAGGCTCGGCGTGATGGGCCCCTACTCACGCTGATCGTCGTGCCGGACGGAGCCTGGTCGCAGACCGCGCCGGGCGTCGGCTCCGACTCCCTGCTACTTCACGACGTACCGGACGCCCTCGACCCCGGCGAAGTCGGCGTCCTGGGTCCACAGCGTCGCGTTCGCCGAGCGCGCTGTGGCGAGGATGATGCTGTCCGCCATCGGGATGCCGAGCGCCATGCTCGTTCGCGCCGCTTCCAGGGACAGATGGGTCGAGAGATCAGTCACCGTCCCCTGCTGCATGAGAGCCACCGCCATGAGCGCATCGCTCTCGTCTCTCTGCAGGCATGTGCGCTTGAAGACCTCGTATACGCACACGGTCGGGACGATCAGCTCATCGATCGCCTCGATGGCTGCGGCGAAGAAGTCCGCATTGGGTCCGTCGGCGAAGTACTCGAGCCAGCCGGACGAGTCGACGACGTTCACAGCCGATCATCCTCGCGAGGCACGTCGGTGTCGATGCCGTGCAGGAACCCCCGCATCTGCTTCACCGGGACGATGGGCACCAGTTCGACGCGATCCCCGTAGCGGATCGCCTGGATCTTCTGGCCGGGCCGCAGACCGAGAGCCTCGCGGATGTCCTTCGGGATGACGATCTGGAACTTGGGCGAGATGGTCACTGCATCCATGACAAGACTCCTATCGATGGACAAGTCGTATACCGACTATAGCATCGATAGGAGTCTTGTACGCGTGATGTCCTGAAGGCGGTCGCGCTACTCGCAGACCGCTCCCGGCGTGGGCTCGTAGACGCAGTAGGGCTCGGCTGCCAGGTAGTCGCCGGTCACGGAGAGCGCGCGGGCGCGGCACCCGCCGCACACCGCCTTGTACTCGCAGATGCCGCACTTGCCCTTGAGCAGCGAGTAGTCGCGCAGCTCGTTGAAGACCTTCGACTCGGTCCAGATCTGCGAGAAGGGCTGCTGCTTCACGTTGCCGAGCTGCATGTCGAAGTAGCCGCAGGGCTGGATGTCGCCGACGTGGCTGATGAAGCAGAAGGTGATGCCGCCCAGGCAGCCGCGCGTCATCGCGTCGAGTCCGTACTCCTCGCGCGTGACCTTCTTGCCCTCGGCCTTCGCGAGCTGTCGGATGATGCGGTAGTAGTGCGGCGCGTCGGTCGGCTTGAAGTGCAGCGGGCTGGTCTTCTGGCGCTCGTAGGCCCAGGCCAGCACGCGCTCGTACTCCGCCGGCGGCAGCTCCTTGTCGAGAAGGTCCTCGCCGCGGCCGGTCGGCACCAGCATGAAGATGTGGAACGCGTCCACGTTGAGCGCCTCGGCGAGCGAGTGCATCTCCTCCATGAGGTGTGCGTTGAGCGTGGTGACCGTCATATTGATCTGCACGCCCACCCCGTGGCGCTTGGCGATCTTGATGCCCTCGATCGTGGCGTCGAAGCACCCCGGCTGACCGCGGAACACGTCGTGGTCCGCGGCGGTCGGGAAGTCGACCGAGACCGAGATGCGCGGGATCTTGTGGTCGGACATCTTCTGCGCGATCTCGTCGGTGATCAGGGTCGCGTTGGTGCCGATGACCGGCATCGCGCCCTTCTCCTGCGCGTAGTCGACGATCTCCCATATGTCGGGCCGCATGAGCGGCTCGCCGCCGGTGAGGATGATGATCGGGTTGGAGATGGTGACGATGTCGTCGATAGTCGCCTTGATCTGATCGAGCGAGAGCTCACCGTGGTAGTGACCGAACTCGGCAGACGCGCGACAGTGAGCGCAACTCAGGTTGCAGCTGCGCGTGATCTCCCACGCGATGATGCGCGGGGCCTTGATCCCCGTGCGCTCCTGGTAGGCCAGCGCCTCGGGGCCGCCGCCCGGCCGAAAGCCGACACTACGCGCGCCTCCATGCCTCTGCCTGTCCATCGGCACGCCCGCCGGATGCCCACCAGGGTGGCCGCCCGGATGCCCCGCGGGAGCCTCCGCAGCGCGATCTGTGCGCGAGGACAGCGACGAAGGGGCACCCGGGTGGCCACCCCCGAGCGGAATACCGACCGCGGTCTGCCCGCACCCGGCCTCCGCCTCGGCCATCTGCTGCTCGTCGATGGTGCCTGGCTCGCCGGGCGCGTACTCCTCTTCGAGCTCGAGG
>Ga0209748_1000998_pt1 | contig 14271 bp, 14 predicted proteins | sample BarGraIncu00421A_FD_185490 | JGI IMG/M metagenome (GOLD analysis project Ga0209748, IMG submission 185490) | Arctic peat soil microbial communities from Barrow, Alaska - Barrow Graham LP Incubations 004-21A (SPAdes) (version 2) | ecosystem: Environmental > Terrestrial > Soil > Wetlands > Peat... | reverse complement strand
CCGGATCAGCAGCACGCCACCGGCCTGCCCGACCGCAGCCGTGGCGGACGTGTCGACGCGGACACGGGGATACAACCCTGTAATCTTCACCCTGAGAGTGCTCCTCGATTTGGTATCTGTGGGCCTTAGCAATCCACATTCTCCCAAGTCAGGAGCACTTTCCACGTCCCCCACGCCAGCCAGTCACCCACCAGCATGAAAGCCCGAGGCTAGGGCCAGACCACGTCTTCGATCTGGCGTAGCCGGGCCGAGAGTCTTCGACCTGGCATAACCGGGATCGAAATGGGACCCACCGTTTCATCACCCTATTCTGAGCGGGCGCAGGGTGGAGAGCAGCCAGACCGCCCCCGGCTGGCAACCCAGGCAACGGTGCGCGGCGGAACTCCTCCTCAAACCTCGCGGGGTGCACCTACGGTCTAGGTCTCTTTGACCGCGAGGCGGTCGGCCCTCCCGAAGACCTGCACAGGGCCGGGGGGCCAGAGCCGCAATCACGCACTCCAGCGAGCACATGTTGACAGGTCTTCCTGTGTCTGCCTATTGTGTAACCGGTTCTACATGGAACCGGTTACACAACGATGTGGGGTGAGATGGTTACCGCCTATGACGTGGCCAAGCGCGCCGGGGTCTCGGTTGGGACGGTGTCGCGTTACCTCACTGGCAACGGCTATGTGGGCGACGTATCGAGAGCGAAGGTTGCCGCGGCGATCGAAGAGCTCGGCTACATTCCGAACCGGGCTGCGGCCAGCCTCACCACCAAGAACACGGGGTTGCTCGGCTTCGTGGTCTCCGATCTGCGGAACCCGTTCACGGCGGAGATCGCCTCCTCACTCAGCCAGCACGCACGTGTGCATGGCTATGGCTTGGTGCTGAGTGACTCGATGAACGACCCCGGTATCTCGCTCGAAGCTGTCGAGCGTATGCGAGCGCACGGTGTGGATGGCCTTATCGTCACGCCGCCGGAGAGCGCATCCCTGAACGAAGCCCTGGTTGCTGCGGCTTCAACCTTGCCGATAGTCGGAATTGGTCTTCGTACTGACCCCGTGGTGACCGACCTCGTCTCGTCCGGCACGCGCACGGGAGCGGTCAGCGCAGTGGAACACCTGCTGGGGCTGGGACATCGCCGCGTCGGCTATGTCGGCAGTTCCTCGATGGCCAGCGGGCGGTACAAGGGCTACGAGGACGCGCTCGTGCGCGCCGGGCTGCCCACCGACCCCGAATTGGTCGTCGTGGGAGAGCTGAACCGAGCCGGAGGCTTCGCCGCCTTGGAGGCACTGCTTGCCATCACGGACCCGCCGACGGCTGTCTTCGCAGCCAACGACGCCGTTGCCCTCGGCATCATCCAGGCAGCGCACGAGCGGGGAGTGTCGGTGCCCGGGCAACTGTCGGTGGTCGGCTACGACGATGTGGACCTCGCTGCTCACTCGGTGCCGCCGCTGACCACCGTCGCCCAGCCGATGGCAGCCATGGGGCAGACGGCCGTGGAACTTCTGATCAGCCGTCTCAAGGGTCCCGACCGGCACCGCCCGCCCGAAGCGGTCGTGCTGCCGGTGCGACTCGTGGTCCGTGGCTCCACCGCGAGCCAAACCTAAGCATCCCCAACAAGAGGAAAGGAATCTCATGACCATCGATGCAGACGCGGAACAGGCCTTCTCTTTGGATCTGGACGGTCCTGACTATGCCGACCGTGTTTACGGGTGTTGGCAAGGCAAGAATGCCGGTGGCACCTTGGGCACCCCACTCGAAACGGCCTGGGGCCAGGATGAGCCATTCGACGTCTGGTGGTACCCGGAGCTTCAGGAGGGCGGCCTGCCCAACGATGACCTGGAGATGCAGCTGATCTGGCTGAAGGCGCTGGAGGAAGTCGGGCCGACGATAACTGCCCGCGACTTGTCCCGATACTGGCTTGACCATATCGGCTACAATTTCGACGAGTACGGACTGTCGAAGCTGAATCTCAAGTGGGGCCTGGAACCGCCCCTCAGCGGACACCACAACAACTGGTTCATCGACTGCATGGGATCGCCGATCCGCTCAGAGATCTGGGCTTGCGTCGCCCCGGGGGCTCCGCGGCTCGCCGCGCGCTATGCCTACGAGGATGCCATCTGCGACCACGCAGGTGGTGAGGGCGTGTACGGCGAACTGTTCAACGCCGCGCTCGAGTCAGCGGCTTTCGTGGTACAGGACAGGGCGCTCCTGCTCGACATCGCCTTGTCCTACATTCCAGAGGATTGCATGGTGCGGCGCGCGGTCGTCGCCGCCAAAAGCGCTTTCGACAGCGGAGTTGACTGGAAGGAAGCCCGTCGTCGGGTCCTCCAGGCCGCGCCGCACTATAACGCCCAGTACTCACCGATCAACACCGGCTTTCAGGTGATCGGTCTGCTCTATGGCCAAGACTTCGGCGAGGGCATCTGTATCACCGTCAATTGCGGCTACGACACTGACTCCTCCGGTGCGGCGATCGGCAGCTATCTAGGAATCATTGACGGCAGTCAACGGCTTCCAGAGAAGTGGGTCGAGCCGCTCGGTCGGTCGATCGCCACCAACCAGTACTGGGGAGGGGTCAAGCACCTCGACGACTCACCGAACCCCGTTCCTGACAACCTGGACGATCTTCTTGAGCGCATCCGGGGCGCGGCGCGGCGTGTGATGACCCACCACGGCCTGCTGCACGGCTCTTCGGTCACTGTCTCGTTCGAGGACCTCTACGCCGACGACGGCATCCATGAGTTGCTTCGGCGCAGCCCCAACGTCGTGCCCTTCGCTGGTCCCGATCTCGACATCAACGTCGACTACCGCGAGGGCCCAGTGGTGGTACCGGGTGCTAGCAAGCTCGTCGGGATCACGCTGCACAACCGGCGCCTTGAGCCAGTGGAGGTCCGCTTGAGTTTGGCCGTCCCTGCCGGCTGGGAGGTCCCTGACGCGCGTCACGTGGTCGTCGCGGTGGGGGGAGAGCAATCCGTTGAGTGGGAGCTCGCTGTTCCGAACACCCCGCGGGTCGCGCCTATGAACACGCTCCAGCTGGTCGCGAACATCAAAGGCCGACCAGCGCCCCGCGCAGTTCCGATCGTGTTGCTAGGAGCTTTTGCCGTCCGACTCTCGGAAGTCTTCGACATCGCGAGAACCGACGATCCGCTCAACACTAGCTACCCGCCCGAGTTCGATCTGGCCTCCACTGATCCGCAGCACCGTTCCGGTTCATGGAGCGACCACTGGGCGCACGGGTATGAGCAGCCGGTAGCGGACGGCTTCGACCGTCCCGGGGTTCTGTACCTGCAGACCTTTGTCAGTTCCCCGAGCGAGCGGAAGGTGTGGGTGGTGCTCGATCCCAGCTGTCCGGTCAGATACTGGGTCAACGGTATCGAGGTCGGTTCGAACACCGAGTACCGAAGGATCCGACCCAATCAGAAGTCGGCAGACGGCATCGGAGCGTTCGCCACCCTTAACGAGGGATGGAACGAGGTCTTGGTCAAGCTCGTACATGACGGGCGGCACCCGGCACCCCAGCTTCACCTCGGGTTCTCCGGCCCCGCCCCGCTCAACGACCATCAGTTCGACCTGGATCGGACTTCCCTGCCGTGGAGCAGCGATGAGGCCTGAGCTCGACGCCGGTGTGGCGGCGTTGGAACAGGTGGGGCCGACGAGACGCGATCGAATCCTTGGCTGCTGGCTGGGCAAGGCGGTGGGGGGGACCCTGGGACAGACTTTCGAAGGACTCGAGGGTCCGCTCTCGGCCGACTTCTACTTCCCGGTGCCGGAGGGCATGGTGCCCAACGATGACCTCGACCTCCAGGTTCTCTACGCCGTGGTGCTGTCTGACATGGCCGAGCCTAGGGTCGACTCCCTTGCACTAGCCCAGGCGTGGCAGGACCACGTCAGCTTTCCTTGGAACGAGTACGGGGTCGGGCAACGGAACTTCGCTGAGGGCATTCGTCCACCCTTCACGGGGTCATTCGATAACTGGTTCACCCACGGTGAGGGGGCGGCCATCCGCAGTGAGCTGTGGGCATGCCTCGCTGAAGGAGATCCCGATCTTGCCGCGGCCTATGCCCAGGCTGATGCGTGTTTCGACCATGCGGGTGACGGCGTGGTGGCGGCCGAGTTTCTGGCCCGCCTGCAGACGCTGGCCTTCAGCGAGTCCGACCCGGACGTCCTGCTGGACGTTGCGCTTGCAGGCATTCCGACCGACTCAGACATCCACTCGGCCGTTCAAGACACACGCGGCTGGGTGGCCGAAGGGCTCGGCTGGCGCGAGGTGCGGGCTCGCATCATGGAACGCTACGGGAACTCAGACTTCACCGACGTCAGGCCAAATACCGCGTTCGTGGTGCTCGGCTGGCTCGCCGGCGAAGACTTCGCCGAGAAGATCTGCATCACCAACAACTGCGGGCAGGACTGCGACAGCTCAACCGCCAGCCTAGGCGCGCTGCTCGGGATCCTGGACCCCCAGGGCATACCCGAGCGCTGGCTCGCGCCGATCGGCCGCCAGGTAATTCTCAACCCAGAGGTGACCGGCATAGATCCTCCGGAGACGATCGACGAGTTCACCGATCTTGTCATCGACCTGGGTGCCCGCCTTGCCGGGCGACCGCCCGCGAGCAACAGCGACGAATTCGACCCGCGGGCCCATGCGATCCCCGTGGAGATCGCCTGGTACAACACCGAATTCGGCAAGTGGGACGTCCGTGACCCCACCGAGTTGCCGCCGGTCGGGGCCCCGCTTCCCGCGGGTGTGACCTGGACGCCCGCATACCTAGCAGGCACGTGGACGAGATGGAGCAAGGAGGCTTTCGAGGATCGCATCCTCTTAGTCCGCTATCGCGTCAACACCCGAGGGCATCGTTCCATCCGCCTGATGGTCAACGCCACCGAGCACTTCCGCGTTTGGTGGGACGAAGCGTTCCTGCACGCCGCCCAGGGCACCCAGTTCATGTTCCCGGCACCCCACATGCCCCCTGTCGGCCAATACGTCGACCTCGAGGTAGCCGAGGACGAGCACGAGCTCGTCATCGCATTGAAGGTCCCCCCCGAGGGCCGGAACACTGCCGAGTGGGTCACGGCAATCGTCGAACTGCCCGGTTTCATGTGGATTCCCAACGCCTTCCGTCCAAATCCCCGTAGTCCAGCATCCCCGTAAGAAATTCCCAAACGAAAGGACGATGATGTTCAGCAAGCCCCGTAAGTCCCGTCGCCTCCGGGCGATGGTCTCAGCCGGAGTCGCGATCACGCTCGCATTGTCTGCGTGTTCGGCAGCGCCCGCGGCCACAGAAACCACAGCAACTGGCCCAACGACGGTCAACTTCTGGTCGTGGAACCCAGATGAAGGCACATCGAAGCCATACATCGCGGCCTTTGAAGCCAGTCACCCGAACATCAAGGTGCAGATGCGCTTCATCCAATACTCCGACTACGTCAACACGACCCAGCTCGCGCTTCAGTCGGGGTCGGGCCCGGACGTCTTCGGCCTCCAGGTAGGCGCCCTCACCAACCAGTTCGCGCCCTTGGCCGAAGATCTCACCCCCGCGATCAGTAAGCAACTCGGCACCGACTGGAAGACCAAGCTCACAGCCACAGACCAACTAGCAGTGGACGGCAAGCAGGTCGCGCTCCCATGGATGATCACCGGCGGCGGGCTCATCTGGGCCAACCAGACACTCATCGACTCGCTGAAGCTGACCGTGCCGACCAACAGCGAAGAGTTGAAGTCGTTCTGCGCCGCAGTCAAACAGGCCAAGAAGTACTGCATCGTCCAAGGCGCGAAGGATGCCTGGCAGAACATCGACGTCTATCAGTCGATCATGAACCAGGTTTCTCCCGGCACCTTCTACAAGGCCCTCGCAGGGCAGGCTGACTTCTCTTCGGCAGAGTTTGTCAAAGCGTTCGAGATTTGGAAGTCCCTCTTCAGCGATGGGATCTTCCAGGAAGGCGCCCTCGGTGCGACTGCCTACCCAGACGCCAACGATGCCTTCCATAAGGGTGAGGCTGCGCTAATGATCAATGGCACCTGGCAGAACGCCGACACGACGAACACCCGGCTGGCCCAGTACGTGACGAGCTACGGTGACAGCTTCGACAAGAACACCGTCTTCATGCCGTACTTTTTCCCGCAGGTCGTCACCGGTGGAGCCACCGGCACGCTTTTCGGCGGACCGGACGTCGGTTTCGCAGTCTCGTCCTCCAGCAAGGTCAAGGAGGCGGCGGAGACCTTCGTCACCTGGCTCACCGCCAGTGAAGAGGGTCAGAAGATCATGGCCAAGACCGATCAGCAGCCAGCGTTGTCGTCGGTTCCCCTGGACCTCAGCGACGTGAAGACGCCAGCGCAGGTCAAGGCGCTGGAGGCTCAAGGCCCGGCGCTAAAGGGCATGATCGGTGCTCGTCAGATCCAGAATGCCGACGTGCAGACAGCACTCGGGGACGCCCTTTCGGCAGTGGCCTCCGGACAGCAGAGTGCGGCCGACGCCGCGGTGAGCGTTCAGAAAGCCATCGCTGCAGCAAAGTAGCCACCAATCCGGGGCGGCGCCTAGCCGCGCCGCCCCCCAGGAGGGAAAGATGACCCAGCCATCCACCGTTGGGCAGCGCACAGCGATCGCCCGCAGGGAGGGCTCGCGCCGCCGGTCTCAGCTCACGGCATACCTCTACCTTCTACCAGCACTGATGATCATCATCGGGATCACCTACTTCAGTGTGTTCTACAACGCGTGGGTGTCCACGCTCGACTGGAACGGGATTGATCCGAACCCCGATCAAGTCGGCGGGGCGAACTACCTCAAGATTGCCCGCGACCCCATCTTCTGGACGTCGGTGTCCCACGTCGCCGTATTCGGGGTGGTCACCGTCATCGTGCAGATGGTGGCAGGACTGGGATTAGCCTTGGTGCTCGGCGGGCCGATCGTCGGGCGCGGGGTATACAAGGCACTCGTCTTCATCCCCGTCGTGCTTGCTCCTGCGGCCATCTCGACCGCCTTCCGCCAGTTTCTGCGCCCGGACGGCCAGGTGAACGATGTGCTTCAGGGAATCGGGCTCGCGTCTATGCAGCAGGCCTGGATCGCCGATCCGAAGTTCGCGTTGTACGCGCTCGCTGCAGTGAACATATTCCAATGGACTGGCTTCAGCTTCATGCTCTACCAAGCGGCATTGTCGCAGATCGACCAAAACCACCTTGAGGCGGCACAGCTCGACGGCGCCGGGACCTGGCGGACGATCCGTCATATTGTGATCCCTCAGCTTCGCCCGACTCACCTAACTCTTGCGCTCACGGGCGTGATCGGCTCCCTAAAGACCTTCGACATAGTCTTCTTGATCACAGGCGGAGGCCCGGGGCGCAGCACCGAGTTCCTGACCACATACATCTACAAACAAAGCATCATGCAGTTCCACGTCGGCTATGGCGCGGCCCTGTCGGTCGTGATGCTGCTCCTGGCGCTCATCCTGACGCTCGTACAGACCAGAATCTACAAGCTCGACCGAGAGGATTGAGATGTTCAGTCGACCGACATGGCGCAGTCGGGTGGGCTACCAACTGCTGGCGACCATCCTGATCCTTCCTTTTGCGGTGCCACTGCTGTGGATCGTCACGATCAGCTTCCAAGGAGCTGGGCCAACCGCCAACTACAACGCCGTCTTCACCCAGACTCCCTTCGTCCGCTTCCTGCTAAACAGCCTGCTGATCTCGATCGGAACAGTGGCGCTCGTCTTCGTCTGCACGATGCTAGCGGGCTATGCCCTTGGCAAGCTCAAGTTCCGTGGGCGGGAGCTGATCTTCACTGGCATCCTCGCCGGCCTCATGTTGCCAGCAATCGCCCTCATCGTTCCTTTGTTCATGATGGTGCGCCGATTCGGGCTGTTCAACAACTATCTCGCAGTGATTGTCCCTCTGGCGGCGGTTCTGTTGCCAATGACAATCCTGCTAACCCGCAACTTCATGAAGGGTATCCCCGACGAACTTCTCGACGCCGCCCGGATCGACGGCGCCACTTCGTTCGGCGCCCTGACCCGCATCGTCATCCCACTTTCACGCCCGATCATCGCCGTGGTAATCGTATGGGCATTCTTGAACTCGTGGAACGAGTTCCTCCTCCCCCTCCTCTTCCTACAAGACACCTCACTCCAGGCAGTAACACAGATTCCTACCTACTTCACATCGACCTATGGGTCCGATGTGCCGAAGATCTTCGCTGCACTGGTACTGATGTGCCTACCCATCGTCATCGCCTACTTGGCCTTCCAGAAGTTCTTCGAACGGGGCCTGACCGCGGGAGCGCTAAAATAGTCTTGTACTCTATTTGCGATCACGGCGCGGCATTTGACGCGACGCTACGGAAGTACCGCCGGATGCTGATCTGGGCATCGCTATGCCTGCAGCGGCGGTGGGTCATCGAGAAAGCTGAAGGGCTGCGTCGCCACATTGCCGGCTCTTCGCAAACGACGGTGTAGTGGCGGTTGGCGTGTGGCGGTTGGCGCGGGTTGGTGAGCGTGATCCAGGGTGGCGGCGCGTCGGCGCTTCACTTCAGTCTCCGAACTCGTGTCCACATCATCTCGTCTCAGGACCTGGCCGCTGTTGAGGACGCCGTCCGCCCAAGGCATGACAAGCGTCATGGGGAAGTCGTGACGCGCGAGAGCGACTCCGGCTGTCCCTGAGCTTCAGGTGGACTCATGGCCATCACCGAGACACTCACGAAGTCGACCTCCACTTTGCCCACCGAGTTCGCGGCTGGACACGCCGCGATCGACATCTCCAGCCTGACCAAGTCCTTCGGCGCTGTGCACGCGGTCCGGGGGGTCGACCTGACCGTCGCAGCAGGCGAGGTGGTAGCCCTGCTCGGACCCAACGGCGCCGGCAAGACGACAACGGTCGACATGGTGCTCGGCCTGGGCGAGCCGGACTCTGGGACCGCGAGAGTGTTCGGTTTGAAGCCGACCGATGCCGTAGCCCGGGGTCTGGTCTCGGCCGTCATGCAGAGCGGCCTCCTGAAGTGTCTCACCGTCCGGGAGACAGTTGACTACGGCGCCAGCCTCTTCGTGTCGGCACGCCCGCGTGGTTGAGCGTCCACCGCGTGCGGCGCCGGCGACGGTCTTCACGGGGAAGGTCACAAGTCACGTAGCCGTGGTCCTCCATCTCGTGGAGGTTGCGATTGAGAGTGCTCGCGGCAAGGTTGTCACCAAGGGCGACCACGAGTTCGGGCGTACTCAGGGTTCCGCCGTTTGCGGCAAGAGCGATAGTGATGGCGATCTTGACTCGATTCATGCCCATCCCAGTGAGCGCGTCGAGTCCGGCAGGGAGTGGCGCGTCTGAGTAGGTGGGCACGGACAAATTGTCGCATCAGGCGATAACAGGTCAGCCCCGCGAAGGGACGTCGCTTGGTCGGGATGCCACGCCCGACAGGGGTTGTCGACGGACCCGTCTCGGTGTAGTGACTCTTTGCGGGTCGTGGGGTTGGCCGCCGCCCGTTCGAGCACTGCCTACGCGGCGTACTGCTGCTGCAGCCAGGCTTCGACGTCGCTCCTGAGGTAGGCGACCTTGCGTGCTCCCAGCTTGAAGCTCTTCGGGCCTTGGCCGATGTAGCGCCACCACCTGATCGTGGTGGCGGGGGTGGCGAGGTACTCGGCGACCTGCGCGGTGTTCCAGATCTCGGCTGCATCTATCATCGCTTGCTCCATAACAGTGCGTTGGGATAGCAACACCTTGATTGTGCGTCGACAACGCAGGACTGTCAAGCATGGCATTGGCAACGCAACATGGTGTTGTTAGTCTGTGTGTCATGAGTGACGCGGAAACCGCGGCAAGCGGTGCTGATGTGGGACCTTTGGGCCAAGCGTTCGCCCGGGAGGTGCGACGCCGACGCGAACTTCGCGGCCTGTCCCAGACCGACCTAGCGCTACAGTTGCGGGATCGGTACGGGCTGAAATTCCACCAAGCGACGATCGACCGGGTCGAGAAGGCTGCACGCCCCTGCCGGCTGGACGAGGTCTACGCGATTGCCGAGGTGCTCGGCTCCACCGTCGACGACATGCTGGACGACTGGTCGACGACCGACAGGGCGTGGCGGCAACTGGCCGGCACCGCTCTTCGAGCAAGGGAGGCGGAGGCCAGGATCGCGCTCGCCGTACAGCAGAGCCTGGAGTCGATCCAGGGAGATCGCCAGCGGGTACTTACCGGCCTCGCACGGCGAGGCGAACCCGACGGCACCGACGAGGTCGACGGCTGGGCGCGGGACGTGCTGGCGGACCTGGATCGGATCTGGGCGTGGGCCGCGGACTTTGCCAAGACCTCCGCGAACACGCCGCCAGTGCCTGCCTGGGTATCAGACGTCCTCACCGACGCCCATCCGACAAACGTCGCCGATGATCGGGGGGCGTGATGCCCGGCAAGAGCATCGCATCAAGGCCCGCGTCGTGGCGGGTGCTGTACGTCGACTCATTTGGCGCTAGCCGGGTATCGACGGTGAAGTCGCAGGCGGACGCGGACGTGCTCGTTGCGGAACTCGCCGGTCAAGGCATCCTGGCCAAAGTGAAGTCCACTGCGGCCGCGTGGCCGGCACGCTTCGTCGACGACTCCGGCAGGGAGCACGCCAAGCACTTCCCGCGGAAGCGGGACGCTCAGACCTGGCTCGACGCGCAGACCACGGCGACGGTGACAGGGACGTATGTGGTGCCCAAGGCGGGGCGGGTGACGTTCCGCGATTACGCGGAGTCGTGGCGCACGTCGCAGGTGTTCAGGCCGCGGACGGCCGCACTGGTCGAACTCGCGTTGAGGGTGCGGGTGTATCCGATGATTGGCGACCGGCCCTTGGAGACGCTCAACAAGGCGACCATCCAGAAGCTCGTCGCCGCCCTGGCTGAACGCTATGCCGCTCGAACAGTGACCGTCACGTACTCGTACGTGTCGACGGTGCTGAAGGACGCGGTCGAGAACCGCCGGATCGCCCGGACTCCGTGCGTGGGCATAAAGCTGCCGGAGATCGTGATGACGCGGGTCGAGCCGCGGTCGACCGAGCAGGTCCGGGCCGCTGCGGCGGCAGTCGGCTCGCGGCTGGAGGCCGCGGTCTGGCTTGCCGCCGGGATGGGCCTGCGGCGAGGCGAGGTGTTCGGCATGACGGTGGACCGGGTGAAGTTCCTGGAACGCAAGGTCATCATCGACCGGCAACTGATCGACGTACGGCGGGGCGGCGTACCCGTCTTCGGGATGCCGAAGACGAAGTCGAGTGTGCGGGAGGTCCCGCTGCCGGAGTTCCTTGCCGAAGCCCTCGCACGTCACCTCGAGAGTTTCAGCCCGGGCCCGGAGGGTTTGCTGTTCACGACGTTCAGGGGCAATCCATGGCGGCCCAAGACCTTCTACGACACGTGGCGGAAGAACCTCGATGCTGCGGGCCTACCGGGGTTCGACTTCCACGAGCTGCGGCACTACTACGCGAGCCTGCTCATCGACTCCGGGGCGTCGGTGAAGGTCGTTCAGGCCCGGTTGGGTCACAAGTCGGCCGAGGAGACACTGAACACCTACTCGCACCTGTGGCCGGACTCCGACGACCGCACGCGGGATGCCATCGATGCGGTTCTTCGAGCCGACTCCGAACAAGCAATCGCTGATTCTGCGGACTCCCGGCGGACTCCCACCCAGGAGAGGCACCATCTGGCCTAGTCAGAGCAAGTTAAGGGAACGAGCCGGCCTGTAAGCCGGATTCTGTCGCCCCCGAAGGGGCGGGTGGCCATCCATCTGCGGCCGCTGTTGCCAACGACCTTCGCGCAAGCGCGTGCGACCTACCTAACGACTCGGGCGAGCAGCCCTCAAACGCCGTCACAGGCCCGAAGGCCCTCTTGGTCTTGCTCCAGGTGGGGTTTGCCGAGCCACCCCGGTCACCCGGGATGCTGGTGGTCTCTTACACCGCCGTTTCACCCTGACCCGGCCTTGCGACCGGGCGGTCTGTTCTCTGTGGCACTGTCCCGCGGATCACTCCGGGTGGGTGTTACCCACCACCTTGCTCTATGGAGTCCGGACTTTCCTCGACCCTTGTGGGGCCGCGGTCACCCGGCCGACTCGTCCGCGGGCAAGTGTACGGCCGATCAGGCGACCGTCAGTACCTCGGCGCCGGTGTCGGTGACGACGAGGGTCTGCTCGAACTGGGCGACGCGGGAGCTGTCGTTGGTGACGACGGTCCAGTCGTCGTCCCAGACGTGGCTGTGGTCGTCGCCGAGCGTGAGCATGGGCTCGATGGTGAACGTCATGCCCGGCTCCATGACGGTCGTCAGCCGCGGCTCGTCGTAGTGCAGGATCGTCAGGCCCGAGTGGAATGCTGTGTGGACGCCGTGGCCTGTGTAGTCGCGGACGACGCCGTAGCCGAACCTCGACGCGTACGACTCGATCACCCGCCCGATGACGTTGATCTCGCGCCCGGGAACGACGGCCTTGATGGCCCGCTCCATCGCCGTCTTCGTACGCTCCATCAGCAGCCGCGACGCGTCGTCGAGGTGGCCGCAGCCGAAGGTGCCGCAGTTGTCGCCGTGGACGCCGTCCTTGAACGCCGTCACGTCGATCTTCACCAGGTCGCCCTCCTCGAGGGGACGCGCGTCGGGGATGCCGTGGCAGATGACCTCGTTCACCGACGTACAGATCGACTTCGGGAAGCCGCGGTAGTCGAGGGATGACGGGTACGCCCCGTGGTCGCACATGAACTCATGGGCCACCCGGTCGAGCTCGTCGGTGGTCACGCCCGGCGCGATGTGCTTGGCCGCCTCGTACATGGCCTGCGCCGCGATCTTGCCCGCGACCCGCATCTTCTCGATCGTCTCGGTGCTCTGCACGTGCGAACCGGTGTAGCGCTTGGGAGCCGGCCTCCCCACGTACTCCGGTCGCTGGATCGACGGCGGGACGGTACGCAGGGGGGACACCGGGTAGGGTTCGACACGAGTCACGAACGCGCATCCTACCCATCGCCAGGAGGGAATCATGGCGCACGGCGAGTGGTACTGGTGTCTCAAGCACCGCGCCGTCGAGCCCTACGAGGGGTGTCGCAGCGAGGAACGGCTCGGCCCGTACGCGACGCAGGCCGAAGCCTCCCATGCGCTCGAGAAGGTCGCCGAGCGCAACAAGGAGTTCGACCACGACCCACGCTTCAATGACGTCGACGAGAACGGGGATCCCGTCGAGGGCTGGAGCCCGTTCAAGGCATGACCGTCGCCGAGCGCCACCGCCGCCAGCTCGAAGAGGCGCTGATCCGCGCGCATGCGACACTCGCCGCTGCCGGCATCGAGGTACGCGCCGAGCCGTCAGAGCTGGGCCTGGCTCGGCTGATCGTGGCGGGGGAGCATGCCTCGCTGGCGATGTCCAAGGACCTCGTCGCCCTGGCGACGCGTCTGCTGGCGCAACGGCTGGCCACCGCACGGCCGGGTCGTACGGTCGAGGTCCGCGTCCCTCCGTACGCAGCGGTGCAGGTCGCCCACGGCCACGGGCCGACGCACACGCGGGGTACGCCGCCGAGCGTGGTCGAGACCGACCCACTGACGTTCCTCCGCCTCGCGACGGGGGACCTCACCTGGGAGTCAGCAGTCGCCTCTGGCGTACGGATCAGCGGCGTACACGCCGATCTGTCCGACGTGTTCCCGTTCGGCTGAACGGCTCAGAGCTGACGCAGCAGGTGCTGCAGCTCCCATGGCGTGACCTGGCGCCGGAACGACTCGAACTCGGAGCGCTTGTTGCGCAGGAAGTAGTCGAAGACGTGCTCGCCCAGCGTCTCGGCGACGAGCTCGGAGCGCTCCATCACCCGTACGGCCTCGTCGAGGTTCTTGGGGAGCGGCTTGATGCCCATCGCGCGGCGCTCGGCCTCGGTGAGCTCCCACACGTCGTCCTCGGCACCCGGAGGCAGCTCGATGCCCTGCTCGATCCCGTCGAGACCGGCCGCCAGGATCAGCGCGTACGCGAGGTACGGGTTGCAGGCGGAGTCGAGGGTACGGACCTCGACGCGCGCGGACGCGCCCTTGGTGGGCTTGAGTGCCGGCACGCGCACCATCGCCGAGCGGTTGTTGCGGCCCCAGCAGATGTACGAGGGGGCCTCGGCGCCGTAGGCGAACCGCGCGTACGAGTTGACCCACTGGTTCGTCACGGCCGTGATCTCCGCCGCGTGGTACAGCACGCCGGCGACGAACTGCCGCGCCACGTTGGAGAGGTGGTACTCGGCGGAGGCATCGAAGAACGCGTTGTGGTCGCCCTCGAACAGCGACACGTGGGTGTGCATCGCCGAACCCGGCGCATCGGCCAGCGGCTTCGGCATGAACGAGGCGTGG
>Ga0209748_1000995_pt1 | contig 14298 bp, 12 predicted proteins | sample BarGraIncu00421A_FD_185490 | JGI IMG/M metagenome (GOLD analysis project Ga0209748, IMG submission 185490) | Arctic peat soil microbial communities from Barrow, Alaska - Barrow Graham LP Incubations 004-21A (SPAdes) (version 2) | ecosystem: Environmental > Terrestrial > Soil > Wetlands > Peat... | reverse complement strand
GTGCGCGGCGGGGCGCAGGTGCTGTCGGCCGACGGCGAGCCCTACGAGGTCCGCAACCGCATGACGCTGTGCCGTTGCGGCGGCTCGAAGAACAAGCCATTCTGCGATTCCACCCACGTGGACATCAGTTTCAACGACAACGAGTGACTCATCACGGCGCGCTGGCGCCGTGCCCGGCGACAAGAGAGGCCTTCTCCTGATGGCCACCAAGGACGAGATCGACCGAGCGCTGGACCAGGGCGCCCTCCAGGAGCTCCCGCCCAACATCCCGCCCGGGTTCATGGGCGAGGTGGCGCCCAACATGAACAAGCCCGATGACTTCCATCCGTCGCTGAACGCAGGCGTCATCCAGGAGAGCACCTGGGAGACGAACTGGCTCACGATCCTGCTCTGCTATCTGCTGATCGTCGGCTCGCCGGTAGCGGTCTGGATGCTCTGGCGCGAGCCGCGGCGCTCCCTGACCGTGAAGGTGCTCGCCACCGCCCTGGGTGTGGCCGGCTACGTCGCGCTCTACTGGTACTACTCGCAGCCGCACGCGTAGGGGAGCCCGACCCGACCCGAAGGCCCATCTGGCAGGCCGTTTGATAGTAGGCTGCCGGGCGACCATACTTGGCGCAGAAGATCCGGCCTTTCGGGACCCTCCCGATGCGGCCTTGAACCGGAAGGACCCTGTGTACCTCCACGACACCGCGGAACTGCGCGCGCTGATCGACCGTGCGAAAGCGCATGGACGGATCGCCATCGACACCGAGTTCATGCGCGAGAAGACCTATTGGGCCAAGCTGTGCCTGATCCAGCTCGCGGTCGGCGACGAGTGTGCGATCCTCGATCCGCTGCAGATGTCCGATCTCAGCCCGCTTCTCGAGGTCCTTTCGGACGAGAGCGTACTGAAGGTCCTGCACGCGGGGAGCCAGGACCTCGAGATCTTCTACCGGCTCGCGGGGTTCGCGGCCTCTCCTGTCTTCGACACGCAGATCGCGGCCACCGTGGCGGGCTTTCCGTCCCAGGTCGGCTACGCGCGTCTCGTGAAGGACCTGTTCGACGTCGACGTCGACAAGTCCGACACGTTCACCGACTGGGCGCGCAGGCCGCTGACCCCGGCCCAGATCGAATACGCCCTCAACGACGTGCGCTACCTGGACGGCGCCTACCTCGAGCTCACCGCGCGCCTGGAGCGCGACGGCAGGACGGCGTGGCTCGCGGGAGACCTCGCGAACCTGTCCGATCCGGCGCTGTACGAGATCCGCCCGGAGGAGCAGTTCCGCCGCATCAAGCGCGCGTCGTCTCTGTCCCGCAGGCAGTTGGGTGTGATGCAGCAGGTGGCCGCATGGCGCGAGCGCGAAGCGATGCGCCGCGACCTTCCCCGGCGCTGGGTGCTCTCCGACGAGACGCTCACCGAGGTGGCGCGGCGACGCCCCACCGACGTGACGGCGCTCGGCGACATCCGGGGCCTCAACGTGCGGTCGCTCGGCGAGGGCGGCGCCACCCTCCTCGAGGCGGTGGCCCGCGGGGTCGCGATGCCCGACGAGGAGTTGCCGCGCATTGACCGCAAGCCGCGCGCCATCGTCGACGTCGAGGGCGTGGTCGAGCTCATGGGCGCGCTCGTGCGGGTGCGTGCATCCGAACACGGCATCGCCGTCCCGCTGCTGGCGACGCGCTCCGACCTCGAGCACCTCGCCTCAGGGGAGCGCGACGGAAGCCCCCTGTTGTCAGGCTGGCGCCGCACGATCGTGGGCGACGACCTGGTCCTCCTCGTCGATGGGCGACTCGCTCTCAGCGTCGCCGACGGCAAGATCGTCGTCGAGCGCGTCGGATCTCCGGTCGCGGAGAGCGACGCCGAGTCCGCATAGGTTCCGGCGGCGCGCACGGGTCGCGTGCCGCCTGAGACGGAAAGGTCCCGCAGCGATGCTCTTCGACTCGAACTACCTGATCATCATGGCCGTCGGCCTCGCGCTGGGTCTCGTGACGCAGTCCTGGATCAAGGCGTCCTACCGGAAGTGGTCGCAGGTGCCGTTGGCGACCGGGAAGTCCGGCGCCGAGGTCGCGCGCGCCATGCTCGACGAGAACGGCCTGCGCGATGTCCGCATCGAGCAGATCGGCGGCTCGCTCAGCGACAACTACGACCCGCGTTCGCGCGTGCTGAACCTGTCCTCCGACGTCTACAACGGCCGCAGCGTGGCCGCGGCCGGCGTCGCCGCCCATGAGGCCGGACACGCGGTCCAGCACGCCCGCGGGTATGCGCCCGCCGCCGCGCGTCTGGCGCTGGTGCCCATGGCCAACATCGGCTCTCAGCTCAGCTGGCTGCTGATCATGGCGGGCTTCCTCCTGCGGATGGGCGGGCTGGTGACGATCGGAGCGTGGGTGTTCGGCGGAGCGGTCCTCTTCCAGATCGTGACCCTGCCGGTCGAGCTCGACGCGTCGCATCGTGCGGCCGCGACCCTGTCGGTGGGCCTTCCGTCGGAGCAGGCGGCAGGCGCGCGCTCCGTCCTGAACGCGGCGGCGATGACCTATGTGGCCGCGGCCCTCGTGGCCATCATGCAGTTCGCCTACTTCCTCGGGCTCTCGCGCCGCAGCTGACGCGCGTCCGATCGTGGTCGGAGTCCGGTCCGCCATCGTTCGGACAGCGGCCGCACACTCGGCGTATGGACCAGGAAGCATGCGCGGCCGCGCCCGTCGAGCGCACGAGCCTCGAGCGGGTCTTAGTCGAGCGCTTCGGCCACAGGGGGTTCCGTGCGGGACAGCGGGAGGTGATCGACTCCGTGCTGTCGGGTCGCGACACGCTGGCCATCCTGCCGACCGGCGGCGGCAAGTCCGTCACCTACCAGCTGCCGGCCCTTGTGCGCGGACGCTGCTCGCTCGTGATCTCCCCGCTGGTCGCGCTCATGCGGGACCAGGTCTCGCAGGCGCTACGCCGCGGCCTGCGGGCCGCATCGGTCGACTCCACTCTCGACGCCGGGCAACGCTCCCGCGTCCTGGCCGACGTGCGCGAAGGGAGCCTCGAGCTCCTGTACGCCGCTCCCGAGGCCCTTCCGCGTCTCGCTGCGGACCTCGGCGGCACGCGCGCCTTCGGGCTCTTCGCGGTCGACGAGGCGCACTGCATCTCGCACTGGGGACGCGACTTCCGTCCCGACTACCTCACGCTCGCCCAGGCGCGCACCGTCCTGGCACCGGCATCGCCGCTGCTCGCGGTCACAGCGACCGCGACGGCCCGCGTGGAGAGGGACATCACTGCGTCGCTCGGCATGTGCGACCCGTTCGTCTACCGGGGCTCGTTCTTCAGGCCCAACCTGCGTCTGTGCGCGCTGCGCAAGGACGGTGCGCGCGACGGGCGCGAGGCGGTAGCCGCGCTGCTCAGAGGCTGCACCGGGGGCTCCGCGATCGTGTACCGGCTCTCCCGGGCGGGCGCGACCTCGCTGGCCGGTTGGCTGCGGCGTCGCGGCGTCCCGGCGCTCGCCTACCATGCGGGCCTGGATCCGGAGCACCGCGCCTTCGTGCAGGAGGAGTTCCTCTCCGGGCGCTGCCGCGTGGTGGTCGCGACGGTCGCGTTCGGGATGGGCGTCGACAAGCCCGACGTGCGGTTGGTCGTCCACGCGGACCTGCCCGACTCGCTCGAGTCCTACGCCCAGGAGGTCGGCCGGGCGGGGAGGGATGGGCTGCCGTCGGAGTGCGTCCTGCTCTACGCGTGGTCCGACGTCCGACGCCGCGAGGCGCTCGCGCGCGACGCGGAGCCGGACCGGCGGGCGTACCTGCGGGCGGCGGTGCGGGAGATGTACCGGTTCGCGGCCGGCGGGGGATGCCGCCAGCGCGCGCTGTGCGCTCATTTCGGAGAGAGGGTGGCATCCCCGTGCGGCGCGTGCGACACCTGCGGCGCGGTCTCGCCGGGCCGGCTGCTGGCCGGCGGGGGATGGTAGGATTCCTTCGACCCCTCAAAGGAGACGAAGGATGTCCGACGCTGCGCGCGCGCTCACCGTCACAGAGGCCATGTCGTGGGCCAAGCGAACGCTCGAGGGCGTGCCGCTGCGCGTCATCGGCGAGGTCTCCGAAGCCACCGACCGCTCCGGCTACAAGGCGGTCTACTTCACGCTCTGCGACGGATCGTCGGTGATGTCGTGCCTGATGTGGCGCGACGTCTTCGCCGCGTCCGGCGTCCCGCTGCGGGAGGGGATGCTGGTCGAGGTCACCGGAACGCTCACGGTCTACGCGCCCAAGGGCCGCATGCAGTTCCAGGTGCGCACGCTCCAAGCGGCGGGCGAGGGAGCGCTGCGCATGCAGGTGGCCGCGCTCGCACGGCGTCTCGAGGCAGAAGGGCTGATGCGGATCGAGCGGCGGCGTGCGCTGCCGGAGTTCCCGGACCGTATCGCGCTCGTGACCTCCCCGCGCGGAAAGGCCGTGCACGACGTGATCCGTACGCTCCGGCGCCGCTACCCGGTGGCCGAGCTGCTCATCGCAGGGGTCGCAGTCGAAGGCGCGAGCGCGGCAGCGGCCATCGTCGAGGGACTGCGCGCGGCCGGGGCCTCAGGCGCGGACGTGGTCATCCTCGCGCGCGGCGGCGGCTCCTACGAGGACCTCATGCCCTTCAACGACGAGACGGTCGCGCGCGCTGTCGTGGCGTGTCCGGTCCCGGTGGTCACGGGTATCGGGCACGAGCCCGACACCTCGATCGCCGACATGGTCGCCGACCTCCGCGCCTCGACCCCGACCGCGGCCGCCGAGGCCGTCGCGCCCTCCTCCGAGGAGGTCCGTGCGCGTCTCGAGGCGCTGCGCCGCCTGCTCGCGCGAGCGCTCTCCGGGAGCGTGCGCGCGGCGGAACGCAGGGTGGCGGTGCTGCGGTCCCATGCGGTGTTCCGCGACCCCAAGGCGCTCACCGCGATGGCGGCGCAGCGACTCGACGTGGCGGCGGCCGGGTTGCCGCGCGCACTGCCCGGGCGGCTCGCCCGCGACCGCGCGAGACTCGACGCAGCGGGGGAGCGGCTCACCGCGGCCGGTTCCCGGTCGCTCGAACGCGCCGGCGCCGGTCTGCGGCTCGCCGCTTCGCGCTTGGAGGACCTCTCGCCACTCGGTATCCTGGCCCGCGGCTACGCCGTATGCTACGCGGAGGACGGCGCCGTGGTGCGCTCCTCGAACGTGCTCGATCCGGGGGACCGTGTGCTGGTCCGCCTGCACCGCGGGGCTGCGGGATGCCTCGTCGAATCCGTCCGCAACGAAGGGAACGGCACCGATGCCTGACGCACCCGTCGCACCTGAAGAGATGCGTTTCTCCGATGCGCTCGCCGAGCTCGAGACGATCGTCTCCGCGCTCGAGAGCGGTCAGTTGGAACTCGAGGACAGCATCGCGCGCTACGAGCGCGGGGTCGCGCTGCTGCGCGCATGCCAGGCGCAGCTGGCCGAGGCGGAGCAGCGCGTGACCATGCTCATGGGCGAGCTCGAGACCGACGACGCGTCGGACGACGCGTAGCGGGAGCGACTTCACGGCCCGGACCCGGACGGAGCCGCGGCTCCGTCTCGAGATCGCACGAAGGAGCTGCCCGGTGAGTGACTGCATCTTCTGCCTGATCGCGAACGGAACGATCCCGGCCGACATCGTGTGGGAGGACGAGCGCGTCGTGGCGTTTCGGGACGTCCACCCGCAGGCCCCCGTCCACGTGCTGATCATCCCGCGGGCGCACTACAGCGGCATGGAGGACGACGTCCCCCCCGAGGTGCATGCGGCACTGTGTGCGGCCGCGCCACTCGTTGCGCGCGCCACCGGCGTGGTCGACAGCGGATACCGGCTCATCGTGAACACGGGGCCCGATGCAGGCCAGACCGTCAAGCACCTGCATGTCCACCTGCTCGGCGGTGCGGTCATGTCCGAGGGGATGGTGCGACTCGCGTGAGCGTGGCACAGCAGGTAGCGGTCGTCACCGATTCGACGGCGGACATCCCCCGCGAGTTGGCCGAGGCCGAGGGCATCACGATCGTGCCGCTGGTCACGACGTTCCCGGACGGCGTGAGCTTCCACGACGGCGACCTGACGCAGGCGGAGTTCTTCGAGCGCATGGGCAGGGCGAAGGCGCTGCCGACGACCAGCCAGCCGGCCGTGGGGGACTTCACGCGCGTCTACGACGAGCTTCTCGGGCGCTTCCCGTACGCGGTCTCCGTCCACATCTCGAACAAGTTGTCGGGGACGATCGAGGCCGCCCGCCAGGCGACCGACGGGTTCGGGGACCGCGTGCACGTCTTCGACAGCCTCAACCTGTCGACCGCACTGGGTTGGCAGGTCATCGACGCCGCGCGAGAAGCAGCGCGCGGAGAGGGACCGGCCGAGATCCTGGAGGCCGCGGCGCGGCTCCGTCCGCGCGTCAGGCACATCGTGGGACTCGACAAGCTCGACAACCTCGCCCGCGGGGGGCGGATCGGGGCCGTCTCGGCGTTCTTCGGAGGAGTGCTCGATCTCAAGGTGCTGCTCACGGTCGATAGTGACGGAGCGTTCAAGCCCGTGACGCGCGCGCGTGGACACATGGGCGCGATGCGGGACACGCTGGGGTTCGTGAAGCGCGAGATGGGCGGCGCGACCAAGGGCCGCTTCATGGTCGCCCATGCGTTGTCGCCGGACACGGCCGCATACCTGCGCGACGCGATCGCGGACGCCTTCGAGGTGACCGAGCTGTTCATGGTGGAGACGGGTGTCGTGATCGCGACCCACACAGGCACCGGGTGGGGGATCGGGTTCATCCCGGGAGACTAGCGAAGGGCCCCGGCGTCGCAGCGCGCGTCGAGACCGCCTTTGAATACGGAGAAGCCCGGCCTTCGGGCCGGGCTTCCCACATTCCTTCCCCAATTACCCCTGAGTCTCGGCGGCATCGCTCCTGCGATCCCGCTAGGCATTGGACCTGTGCTCGGGTGCCGGCCTTCGCAACTGCGGTCAATGCCCGTCTCGCCGTTCCGGGTTCAACCGGGAACGGACCTGAGGGAAGGGAAACCTGTTAACACATCGGACTGTAGCGCGCCGAGGCTCGGCTTGCAACTGGTGTCACGTGCCTTTGCTGCCGTTGACCGACGCGTGAGCGCCGTCCGCCCTTGCGGGATGGGACAGGGCGCGGGCCGACCGTGAATCATGTGGACTGCGGCCGGGCGAGGTGGCGGCGGGGGACGTGTCTCCCGCGCATCCCGCGAACCAGGAAGGCCGAGGAGCCGAAGAGGCGATCCGATCGAGGGAGGCGATGTTTCGGTGGCTGACTCAATCGAGTCGATGCAGCAGGATGGATTGACGATCGAACCGCCGGAGTTCGTGCGGGAGCGCGCCTACATCAAGTCGCGCGAAGAGTACGAGACGATGTACAAGAGGTCGATCGAGGACCCCGAAGGCTTCTGGGCCGAGGCGGCCGAGGAGTACCTGCACTGGGAGAAGAAGTGGGACTCCGTCCTGGAGTACGACTTCGACAGGCCGAAGATCGAGTGGTTCAAGGGCGGCAAGACGAACGTCGCCTACAACTGCGTCGACCGGCATCTCACCACATGGCGCCGCAACAAGGCCGCGCTCATCTGGGAGTCCGACGAAGGACGCACGAAGGTCTACACGTACCAGTCGCTCTACTACAAGGTGTGCCGCTTCGCCAACGTGCTGAAGAAGCACGGCATCCGCAAGGGTGACCGCGTGGCGATCTACCTGCCGATGATCCCCGAGCTGCCGGTCGTCATGCTGGCCTGCGCCAGGATCGGCGCCATCCACTCGGTCGTCTTCGGCGGCTTCTCCGCAGCGGCGCTTCGGGACCGTATCCAGGACTGCAGCGCGAAGATGCTGATCACCGCCGATGAAGGCATCCGCGGCGGCCGCGTCATCCCGCTGAAGGCTGACTCCGACTCGGCGCTCTACGAGTGCCCGACCGTCGAGTCCTGCATCGTCATCTCCCGTGCCCGGGCGCGCGTCGACATGGAGCCGGGCCGCGACTTCTGGTACCACGAGGAGGTCCGCGCCGAGGGTATCCGCAACCACTGTGAGATCGAGTGGATGGACGCCGAGGATCCGCTGTTCATCCTCTACACGTCGGGTTCGACGGGCAAGCCGAAGGGCGTCCTGCACACGACCGCCGGCTACCTGCTCTACTCGGCGATCACGTTCAAGTACGACTTCGACTATCACGACGAGGACGTCTTCTGGTGCACGGCCGACATCGGCTGGGTCACCGGGCACTCCTACATCGTGTACGGCCCGCTGTGCGTCGGCGCCACGTCCCTGATGTTCGAGGGTGTCCCGAACTACCCGCATCCGGGCCGCTTCTGGGAGATCATCGAGAAGCATGGGGTCAACCAGTTCTACACGGCGCCGACGGCGATCCGCGCCATCATGAAGTCCGGCGACGAGTGGCCCAAGAAGTTCGACCTCACCAGTCTGCGCGTACTCGGCACGGTCGGTGAGCCGATCAACCCCGAGGCGTGGCGCTGGTACTACGAGGTGATCGGCGGCAGCCGCATCCCGATCGTCGACACCTACTGGCAGACCGAGACCGGCGGCCATATGATCACCAACCAGCCCGGTTGGACGCCGATGAAGCCCGGTTCAGCGACGTTCCCGTTCTTCGGGATCAAGCCGGTCGTCCTGAACGAGGACCAGAGCGAGACGCCGGTCAACTCCGGAGGCCGGCTGTGCATCGAGAAGCCCTGGCCGGGGATGATGCGCGGGACTTGGGGCGATCCCGACAACACCCTGATGAAGAACGTCTACTTCACCACCTTCCCCGGGAAGTACTTCACCGGTGACGGCGCGCGCGTCGACCAGGACGGCTTCTACTGGCTGCTCGGTCGCGTCGACGACGTCATCAACGTCTCCGGGCACCGCATGGGCACCGCCGAGGTCGAGTCGGCGCTCGTCAGCCATCCGCTCGTCGCGGAGGCCGCGGTCGTGGGCTTCCCGCACGAGATCAAGGGTGAGGGCATCTACGCGTACGTCATCCTCAAGACGGGCGTCGAGATCCCGAAGAACCTGGACAGCATCCTCGCCGGTCATGTGCGCGACGAGATCGGTCCGATCGCCAAGCCGGACTACATCCAGATCGTCCCGGAGCTGCCGAAGACCCGCAGCGGCAAGATCATGCGCCGCATCCTGCGCAGGGTCGCTGCCGGTGATCGCGAGATGGAGGCCTTCGGCGACATCTCGACGCTGGCCGACCCGTCGATCGTGAAGGTCATCGTCGAGGGCGCACAGGCCCGGTAGCACCACCGCATTCGAGAGCGGCCGCGTCCCGGATCCTCCGGGGCGCGGCCGCTTCGTTTCGGGCAGCTCGTGCCGGCGCCTCTGGTAGACTGGGCACTCGCGACAGCGCCCCCGCCCGAGCATGGAAGGACCCCTAGCGCATGCCCTACGACGACACGTTCCTGCGCGCCTGTCGGCGCCAGCCCACCGAGTACACGCCCATGTGGATGATGCGGCAGGCCGGACGCTATCTGCCCGAGTACCGTGCCATCCGCGAGAGGCACGGCTTCCTCGAGATGTGCCGCACGCCCGAGCTCGCAGTCGAGGTCAGCATGCAGCCGGTCGACCTTATCGGCGTCGACGCGGCGATCATGTTCTCCGACATCCTGGTGTCGTTCCCAGGCATGGGATTGGACCTCGAGTTCGCGAAAGGCGAGGGGCCTGTCATCCACAACCCGATCCGGACGGCTGCCGACGTGGCGAAGCTGCGGATCGCCGACCCCCACGAGCACACGGGCTTCGTCATGGAGACGATCAAGATCCTGCGCCGCGAGCTCGAGCACAAGGTGCCGCTGATCGGCTTCGCCGGCGCTCCCTTCACGCTCGCCAGCTACGCCATCGAGGGACGCGGCACCCGCGACTACGAGAACTGCAAGGCGCTCATGTGGAGCGATCCCGCCGCATGGGACTCGCTGCTCGAGAAGTTCGGGTCGACCACGATCGCCTACCTCAACGCGCAGATCGACGCGGGCGCCCAGGTCATCCAGCTCTTCGACAGCTGGGTCGGCTACGTCGCGCCGCGTGACTACGAGCGGAGCGTCCTGCCGCACACCAAGCGCGTGATCGACGAGGTCACCGCGCACGGCCGCGAGGTGGTCGAGGGCGGCGTCCCGGTCATCCACTTCGCCAACGGTGCCACCTCCATGATGGACCTCGTGCAGAAGGCGGGCGGCGACGTCGTCGGCATCGACTGGCGCCTGGACATGGGCCTCGCGGTCGAGCAGATCGACGAGCGGTTCGCCATCCAGGGCAACATCGACCCGGTGGCGCTCTTCGCGCCCGACGAGGAGATCGAGCGCATGGTCGTCGACATCCTCGAGAAGTTCGGGACGCGTCCGGGGCACATCTTCAACCTCGGTCACGGCATCCACAAGACGAGCGACCCGGAGAAGGCCCGGACGATGCTGCGCTTCGTCCACGAGCACTCCCGTCGCATCCGCTCAGGGAGCTGACGACATGGCCCGCACAGGAGTCCTTCTCACGGCGTTCGGCGGTCCCGACTGCCTCGACTCGGTGGCCCCGTTCATGTGCTCGATCATGGGCACCGAGCCCAGTGAGCAGATGCTGACGGAGGCGCAGCGCAAGTACCTGACCATCGGCGGGTTCTCTCCGCTGCCCGCGATGGCCGAGCGGATCGCGGCACAACTCGAGCGCGTGCTCAACGGCATCTCGCTGGCCGAGGTGGCCGACGATGACGAGGGCACCGTGGGGCTGTGGGGCGGGGCCATGGCGTCCCTTCGCACCACCGGGAGCGTGCGCATACCCGTCGCCGTGGGGATGCTGCACTCCGAGCCGCCCATCGAGGGTGCGATCGCGCGGCTCGTGGACGCGGGTGCGCGGCAGATCGTGATCGCGTCGCTCTCGCCCTTCGAAGCTGCGGCGACCACCGGAGCGTATCTCGAGGCCGTGACGGCCGCCCTGGAAGGGCACCCGGGCGTCCGGCTCATCGAGTCCGCCTCGTACCACCGATCGGACGACTTCATCGAGCTCTACGCCGACAACCTCAACGAGGCGCTCCACGAGGCCGACATCCTCGCGAACAAGGGCATCATCATCTTCACGGCGCACAGCCTTCCCGTCTCGGACATCGAGGCCGATCCGTCCTACGTCGATCAGCTGCACGAGAGCGCGGCGGCGGTGGCTGCCGGCGCGGGCCTCGGCGACCCCAGCGGATTCCACGCGCTCCCGGGCATCGAAGCGTTCGGCGGTCCGGGCGTGACCGCGCCGTGGCTGCTCGCGTACCAGAGCAAAGGACGCCGCGGTGGCGAGTGGCTGGGACCGGACCTCGACGACGTGATCGCCGCGGCGATCGCCGGCGGTTTCGCGGTCGTCATCGTCTGTCCGGTCGGGTTCGCGGTCGACCACATGGAGACGCTCTACGACCTCGACGTGAAGGCCGCCGACCGCGTGCTGTCCGCCGAGAAGGAGTTCGTGCGCGTCGCCGTGCCGAACGCCGACCCCAAGTACATCGAGGCGCTCGCGGGCGCGGTCCGCAAGGTGCTCTGAACGCCGCACGCACCGATCGCGGGCGCGCCCTCCGCGGCGCGCCCGCTCCTGTGAGAGGGGGGTGGCCCACGCCATGAGACACATCGTCGTCGTGGGTGGAGGCATCGCGGGACTCGGCGCGGCGTACAAGGTCCGGCGGGCGGCGGACGCCGGGCATGACGTGTCGTTCACGCTGGTCGAGAAGGACGGACGCCTCGGCGGCAAGATCTTCACCGACACCGCTCGGGACCCGGACGGGGGGACCTACATCGCCGACGGCGGATCCGACGCCTTCCTGACCGACAAGACCGCGGTCCATCGCGTCGCCCGGCTGCTCGGCATCTTCGATGAGGAGACGGGCACGCTCGACGAGACCAAGAAGACGTTCATCGTCAAGGACGGGCGCCTGGTGGAGATGCCCGACGGCATCATGATGTTCGCGCCCACCAAGATCGTCCCCATGGCGACCACCTCGCTCTACTCGTGGCCCGCGAAACTGCGCATGGCGCTCGACCTGGTGATCCCGCGCAGGGTCCGCTGGGCCGCCGGAGAGACGGCACGCGACCACGACGAGAGCCTCGAGAGCCTGGTCGTGAGACGCATGGGCCGGGAGTGCCTCGACCGGCTCGCGGAACCCCTCATCGGCGGCGTGAACGGCTCGGACCCCAAGGACATGTCCGTGGCTGCGACCTATCCGATGCTGCTCGACATGGAGCAGAAGTACGGCTCGCTGGTGCGCGGGTTCCTCGCGCAGCGCCGCAAGGTCGAAGAGATGAAGCGGAAGTATCCGCCCAAGTCGGGCGCCAAGCCACGGACGTTCTTCTCGTCCTTCAAGCTCGGGCTTCAGTTCGTGACCGACCGCATGGCCGACGCCGCGGGCCGGGACCGGATCCGGACCGGCGTGGCGGCGACGGCCCTGCGCCGCGACGGCGACCGCTGGAGCGTGACGCTGTCGACCGGTGAGGTCCTCGCCGCCGACGCCGTCATCCTCGCGGCGGAAGCGTGGGCCACCGAGGCGCTCGTCCGGGAGTCCGAGCCGGCGATCGCCGATCTCGTGGGGACGATCCCCTGCTCGTCGTCGGCGACCGTGATCCTGGCGTTCGACGAGGCCGACTGTCCGTTCGACAAGAACTGGCACGGCATCCTCACGCCGGCGGTCGAGAAGCGCTCCCTCACCGGTGTGTCGCTCATGTCCTCGAAATGGCCCGATCGCGCGCCCGAGGGCCGCGTGCTGGTGCGCGGGTTCCTCGGCGGCCCGCGCGACCAGGCGGTGCTGCTCAAGAGCGATGACGAGCTCATCGAGCTGGCCCGGGCCCAGATGGTGGAGCTCATCGGAGTGAAGCCCGCAGCGCGGCCCCGCTACGCCAAGCTCTTCCGCTGGGAAGGTGGCATGCCTCAGTACACGGTGGGGCATCTCGACAGGGTCGATGAGATCGAGAGGCTCGAGGCCGGGGTCGTGGGGCTCGCGCTCGCGGGGAACGCCTATCGCGGCGTGGGTGTGCCCAACGCGCTCGAGAGCGGGGAGCGTGCGGTCACGAAGGTGCTCGGAGACTTCGGCATCGCACTTGCCGAGGACGCCGTGGAAGAGAAGCGCGTCTACTAGCGGTCAGCGGCGCCGCGGGTCCGCTGCCGGAACGCAGCAGGGACGGCCGGTGCGCCGATGCGGGCCCATACGGAAGGACGAACGCGTGAAGAAGGTCATCATCATCGGCGGCGGCGCCGCGGGGCTCGGGGCGGCGTACAAGGTGCGCCGTGCGGCCGCAGCCGGGAGCGACGTCGAGTGCGTGCTGCTCGAGAAGGACGACCGCGTCGGAGGCAAGCTCGTCACCGATATCGTCCATGACGCCGAAGGCGGCGAGTACGTGGTCGACGGCGGCTCTGACGCCTTCGTCTCGGGCAAGCCCGCCATCGGGCGGATCGCCCGCATGGTCGGGATCGCCGACGAGATGGTCCCGGCGCGCGAGGAGAACAAGAAGACGCTGATCGTGAAGGGCAAGCGACTCATCGAGATGCCCGACGGGATCATGATGTTCGCCCCGACCAAGCTGGTCCCGCTCGCCACGACGTCACTCTACTCGTGGCCGGCGAAGTTCCGCATGGCGCTCGACCTCTTCCTGCCCCGCAAGGTCCGCTGGGCGGACGGTGAGACCGCGCAAGACCACGACGAGACGCTCGAGAGCTTCGTCGTGCGCCGGATGGGCCGCGAATCGCTCGACCGTCTCGCCGAGCCGCTCGTCGGTGGTGTCCACGCGTCCGACCCGGGCGAGATGTCGCTGGCGGCGACCTTCCCGAACTTCCTCGAGATGGAGCAGGAGTTCGGATCCGTGATCCGCGGGTTCCTCAACGAACGCAAGAAACGCGAGGAGATGCGCAGGAAGTACCCGCCGAAGCCCGGCGCCAAGCCCTGGGCGTTCTTCAACACGTTCCATCGCGGGATGCAGGAGCTCACGGACGGCATGGCCGACGCGGTAGGCCGCGACCGGATCATGACCGGGGTCCAGGCGACGGGGCTCGAGCGCACGGGCGAAGGATGGCGGGTGAGCCTGTCCACGGGCGAGGTGCTCGAAGCGGACGCGGTGATCGTCGCCACCGAGGGGTGGGCGGCCGCGGACCTCGTGCGCGACGTCGATGCCGGGGTCGGCACGCTGCTCGCATCGATCCCGTACTCGTCGTCGGCCACGGTCCCCATGGCCTTCCGCGCCGAGGACGCCCCGTCGGACCTCAAGTGGTTCGGGATCCTCTCCCCGATCGTGGAGAAGCGGCCGCTGCTGGCCGTGACGCTCTCCTCCTCGAAGTGGCCCGACCGCGCGCCCGCCGACCGCGTGCTGCTCCGCGGCTTCGTCGGCGGTCCGGCCAACCAG
>Ga0209748_1000994_pt1 | contig 14314 bp, 13 predicted proteins | sample BarGraIncu00421A_FD_185490 | JGI IMG/M metagenome (GOLD analysis project Ga0209748, IMG submission 185490) | Arctic peat soil microbial communities from Barrow, Alaska - Barrow Graham LP Incubations 004-21A (SPAdes) (version 2) | ecosystem: Environmental > Terrestrial > Soil > Wetlands > Peat... | reverse complement strand
GCATTTGATAATTTCTGACTCTTGCCATATAGTAAGTATAGCGTAACTTATGAATAGTTTGGAGTTTTATGTACGACAAAGATAGAAGTGAGTCACTGGAGAGGCTTCGTGACGACACAGGAATGGGACCACGTAGACCTGGGGAAATGCGAGAAGCTATAAAAAGTTATCAGAGACAGTCAGATATCAGCGATGAAGAATATAATGAACTGCCTGCAACACAAGCCTTGCACCAAGAAATTAAAGTGTCAGAAGGCAAAAGACTTGAAGCTGCTATTGGTTCACTTGGCCTCACAAAAGACGAGCTTGTCCGACATTTTCCTGCAATTTCCGAAAACTACTCAAGAATATACAGGGAGCGCATTCTGAATGGGGTTGATTTAAAAAATCCTCAAACCCTTGAAGACAATATGTTTCAACTTCACTTTGGCACGGTTTTGTCATTACTAGAAAGTGATGAGACCCTATCAAAAGAGATCATCTCATCATGGCCAGAGGAATACGGCAAGGTTATGGCCACTTACGAACAAATGAAAATAGCCAGAAAAAAGTAACTAGTGCTTCTTGCGTTTAGCCTTGAACTCTTCCCAGCTCACAAGTAGTGGGCTGGCATTTAAGATAGACGAGTAAGTACCAGAGAGTATTCCGATTAGCAGTGCGAGCACAAAATATTTGGTTGATTCCCCACCGAAGAAATATAGTACTAGCAGAATTACCCAAACCAGGAACGATGTATTTATGGTTCTTGGCAACATCTCATAGACACTGACTGTGACCGTGGTTTCGAAATCCGGATATGAGCCACGAACCAAGTTCTCACGAATGCGGTCGAAAATGACGATAGTGTCATGTACCGAGAATCCGATTATGGTCAGAATTGCAGTGATAAATAACGGATCTACCTCGACATTGAAGAAGTGTCCAAGTAGCGAGAATACACCTAGCACTACTAGTGCATCGTGCAACAAAGCGATGATGGCAGCTGTACCAAACTCCCAAGAATTGGCCGGCTTTGGTATCTTGCGAAACATAATTGCGATATATGCAATGATTACGAGGCAGGCAGCCACAGTCATCAGAATAGAATTTCTAGTTAGCTCCTTGGAAATGGAAGGGCCGACGGTATCTACTCGCGTTTGTTTGGCACCAGAAATCTGTGACTCTACATCGGCTTTTAGCTTGTTCTGCTTCACAAGGTCAACAGTCTTGGTACGGAAAATTAGGCTTCCATTGGCTTTCGTAATAGTGTAATTTTCAAGCTTATCTGTTTTGGCAATAGTGTCCAATTTTGCCTGGTCCTGAGTACCCGAAAATTCTATTTGTGTACCACCAGTAAAGTCGATAGAAGGCTTGAGCCTCCAAACAGCCAGCGACAAAGTACCCGGAATAATGATCACCAGAGAGAGTATGTACCACCACTTGCGCATGCTAATCAACTTCACTTGCTCACCTCCTTCTCTTTGGCTACATTGAAAAGGCGTGTGTCCTCAGCGAATTTGCGGCGAGCAATCAGATTGATAAGAGCTCTAGTGCCCAGGAATGTGGTGACCAGACCGACAACGATACCAAGTGCAAGCACGATAGCAAAGCCACGGACTGTGCCGCCAGCCCAAATCAGAAGTCCACAGATGATCAAACTGACTGCGTTCGAATCACGAATACTTGTCCAAGCTCGGGTAAAACCGAGAGATGAGGCATAAGCAAAGGTCCGCCCGTTGCGCATTTCTTCACGGATTCGTTCGAATACCAGAACATCGGTTTCCATCGACATCCCAATCGAAAGAATCAGACCAGCGACGCCACCCATAGTCAGGGTGATACCAAATAATTTGAATAAAGCAATCGTGAAGAGCAGATATAGACCCAGACCGATAGTCGAGAAAACGCCAAGGACGCGATAGTAGAAAATCATAAATAATGAAACAATCAATATACCAATAATGGCAGCTACAATACTTTTATGAATCGAGTCTTGCCCCAGTGTCGCTTCGACAGTACGCTGCTCTGCAATGTTTATCGGCATAGGCAGACGACCAGCATCCAGCTGAATGGCCAGATTTCGAGCCTCTGTGTAGGTGTATTTACCCGTAATCTGAGCCTTGCCACCAGTAATCTCCTGGCTAACATTTGGATACGAGATCAGCTGATCGTCCAGATAGATGCCAAGCGGTTTTCCTACGTTTCTAGCAGTGAGTGTATCAAAAAGTGTGGCACCCGCGGCATTGAACTCGATTGCAACATATGGAGCGTTGGTACTTTGGTCAAATGCCACCGAGGCCTTGGTCAGATCACTACCTGTGAGGTCAGTTTTTTGGAAATTAGTACCAGCGGCATCTAGCTCACGAAAATCCAGTTTAGCCGTTTTACCGATGAGGTCCATGGCGGCCTGGGTATCTTTTACCCCAGCTAGCTCCACTGTCAGTCTATATTCACCACCATTTTTCGCTGTGTAGATCACGGGCTCTGAGACACCGAAAGCATTCACGCGATTCTCAATCACTTTCTGTAGAGATGCCAGCGCGTCACTACGCTCTTTTTCGGCCACACCCGACATATCAACTGTGTAGACAAGGTGGCTTCCGCCCTGAAGATCTAGCCCCTGCTTAATGTTGATATTGCTCGAGTAATTGATTAAATCTCCGTTTTTTGCCACATGCACAAATGGTGCCTTCTTTTCAAAAGTCACCTTTGGTTTCGGTATTTGTATATGGATTCCCTTTGGCCAGTCTATTGCTGCGGCAAAGATTATCAGAAGCACGAGTATTGTTACTCGAATCCAGTTTTTGCGCTTGTTTTTCATCCTTGCTATCTTACGTGAATTTAGCTTTAATGTAAATATGAAATACTACGAGGTAGCACCGCTTACATACATCGGCAAGGATGTGGATGTTCTTACATATATGTCATCAGACGACTTGGTCGCGGGGACTCTGGTTATGGTACCTTTGCGTGGTAAAAAGATCTTCGGTGTAGTTATAAATTTGGTCAACAAACCGACATTTGAGTCCAAAGAAATAATTGAAATATTTTATGACAAACCAGTTATTTCATTGGAGTACTTAAAACTTGCCAGTTGGATGAGCCAGTATTATGCCGCGTCACTTTCGAGTGTGCTTTCAACTTTTCTGCCGACGGGGTTTACGAAAAAGCGCAGAGAGATTGCTTCGCCACTCGCAATGACGGAAGAGAGAGAAAAGCTCAAAGAACTTACTGTAGACCAAAAACTTGTTTTCACCGAGATCGAAAAAGATCTGAGCAAGAAACCCCAGCTACTCTTTGGCGTCACGGGCTCTGGCAAAACAGAAATATATTTACAGCTAATCGCTAAAGAACTTGAGAAGAACAAAAGCGTTATTGTATTAGTTCCTGAAGTATCACTCACGCCGCAAGCGATGGAAAGATACACCGCCAGATTCGGTGACCGGGTCGTGTTGATGCACAGCTATCTAAAGGAGACTGAAAGATTCGCTGCTTGGAAACAGGTATTTGATGGCGAGAAGGATATCGTAATTGGCTCGCGCAGCGCTCTCTTTGCTCCAGTACAGAGTCTGGGGTTAATCATCATCGACGAGGCACATGAGAGCAGTTACAAACAAGACCAAAACCCCAGATATGAGGCAACCAAAGTAGCCGAGAAAATTGCTGAGTTGACTGGTTGCGGCCTGATATTTGGCACGGCCACACCAAGCATTGAGATGTTTGCGAGGACCAAATTAGGCGAGTTCGGGCTGAGAACATTGAACAAAAGAATTGTTCAAGACGTTATGCCTATAGTTGAAATTGTAGATATGCGCCATGAATTTCAGTATGGCAATAAGAGCATTTTCTCTGAGAAGCTACAGGCCGAGATTAAGCAGACGCTGGCCGAAAAGGGACAAATAATGCTCTTTATAAACCGCCGAGGTATGTCTACATTTGTTACCTGCAGGGACTGTGGCTACGTTTCAAAATGCCCGAATTGTGACATACCACTTACCTTTCACTATGATGACCTGAAACTGACTTGCCATCACTGTGGCCATACAGAACAGCCTCCGGTAGTTTGTCCAGCTTGTAAGAGCATGGCCATACGCTACTTCGGTTCTGGTACTCAGAAGGTGGAACAGGAAATACAGAAATTCTTTGGAGATGTTCGTGTAGCTAGAATGGACAAGGATACCACTAAAACAACCGGTTCGCACGAACGTTTGTACAATAGTTTTGCTCAGAATGACATTGACATCCTAATTGGTACCCAGATGATTACCAAGGGCTGGGACCTGCCAAATGTCCATCTGGTCGGCATCGTCTCTGCTGATGCCATGTTAAATTACCCGGACTACAGGTCAAACGAGCACGCCTATCAACTGCTTTCACAGATAGCCGGCAGAACCGGTCGTGGCGCACATGCTGGCAAAGTAGTAATACAAACCTATACACCAGCAAGCCCTGTATTCGCTGCTGTAGCCAAACACGACTTCACTAGCTTCTACAAATCAGAGGTTGTAGCAAGAGAAGAACTTGGCTACCCTCCCTTTGCAAAATTGGTCAAAATGTTATATAATAACGCAAGTCTTGAACTTGCAGAAGCCGAAGCTGACAGAGTGGCTGATTTACTAAAAGACAAAAGTATCGTCGGCCCATCCCCCGCCTTCATCCCTAAACTTTCTGGTAAATATCGAATGCAGATACTGGTAAAGATAAGTCCAAAAGATAACGCAAGTGAAATACTGAGTAAAATACTAGAAATCACTGATAATAATTGGTCGATAGATGTCGACCCAGCGAGTTTACTCTAATGACAAACTTAAAGATCCTAACCGATCCAAATCCAACTTTACGTCAGAAATCTGCCCCCATTGAAACGATAAACGCAGAGATAAAACAGCAAATCAAAGAGATGCTTAAGCTTTTGCGTTCTCTACCCGGGTACGGTCTGGCAGCACCACAAGTAGGTATCAAGAAGCGTATTGTTATTATCGAAAATCAACCTGAGTTTGATGAGACTGGAAAACAAATCAATAGACCTCTGCCTCTGACCATTTTGATAAACCCCGAGATAACTAAGTTTTCAACCGATAAGTGTAGCTTCGAAGAGGGCTGCTTCAGTGTACCGTTGTATCGTGGTGATGTAATTCGTCCAACGAAAGTGCGCATTACTGCTCTTGATGCAAACGGCAAGAAGATAAAGATAAATGCCAGCGGACTATTTGCAAGAGTCTTGCAACACGAAATCAATCATCTTGATGGCATACTGTTCACAGATTTAATTGAAGATGAATCAAAACTAATTAAAAACGAGATTGGCCCCGAGTGGAAAGAAGCCATTGAAGGTTAATTATGACAGCTAAGCCAGCCATTCTATTCATGGGCACGCCTCAGTTTGCCGCTACAGCCCTGCTAGGGCTCGCAGAGGCCGGATTTAACGTAACGGGCGTAATTACACGTCCAGACACGAGCAAGGGTCGTAGTGGCGTTAGAACGTCCTCTGAGGTCAAGATTGTAGCTGACAAGCACAAAATACCCGTTTTCCAGCCCACAAATAAGGCTGAGCTTACTGAAATGGTGGAAAAAACCGCTCCTGAGCTCATGGTGGTGGCCGCCTTTGGTATGATTGTGCCCCAGGAAGTACTAGATATACCAAAATATGGCGCGTTGAACATTCATGGTTCACTTTTACCAAAATACCGTGGTGCCTCCCCCATTGCCGAGGCTATTTTGAATGGTGATAAGGAAACAGGGATTACTATCATGAAGATGTCACTGGGCATGGATGAAGGACCGATAATTAGGCAATACAAGTTGCCCATTTTCTCATGTCATCCTGAACAGAGTGAAGGATCTCGAGATTCTTCGGTTCCTCAGAATGACAAAGAGAAATGCGATACGACCGCAACTTTGACCATAAAAATGGCCGTCCTGGCTGCAAAGGCAATCGTGGAGACTATTCCGGCATGGGTTGCCGGTGAACTGAAAGCCGTACCACAGAACAATCGCGAAGCCACTTATTGCCGCAAAATTACAAAAGAAGACGGCCATATCGACTGGGACAAACCAGCTGAGCAAATCGAACGGGTGGTTCGTGCTTACCAGCCTTGGCCAACGGCATATACGTTTGTGGAAGGTGTCAGGATAAAAATACTAAAGGCGACGATTGTCCCCCCTCGTCATTCCCGCGAAGGCGGGAATCTAGAACTTGAAGATAACCACATCTACGTCGGAACCGGCGAAGGTTCACTCGAAATTCTCGAGCTCCAGCCTGAAGGCAAGAAACCGATGTCGGCAAAAGACTTTATCAATGGGAACGGACAACTCAACGGCGCTAAACTGGCATAACTTTATTGTTCGAGTGTAAGACCGATAACTATTCCTAGTTCTCACTTCGCTCGAACAATAAGAAAGAGCCTTTCGGCTCTTTCTTTTGATTTTAACTAAATTCTTAGCATCCCATATTTATTCCTGTACGAATTTTCCGGCGAGGATTTCTTTGATTTTTTCCACCACTTTAGAAGGTGTGTATTGGCTCTTTACGATATAACCAAGCGCTCCGAGCTCGAGACCTTTCTGGATGTGATCCTCCTGGCCCAGATTGCTCATAATCAGTATCGGTGTGGATTTTAGTTCTTCGTCTGCCTTTACGGCCTTGATTACATCAAATCCGTCCATTTCTGGCATCAAAATATCTGTAAGAATAATGTCTGGACGAAACTCTTTGACTTTTTCTACGCCTATGCGGCCATTGTCAGCAACCACCACGTCAAAACCGTCCAAACTTAGCTTCAACTGGTACATTTTGGAGATATAGCGATCATCCTCGATTATGAGTATTTTGGCTGCACCCACGATTTGTCCCCCCATTACACAATTACAATATGACTTTTATCGCCACCTGTCAATATTTTAAGTGACCCAGGAAATGAAAAGCCGGCAGCTTTGACGTGTCCGCCACCGCCAAGCTGACGGGCGATCTTGGCAACGTCTATATGAGCATCGCGGGTACGCAGACTGACTTTGATGGTTCCCTGCTCCTCTTCGGTGATAAGCATCACTATCCGAGCACCCTTCACCGAGTTTAGAAAGTTCACAATACCAGAGATAGCCTCGGTCGAAAGCCCGTATGACAGAATATCGTTATGAGTCAGGTAGGTGCTAACGACGCCACTCTGTTTATCCACGGTTAGTCGCTCCATAGCAAGGCCCCAAACCTTCAGCACATCCACCTCCTTGCCACCAAATGTATGATTCACTATGCTTGCTAGTCTGGCACCACGCTTCATCAGTTCGCTGGCAACCGCAAAACATTCCTTTGTTGTATTCTGATTCTGAAAACTAGAAGTATCACTGACAATACCTGCAAGTAAACAGGTGGCAATATTCTTATCTATTTCTATGTCCATAGTTTCAATTAGTTGAAATACGATTTCACTGGTCGAACAAGCTGTGTCATCTGAAACAGCAATATCTACAAACTTTTGCAGATCACCGTGAACGTGGTGATCTAGTAGTACAGTCTTCACTCCAGCTTGTTTGAGGTTCTTTGCGATTTCTGGGTTAGAGAGTCTAGCGACATCTGATGAATCGAGCAATATAAGCAGATCAACAGACTCAACGGCCGTGACTACTTCGCCGGTGTAATAGAAGAATAAATAGTCCAGGGTATCTGGAAATTCTGATTCTGACACCACCTTGACCAACTTGTTTATTTTCTCCAGTGCGGCAGCAAGCCCAAAAGCAGAACCATAGCAATCTGTATCGCCACCAATGTGCCCCATAATAGCAATGCGTTTGGAGTTCTTAACTAGTTCGGCTATCGCCGCCAGCTGTGCTGTTTGCTTCATCGATTACCCTTGATATATCAGAGGCGTACTCGCCTGACTTATCATACTTGAGAACAATTCGGGGAACGCTTTTCATGGCTAGGCGCTTGTTGATATGAGATTGGAGTGCACGCCCGGCACGTTTGACTTCCCTATTCGCACGGGCCAGATCTTCACCAACATAGCCATACCACACCGTGGCAGATTTAAGATCAGGAGTCGTTTCTACTGCAGTCACAGTCAAAAATCCACTATGGCCACTCAAGTGTTCCTGAAGATAGATGCCAACTTCTTGCTTTATCAGCTGATTTACCTGAGCTGTGCGTTCGCTCATCTAGATCTTTACGTCCAAAGTTTGTTTCTGAGTTTGTACCGAGAAAGTAGCAATAGTATCACCGGCGAGTACATCTATCTTACCTTCTATACCAAGTCCACATTCTGTGCCAATCTGGCAACTATCGACTTCATCTTTACCCTTGTGAACAGAGATAACCTTGATACGACCGACCTCTTCACCACCACGAATGACTTTGGCAATAGTGCCCTTCTCCATCTTGCCTTCGATCACCTTACCACCAGCAACTGTAAGCTTCTTGTTGGTCGAGAAAACCTGTAGTACTTCCAGTTTGCCGAGAGTCATCTCGGTTACAACCGGTGGTAAAAGCTCCTCTACTGCAGCCTTGATGTCATCAAGAAGCTCATAAATTACTCTATAATTTGAAATCTTCACACCTTCACTCTTGGCATATGTCGCAACATTGCCAGAAGTCTGAACATTGAAAGAAACAATCAATTTGCTAGCAGTAGCAGCCATAGCAACATCGGATTCGTTGACGTCACCAACACCGCCACCAAGTACTCGGACGTTTACATCCTTGGTGTTAAATTTCTCAAGCGCTGTCGTAATAGCGTCTAGAGATCCCTGTACATCAGCCTTTACCACGATTGCAAATTCTTTGGCATCACTACGAGCGATAGAATCGGTGATTGATTCTAGATTTATCTTTTTTACTTCAGAGTAACGTTTGGCGCTACGAGATTGTTTGTAATATTCAGCCGCATCACGAGCTTCTTTTTCGTCATAGAAGACGGTAAATGGTTCGGAAACCTGAGCCACATTTTTGATACCGGCGATTTTTACCGGCATACCAGGAGTAGCTTCCTTGACACGACGGCCACGATAATCGTCCATCGAACGAATTTTGCCATAAGTCTCGCCGATCTGAACACAATCGCCTACGCGAATAGTGCCGTTAAGTACTAGGATAGTAGCCACCGGACCTTTACCGCTGTCCATGTGAGATTCCACCACCACGCCGCTGGCGAGGGCTGAGTAATCGGCTTTTAGATCCAGCATCTCGGTAACGAGGATAATCATATCGATAAGTTCGTCTACGCCCGTACCATCTTTGGCAGAAACGGAAACGCAGATAGTTTTGCCACCCCAAGATTCTGGGACATAACCAATCTCTGCGAGCTGCTGATAGATACGATTGGCATCGGCGCCGGGTTTATCAATCTTGTTTATCACCATAATCATTGGTGTATTTGCGCGTTTGGCGTGATTTATAGCTTCGATTGTTTGGGTCTTGATACCGTCGTCGGCTGCAATGATAATCAGGGCGACGTCAGTAATCTGGGCCCCATGTGCCCTCATCTCCTCGAAGGCAGCATGACCAGGAGTATCGAGAAAGGTTAGCTTCTCGCCTTTTTTCTCAATCTGATAAGCGCCAATGTGTTGGGTAATGCCACCAGCTTCGCCGGACATAACATCAGTCTTGCGAATAGCATCGAGTAGCTTAGTCTTACCGTGATCCACATGACCCATGACTGCAATGATTGGAGAACGCTTCTCGGTCTTTATGTTTTTCTTTGGTTTAGTCAGATCCACCTCGCGGGAAGCTGAAACCTTGGCATCTGCTTCTTCCTCCACGGATACGCCAAGATACTCAGCGATGATAGAGGCTGTCTCATAATCGACGTTCTCGTTGATCGTTGCCATCACGCCATTCTTCATAAGTTCCGAAACCACGGCAGCAGCAGAAACGCCCAGCCGTTTGGCCAACTCTCCAACCGATATAATCTTGGGAATCTTCACTATATTTTCATTTGTTTCTGCCATTTTTGAACCTTCCCAAAATTAAATGCTAAAATGCGACTACATTCTAGGTTAAGCCTTTGTCTCAGTCTTTTTAACAGCCTTTTTGACGGCTGGTTTCTTGACAGGTTTCTCAACCACCGGCTTGTCATTCTGAACTTCGTGAAGAATCTCGGGATCCTTCGCTTCGCTCGAGGATGACACCGACTTCTTGGTAGCATTAGCTTTCTTCAGTGAAAGTGCAATCTTGTGAGTAGCTTTATCGATGCTCAGGATTACAAATTTGTATCTCTTGGCAACTTCTACTACTTCGCTAGGGTTTGCAACATGGGTCTCGGAAAGTTCTGAAATGTGGACTAAAGCCTCGATGTTGTCATGGATACGCACAAAGGCGCCGAACTGAGTCACGCGAGTCACTTCACCTTCAACGATCTCACCAACCTTGAAGGCTTTTGCAGCCTCTGCCCATGGGTCGTCAGTCAGACGTTTTACAGATAGTGAGAAACGATCGTTCTCAATACCGATAATCTCGGCATTTACAGGGTCGCCAACTTTGAAGAATTTGCTAGGATCGTCAATACGGTCCCAAGAAATCTCAGAGATGTGGACGAGACCTTCAACGCCGTCTACATTTACAAATATACCAAAGTCCACAACGCCAGTAACCTTGCCACTGACTTTGTCACCGATAGCGAATTTGTCGAGAACCTTATTGATCTCATTCTTGTGTGCGGCTTTTTCTGAGAAGATAAGCTTGTTATCACGTTCGTCGGCATCTAGCACCACGACGTTCATAGGTTGACCGATTAGCTCAGCCAGTCTAGCCTGAATCTCATCCTTGTCGCTAACACGTGGGTATTTCTCTGTAGAAAGCTGGGATACCGGCAAAAAGCCACGAACGCCCTCGAGCTCCATGAGCAGTCCGCCCTTGTTGGCATCAATAGGACTGAGTGATACTATTTCTCGGTCTTTGGCCATCTTTGACAATAGTCCCCAAGCCTTTTCTTTGGAGGCGCGTTTCATAGAGAGTATAGCGTAGCCGCCTTCGAACTCTGGATCAAGAACATTCGCAGTAATCTTGGAGCCAATAGCAAGATCTTCACCTAGTGCAGCCTTGTCTGCGGCATCAATGCCGACTATTAGCCCAGAGCCATATTGACCCAGGTCTACCCAGACACCCGCCTTGGAAAAAGAGACTACTGTTCCTTCGGAGGCGTCGCCAAGTTCCAGCGTTTTGAAGGCTGATTCGTTTTCAGCCAGTAAATCGGCCATGGTTAGTTTTGTTTCGGATTTTGTCATGATTCCCCTTATTGCGCAAAAATTTGTCCATCCGCATGGATGGGCAGGCGCTGACGGATCTTACCCGTCAAAGAACATAATATATTATAGTGAGTTTTAGGCCTTTTGTAAAGTCTTTTGGCGCATAGATTTACGATAAATGTAGGCAGAAACTATCAGAGCAGCCAAGCCGAATGAGCCAGTGATTGTCTCCACGGGTCCGCTAGTGGTCAGATCGGTACCTCCCGGTGTCACAGATGTTGCGGTCGCAGTAATAGCAGGTTTCACGTCTTCACGGGTTATCTTGACCGTTTGTTTTGCTGAACCTGAACTAATATCAACGTTATTCACGCCAACATTTACTGGCACTGTAGTGCTAAAGGCACCGTCATCACCTACGACCACACTTTTACCGTTCACAACCAAGTTTTTGCTGTTGTGTAGCACACCGGTCACCGGCACTTCAGACTGATTGGTCACTATCTCGCTACCGGATATCAGATCAATTGTGACTGGCTTTGTATAGCTCTTACTCAGCCCATATACGCCAAAATAGGCAATTACAAACAATATTAGTAAGCCAAATGGAATCGCAAATTCTTTCCAGAAATCTTTTCCGTCCATAACATCCACCTTCGTTAATAACGTTATTATACTCTTCCCCCGAAAATTCACAAAGGCCGAAGCCCGAAGATCGTCGAATTCTGTACAGAGACGACGAGTCTGAATTTTCTTGAACTTTGGCAGCAACCTATCTTTCAAGAGGGGGTGGCAGAAAGCGTAATAAGATCCTGAAACAAGTTCAGGATGACGTACGGGGAGAAAGGCAGCGAGGCTGCCAAATAAAAAAAGACGCCAGTTCCGAACCTAGGTACGTAACCTATGGCTCAGAGATCTCGCGCCCTTTTTGCTGACCAGATGGGGTCAATCCATGCCCTGTTATCAAAAAGAGGGCCACCGTCCTTGGCTCATGTATCTTGGAAGAAGCATGGGATCAAGTTAATGATGTATCCCGCTTTATTTGACGCGGTACGCGTCCTTCCCGTGACCTTATGGCACAAGTGCAGTTGAACCCTCCAACTAAAATCAATTTTTAAGGCGAAGCTACCTATCGGTAACTTACAAACATATTATAGTATACTACTTTACATTTGTCAAGTGTTTTCTAGGCCACCTGTGGATAAGTACTAATTTCACGCTCATTTTAGTGACATATACCCTATTTTCTGGTATACTCTACCGGTTATGAAACCAGAACTGATACTCCCAGGTGGAGACCTAGAACGAGTCAAAATAGCCTTTGCCTATGGCGCTGATGCGGTATATGTAGGGCTAAACAAGCACTCTCTGCGCAAGGCAGAGGTGAGATTCGACATACCCCAGATCAAAGAAGCTATAGAATACGCTCATTCTATCGGCAAACGTTTATTCGTGACCTTCAATATCTTTGCCCACAACGAGCAACTGGCCGATATCGAGAAAGATATGGCGACTATCGCCAAGTTTGGCCCAGATGCCTTCATCATTGCCGATCCTGGAGTGATGCAGATTGCTCGGAGGGTGGCACCTTCCATACCGATTCATGTCTCTACGCAAACAAATACCACAAACATAGAGGATGTGAAGTTCTGGCATGAGATGGGCGCTAAACGTGTTGTGCTCGCTCGTGAGCTTACTCTCACTGAGATTGGTCAAATACACGCGGCTGTACCAAATATGGAGCTAGAGGCCTTCGTACACGGTTCTATGTGTATCTCCTACTCAGGTCGCTGTCTGATGAGCAACTATATGACTGGTAGATCGGCAAACTTGGGTGATTGTTCCCAGCCTTGTCGTTGGAACTATAAGGTCTACCTAGAAGAAAAACAGCGCCCAGGTGAGCTATTCCCTGCTGAGGAGACCGAAAACGGCACCAATATTATGAGCTCAAAGGATCTGGCACTAGTAGAATACCTGCCAGAGATCTTGGCTACAGGAGTCACTGGGCTCAAGGTAGAAGGCCGCAATAAGAGCGAATACTACCTGGCTACAGTCGGATATACGTATCGCAAGGCACTGGACCTCATCGGGGCCGGTAAATATGACAAAAAGACAAAGGCAGAACTACGGGCTGAGCTGGACAAGGTGAACAACCGGGAATATACGACCGGTTTCATCCTGGGTGACGCCAAGTATGGCGAAACTTACGAAGGCCGCTCCCCCGTCCGTGATTGGGATTACGTAGGACGCTTTATTGATGATAAGGGCCAAATAGTAGTCAAAAACAAGCTAGTTACTGGCGATAAAGTCGAGATACTGACCCCAGACAAGCTATTCGCCGATGAAGTACTCGCTATCACCGATCCTCAAGGTCACGAACTCACCGAGATAAATCCCGGTAAAACTGACCAAAAAGCTGTAATTAAGCTTAAAAGTAGCTATCAGGCGAACTCATTTATCCGAAAACAGCTCTAAGACCCTTCCCTCCGAAAATTCATCACAGCCCGCTGGCCGATTATCGACGAATGCTAAGAATTTCGACGAAGGTCGAATTCTGTACAGAGACGACGAGTCTGAATTTTCTTGAACCTGGCGCCACCTACTTTCAAGAGGAGGTGGCAGAAAAGACGAATATTACTAAGCGATTCCTCCGCTTCGGTCGGAATGACAGCGGGGTATGGGGTGAAAACACCCATAGAAAAAAGACATCTTGCGATGTCTTTTTTCATAAACCGGCAGCGTGCTACTTTCCCAGGGCTTGAAGACCCAAGTATCATCGCCGAAGACGAGCTTAACTTCTGTGTTCGGGATGGGAACAGGTGTTACATCGTCTCTATAGCCACCAGAACAGAAAGTATAACCGAAGTTACACTTTCTGTTCTGGAAACTAACGAAAGTTTCCAGAGTAATGAATGAAAGGTACGAACCGCCAGTCAACTCTATAAACCCAGAAGGTCGGTCCTCGCTTTCGCAAGGATGACAACCGGGGTTTATAGATTCAAATTAAGTCGTCGACCTATTAGTACACCTCAGCTGAACACGTTACCGTGCTTACACCTAGTGCCTATCAACCACGTAGTCTACATGGGGTCTAATAACGAAATCTAATCTTGGAGTAGGCTTCGCGCTTATATGCTTTCAGCGCTTATCCCTTCCGAACGTA
>Ga0209748_1000993_pt1 | contig 14315 bp, 13 predicted proteins | sample BarGraIncu00421A_FD_185490 | JGI IMG/M metagenome (GOLD analysis project Ga0209748, IMG submission 185490) | Arctic peat soil microbial communities from Barrow, Alaska - Barrow Graham LP Incubations 004-21A (SPAdes) (version 2) | ecosystem: Environmental > Terrestrial > Soil > Wetlands > Peat... | reverse complement strand
GATGAGAGGAAGCTCCAACCATGACAGATGAGAACAAGGCTCCAGAGGCTCCGGCTCCTGAGAGCACGAAAGGCAGTGGACTGAGCAGGCGTGAATTCGTTACCGGAGTCGGTGGACTGGGTGCCGGAGCCGTACTCGGCGGGCTGCTCGTCAAAGGGCTCCTGCTGCCCGACGAGGTCATAGCGTTCCCCGCATCCCAGGGCTACCTGCTCGTCGACACCAAGAAGTGCGCTGGCTGCACGACCTGCATGCTCGCGTGCTCGTTGGTGCATCACGGCGAGACCAGCCTTTCACTCGCCCGGATACAAGTCGTCAACGACGTGTTCGTCCCGTGTCCCGGTGGCGTCGCCCAAGAGCAGTGCCGCCAGTGCCCGTTCCCGGCGTGCGTCGAGGCGTGCCCGACCGGCGCCAACCACGTGGACACCGCCAACGGCAACGTCCGCACCGTTGACGCCTCGAAGTGCATCGGTTGCGAGCGTTGCGTCAACGCGTGCCCGTTCACGCCCGCGCGGGCCATCTGGAACGGTGCCGACAAGCACGCGCAGAAGTGCGACCTGTGCGCAGACACGCCGTTCTGGAACGAGAAGGGCGGGGTGGGCGGCAAGCAGGCGTGCGTCGAGATGTGTCCGCTGCGCGCGATTACGTTCACCAAGGCCAAGGACGTTCCTCTCCAAGGCGACGCCGGCTACGACGTCAACTTGCGCCAGGGTGACAAGAACTGGAAGACCTGGGGTCTCGCAGGCGCCTGATCTTCGTCCAAGCCCGGGCAGCAGACCGGCGGAAATGGGCTCCGCCGATGCGCACGTGTACAGAACCTGACACGAGAACATCTAGGAGGGACACCAAATGGCTGGTGGATACAAAGGGAAGATCCTCAGGATCAACCTGACAACGAAGGAGGTGTCGACGCTCGACACCGCGAAGTACGAAGAGTACGGCGGCGGGCACGGCATGGGTTCCGCGATCTTCTGGGACCTTGTGCCAGACAAGACGATCAAGGCCTACGACCCCGGCAACGTCATCACGATTATGGCGTCGCCGCTCTCCGGCACACTCGTTCCGGGCTGCTCCGGTCGCACCGAGGTCCAAGGCATCGGCTCCCAGGGCTACCCCGTGGAGTGGTTCACCCGCTCGAACTTCGGCGGCCGCTTCTCGGGAACGATGAAGTTCGCCGGATGGGATGGCATCGTGATCGAGGGCAAAGCCGAGAAGCCCGTGTGGGTCGACATCCGCAACGACAATGTGAAGATCCAGGACGCCACAGGTGTATGGGGTCTCGACACGCAGGAGGCGCAGGAGGAAATCTGGCGTCGCGTGCAGAGCGATACCATCGGCAACTGGTCGTCGATTGGCTCCGCCCGCGACAGCGGGCGCACGACACAACGCCCAGCGGTCCTCACAATGGGACCGGTGGGCGAGAGCCTGAGCCGTACCGCCGCTCTCATTCATGATAGCGGCAACGGCGCCGGTCAGGGCGGGTTCGGCGGCGTGTTCGGCTCGAAGAACCTGAAGGCGATCAGCGTCATGGGCAGCGGCAGTGTGCCGATTGCCGATCCGAAGGCGCTGATGGACGCACGCTTGTGGTCGTACCAGTATGGGGTCGCCGGTCACCCCGACGACCTCAGCTCGGCCGGCGCCGTTTCGATGTTCGTGAACCCCCCGGGTAACCAGGCGGGCTCCGGCAAGCCGGTCGGCATGTCGGGCATACCCATGGGCTGCATGGCGTGCCATAGGAACTGCCGCTTGCGGTGGCCGGACGGGGCGGGAGGGAGCAACGGCTCTGGCTGTGTCGACTACCTCTGGTACAACTCCCACGAGAAGGCGGCGAACGGCGGCGTGCAGACGCCGGCTATGCTTGCCGCAACTGACCTCATGCAGCGGGCGGGCATCAACGCCTACATGCTCGAAGCGGGGATCCTCTGGCTTGTCGCCCTGAACAAGCTGGGCATCTGCGGCCCGGGCAAGCAGATCGACACGGATCTGCCCTTTGACCAGCTTGGTCAACTGTCGTTCGCCAAGGCGCTCATCGACAAGTGGGTGAACAAGAAGGACATCGGCGCCCAGCTTCACGAGGGGCTGGCTCGTGCGGCGGTGGCATGGGGCCGTTACGACGAGGACACGGCCTCAGGCATCCTCCCTCTCCAGGCATGGGGCTACCCTCAGCACTACGACGCGCGTACCGAGGTCGAGTGGGGCTACGGCACTCTCTTGGGCGACCGCGACATCAACGAGCATGATTTCAACTGGATGCGGTGGACAATGGCGGCGGTCAATGGCGGCACGCCGCCCTGTTCGCCGCAGGTTCTCTCGGAGATCATGGCCGAGAAGCTCACGCCGTACAACGACCCCATGATGATCGACCACAGCGACGAGGGCATCTACTCGGAGTCGATGGCGAAGCTGGTAGCGTGGCACCGTCACTACACGCGCTACTACAAGCAGTCGCTGGGCTTTTGCGACTGGGCCTGGGGCGACTATGTCAACCCCTACGGGCCGGAACTCCGCGGCATGACCGGCGAGGGCGAGCCGAAGTTCTTCAACGCCGTCACCGGCAAGAGCCAGACCTTTGCAGAGGGCATGGAGATTGGCCGCAAGATCTGGAACCTCGACCGCGCGATATTGATCCTGCAGGGTCGCAACCGCGACATGGAGGTCTACACGGAATACAACTATACCCAGCCCGCTGTCCCGGGCTACACCACCTACGAGGTCCCTTACGGAGCAGTGGTCTTCGAGAACGGCGAGTTCAAGTACAAGAGCGTGGCGGGTCGGATACTCGATCGCGCCAAGGTCGAGGAGTGGAAGACGAAGTTCTTCGCCCTCGAGGGTTGGGACACGAAGACAGGCTGGCCCACTCGCGACACGCTCTCCAAGCTCGGTCTCGACCACGTTGCCGATGAGCTCGAGAAGAACAAGAAGCTCGGAGGCTAGTGGAGGCGCAGACGATGGCAGCCATCCTGAGCGAGCCGACGCCCGAGTTGGCGGCGAGGCTCATGGGAGACGTCGGGTTCGAGAAGCGCCTGACCGGGCTGAAGATGGCCTCGATGGGCGGGCCGAATCCCTGTCCGCTCCACAGCTTGGCCGAGGTTGTCGGCTTCATCCACATAGGCGACTACGAGACCGCTATGCGTGACATGCACGCGACTGTGGGCTACATCGATCCTTCGGCGCTCGCTCGCTGGGTGGCGGAGGTGTTGGAGGACGAGGAACTCGCGACGGCGATCCTCGAGCGTGAGGCCGCCGGCGAGAACTACGGCGCTGTCGCGATGCCGATCAAGGAGCTCCTCCTCGAGCGCATCACGCAGTGCCGCGCGGTCCTCGTGTCCGCAGAGCGGTAGCCTGCGTGGGTGGTGGTCCGCCGCGAGGCGGGCCACCACCCACGGTCCGGCGAGTGACCGACTGCTCCGAGGGAGCCAGCTAGTGGACATCATCCTGTTCAACGCACCCGTCACGATCCGCAACGAGCATGCCCGGCTGACGCCGCCCCTCGGTCTCGCGTACCTGGCGTCGGCGGTGCGCGATCGCGGCTACACCGTCAGCGCCGTCGATTTCAACGTAAGCGGGCTCAATCTGCGGCGCGTCGACTCGATCGTGGCCTACGACAAGCCCGCGATCGTCGGCATCTCCGCGATGACGGAGACCTACCCCAACGCACTTGCAATCGCCCGGAGGGTGAAGGAGACGTCACCCGGGACCGTCGTCGTGCTCGGCGGCGCCCACCCCACGATCATGCCTGAGGCGGTCCTGGGTGAGACGGCCGTTGACTACGCGGTCGTCGGCGCGGGGGAACAGGGCCTTACCGCTCTCGTCCGATTCGTGCTCGAAGGGGTCGGAGACCTCGCCGAGGTTCCCGGGCTCGTGTGGCGTGACGGCGAGACGGTTCGCGTCAACCCGCGGGCCGCGCTGTCTTCCCCGGACGAGCTGCCGCGCCCCGCGCGCGACCTCTTCCCGATGGAGTTCTACAAGGACAAGTGGAACGTCTTGACGGCCACCGGCAGTTGTCCGTTCCGCTGCCCCTTTTGCTCCGCCGCTTCCCTCTGGCATGGCCGTAGGAAGATGCGCAGCCCGGCCGGCGTGGTCGAGGAGTTGCGAGAGCTCTCCATGGACCACGGCGTCGACAGGGTGTTCTTCACGGACGACCTGTTCACGATGGACAAAGGGTGGGTGCGCGAGCTTGCGGATGAACTCCACACGCTGGAGCGCCCGGTGGAGTGGGGCTGCGCCACGCGAGTCGACCAGGTGGACGCCGACCTGTTGCGCGTGATGGCGGAAGCCGGATGCACCGGTGTGCAGTTCGGCGTGGAATCCGGCTCGCAGCGGATCCTCGACTCGGTGAAGGGCATCGACAAAGCGCAGGTGCTGGAGGCGATCCGATCCGCCGTCGCCGTCGGGATCGATGTGGTGTCGTCGTTCATGGCGCCGTTCCCGGAGGACACGCGAGAGACGCTCGCGGAGTCGCACGCGTTCATGCGCGAGGTTCGCGACGCGGGCAGCCGTATCTTCCTGTCGTACACGTGCCCGTATCCGGGAACGGTGTTCTACGAGAAGGCCGACGAGCTGGGTCTGCGTATCCTCAGCGATCGGTGGGACGAGTACGACGCGAAGCACGTGGTCATGGAGACGCGGCACCTGAGTGCGGCCGAGATCGAGTCGATCGTCTCGGAGATGGCGCGGGACCTCGGTCTGCAGAAGAGCGTGAGCTGACCCGAGCGGTCCTCCGCGAGTTGTGAAGAGGGCAGGGCGACATCGCTCCTGCCGTGCCGGCGGTGGGCGATGACAAACCCTCCTTGCGCGTTCTGCCCTCTTCACAGCTCGTCGAGGCGGTCAGACCGGGATGCGACCCAGCCAGACCACCAGTGCGCCGATAGTCAGCTCGGCGGCGCGGAGGTGTATGTATCGGTCGGAGCGCTTTTGATAAGAGGGATCCTATCGCTGGTTCGATGTCGGACACCCGTATATATCAAATGTTGAGAGATTGACAGTAAATGGCCCCCCGGCACAGAGTCAGGGGTGTCAGACGGCGCCCGGACAGTGCCGCTTGGCGATTCGATGACGGACTCACAAAGGGGAAGGGAGTGTTGCTGATGGGCAGACGCCTGCTCATCGGTGCCGGGATCGCGGCGGTCTTCGTGCTGGGCATGGTCTATGCCTGGCGGATCGCTTTCGTCGACGGCACCGAGCTCTTGTTCGACTCCGGGTGGTGGCTGGTGCTCTTAGCGCCTTTCGCGGGCGCTCTGGCGGCCGGGCTCACGCGGAGGAAGGACCCCGTCATAGACGGGGACCGCGTGCTGCGTCACGATGGCGCCGCGATTCTCGAGCACTGGACGCACGGGATCGGGACCGCGGTGTTGATCGTCACGGGCCTCGCGCTCGGGGCGCTGTTCATCCCGAGCTTCCTCGCGAAGCAGCAGGTCTGGGCCGCGATGAACGTCCACTTCGTCGCGGTCGTCATGTTCCTGTTCGGGACCTTCTACTACGGCGCGAACACACTGCTGTCGTGGCGCCGTTTCAACGAGCACCTGCCCACAAAGAACGCGTTCAAGTTCACCGTGCAGCACTACGGGCGCCTGCTGGGCAACAAGAAGTACGCGATGCCTCCTGAGGACAAGTACTTCGAGTCCGAGAGGATGGCGTACCTTCTCGCGCTCGCCGCGACGCTCATCATCATCGTCACCGGCCTCCTGAAGGCCGCGGCCCACGTCGTCTACATCCCCGGCGCGGTCATGGGCTCCGCCACCCTCCTCCACGACGTCGCGGCGCTGGGCATGCTCGTGTTCTTCCTCGCGCACGTCGTCGTCGTCCTGCTGCCCATGAGCTGGCCGATGCTGCGCTCGATGTTCACGGGCTACGTGTCCGTGGAGCACGCGAAGGCCGAGCACGCGGGCTGGTACCGCAGGCTCGTCAAGCCCGCCGTCGTGCCGAGCGAACCCAAGAAGGACCGCAACGCCGCCTGACGGGCGACGCGTCACCGAACCTGGAAGGAATCACGATGGCAGACATCGACAAGACGAAAGGCAAGACACGGGGCGGCGCGGACGTTTCTCGCCGCGAGTTCGTCCTGGGCATCGGCGGTGTGGGAGTCGGTGCGGTCTTCGGGGGCTATCTGGTCAACGGCTTCCTCATGCCCGACAAGGTGTTCGCGATCCCGGCCTCGGAAGGCTACCTCTTGGTCGACACACTCAAGTGCGCCAGCTGTCAGACCTGCATGGTGGCCTGCTCGCTGGCTCACGAGGGGAGCGTCAGCCCTTCCACGGCGAGGATCCAGGTGGTCCAGGATCGCCTGCACTCCTCGGATGGGCAGTACCAGCAGCAGTGCCGGCAGTGCCCGTTCCCCGCGTGCGTGGATGTGTGTCCGACCGGCGCCTGCAATGTCGACGAGGCCAATGGCAATGTCCGCTGGATCAACCAGAGCAAGTGCATCGGCTGCCAGCGCTGCGTCGACGCCTGTCCCTTCACACCATCGAGGGCTCAGTTCAACGCCGAGAAGCGCAAGGCGCAGAAGTGCGACCTCTGCAAGCACGCGGAGTACTGGGACAGCGCCAAGGGTCCCGCCTGCATCGCTGTCTGCCCGATGAACGCGATCAGCCTCAGCAATGAGATCCCGAGCCAGAACGACGACGGCTACAACGTGAACCTCAGAAACGAATGGTGGGGAAAGTGGTGGCCGTACGACCAGTACACGACGTGGCCCAAGGGCCAGACCACGGATCCCTCGACATGGCCGATGAAGCCGATGGGCTACACGAACGTCTACGCGCCCGCGCCATCAGCAGCCACCCTCGCCGCCACCGCTACGGTCAAGGCGGCCGCCGGGGGCACGGCCGCAGCACCCAAGGCGTCCAAGGACACCACGCCCGTCAAGTAGCTCTCAGCGAAGCTTCCCGTCCGCGGGAAGAGCCAACGGTAGGAGGTTCGTCCACGTGAGCAACGGATACGCAGGCAAGATACTCAGTCTCGATCTCACCACGCGCACGGTGAAGATGATCGATACCGGCAAGTACACGGACCAGTGGATCGGTGGCATCCAGATTGGTGTCGCTGCCTTCTGGGACGAGGTCGACAAGGACTACCTCTCTGGCATCAAGGACAAGACCGGCTTCGAGCCGGAGAATGTGGTCTGTCTCATGTCCGGTCCGCTCGGGGGCTCCCCGGTCCCGGGTTCCGGGCGCTGCGAAGTCTGCGGGGTCGCGCCCCAGTCGTATCCTCGGCCTCTCTTCACCCGTGGCAACTTCGGCGGACGGTTCAGCCCGATGCTGAAGTTCGCCGGCTACGACGGAGTCGTCGTCAAAGGCAAGGCGGACAAGCCCGTGTGGGTGAAGATCGTCGATGACAAGGTAGAGATCCTCGACGCGGGAAGTCTATGGGGTCTCGACGTGTACGAGGTCCAGGAGGAAATAAACAAGGAGTTCAGTCCCCAGGGATACGGTGATTGGATCGAGACCGAGGGTCGGCGGCACACCACGCAGCGACCGGCCACCGTCACGATCGGGCCCGCGGGCGAACACCTGTGCAGGACCGCCTGCCTCTGCCACGACAAGGGTGCTGCCAATGGGCAGGGTGGATTCGGCGGCGTCTTCGGCTCCAAGAACCTCAAGTGCATAAGCGTTCTGGGCACCGGGACCGTTGAAGTGGCCGATCCTCAGGCCCTGCTCGAAGCCCGCGTCTGGCTGAAGAAGTACTCTTTCGATCCCGAGCGCCCGGGCAATGTCGGCGAGAACTACATGAGCTTCGTCGGCGGTTCGGAGCCCGGTCGGCACGAGGCCAGGAGGATGGGCGCCACCCCCGGTAACTGGGGCGACGACAACTTCGAGAGGCCCGAAGGCTGCTTCGGTTGCGACAAGAACTGCAAGCCGGGGTACAAGAAGGGGAGGGCGACGGAGCTGCAATGCGTCGAAGCCCTGCTCTTCTCGGGGTCCGACAACAAGCTCAACGGCAAGAACACTGAACTGACGCCTCTCGCCTCCGAGTGGTTCCAGCGCATCGGCCTCAACGTCTATGACGGCAACTACGTCGGTCTGTTGATCAAGGCGCATGCGATGGGCATCGTGGGCGCGGGCATGAAGATCCAGACCGACCTCGACTTCTCGAAGCCGGATTCGTTCGAGTTCTTCAAGGAAGTGGCGCGCAGGACGGCGTACCGCGAGGAGATCGGCAACGATCTGGCCGAGGGGTACGTACGCTGCACCGCCAAGTGGGGCATGCTCGAGGAGGATCTCAAGTCAGGGTACAGCCAGTACCTCTACCATGTTGGGCAAGTCCATCACGGGCACGCGCCGTACTGGGCGTTCGAATCGCTGTTCCAGGTGCGGGACATCAACGCGCACCAGATGCATATCGTCGAGGGATCTCGTCCCGGCTTCACGATCGGAGGCGTCGGTACCTCCCTCCAGTCTCCGACGCAGGAGGCGGCGCGGGTCGCCGAGATCGCGGCGCCTTGGCACGATCCCATGACAGCCGACAGCAACCCGGACCACCTCTACGCACTGCCCATGGCGCGGATGATCGCCTTCCACAAGCGCTACATCAGGGGCTACCTCAACGCAGCGATGATGTGCGACTGGGATACGCCTTCGTACTTCAACAATCGTTCCGCCGACGGCAAGGGGATCACGCCGGAGTATGAGACGCGATTCCTGAATGCCGTTACCGGAAGGACCCTGACGTACGAGGACGGTCTCGAGATCGGGCGCAAGTGCTGGAACTTCGAGCGGGCGATCTTGTGCCTCATGGACAAGCACCGGGATGAGGAGTACTTCCCGCCGTACCCTCCGTACGATTCCTGGGTCTACGACCCGAACGGCACGCAGTTCCTCTCGAGCGCTCCGGACGGCGGTAACCTTCTGTCATTCAAGGACGGACACTGGATCCGGGACAAGGTCGGAGTCGCACTCGACAAGGGCAAGCACGACGAGCTGAAGACGATCTACTACGAACTCGAAGGTTGGGACACCAAGACGGGACGTCCGACCCGCAAGGGTCTGGAGGATTGTGGGCTGAAGGAAGTCGCCGACGTTCTCGAGTCCAAGGGCAAGCTTGGTGCGGCGTAGGCCGTCAGCATGTGGCGCACGTCCGCTTCCGATGAAAGTCGGAGAGGAGGGTTGGCAATGGAAACGACGATCGAGGCCCCGATGAACACAGGTGAGCCCATGAGGACCACCGGTGACGCGATTCCGAGCCCGTCCCGAGCTCTGACGCCACCTTCGGCCGAGCTGGCCGCACGATTCATGCGCAAGGTCACCTGGGACGAGCGGCTGACCGTCTACGTCTATCATCCCGCACCCGGCGCCATGAGCGAATGGATCACCGAGGCAGGGCATCTGCACAACTTCTTGCTGGGCGCGCCGGACATGTTCATTCTCGACCCCGGCGAAATGCAGAAGTGGGTCGGTGCGGTCCTTGGCGACGCCGAGCTGGCGCTTGAGATCGGCGTACTGCTGGGAAGACTGCCGGAAGACGATGAGAACGATATCTCGAACAGAGTCTGGCTCGAATCCGATCCCGAGCGGCAAGCCGCTGCACGAAGCGCTGCCAACGCCCAGATCCAGGAGTTGGCAGCCGTGCGGGCCCAGATCCGGCAAGGCGCGACGCGGCTGTTGGGCGAACGTATCGCCCAGTGTCTGGTGGTGCTGGAGATCGCTCAAGACCGGGATCACCGCGAGTATCCGACCTGATCGCGCCTATTAGACCGGTCCGGAACGTGTCTGGCGCCTCCTCCCCGAGGCAACGGAGCGGTTCCGGACCGGTTTCTGAGGCCGCCGCTCGATAGGGCTACCGACTACCTACTACCGGCGGGAGACGACGACGTGCGTATCGCCCTGATCAACGCTCCCGTGAAGGTCCAGAGCCCGCACGCCCGTCTGTCGCCGCCACTGGGTCTCGCCTACGTTGCAGCGGCGCTGATCGACGCCGGCCACCATGTCAGCGCGGTCGACTTCAACGTCAGCGGTCTCAACCTCAGCCGGGTCGATAGGATCGTGGAACACGACAAGCCGACGGTAGTCGGCATCTCAGCGATGACCGAGACCTATCCGAACGCGCTGGCGATCGCGCGGCGACTCAAGGAAGCGGATCCGACCGTTACCGTGGTCATGGGTGGGGCTCACCCCTCGACCATACCCCGCGAGGTCCTGGCCGACGGCTCGGTCGACTACGTGATCGTCGGTGCTGGCGAGACGCCGATGGTCCAGCTCGTTTCCTACCTTGCTACGGGGGAGGGTGCGCCGGAGCGGATCGCCGGGCTTGGATACACGCGAGATGGCGTTCTGCTTGTCAACCAGAGAGGTCCGCTACCGGATCCCGAGGACTTGCCCTATCCGGAGCGCGGCGTGTTCCCGCTGAACCTCTACACGAGTGCTATCAACGTACTCACCGCAACCGGGAGTTGCCCGTACAGATGCCCGTTCTGCTCGGCTGCCTCGGTCTGGGAGGGCCGCCGGAGGGCCAGGTCTCCCGAGAGCATCGTGGGAGAGCTGCAGATGCTTGTCGCCGACTACGGGACCGATCGAGTGTTCTTCACGGATGACATCTTCACCCTTGACAAGCAGTGGGTGTATCAGCTGCTCCGGGCGCTTGCAGGGATGGATCGGCCGGTCTTGTGGGAGTGTGCGACGCGGGTCGACTTGGTCGATGCGGACCTTCTGCGCGCGATGGCCGCCTGCGGCTGTACCGGGATTCAGTTCGGCGTCGAATCCGGGAACCAGGACATCCTCGACTCGGTCAAGGGCATCAGCAAAGCGCAAGTATGCGCGGCCGTCGCGGCCGCGGTCACCGTGGGTATCGACCCGGTCTGCTCCTTCATGGTCCCGTTCCCCGAGGATACCTTGGAGACGCTGCGCGAGACGGGGGGATTCATGAAGTCCCTGCACGAGGCCGGGGGCAGGATCCTGCTCTCCTACACCTCGCCGTATCCGGGCACCTACTTCTACGATCACGCGGAGGATCTCGGCCTGAGGATCCTCACCGACGATTGGGACGAGTACGACGCGAAGCACGTCGTCATGGCGACGAAACACCTCACAGCGCCGGAGATTGAGGCGGCGGTTGGAGCGATTGAGCTCGAGGTCGGGATGATGCGGAGCACCGACCCGGGGCGCGCACGACAGTGAATCGCACGGCTCGGTCGACGGGACATGTTTGATCGAGGCACCAAGCTAGAGCCGCGAAGAGGGCAGGGCGTGGTCGCGCCTGCTGTGCCGGAACGACGCGCCGGAGTGCTCCTCACGCGTCCTATCTTCTTCGCGGCTCTAGCCGGGGATTCGCCCCAGTCCGACCATCCCGATGACGATCAGCACTAGTACGACGATCGAGTCGAGGCCGACCCTGAAGAAGTTCTTCTCGGGGCGTACGATCACGCTTGTCGCGTAGACCATCGTCACCAGGATCCCCAGCCCGGCGAGCCAGCTGTTCTGCGCGCCCGCCGCCGAGAGCGTCGCCTTGCCGGCGAGCAGGTCCGCGAGCAGGAACAAGCAGACCTGGCGTTGCCTCCGAAGATGTCGCCCATGACGAGCTGGTTGTCTCCCAGTCGCGCAGCGGTGATCCCCGTGGCGATCTCAGGCAGTGCGCTGGCGATCGCCAGCACGGTCGCGCCGAAGATGACACCACCGATCCCGTAGTGATCGGCGAGCAGCGTACCGCTCTGTGTGAGCGCGACACCGGCGATCAGCGTCGCGACCGAGCCGCCCGCGAAGATTGCGGCGATCGTCCCCGTGCCCAGCTTCGCGTACGGGTGGGCCACGACGGGGTGAGGGATTCGACGGTGCGGGCGTCCAGGCTTGCTGCCGGGCATGACGACGGTCCACTTCGGCGCGTTGCGCACCCGATTGATGACGAGCATCCCGAACAGCCACACCACGACGATGGCGATCGAAGCCGGACTAACGCCGAACACGACGTCCGAGGCCGGCAGGAGCGCTCCGAGCATCGCCAGCGCGGTCACACCGACCACGACGACGCCTCCAACACCGGGATCAGCGAACCGACCAGGTAGCTCAGCGGCTTCTTCTCGGTCACGAAGTAATCGCAGATGACCAGCACGGCCGTCTGGATCGCTATGCCGCCGAGCAGGTTGCCCGCAGCGATGTCGAGCCGGTGGGCGAGCACCGCGCTGATGGTGATCGCGAGCTCGGGCAGGCTGCCGGAGATGGCGAGCAGGATCATCCCGCCGAAAGCCTCGCCGAGATGCCAGCGCTCGTCGAGGGCATCGGTCGCGCGCGACAGGAACACCCCGGCGATCCAGGTCGCCGCCGCGCCCGCCGCGAACACGACCCACAGGAGCGGGCTCGAGAGGGCCGTCATGCGCGCTCCTCCTCGGAAAGGGTCTCATTGAGCGAACCGGTGCGGTAGCCGTCGAGGTCCAGTGTCGCGTAGGTGAAGCCGGCCGCCTTGAGCGCCCGGGAGAGGGCGCCGCGCAGCGCCCACGCGGCCTCCAGCTCTCCGGGTTCGACCTCGAGGCGGGCGACGTCGCCGTGCGAGCGCACGCGGAACTGCCGCAGACCGAGCGCGCGGACTGCGTCCTCGGCCGCCCCGACGCGGGTCAGGCCCGTGCGGTCGATCGTGTCACCGTAGGGGAAGCGAGACGCGAGGCACGCCATCGAGGGCTTGTCCGCCGTGGGGAGCCCGAGATCGCGCGAGATCGTGCGGATGTCCTTCTTCGTGAACCCGGTGTCCTGGAGCGGGCTGACCACCCCGAGCTCGGTAGCGGCGCGGTGTCCGGGACGGTGGTCGGAGGCGTCGTCGGCGTTGTTGCCGTCCGCGACGAAGGCCAGCCCGCGCGTCTTGGCGACGTCGGCCAGCATCCCGAACAGTTCCTGCTTGCAGTAGTAGCAGCGGTCGGAGGGGTTGGCGGCGAAGGTGGGGTCGTCGAGCTCGAACGTCTCCACCTCGATGAGGTCCAGACCGAGTTGCTCCGCCGTCGCGCGCGCCGCCTCGACCTCGGAGCGCGGGTAGGTCTCGGACACTGCCAACACGCACAGCGAGCGGTCGCCCAGCGCTTCCCGAGCGGCCACGGCGAGCAGGGTCGAGTCGACCCCACCGGAGTAGGCGACCAGCACGCTCCCGAGCCGCGCCAGACGGTCGAGCAGCGCTTCGTACTTCTGTGAAGCGGAGATGGTCAAGGAGCGTCCCCTCGTGGATGCGCGGGCTAGTAGGAGGGACGCCCGGCGTCGGGGCGCCAGGCGCACTCGCTGCCCGCTCCCACCCACCGTGCGGCCACGTAGAGCAGATCGCTGGCGCGGTTCAGGAACGCCAGCACTGCGGGGTCGACCGGCTCCGAGGCCGATGCCCGGACCGCTTCCCGCTCTGCCCGGCGCACCGCCGTTCGCGCGAGATGCAGACGGGCCGAGGCCTCATCACACCCGGGGAGCATGAAGCCCGAGAAGCCGCCTGTGCGCGACGAGTAGTGGTCGATCGTTTGCTCGAGCGCCGCAACGTCCGCGGCGTCCACACGGGGCGCGCTGCCCTCGGGCTGGGAGTCGAACGCGCACGCCCCGCAGTTGAACAGGCGATGCTGCAGGAACTCGAGCGCCGCGTCCAACCCGCTGTCCAGCACGTGGACGCGGGCGTATCCCACGAGGCAGTTCGCCTCGTCGAGCGCGCCGTAGAAGGCGATGCGCGTGTCGGCCTTCGAGACCCGGTCCCCGCCTACGATCGAGGTGGAGCCGTCGTCGCCCGAGCGAGTGTAGATGTCTGACACGGACTGCTCCCGGTAGCTTCGTGGTGGGGAACGCTTCCTGAACATGGTACCCGCCCACCGCCGGCCGAGTCCCCGGACCGCCCCTAGACGCGCTCCCGGATGCGCATCGCGAGGTGGCCCAGCGCGCCGGAGTCGCTCACCGGTTCTCCGGTCTCGTCCGTGACGTGGAAGACGTCGTTCGCCACTCCCGTGCGTGTGACCGCTCGCGCCCAGGTCAGGCGCAGGCCGGTGTCGGCGAAGGCGCGCGCGATGTCGTAGAGGAGCCCGGGCCGGTCGGCCGCCCGCACGCGGACGGCGGTGGCGTACGCGCCCGTCTCCTCGACGCGCACGAGCGTGCGTGCACGGGAGTGCGCAGGGTAGTGGCGCCGGCGCTCGGCGAGGCGGGTGGCCAGTCCCGCGGGATCCGCCAGCCCCGCCGCGAGATGACGTTCGAAAGCCGCCCATGTGGCGGTGTCGACGGTGGCGCGGGTGTCCGAGCGCACAACGAAGACGTCGAGCGCGACCCCTCCGTGCGCGTCCCAGGCGTCCGCCGCGTGGATGTCGAGCCCGGAGAGGCACAGCGCCCCGCACAGCGTCGCGAACAGTCCCGGGCGGTCGGGCGCCGCCACGCTGAGGCGCCAGGCGC
>Ga0209748_1000989_pt1 | contig 14335 bp, 14 predicted proteins | sample BarGraIncu00421A_FD_185490 | JGI IMG/M metagenome (GOLD analysis project Ga0209748, IMG submission 185490) | Arctic peat soil microbial communities from Barrow, Alaska - Barrow Graham LP Incubations 004-21A (SPAdes) (version 2) | ecosystem: Environmental > Terrestrial > Soil > Wetlands > Peat... | reverse complement strand
TTTTCTCTTTTCAATTGGTCTCATTTCTCATTTTGTGCGGAGAAGATAAGAAAGATGCTTATAGTCAAATGACGTAGTATTCATAGCCATTCATCGTTAAAGGTTGAAGATGCGATAGAATATGATCGGCAAAAAATGGAGGTCTAAAATTGATAAAGAAACTCATAATTATTCCGCTGGTGCTCCTATTTATCCTGGCCGCCTGTCCGTCTCTGGCGCAGTCTATGAATAATTCGACCAATGAGACAAATATTCGCGATGCATTCTCTCCAAACGAATCGCGATCCCTGGCAAATGAATCGTCAGGGTCAATTGGAACTGTGCAAGACACATCTGCCACATCTTTCAATGAAAGCGAGCAAGCATCCGTCCCTAACCTGAGCTATATCTGGTCGGTAACAGGGATCGAGCCAAGCCAGGTGATCATGGTACTCAAACAGGGGGGCCAGAATCTCTACGGCCAGGCAAAGTATGAGCCCGACAGCGGCCAAACCTGGAATGGAGAAGTGGTCGGCTCAGTGGAAGGGAACCGCGTAGATCTGGTCCTGACCTCTCAGAATGGCACAGAAGAGACTGCTACCCGTCTGTTGGGTAATTTCGATGAAACCAGCCAGTCGATAAAAGGCGATCTCATAAAGGTCAGCAACGGGCGGATCTCAGAGCGATCTCGGTTCGAAGCCGTTTGGATCAACCCGGATATATCCAGCTATACTCCGGCCGTTGTCCCGATGCCAGAAGCCGCGTCAACAGTCTCCAGCCAGGAGGCCCGGAATACCACTCCACAGATACCGGCAGAGAACTCACTGCCAACCACAGCTTCGCCGAAATCCTATTTCCATGACGTACGACAGGACGCTGATCGCATTTTGACGGGCGTAGGAGACATCAGCCAGATACCTATTGGAATGGGTGGCAGCGGCCTAGCCTAGATGAGATGAAATAGGGGAAAATCAAGAAACGACGGCAAGGAATAGATCTCAAGGCTCTCCGGCATTTGCCGGAGAACTTCATATCCACTCTTGAATCAAGACTTTCAGACCAGGGCCAGCTGATCCTGACAAGCGCAAGAGAGCGAACGCCCCATTAACAAATCCGTATCGATGTTTCTTGCGACAAAGGCCTTATGATAGGATGGGTCAACCTCGGTTGCTCTCTTGTAAGCCTGGACGGCCGTTGGGTAATCTCCCTTGATATCGTAGATCACACCCATGTTGAACCAGGCTTCGGCATAAGAATCATTGAGGGCCACAGCCTTCTCAAAGGACGAAAGGGCGTCGTCATACTTGCCCAAGAGGCCAAGATCAATTCCTTTATTGTTCCAGGCTTCAGAATCCTTTGGATTAAGCTCAAGAGCCCTATTGTAGGCATCAAGGGAATCGCTGAATTTTTCCTGGTTATAAAGGTTATAGCCTTTAATAAACCAGTTGATCGATGTCTCATTTGCACTGGCACAGGCAGGGGCCATGAATGTCAAAATCAGCGCCATGATAATCAGCGTCAAGGAGACCTGAACGGACTTTGAATTCGTTATTCTTTCCTCCTTTGCCCCCTTATTAACTTGAGTCAATTATAAAGGTATTGCGTAAAATGCCTTCATGCCTTGGCATAGGATTCTATGATCTCCGAGAATGCTCTCAAGACCTTATCCAGCTCTGGTTGAGAGAGACCGAATGTGCTCAGCTTGAACTGGCGGGTGAGTCCGGGCTTGATGCCGCACACGCCGCGATCCTTGAGGTCGCGGTAAAGGAAGTAGCGGCCTTTCTTCGCGGTTTGTGAGATCTGATAGAGGTTTTCCGCAAGGAAGAACATAAGATCATGGTTATGCGGCCGCTCTCCCTGCTGCATCAATCCCATCTTCTCCATCTCCATGGAGAACCAGCGTGCCTTCTCCACTTCCTCCTGCCAGTGTGCCACTCGCTCGACGACCGCAGGGAACGATGCCATCATTGTCAAGAGTGGCGCCCCGCGCACCGTACAGCCCAGGAGCTCAACTTCTTTGTTCTTCTTGGTGGAAGAGAGCCTGAATATGGTTCTGGCATACTCCTCTATGGCTCCCAGAACGCCCACGGGTCCGGACGCAGCCATGGACTTGTGGCCACTGCCTACGATTATATCCGCCCCGAGCTCGCGGGCGTTTACGGGCATCCGGCCTATGGCATAAGCGCCGTTGAGGAGCAGAGGCACGTCGTAGTCATGGCAGGTGTCTGCTACCGCTCGCGCATGGGCCAGATTTCCATAGTTTCCGTCCGGATAGGTCAGGACCGCCAGGCTCACATTGCCCTTATGTTCATAAGCGCGTTCGATGGCCTTTGCGTAGCCTTCGTGGGTGATAGCATAATCCGGTTCTCCGCTGGATGGCACATATTCTATCTTCAAACCTGCCCTTTCGGCTGCCAGGACGGTCGTATAATGGGCATTGCCATCCATTACCACCCAGTCGCCCTTTTCGCAAAGTGCATGCATTGCGGCAAACTTTCCCTCGCGTGCGCCGTGGGTGATTCTGACTTCATCGGTGCCCAGAAACTCAGGGAGAACGCCATGCACGAACTCCTCAATGGGGGGGTTCTTGATATGATCCAGCATCCCTGTGCAAAAGTCGCAGACTGAGTAGCCGTCACCCCATTCCATCAGAGAGGCTCGTGCTTCAGGCGTCAGGACTCCGCCTCGCTGCAGTGGATCTATATTAATCTCTGCGATATCCCTCTTCAGGTTGATGAACTTCTCAAGATTATCAAGCATTCAACCTTTCGGATATCCCTCTTGAAGTATAACCCTTTGCCAGCTCTAAGCAAAAAGTGATATATTTTCCAGGCATCTTTGGCTATAATGGCTTTAGTGATAGGTCATCGCGGAGCTGTGTCCCTGGCCCCTGAGAACACTCTGGAGGGCATCAAGGCCGCAGCATTGTGTAAAGCCGATTATGTCGAGATGGATGTTCGACTTTCCCGCGACGGCGAACTTGTCTTGATGCACGATGAAAGTGTAGATCGGACATGCAATGGCAAAGGGTTGGTGGAGGAGCTGGACCTTATTGAGCTGAAAGCTCTTCGTGCGCGCGGCCAGGAAATCCCCACCCTTGCGGAAGCTTCGGCTCTTGCGAGAGAGCTTGGTCTGGGCCTTGTTGTGGAGATGAAGGAAGAGGGCCTGGAAGAGCTGGTGGCCGAAGTCCTGGAAGGCAGCAATAGCATCGTGACATCCTACTATCACACCAGTCTCCGTGAAATGAAGGACATTTCCGGCCTTAAAACAGGAATCATCATTGCATCGCTTCCTATAAAGCCTGTGAAGCTTGCCATCTGGGCAAGAGCGGATGCCATTTTTCCGGAGAGAATCAACCCCAGGCTCTTCAAGGAGGCGCACCAGAATGGTCTATTGGTTTATCCACGGAAAGTCAATACAAAAGACCTGGCCTGCTGGCTTCTCCGGTTAGGTGCGGACGGTCTGGTAACCGACAATCCGTGTCTAATAAGAGAAGCGGCAGACCAGCCTTTGCAGGACACGGGGAGGCTAAATTGCGAATACTATCCGTGTCATCATTTCCCGGATCAGGATTGCACCAACTGTTTTTGCCCTCTCTATCCCTGCAAGGATTTGGATCTTGGCAAGTACGTGAGAACCAAGAGAGGAAAGAGGTTTTGGACCTGCATCGACTGCCGGCTTGTGCACTCCCCCCGGGTTGCAGAATACCTCGCACGGCACCCGGAAACGACTACATCTGAGCTGAAAGCCCTGCAAATCCAACAATGATTTTCAGGAGGCTCCACAATGACTATCCATTGCCATAGAGACGACTGAACCGACGGAAAGCTTTATGGATACCTGATAGATAATGCAGACTCTATGAGACATATTATACTTGTGCTAATTGCTCTGATGGCTCTGGGCGGGCTATTGCCTGCTGTCATGGGTCTGCCTGCCGCACCCGTTTTACTGGATAGTGCTGCTCCCACGGCAACGTCAGCCCAAAATGTTCTGGACACCACCCCTTCCATGGCCGCTTTCATCAACGATAGCTGGATTCCGAGCACCTTTGTAGCTCCGGTTGAAGTAGCCACGGACAAGTTTGGGTCCGGTAAACTCGGCAATAACACCACCCAGAATTCTACCTATGCCATTTACGACTTCTTGAATAACAGCTATGTCGCACCCGCAGTCGAGTCTCCCGTCTACTCTGCATCCGCTGCAGGAAAGGATAATAAGGTAGCCTGGACCGGCGAGAGCATCTATCAATTCTTATCTGATAGCTGGACGCCTTCCACTCCAATCGCGGTATACAACCAGGGCGTCTACACCAAGCATCAGATGAGCTAATACCTCAAATTTTGTAGCGGACGACGGGCAACTTATCCAGGTCGCCCGTCCGACGAAAAATTTTTGCAATCTTCTACTTCTATCTACAGAAAGTTTGGTTTTAGGTATCTCAATTAAGTGTCTATCATTGCCTATCCGGCTTTGCTCCCGCATATCTCTTGAGATAAAGACTGACCACATCATAGGGTATGGTGTGTTTCTCTTGCAACAGACGAATTTGAAGCTGCTCTGCCTCTTTACTGTAAGAGCCGGCGACTTCTTTGGCATACTTTATTCCTTCTGCCGTAAGCATGTATTCGTATCTTTGCCTCCACTGACCATTCTGCTCATAATGCCTTTGATCCTGATAGATCATGCCCATGGCCACAAGGATCTGAATATCTTCAAAGAGCCGTTCGCTGTAGGGAAAGCCGTACTCAGAGTGGATGGAGTAGTCGAAGAGGCCGGAAAGACCGGCCGGACCCAGATCTTTCAGCCTGGCCACTGTCCTGTAGAGCCAGGTTATGTTTCTGATCCTGGGAACGAGGATCTTCTGCCCATACGTCTCGGAAAGCATATGGTGCAGGGTATAAAAAAGCAGCAAGAGGCCGTCGATGGGAAGATAGCTCTCGGCGCGAATAAAGCTCAGGAGTTTTGTTGCCTGCCCCCTCACCTCCTGTAGCGAGATCTCGGCAGGGCCATCCGAAAAGAAGGATATGGCGATCTGGCGGGTCAGGGACTTGACAAGGCCCGCAGCCAGAGCGGACTCGTCATAGAGAAACCCGTTTGCCTCCGTTCTCATGGATCGCGGCACGCCGCTCCCCACGGTGATATTTACGAGAGCCCCGTATTTCTTGCCCAGAGAGTCCTCGAAAAGCTTTCTCATGCGTCCGTGGCGGGAGATTGTGGAGAGTGCCATCCTGATGTCCGGTGTCAGAGATCTATGATCGAATCTGGCTGCCAGGGGAAGCTCCTGGCCGCATTTTATGCGCTGCAGGAGTTCTCGCGAACGATCACTTCCCTTATCCCAGATGAACCTGAGAAGGTCCGGGTCCGTATACTCCCGGAAGAATAGAACAATCTTGCTCCGGGCATCATCCGCTTCCATCCTGGCCAGCGCATTCTCCAAGGCTGTCAGCAGCATGGCCCTGATAGATTGTACTGTTGGATGATAGATGAGGGCATTATAGTGATGCGCTCGGGCAATTAGCATCGATTCTGCGGCCGTTTGAGACATCTCGGCTCTGTAGTCGCCGTCTCCCGCAAGTGTGATTCGTCCATTGCAGATGGTGAGGGACTGCAAAATCTGATCTGTGTCCACGAGTCCCAGGGAGACACCGGAGTGATGTGAGTCCCGTAGCAGAAAGTCTATCCTGTCGGCGTCCATATCTCCGACAATGATCTGGCCCAGAGGAGGCCTGGCTCCCGAAGCAATATCTGCTACCTCCTGGAAGAATGTATCCGCATTGCCAAAATCCCTTTCCGCTACACGGACGGCCGCCTCTCCGAAAGGATGAGCCGTTATTATTTCGTGGGTGAACTCCTCATGTCGTGTTGCGCGCCCGGACCCCAGGAATGGCTGAATGTCCGGGTTGCGGCTGAGCACACCTTCCACTGCGTGAGAGAGTGCTGAGTGCCCAAGGTCATGCAGAAGCCCTGCAATCCGAACTTTCCGCACCTCTTCGGCACAAAGGCCCAGGTGCCCGGCCATCAGACCGGCCACAAACATGGTTCCCAGGGAATGCTCGAACCTGGTATGGTTGGCGCCGGGATAAACCGCTTCTACCAGGCCCAGTTGCTTTATGCCCCTCAGTCGCTGCATAGGTCTCGAGCGGATGAGGAGCCACTCCAGCTCGTCCATTTGAACGGCCCCATGAACTGGGTCGCGAAGAGTTCTAATCTCTTTGTTCACAAGATTACCAGGGGAGGAATGCCTATTTGGAAGCCAGCGACATTATGGCTGCGGCCAGATCTCCTTTTGCCTCCAGCAGGGCCGCTTTTGCATCTTCCGCTTTTGCACCGGTCTGGGCGACTACAAGCTCAACATCCGAGTCCAAAATCACTAATTCGGGCTCCACTTCTGCAGCGCCGGATACGGAACGTTCCCTGGAATCTCCAGAGATCTGAAAGCTTTTCACTCCATGGGCGTCCATGATCGCGACGGAGGCGTTTTCTATGACAATCTCCTTGTCCGGCATGCGAATGACGACTTCTGAGACATTCTCGAGCTCCTCGATATCTATCCCCATGTTTTTCAGCATGCCTTTCATTTTCTTGGGGCTCATGCCGCCCCTCCCGCCTAAACCACCTAATCCGGGAAACATATCAAATCACCTGAGACCCACGGTGGTGATTATCGTAAGTAAAGATATCCGTCGTTATTGGAATCAGCCCTGATAAGCGCGCTATCGGAATAGGTACGACTCAGCCCCTAGAATATATTTAGCGTTCTCTTTCCCTGATTGAACTTTGGCCGAACCGGTGGGCAATTCCATCCGTGTCCTTTATCCTCGCGATCGTGACGCCCTTTTCTTCGCGTTCTCGACGAGCCGATTCTGATTGGCAATCTTCTGATACCTGATTTCCTGCAATTTTTGGGCTTTACCGGCCTCAGTCGTATCTGGTTTCTTCAGAGACGCGCTCCCTCCTCCTATCGCTGGTGATTTGGTGTTCGATGTTGAATCGGTTGAGCTTGGGGAAACATTATGTTGTGAGTCTTTATTCTCTGCGACAGGGCTGCTTTCCGATGTTATCGGGCTCGAAGGTGCATTAGCGTTGGAGACGGTCCCGCTATTCGTATTTCCGTCGCTGGGAGTATTTTCAGATCCTGGGCTTGTGGTCGAATCCGTCTTGAACTCAATTACCCGGGGTGGTTTTTCTGCAGGAGTGTCTTTGGTCGGATCAGTATGACTATCAGCTGCATCTTCTGGCAAGGCTGCTTTATCTGCAGAATTTTGAGCTAGGGCGGTAAAGGTTATCACAGGATTTGCAGGAGAATTTTCCGATGGAATATTCCTATTTTCTTTTTCCGAGAGGCCGCTGCCTTTCTCTTTCCCTGCATTTGCGGATTGTTCTATTACTGGATCTTCCCAGGGTTTGCCGGCATTTGGTTCAGGCGCGTTCAAAGCCGAATTCGGCTGTGTTGAGTCAATTTCTGCATCTTTTGTCTGGGATTGACCGATTGGGGAGGCTTCAACAGAAGTTGGATCTGCTTGTGACTGACTTAAGGAGAAACTATATACGGGCGACCTGGTCGATGAGATCGCTTCTTCTTGCAATGGTTTTGTAGAAGAATTATTAGTCTGAATGTTGCTCACTTGTGCGGCATCCGCCTTTGTGATGTTCAAATGTGTGGTGTTTGCTTGCGTTGTGTTCACTTTTGTGGCGTTTGCCTGTGGTTTTTGCTTCAGCGGTTGAGAGGTTGGTGTACCTGATGAAGAACCATGATTCATTTTGATCACGGGCGCTTTCTTCTCATTGACGAGCTTATTGGAACTGGTATCCCCAGTGCTCACAAATGTGGAACCGCTTAACGGCACCGCTCTGGAGGGGCTGCTATTTTCATCTCCTGACTTATTCGCAACCACGCGAACAATGGCACCACTGCCCGGAGATGTGTTGCTTCCAAGAGGATTATCGAACCTTCTTCTTTGCGCCACAGGATTTTCTACAGCAGCCGGTTTTATGCTCTTCTCATTCCAGTTTATTATCGACAAGATGTTGTCGATCGAGTCTTGGTGTTCCAGGCCGGCCAGAAAGGTCCGGTGATCGGAATTCAATCCAAAGGACAATATATCCGATAGCAGAAATGTGGCAAAACCAGCCATGGAGATCAATAACAGCAAGATCAGAACGCTCAATATTCTGGGATGCTTCCCCCTTAATTTCTCGCGAGCAAGGCTGTAGTAAGTAGTCCTCGATCCAGCAAAGTCCTTCATACATAAACAGATATTTTTTGAAGTTTATAACCCTTGCGACTGAAGAAATTTATTATGTAATAGTAGACCATCTCTTTGCACCGTCCATCTTTCATCTGCATGACATATGTTCATCGATGTATTGTAAGTGAAGCAACCAGAATCTCGTATCGATCGTTAGCGGTAACATTGGCAGTAAAGAGCGAATCAAATCGGTATTCTATCAGGTATTCAGATATTGGTGGAAATCAATCGACACATAATTGAGCCTGATAAAAATTTGCTGGAGCAGATATCTTAACGCCAGATCCATAAGACAACAGTTAATAAATTTTAAACTATTTGAGTGTACCTGTCAGTTCTGGAAGCGTGTGCCCGGACACAAAACATAATGCATAAACTATATAGTTTGATTTGGATTATGACACTACCCAATGGGAATCACTCCAAAATTTGGTGGTGCATCTGTTCCACTGAAAATCGTGATTAATGGGCTCAAACTTGAATTCATGTAATTATGTCCAGAAATACTGGTTTTGAATGGAGCTTTCAGTTCATAAGCTGCACGACCAATTTGAAGATATTACTGCTGGTTGCCGAATATTCACAATCAATAATATAAGAATCAAAATTCATATATAAATAGTGAGATGCCATTAATTATGCATTTCTTGGGTAAATTATATATACTGTTATGATCTAACTGGTCTAATTGAAGGTGAAAGATATGAAGAAAATCATCTGCAAGAACTGTGGAGTCGTAAATGAGATTTCCGATGGAGCAATGGCGGAAGATGATGACGACTGGTTGCCATGTATCATTCCTGAGGGTTTTGAATGGAATTTACCAGCAGGAAAGATTACACCCATCATTGGCGCTCCGATATATATCTCCGGCTTTGGAGAGCAACTCTACTATCAGGCATATTTGGATAAGTATGGAATTGATCCGGAGATTGCGTACCAACTTATGCGTGGAAATAGCCGCGCCAGATCTGCAGCTAAAATAATAAGTATACAAGCGCAGGTGGGGCCTCAAGCCAGCGCAAAGTCAAATGGGGGGCGAGCGATATGAAGAAGATCATCTGCAAAAACTGTGGAACCGTAAATGAGGTTTCTGATAAATCTCTGGCAGAAGATGATGACGACTGGTTGCAGTGCGCCCTCCCAGAGGGTTTCGAATGGAGTCTGCCAGCAGGGAAGATTACACCCATCATTGGCGATCCGATATACATTTCCGCCATGGGAGAGCATCTCTCTTATCAGGCATTTTTGGATGAATATGGAGTTGATCCGGAGATTGCGTACAATCTTATGCGTGGAAATAGCCGCGCCAAATCTACAATCAAAACATTTGCAGCTCATTCGCAAGCAGGAGCCCAGGTTGGGGCTCAACTCAGCTCAAAGCAGAAATCCCAACGCTGGCTTGATGACGATGATTGGACATCCTGAAATGATTCTAGGGCGGGGTAAATCTTATACCCTCTTATCATGTAAAGGAGATCAGGAACTCTCAAGAGATTGAGCTAAGGACTCAAGGCGACGACATCGTTTTAGACTTCGGCGACTCGACCGGCAATCGGCTCGATGCGGGATTCAACTGCGGCCATAATACGGGCGATGAGATCGAGGCTTTGAGTAAACACGAAGGCATCGCGAACTCAAGTTGAAGGTATGTCCTTCGTGAGCCTGCGTGGCAAGAGCAAATCGTAGGGGGGCGACAAAAGGTCGTCACAACCCGGTCAATGACCTATCCTTTGTTGGACGGGACTAATTTTTCTCTTATTTCTGAACGATAGTTTGCCGAGAAATACCCCACGCCATTATCCATCAGATTTCTTACATTTATGGGAGTAATACAAATGAATTTTATATTTCTCTTAATTTTTATATAAAAAATATCATGCAAATTAATCCAAGTATATTGTTAAGCCGCGAAGCCGATCTTTAATTGTCTACTGTTTCTCTGTAAAGATTTGTACGTTCGATGAATGCCTCGGACCCATCCATGTTGATTTGCATCTTCGCACATTTTGCACATCACCTATCTCATTTAACCAGCTTTTACTTCATACTCGGAGGCGAATCTCCAATACTTAATTATGAAGGTATTCAATCAAAAAATTCTTGGCCTGAATAAGACTTAAAAATAGGCCCTATACAATTAGTCCCACTCCTGGAGATAGATTCAAATATGCATATGAGGCAGTCACAATCCTGCATTATCGGATTGGCCTGGATATTTAGCTCTGGACCCAGGAAGTTTGGGATGCACCGAGGAATGTGCATGAAGGAGAGGCTTGATGAAATCGGTTCACGTCTTCGTGAGCTGAGGGAGTTGAATCGTGTATCGTCCGACGAGATGGCACAGCACCTCAAAGTGCCCGTTGGGACTTACAACTGCTATGAAGATGGTATGCTGGATATACCGGTCAGCATTCTAATCGGCGTCGCTCGAAAGCTCAACGTGGATACAGGACTGCTGCTCACGGGCGAAGAATCCAAAATGAACATTTTCACCATTACCAGAAAAGGAGAAGCTGTGGAAGTGGAGCGCAGAAAGCAGTACAGATACCAGAGCCTCGCCCGAAAGTTTGCTCATAAAAAAGCGGAGCCCTTTATCGTTACCATAGATCCCAAGAAAGGCAAACCATCATTCTATAGCCATCCTGGCCAGGAGTTCGAATATGTGCTCGAGGGTTCCTTGAAGATTACCATCCACGACAACGAGGTTGTCCTCAACGAAGGGGACTCCATATTCTTCGATTCAATGTACGAACACGTCATGGAAGCCTTAAACGATATGCCGGTCAAGCTGCTGGCTGTGGTCATGTAGGTGCGCAAAGAGGATTGAAAAATGTCATCTTTATTGCCCAAGTTCGTCTCGCGGGTTGACTTCAACTCATACGAGGATTTTAAAGAAAATCTGAAGCTCCTCGTCCCCGAGAACTTCAATTTCGCATTTGACGTGGTTGACGCCTATGCGAAGGAATTTCCGGAAAAGCGTGCCCTAGTCTGGTGCAACGATAACGGAGAGGCTAAGACCCTCAACTTCAAAGATCTGAAGATCCTGAGCGACAAGTCCGCCAACATCTTTAAAAAATATGGAATAAAGAAAGGCGACTCTGTCATGCTTACCCTCAAGAGCCGCTGGGAGTTCTGGGTCTGCATGGTCGGCCTGAACAAGATCGGAGCCGTTTCTATTCACTCCACTCATATGCTGAAGGCGAAGGACTTCCTCTATCGCATCAAGAAAGCAGATCTGAAGATGATCATATGCATCGGAGAGAACGGGGTGCCCGGCGAATTCGATGCGGCACACAAAGAACTAGGCAACATTCAACTGGTCAAGGCCCTGGTAGGAGATAAAGACCTCAAGAGGGAGGGCTGGATTAATTTTGATGCGGAGCTTGATCTGGCATCCTCCGACTTCATCCGGCCGACTGGAGACCAGGCTACGAAAAATGAGGACATACTATTGGGATACTTCACCTCCGGAACGACCGGATACCCCAAGATGGTCAAGCATGATCAAACCTATCCTCTGGGTCATATCCTCACCGCCAAGTACTGGCAGAATGCGGAGGATGACGGACTGCACTATACCGTTGCCGATACCGGATGGGCCAAGTGCGCCTGGGGTAAGATCTATGGCCAGTGGTTGGCCGGATCTGCGGTCTTCGTCTACGATTACGATCGCTTTGATGCCGGGAAGATGATGGACGAGATGGGCAAATACGGAGTGACCACCTTCTGCGCACCACCCACCATCTTCAGGTTTATGATCAAGAGCGACATGTCCAGATACGACTTTTCCAGGCTAAAATATGCAGTCACAGCAGGGGAACCTCTCAACCCATCGGTATATGAGAGCTTCCTGGAGACGACAGGCCTGCGCCTGATGGAAGGCTACGGTCAGACTGAGACCGTGGTTTGTATCTCTAACTATCCATGGATGACCGCTAAACCAGGGTCCATGGGTAAGCCAGCCGCAGGATTCGATATCATACTGGTGGGAAAGAACAACAAGGTATGTGAGGTTGGCGAAGAAGGCGAAATCGTAATCAAGACTGACAAGGGAAAGCCCATAGGCCTCTTCACCGATTACCATATGGACCCGGAAAAGACCCTGAACACCTGGCATGACGATTACTATCATACCGGTGATACCGCCTGGCGAGATGAGGATGGGTACTTCTGGTTCATAGGCAGAACGGACGACATGATCAAAAGCTCCGGCTACCGGGTGGGGCCTTTCGAGGTCGAGTCGGCTCTCATGTCACATGCTGCCGTTTTAGAAGTGGCCATAACTGGAGTGCCGGACTCCGTCAGAGGACAGGTGGTGAAGGCAACCGTGGTCCTGACCAAAGGATACGCACCATCCGAGGAGCTGAAAAAAGAGCTGCAAGATCATGTAAAGAAGGTCACAGCTCCCTACAAGTATCCCAGGATCATCGAGTTCGTCGAGGAGCTGCCCAAAACCATAAGCGGAAAGATCCGGCGTGTTGAGATCAGGGACAAAGATAAGCCCTATCCGCTGATCAATATACTGGAATGCAAGGCCTGCGGAAGATGCCTTGAGGCATGTCCCGTTAATGTATTGAAGATGGGTGAAGAGCTGAACGCCCGCGGCTACAACTTCGCAGTCTACGCCGGCGATGGATGCATAGGGTGCGCTAACTGCTACTACACCTGTCCTGAGCCGCTGGCCATTGAGGTGCATGTGCCTCAGAAAGAGAAGGCGGCGGAGGAGAGCTGAAAATGGCATCTCAGTTAGTAGCGGGAAACAGCGCTGTGGTTGTCGGAGCACTGTATGCCGGTTGTGACTGCTTCTTTGGCTATCCCATCACTCCTGCCAGTGAGATACTGCACGAAGCCTCCAGATATTTCCCAAAGCTGGGACGCAAGTTCGTTCAGGCGGAATCGGAAGAGGCGGCAATCAACATGGTCTACGGGGCAGCAACTGCGGGCCATCGAGTGCTTGCAGCTTCCTCGGGTCCCGGCATGAGTCTGAAGCAGGAGGGCATAACCTACATCGCCGGAGCAGAGCTGCCCTGCGTCATTGTCGATATCTGCCGGGCAGGACCGGGTCTAGGCAACATCGGGCCGGAGCAGTCGGACTACAATCAGGCCTGCAAAGGAGGAGGGCACGGCTGCTACAACAACATCGTTCTGGCACCGGGAAGCGTCCAGGAGATGTGCGACTTCACAGCCAAGTCCTTTGAGCTGGCCTTCAAGTACCGCAATCCCGTTGTGGTCCTGGCCGACGGCGTGCTTGGCCATATGGTTGAGCCTCTGCAGTTCCCCGAAGTTGCAGTGCAGCCAACTATCGACACCACCTGGGCTGTTGCCGGGCGTGCCGAGACGAGAGGTAATCTTGTGACCTCCATCTCCCTCAACTTCGATGATCTGGAGAGGCACAACTACAGGCTGCAAGAGAAGTATCAGCGCATAAAGGAAAATGAGGTCGACTGGGTTGGCTACCGGCTGGAGGATGCCGTTGTGGTATTGGTCTCTTACGGCATCAGCAGCAGGATCGCTCGCTCTGCCGTCGATGCGGCCCGAAAGGAGGGCATCAAGGCAGGGCTATTCCGTCCCATCACTCTTTTCCCCTTCCCTGAGATGGAGATTCGCCAGCTTGCCGATCGCGGCTGTAAGTTCATATCCGTCGAAATGAGCAACGGCCAGATGCGTGAGGACATTCGCCTCGCCAGCGGCTGCCAGCCGGTGGACCTTGTCTGCCGCTACGGAGGAAATCTGATCAACATCGATCAGATCATGGAGAAGATCAGGGAGGTGGCATAAAAATGGCAGCAAAAGAGAAATTGATCGGAGGGCATCCGGGTCTATATGCCGAGTTCCCGCGTAAGGGAGGGTCTGCGCAAACGGCCACGCATTATTGTCCGGGCTGCGGACACGGAATACTGCATAAGCTCATAGGCGAGGCTATGGCGGATCTGGGTATCCAGGACCGGTGCGTTGTGATCAGCCCCGTTGGCTGACCGTCTTCGCCTACTATTATCTTGATTCCGGGAATGTTCAGGCCGCCCATGGAAGGGCCCCCGCTATTGCTACGGGCATCACCCGGGCAGAAGATAATGCCATCGTCATCGCCTATCAGGGAGATG
>Ga0209748_1000988_pt1 | contig 14353 bp, 15 predicted proteins | sample BarGraIncu00421A_FD_185490 | JGI IMG/M metagenome (GOLD analysis project Ga0209748, IMG submission 185490) | Arctic peat soil microbial communities from Barrow, Alaska - Barrow Graham LP Incubations 004-21A (SPAdes) (version 2) | ecosystem: Environmental > Terrestrial > Soil > Wetlands > Peat... | reverse complement strand
GACCTGCCACGCCGGCTCCAGATCGAGTTCAGCGGCGTTGTCCAGAAGCGGACCGAGTCCAGCGGCGCCGAGATCTCGTCGGCCGAGCTGTGGTCCGCATTCCGGGATGAGTACCTGCCAGTCAGCGGGGCGGATGCCGCTGCGGCCAATAACGAGCAATGGGGCCGGTTCTCACTGCTCAGCATGCGCTCTGACTCGGCGGTTGAGGGTGCGGACACGATCTCGGTAAGGCTCACCGACAACGGGCAGGAGGTCACGATCGAGGGGGTCGGCAACGGTCCGATCGCGGCCTTCGTGTCGGCGCTGACGACCCTTGATGTCGACGTGCGCGTCCTGGACTACGCCGAGCACGCCCTCTCTTCAGGAGGCGACGCGACGGCTGCCGCCTACGTGGAGTGCGCTCTGGGGGAGCGGGTGCTGTGGGGAGTGGGCCTGGACGCCAACATCGTGATCGCCTCGCTCAAGGCGGTCATCTCTGCGGTCAACCGTGCGGAGCGCGACACGGTTGTTGCTGAAACGGCCGCCCTTCAGGACTGACGTGGCTCAGGACTGACGTGGCTCAAGTCAGTTGACGGCCGCAGTGATGGTCCGGTCGAAACGCTCGAGAACCGCCGGGTCTCCTGTTCGTTCGACCTGGCCCACCGGCGGCCGGTTCCACAGCCAGCAGTCGAGGTCGGCTGCGGCCCCACTCATGGTGGCTGCGGCCGGCTCGCCGCTGTCTGACCCGTCGTCGTCCGTTTCAGCCACGGTGAGATACAGGTCGTCATGGGCTGTGCCGTCGTCAGCGATGCCGGTGAGGCGGCCGAGCGTCACCAGCCAGGAATCGTCGGTGTCGGTCGTCTCGACCCGGATCGTCTGCGCCGGCTCGTAGATGATGCGCCCCCAGGAGCGCAGCCCGGCATCCATGAAGTGCAGGGCCTCGTCGACCCCGTCGGCGCTGAGGTCTGTGTCCATCGGGGTGCGGTCGCCGGCCGTGAGCTCGGCGTCGATCCGGTGGATGAGCGCCTCGTGCGCCTGGCGGCGACGAATGAACCACACGGTTTCGTCCTGGCACCACGTCCAGGCCGGCGTGCCTGGCGAGGTTGTGCTCAAGGCGTGGTGCAGGTCGGCACTGGCGTGGTCAAAGTAGGCGAACAGGCGATGTCGCCAGGGTCGGGATCTCCGGGGTCGGGCTCTTTGGGGTCGGGTTTGCCGGGGTCGGGATCGCTGAGGGCACCATCCGTCTTCATACTCGCAACCTACCGGCGGATCCTGACAGCCGTGCGTCTGCTGCTGGTCAAGAGCGCGCGGGGTGAGCGGCCCGGCATACCAGCGTTCGCGGGCCGGCATAGGACAATGAGCTCATGGCCCTTTATCGCGACGCTGCGATCGTCCTGCGCGCCCAGAAGCTGGGTGAGGCGGACCGCATCGTCACGCTCCTGACACGTCAGCACGGCAAGGTCAGGGCCGTTGCCAAGGGCGTGCGCCGGACCAAGTCGCGCTTCGGTGCTCGGCTCGAGCCGTTCATGATCGTCGACGTCATGCTCTATGAGGGACGTTCGCTGGACACCGTGACCCAAGCCGAAACCCTTGCCCCGTATGGCGATCCGATCGCCCGCGACTATGTCGCCTACACCGCGGCGACGGCGATGCTCGAGACCGCCGAACGGCTCACCGAGGAACGCGAGCCTGCGGTTCAGCAGTTCTTGTTGCTGGCCGGCGGGCTGAGCGCGCTGGCCGGTAGCGAGCATGAGGCGGGGCTTGTGCTGGACTCCTACTTGTTGCGGTCGCTGGCTGTCGCGGGGTGGGCGCCGAGCTTTCACGACTGCGCACGGTGTGGTGCACCCGGGCCCCAGCGCGCTTTCAACCTCGCCAGTGGCGGTACGGTCTGCCCGTCTTGCCGGACGCCTGGCTCAGCCGTTCCGGCTCTGGCCACCCTGGAGCTCCTGGCTGCACTGCTCATGGGCGACTGGGACGTCGCCGATGAGAGCCTTCCTCAGCATCGTCGCGAGGGCAGTGGTCTGGTGACTGCCTTCCTGCAATGGCATCTCGAGCGTGGCGTGCGCTCCCTACGACTGGTCGAGCGGGTATGACGAAGCTGAGGGCGACTGAGCATCGCCGCAGGGCGAGGCGCGGAACGAACCCAGCCGAGTTGACGGGCGGGCACAACAAGCCGTTCCCGCATCCGTCCGGGGCTCGCCCGCCCGACCTGCCCGCCGAGCTGATCCCCGGGCATATCGCGATAGTCATGGACGGCAACGGACGTTGGGCCAACGCTCGCGGCCTGCCTCGCACCAAGGGCCACGAGGCCGGCGAAGCGTCGTTGCTCGACGTCGTGGCCGGAGCGATCGAGATCGGTGTCAAGAACGTCTCGGCGTACGCGTTCTCCACCGAGAACTGGAAGCGCTCGCCGGACGAGGTCCGCTTCCTGATGGGCTTCAACCGTGATGTGATCCGGCGTCGTCGCGACATCCTGAACGAGTGGGGTGTCCGGGTTCGGTGGATGGGTCGGCGCCCACGCCTGTGGCTGTCGGTGATCAAGGAGCTCGAGGTCGCGCAGGAGATGACCCGTAACAACACGGTCATGACGTTGACGATGTGCGTCAACTACGGCGGCCGGGCCGAGATCGCCGATGCCACCCGCCGGATCGCCCAGCTGGTCCTGGACGGGCGGCTCAAACCCGACCACATCGACGAACACACCGTCGCCAGGTACCTCGACGAGCCGGCGATGCCCGACGTCGACCTGTTCGTGCGGTCCTCCGGCGAACAGCGGACCAGCAACTTTCTCCTGTGGCAGTCGGCCTACGCCGAGATGGTGTTTCTGGACACGCTGTGGCCCGATTTCGACCGGCGCGACCTGTGGCGTGCCATCGAGATCTACGCCTCTCGCGACCGGCGTTACGGCGGCGCCGTGGACCGCGCGCTGGGTCCTGGCTGAGGCCCGCCAGGCGTTCGTCAGGCGGTGCAGTCGGAGCAGAGGCCGAAGATCTCCAGGGTGTGGTGCACGTCGCTGAATCCGTTCTCGGCGCTGATCTTGTCCGTCCAGCTCTCGACAGCAGGTCCTTCGACCTCGACCGTCCTGCCGCAGCTGCGGCAGACCAGGTGATGGTGATGGCCGTTGCTGCACCGTCGGTAGACAGCCTCGCCGTCGCTGGTCCGCATCATGTCCACGCCGCCGTCGGCCGCCATGGCCTGCAGCGTGCGATAAACCGTCGCCAGACCTACGCCCTGACCCTGGGCTCGAAGGCGCGCGTGCAGGTCCTGGGCCGACATGAAGTCGCCGATGTTCACCAGAAGGGCTTCGACGGCAGCGCGTTGTCTGGTGGGTCGCCGGAATGTTACGGACATCAGTGCCTCACGGATTCGTCATCGGTCTTGAGCGGGTCGTGCTCGTCGTAGTGGCCCTCATGCGGGGCATGTCTGTGGCCGTCGTGAAGATAGTCGACGTGGTGCTCGTGCTCGATCGCGGGGTGGCCGCAGCCTGGGCCGTGCTCGTGTTCGTGCTGCTCGGCCTCGTTGTGCCGCCTGCCCTTGATCCGACCTCGCAAGGCGTTGTATGACGCGGCGACCACGAAGAGCCCAATCGCCAGCAGGACGATGGTCCCGCCAGGAGCGGTGTCGGCATAGAACGATGTCGCGACCCCTCCCACGCTGCAGACGACTCCGATGACCACAGCAATGCGCATGGCCGACCGGAAGCTCCCGGCGAGCAGCTGAGCCGTGGCGTTCGGCACGATCATCAGCGCACTGATCAGCAGCAGGCCGACCACGCGCATCGCGACCACAACGGTTACCGCGGTAAGGACAGCCAGCGTGATGTTGAGTGCGGTCACCCGCATGCCGGTGGCCCGCGCATACTCCTCATCGTTGGCGACGGCGAACATCCTGGGAGCCAGCGCCCAGGTGAGCCCGAACACCACGAATGCCAGCACGGCGAAGGTCACGAGGTCGGTGTGGGTGGTCGTGGCGATCGCGCCGAAGAGGTAGGAGTCCAGGTTGGCAGGCGTGTTTCCGCCCGTGGACTTGCTGATGACGACGACGCCAAGGGCGATGCCGCCATAGAACATCACGGCGAGTGCGACGTCGCCGCTGGTCCGCCCGTGGGCCCGTACCAGCTCGATTCCTACCGCGGCCAGAACCGCGAACACCAGCGCGGTCAGGACGGGCGCCTGGTTCGTGACGACGCCTACGGCCACGCCGGCCAGTGCGACGTGGCCCATGCCGTCACCGATCAGGGACAGCCGGCGCTGGACGAGGAAGACTCCGACCATCGGCGCCGCGAGGCCCACCAGGAACGCAGCCAGGGCGTGCTGCATGAAGCTGTAGGCCAGGATGTTGTCAGGCACCATGGCCTCCGGGCGGATGATTGACGTGGTCCAGTGGTCCGGCCGCTGCCGAGTCCTCTGGGCCCTCCTCGTCGTTGTGGTGGTGGTGCCCGTCGTGGCCGGGCGTGGGAGTGCCCTGTGACTGGGCGTAGTGGGCAGGGGTGCCGTCAAAAGTGATCTGTCCCCCGTTGATCTGGACGATCCGGGTCAGCACGCCGCTCACGGCCTGGAGCTCATGGGTGACGATCAACATGGTTGCCCCACGTCTGACCAGTCGTGCGAGCACGTGGCTCAGCACCTCCTGGCTGGCCAGGTCGACGCCGGCGGTGGGCTCGTCCATGATCAGGACGTCCGGGTGTGCGGCGAGGGCGCGAGCGATCAACACCCGGCGTTGCTGACCACCGGAGAGGGTGCTCACGTCGACATCGGCGCGGTCATCGAGGCCGACGATGGCGAGGGACTCCGCGATGATTTGCCGGTCCTCGTGGTCCGGGCGGCCAAGCCAGCCCTGGTGGGGGAGTCTCCCGATGGCGACGATCTCGGTGACGGTCGCGCGCACGGAGGAGGACAGTGTGTGGCGCTGCGGGACGTATCCCACCCGGGTATGGTCCCGGAAACGTTCGATCGGGGTACCGAAGAGCGCCACCTCACCGCCGATATGGTCGTTCAGCCCGAGGAGCCCCTTGACCAGTGTCGACTTGCCCGAGCCGTTGGGGCCCAGGATGGCGACGACCTCGCCGGCATGAACATCGAGGGTGACTCCGGAGACAATCGGGTGTTCCCCGTACCCGAAGGATGCCGAACGCATCGAGACGATGGACTGCGAGTCATTCGAGCTGTTCGCGGGAGCGTCCGGGGTTGTCGTCATGAGCACCCCTGCCCCGCTCGCAGGGCCGTGAGGTTGGAGCGCATGACCTCGAAGTAGTCCTTGCCGGCTGACTGCTTGGTCAGGCCTTCTATCGGGTCGAGCGTGGCCACCCTGGCGCCGGACTCACGGGCAACGGTAGCCGCGATGGCTGGGCTGGCCAGCGTCTCTGCGTAGACGGTTGTCACGCCGTGTGCCCTGGCGTAGTTGCTGACTGCGGCCAGCTCGGTGGCGTTCGGCTCCTGATCGGGAGAGATGCCGTTGATGGCGACCTGCCTCATGCCGAAGCGTTGGGCAAGGTAGCCGAAGGCGGCGTGGCTGGTGACGAGGTCCCTGCGCTGACAGTTGGCCAGGCCGCGGGTGAACTCTTCCGAGATGGTGGCGAGCTTGTCCACGAAGACCTTGGCGTTCTTCTCGTAGTCAGCTTTGTTGGCGGGGTCCGCACTCGAGAGCCGTGCGGCGATCTCGTTCGCGACGTTGGAGTAGCGCTGCGGATCCAGCCAGAAGTGCGGATCGGTGGCGCCCGAGGTGAGCCTCAGGGTGAGGTTGGCCGCCGGGGCGACGTTGAGGCTGCGGTCGGCCGCCTGGGACTCGGCGGCCTTGTCGACGGCGCCCTGCAGTCCCTTTTCGTAGATCACCAGGCCGGCTGTGCTGACCATGGCGACGTCATGTGTTGTCAGCTCGATGTCATGTGGCTCGGCACCGGGCTTGGTCAGGCTGGTGACGGCGACGTGGTCACCGCCGATCTGCGCCGCGGCAAACTGCAGCGGGTAGAAGGAGGCGACGACGGTCAGCTGACCCGCGCTGTTCTTCCCGGGCGCGCCTGTTCCGCAGCCGCTCAGGGCGAGGGCAGCGATAAGCAAGGGGGCTGCGACCAGGACCCTTCGTGACTTCATGCCGCCGATTATTCACCCTAATGAGAATCATTGTCAAAATGATGGCTCAAACCAGAACAAATGTGTCAAAAGGCATGCCAATAGTGTATCTCGTGGGCGGTGCCCGCTCAGGTACCGGGGCGGGGGCCGCTCAGTTGCCTTGGAAAAGGCGCACGACAGCCATGGCGGCGGCCAGCAGCAGCACGGCGGACCGCATGAGGCGCTCCGAGCTGCTCAGGATTGGCCATGACAGATAGAGCACCCAGGCCACGAAAATGGCAGCCAGAGCCATGAGGACGAATCCGAGGGGGCCGCCGATCAGCACACCGGCCACCAGCATGGTCAGCAAGATCGCGAACGGCACCAGTTTCGGAAGCTGGCTGAGCCTGGTCATCAGGGGCAGGCTGGCGTCATTGATGCGGCTGCGAACAGTATTCGGCACCACATCAGGCTACGGGAGCCGGCGTGCGGAAGAAGCGCCGGTGTGACACAGATACCCTTGCCCCATGGCTGCCACTTCCACGATCGACACCATTGTCAGTCTCTGCAAGCGCAGGGGCTTCGTCTTCCCGTGCGGTGAGATCTATGGCGGCACCCGCTCCGCCTGGGACTACGGACCCCTGGGCGTGGAGCTGAAGGACAACATCAAGCGTCAGTGGTGGAAGTCCATGGTCCAACAGCGTGACGACGTCGTGGGCCTGGACTCCTCGGTCATCCTGCCGACCAAGACCTGGGAGGCCTCGGGTCACGTGGCCACGTTCAGCGACCCGCTGATCGAGTGCTTGTCGTGCCACCATCGTTTCCGGGCCGACCACCTGCAGGAGGCCTTGGCGGAGAAGAAGAGCAAGAACGCCAGGGATGGCGAGGACGACGTGGTGAACCCTGACGACATCCTGTTGTCGGCCATCGCCTGCCCCAACTGCGGCACTCGCGGTTCATGGACCGAGCCGAGGGCGTTCTCTGGCCTGCTCAAGACCTACCTGGGTCCCGTCGAGGACGAGACTGGACTGCACTACCTGCGCCCCGAGACCGCACAGGGCATCTTCCTCAACTTCGCCAACGTGATGAACTCCGCGCGCAAGAAACCACCGTTCGGCATCGCCCAGATCGGCAAGAGCTTCCGCAACGAGATCACCCCCGGCAACTTCATCTTCCGGACGCGCGAGTTCGAGCAGATGGAGATGGAGTTCTTCGTCGTTCCGGGCACCGACGAGGAGTGGCACCAGTACTGGATCGACGCACGCACTCAGTGGTACGTGGACCTCGGCATCAACAAGGACAACCTGCGCCACTATGAGCATGCCCCGGAGAAGCTCTCGCACTACTCCACGCGCACCGTGGACATCGAGTACCGATACCGGTTCCAGGGCACTGAGTGGGGCGAGCTCGAGGGTGTCGCCAACCGCACCGACTTCGACCTCAAGACCCACGGCGAGGCCTCGGGCGCTGACCTGTCCTACTTCGACCAGACCACCGGCGAGCGTTTCACCCCGTACGTCATCGAGCCGGCTGCCGGTCTGTCCCGCTCGCTGATGACGTTCCTGCTCGACGCCTACTCCGAGGACGAGGCCCCTAACACCAAGGGTGGCGTGGACAAGAGGGTCGTGCTCAGGCTCGACAAGCGTCTGGCGCCGATCAAGGTCGCCGTCCTGCCGCTGTCGCGCAACGCCGACCTGACCCCCAAGGCCAAGGATCTGGCCGCCCAGCTGCGCCAGAGCTGGTCGATCGACTTCGACGACGCCGGTGCCATCGGTCGCCGCTACCGCCGCCAGGACGAGATTGGCACGCCGTTCTGCATCACGGTCGACTTCGACACCCTGGACGACCAAGCGGTAACCGTGCGAGAGCGTGACTCGATGGCTCAGGAGCGGGTGGCCCTCGACCAGGTCGAGGCCTACCTGGCGACACGCCTGCTCGGCTGCTGAGAGCTGGGGGATCATGACGGTGGCGCTGCCTGTGCTCCCCGCGCAACCGGTGCTCCCTGCGCTCCAGCTCGGTCGCCATACCATCGGGTCCCCGGTCGTGCTCGCCCCGATGGCCGGTGTCACCAACCGCGCCTTCCGCCGGTTGTGCAGAGAGTATGGCGACGCCGGGCCAGGACGTCGAGCGACCGGCACCAGAGTGCACCAGTCCCTGTATGTCAGCGAGATGGTCACCTCGCGGGCCCTGGTCGAGCGCACGCCGAGGTCGATGCAGCTGATCGAACACGACCCGGAAGAGACCCTTCGTTCGATCCAGCTGTACGGGGTGGATCCGGCGACGGTGGGGGCGGCTGTGCGGATGCTCGTCAGCGAGGACCGCGCGGACCACATCGATCTCAACTTCGGCTGTCCGGTCCCCAAGGTCACCCGCAAGGGCGGTGGCGCGGCACTGCCGTGGAAGACGGAGCTGTTCCGGGCGATCGTCAGCAGCGCGGTCAAGGAGGCCACCGCGTATGACGTGCCGGTCACCGTCAAGATGCGCAAGGGCATCGACTCGGACCACCTGACGTTCCTTGAGGCAGGCAGGATCGCCGAGGGAGAGGGTGTTGCCGCCGTGGCACTGCACGCCCGGACGGCCTCGCAGGGGTACTCGGGTCAGGCTGACTGGTCGGCCATCAAGGCATTGAAAGGGGTCGTCACCGGGATTCCGGTGTTGGGCAACGGCGACATCTGGTCGGCGCAGGACGCGCTCGACATGGTCGAGGCGACCGGTTGCGACGGGGTCGTCGTGGGTCGTGGCTGCCTGGGCCGGCCTTGGCTGTTCGCCGACCTCGCGGCGGCTTTCGCCGGGACGACGGCGCGGGTCCAGCCGACTCTGGGGGAGGTGGCCCAGACGATGCGCCGACACACCGAGTACCTCGCCGAGTTCTATGGCAGCGAGATGAAGGCCTGTCGTGACATCCGCAAACACATCGCCTGGTACCTCAAGGGATTCCGGGCCGGCCGTGACATCCGGCACCGACTGGCCCTGGTCGACTCGATGGTCGCGCTCGATGACCTCATTGGCGGGCTCGATATGGATGCGCCGTGGCCCGGTGAGCCGGCTGAGGGCCAGCGGGGACGGGCGGGCTCGCCTCGCCGGGTTGCCCTACCCGACGGGTGGCTGGACTCCCAGGAGCTCAACGCGGCGTCCGCTGCCGTCGTCGCCGAGGCTGAGCTGTCGGTCTCGGGCGGCTGACCCGGTAGCCCTCAGCCGGTTCCGCCAGAGGGCTTCAGATGGCAGGCTCGAGAGCATGTGCCGCAACATCAGAACCCTGTACAACTACGCTCCACCGGCGACTGCCACAGAGGTGCGTGAGGCTGCCCTGCAGTACGTCCGCAAGGTCAGCGGGACCAGCAAGCCATCGGCCGCGAACAGTGCGGTCTTCGAACAGGCGGTGGTCGCGGTGGCTGCGGCCACCCAGAGCTTGCTGGACGCGATGGTGACGTCGGCTCCGCCAAAGGACCGTGCCGTCGAGGCTGCAAAGGCGCGTGAGCGTAGCGGAGTTCGCTTCGGCTGAGTCGATTTCGTGCGATTTACAGGTTTCTCGTCGAACCGCCTAAGGTGTGTTTGCTTCCTCGAAGGGACTGGCAGACATGTCGACCGGTAAGAAGAAATCGGAAGCCAAGCTTATCGGCGTGCTCATCATCATTGCCGGGGCCTTGGTGGTTGTCGCTGCCGGCGTCACGCTGGGCATGGCCTCCTCACAACTCAAGGCCGAGCAGATGACCGTTAGTGCGGTGACTCCAGCAGCTACCGCCAATGCGAGCGGTAAGCCGGTCGCAGACCCGAACCACGCTGAGCCGCCCGCCGGGATGAACCATGGGAACAGCAAGGATGTGATGGCCCTTCCCGACTCGCGTGACTCCATGACGAACGGATCGTTCCTGCGTGCCTTGTTCGTCATCGCTGCCGCCGCTCTCGCAATCGCTGCCCCGGTGATGGGCATCGGCGTCCTGTTCGCATTGGTCGACTTTGGCCCGTTAAAGGGCTCCCGCAGGCGGAAGATCTCTGATTCGTCATGCTAGCGACGGGTCGAGCTGGATCACCTGATTCAGGACGTCGTCAATTGCGGTGAGCAGCCCGCTGATCCATGGCACGGGATCCGCTTCCAGCCAAGATCAGGGGTGCCATAGTTGTGAGCGATATGAGCGACTAAGATGTGGACGGGGATCCGGTAGGCGCGATCGCCTGACCCGCTCCAGCGTGCAGGTCGAGCACTCCTTGGCGACCCGTCGCGAAAGCGCACAGAACGGCACCGCACCACCCTTCCTTCTACCGGGTGGTGCGGTGCTTTTGTGCGGGAGGTGCCCCGGTCGGCGGCCACCCGGCATACAGTGCGTTCTTGTGAGCACGTATGCCGTGGCCGATCGCGAGCGCTGGGTCCGTGAGGACCCGGCGCACAAGCAGGCCGACCGTGACGACTTCGCCAGAGACCGCGCGCGGGTGGTGCACTCGGCATCGCTGCGGCGCTTGTCGGCCAAGACTCAGGTGGTGCAGCCGGACAGCGACGACTTCGTTCGCAACCGGCTGACCCACTCACTGGAGGTTGCCCAGATCGGCCGGGAGTTCGGCGCGGCGCTCGGGTGCGACGGAGACGTGGTCGACACTGCGTGCCTGGCGCACGATCTTGGCCACCCGCCCTTCGGGCACAACGGTGAGACGGCTCTGAATGACGTCGCCGCCGACATCGGCGGCTTCGAGGGCAACGCGCAGACCCTGCGGCTACTCACTCGTCTCGAGGCCAAGAGGGTGCATTCCGATGGCCGTCCGGCGGGACTCAACCTGACCCGGGCGAGCCTGGACGCGGTCACGAAGTATCCCTGGGGCCGGGACGAAGACCGTTGGGGCACTGTCAAGTTCGGCGTCTACGCCGATGACCTCGAGGTCTTCCGCTGGTATCGCGGATCACAGCCGGACGGCCGGCGTTGCCTCGAGGCGCAGACGATGGACTGGTCGGACGACGTGGCCTACTCGGTTCACGACGTCGAGGACGGTGTTGCTTCGCAGCGGCTGGATCTGCGGGCTTTGCGCTCGCAGTCCGAGATGGCACCGGTCATCACCATGACGCGAGAGCTGTACGCCCCGGACCTGGAGGAAGCGGAGATCACCGAGGCGTTGGCGCGAGTGCTCGCCACTGGTTGGATCCCCACGTCCCACAATGGTTCTCGCATCGATCTGGCCGCACTGAAGGACATGACGAGCCTGCTCATCGGACGGTTCGTCCGGACCGTCGGCATGGCTACCCGGGCGAGGTACGGGGATGGTCCGTTGACTCGTTACGTCGCCGACCTGGTGATCCCTGACGGCGTCCGGGCCGAATGCGCCGTCCTGAAGGGCACGGCCGCCCACTTCGTGATGTTCACGGACGAACGGCGCTCGCTCATGGGTGGTCAACGCACCCAGATCCACGAGCTTGTGGACGCTTATCGCGCCGAGCCGGAGGCCCGGCTGGACCCGCTGCACCGGGGCGACTTCCTGGCTGCGGCCGACGACGGGGCCGCCCTGCGCGTGATCATCGACCAGGTGGCCTCGTTGTCTGACCCCCGGGCCAAGGTGTTGCACCAGGCCTGGTGCTGATCGCCGCTGCAACGGGCAACCGCCTAGACTTCCCTACGGCGTGGAGGAGGCAGGGTGGCGGGTCTGATCAAGGCTGACGACGTGACACAGGTCAAGGAGCGGTCGTCGATCGAGGATGTCGTGCGCGAGCACGTGACCTTGCGCGCCGCCGGACCTGGCTCGTTGAAGGGGTTGTGCCCGTTTCACGACGAGAAGAGCCCGTCGTTCAACGTCCGCCCGGTCGTGGGGGCCTGGCACTGCTTCGGCTGCGGCGAGGGCGGTGACGTCATCTCCTTTGTGCAGAAGGTCGAGCACCTCACCTTCGCCGAGGCGGTCGAACGCCTGGCCACCAAGCTTGGCATGGAGCTCCACTACGAAGAGGGCGGCCCGCCTCGCGGCGGAGAGGGGCTGGGCAAGCGGTCGCGGCTGCTCGAGGCCCACCGGGTGGCCGCCGAGTTCTACAGTGCCGCGTTGGTCAACCTGCCCGAAGCGCGCGCCGGTCGTGACTTCCTGCGCGAACGCGGATTCGACCGTGCGGCGGCCGAGAAGTTCGGTGTGGGGTTCTCACCTCGCGGGGGCGAGGAGCTCACGAGACACCTGCGCGCCAAGGGTTTCACCGACGACGAGATCGTCGCGGGCGGGCTGGCCGGTCGTGGACGCGGCCTGTATGACCGGTTCCGTGGCCGGCTGATGTGGCCCATCCGGGACATCACCGGAGATGTGGTGGGTTTCGGCGCACGGCGGCTGTTCGACGATGACCGGATCGAGGCCAAGTACCTCAACACCAGCGAGACGGCGATCTACAAGAAGTCGTCCGTGCTCTACGGTCTTGACCTTGCCAAGAAGGCTATCGCCAGAGATCGTCAGGCGGTCGTGGTCGAGGGCTACACGGACGTGATGGCCTGCCACCTGGCCGGCATCGAGACCGCGGTGGCCACCTGCGGCACCGCGTTCGGCATCGAGCACATCAAGCTGCTGCGTCGCCTCATGCGCGACGAGCCTGACCTTGCGCCGGCGAAGGTGGTCTTCACGTTCGACGGAGACGCCGCCGGCCAGAAGGCGGCCATGCGCGCTTTTGGCGAGGACCAGCGCTGGGCGTCGCAGTCCTTCGTGGCGGTGGAGGCGTCCGGCAAAGACCCCTGCGAGCTGCGCCAGGCCGGGGGAGACGCGGCAGTTCTGGCGCTTGTCGAGGACGCGGTGCCGATGTTCGAGTTCGCGGTGCGCACCACCCTGGCACGGTTCGACCTGACCGGTGCCGAGGGCCGGGTCCGGGCACTGGGCGCAGTTGCCCCCATCGTCGCCGGCATTCGCGATCGCTCCCTGCGTCCGGAGTACACCCGTACCGTGGCTGGATGGCTGGGCGTCGAGGTCGAACAGGTGGCCAACGAGGTTGCTCGAGCCACCCGGATGGCCGCGCGCGCCACTGGCCCTGGTTCAGGCACGGGGACCGACCCCGGGACCGACTTGGTGACCGGCCGGGAGCAGGGCCACGAACAGGGAAACGAGCAGGGAAACGAGCAGGGTGAAGGGCATGGCGATGAGCATGCTTTCGAGCTGGCCCGCCCGGACCTGCGCGACCCCGTCGTCGCTGCTGAGCGACAGCTGCTGCAGGCGGCGTTGCAGTTCCCGAACCTGGTCGATCCGGCCGGCTTCGAGTCCATCGCCGCCGACTCCTTCAGCGCTCCGGCGCATCGCGGGGTGCACGACGCCATCCAGGCGGCCGGCGGCATCACGGCCGCCAGCGGCGGGGACAGCCGTTGGGCTGATCGGGTGAGCGAGGCCGCAGCCCTGACCGTCCGGCCACTGGTCAGCGAGCTTGCAGTGGCGCCGGTGCCGGCCCGGGTCGACCCGCTCACCGGGCTTCCTGAGCGCCGGTACGTCGACGAGCTGCTCGTCCGGATCCAGGAGGTCGCGCTGACTCGTCAGATCGGTGATGCCATCAGCGCGATGCGCCGTGTCCCCCCGGATGACACCGCGGCCGGCCGTCAGCTCGGCGTACAGCTGCAGATCCTGCAGCGGGAGCTCGCCAACCTGCGCTCGAAGCTTGGCTGATGGGACTGTTCAACCGGCGGCCCTCGCGCGCACAACTACCCCCGGCCATCACGGCGGCCCTTGGACTGGCCAGGGGAGAGCGGGCCCTGGCGTTCGGTGTCGATGACAACACCGGCGGGTATGTCGTCGCGACGACCTTCGCCCTGGCGATCGTGACATCGAACCCGGTGACATCAGGCGCGGAGCGCACTCTCCGGCGTCCCTGGCTGTTCGTGGACGCGGGTTCATGGGAGCCTGAGACGGCGACCTTGACAGTCACCTGGACCGACGGCGGACGAGGCGGGCAGTGGTCGTTCCTTGATCAGCCGACCCTGTTGCCCGAGACGTTGCGTGAGCGCGTCCAGGCAAGCGTCGTGATCGCGACGCGCCTCAACCTGGGCGATCGGCGTACCGGCAGGGTCGCCATACGTCAGGATTTTGAGAGCCACGAGCTCATCGCGCAGACAATTCTGGGACGCTACACGCGCGCCGATGACCCCGAGGTGCAGGCACATGTTGCGGCCGCTCTTTCCCATCTGAGGGACCAGGTCGGGCTGCCGGCCTGACCCGATTACCGTTGGGAGCCGGTTTCGTGACTAGCGAATCCCTTTGCTACAGTTCGACGCGCAGCATTCCCCTGTAGCTCAATTGGCAGAGCAGCCGACTGTTAATCGGCAGGTTACTGGTTCGAGTCCAGTCGGGGGAGCAAACCCGCAGGTCAGAGGCTTATGGCTTCTGACCTGCCTTGTTTCGTG
>Ga0209748_1000986_pt1 | contig 14372 bp, 13 predicted proteins | sample BarGraIncu00421A_FD_185490 | JGI IMG/M metagenome (GOLD analysis project Ga0209748, IMG submission 185490) | Arctic peat soil microbial communities from Barrow, Alaska - Barrow Graham LP Incubations 004-21A (SPAdes) (version 2) | ecosystem: Environmental > Terrestrial > Soil > Wetlands > Peat... | reverse complement strand
GGTGGCGAGCAGGTGCGCCATGTCCTGGAGTGAGTTGAGCCGGACGCCCATGTGGTTGAACGCCTCCGCGACCCTCCCCATCTCGTCGTCTCGCACGATCCGCAACGGACGGACGTATCCGCCCGTCGCGACGTCGCGGGCCCGCTTCTCGAACACACGAAGAGGCGCCACGAGCCGGCGGCTGTAGAGGATGGCGGCGACCACCGCCGCGGCGGCGACGAACAGCATCGCCAGCAGCGCGGGCATGAGGGCCTGTCCTGCGCGCGCAAAGGCGTCCGTGTCGGGCTCCATGACCAGCACGCGCCACCCCAGCCCGCAATCGGGCGTGATGACCTCCCAGGAGCCGCTCAGACCGCCCAGGACGGGCGAGACGGCGGTGGCCGTCCCTCGCGCCGCGTCGGTGCCCTCCTGGGAGTATGCAACGCTCCCCATGTCGACGGGCGGAGCGCCGGATCCTGAGAAGACCAGCCGTCCCGCCGGATCCACCACGAGTGCAGCCAGCGAGCCACGCGTGAGCGTGGCGTCGTCGAGCGTCCGGCCCAGGTAGGACGCCCGCACGCGTGCGAGCACGGTGACCTTCCCGGCGCCCTCGCCTGTCGTCCGGCCGGCCCACAGACGGCCGGCGCCGTCCGCTCCATCCCACGCGAGAGCAAGCTGCCCGGCGGTCCTCGTCGCGACCGCCGCGACGACCGCACGCGCCGCAGACGGCGTCAGGTCGGCGGATGACACGACGCGACCGGCGGCATCCACGGACACGAGGGCGTCGAAGGTCTCCGCGTGCGCGTCGAGGAGTTCATGGAATCGGGCCCTACCGAGGGACGTCTGGGCGGTCGAGGTGCCGAGTTCGGACGCCAGCGAGCGGATCGCGCGCTCGGCGCCCCCCAGGCGCGCGTCCACGCTCCCCGCGATCAGCTTCCGGAACGCGTCGAGTCGGGCGACTTCCTCCGCGCGGATCGACCGGTAGACGCCCGCCAGGGAGATGGCCGACACGAGCGTCACGGCGGCCATGACTGAGACGAACGTCAGGACCGTGATCCGGGTCGAGAGCCCCATCCCCCGCGAACGCGTCCGGGCCACCCCCGTCCACCGAAACGCCGCACATCCCCGCCATCGTAGACGACACCGGCCGTCAGAGACCAGTGGCCGCTATCCTCCCGCTGCGAACGGTATCCAGCGCGAGATGAACACGGTCACGACTCCAAGCGTGTCGGTGGCGATGAGCACGCCGAGCACCATCAGGATCGCCCCGGACACGCGGGCGATGACGAGCGCGTGCCGGTTCAGCCACTTGAGCAACCCCGTGACCCTGCCGAGCAGCGCGGCAACGAGCAGGAACGGGATGCCGAGGCCCGCGGAGTAGACCGCCAGGAGCGCCGCGCCTTCGCCGGCATGCCCGCTGCGTGCGGCCAGCATCAGTATCGAGCCGAGGATCGGGCCCACGCACGGCGTCCAGGCGAACCCGAACGCAGCCCCCATCACCGGGGCCGCCCATCGTCCGAGCGACCGCGTCCTGGCCGGGTCGAATCGGGCCTCGCCGTACAGCCATGGAACCTTCACGAGGCCGAGCATGAAGAACCCGAAGACGAAGATGACAACGCCCGAGACACGCGATATGAGCAGGCGGTTCCCGGTGAGCACGCCGCCCAGTAGCGACGCCGAGACTCCCAGCGCGATGAAGACGGCCGAGAACCCGAGCACGAACAGCAGCGCGGGCAGAAGGACGTCCGCGGTGCGGGTCCGACGCGCGGGGCCGCCGAATGCAAGGCTACCGAGGAAGGACAGGTATCCCGGGACGAGTGGCAGCACGCACGGTGACAGGAACGAGACGAGCCCGGCCCCGAACGCCGCCACGAGTCCGACCTGGCCGATCACCGCGCGCCCTCCCCGCCCCGTTCGACGCGCCTGCCCGCGAGCGCATCCGCGGGACGGCGGGGTCTACTCGGCGAGCTCAGCACCGTACCCGGCAGCGACGACGGCGGCCATCAGGGCCTCGACCGTGGCGAGACCGGGATCGTGGACGACCACCGTCATGCCCGTGCGGAAGTCGGACTCGGCCGATACGACACCGGGGAGCTCCTCGAGTTCCATCTTCACCAGCATCGAGCAGGACTGGCAGTGCAGCCCGGTGGTGTGCAGGCGCGTGGTGACCGGAGCGGTCATCGTCGTCACCCTCTCATGTCGATCGGACGATAGGACGGACGTGCCCGACACCATGGTAGCCCCCCGCGACGAGCGCGCTCAGGAAGCGGCATGCGGCGCACCCTCAGGTGCCTGCTCGGGTTCGACCCGGGAGCCGCAGTACGGGCACAGGCGCCAATCCTCTAGGATGGAGCGGCCGCAGGCGCCGCATTCGACGTAGGCCTGCGGCTCCTCGTCGGGAGCGATCCTCCGCGTGAGCACGAACCACGTCGCCCCGGCCACCACGAGAAGTGCGAGGACGGGCAGCGCGAGGGCCAGTTCGAGCGGCCGGGCGTTCGGTACGAGCGAGCCGTTCGAGTCGACGAGGCTCACGACCCAGAAGAGCGCGGCGAGACCCGACACCGTCCCCAGTATCGCGACGAGACGTACGTGCCCGTGCGCGTCGTTCATTCGACCCCTGGTCCGCCGGCTCTGCACCTTGAGCAAAAACAAGTGCAAGGCATGTGCCAAGGAGACGCTCGGTCGCGACGGCCCGAGCGCCCAGGCGCCTTCGCCCTACTGCAGGCCGAGCCGGTGCATCCTTGCTTCGAGGGTCTTGGGCGTGAGGCCGACAAGCTTCGAGGCCTTCATGGCACTGCCGCCGGAGCGCTCCATCGCCTGTCGCATCAGGTCCATCTCGACCTCCTCGAGGTCGAGCCCCTCCTCGGGCAGCTCGAACAGGTGGGTCCGGCTCGCGCCCGGGGCGATCCCGGCGCGGACCTCCGACGGCAGGTCCTCGATGCCGAGCTCCTGGCCGCTCGCCAGGATCACGATCCGCTCGATAGCGTTCTCGAGCTCGCGGATGTTGCCGGGCCACGGGTACGCGGCGAGCGCCTCCATCGCCTCGTTCGTGATCGTCTTGTCACCCGCCTTGTACTTGTCGAGGAAGTGAGCGACGAGACGCGGGATGTCGCCCACGCGCTGCCGCAGCGGCGGGAGCGTGATGGGGACGACGTTCAACCGGTAGAAGAGGTCCTCACGGAACGAGCCGTCGGCGATCAGCTGCTGGAGGTCGCGGTTCGTGGCCGCCACCACGCGCACATCGACGTCGATGGAGCGGGTGCCTCCGAGGCGCTCGAAGCGGCGCTCCTGAAGGACACGAAGAAGCTTCACCTGCACGCCGAGCGAGATGTCGCCCACCTCGTCGAGGAAGAGCGTGCCGCCGTTGGCCAGTTCGAACCGGCCGGGCTTCCCGGTCACGGCCCCCGTGAAGGCGCCCTTCTCGTACCCGAACAGCTCGCTCTCGAGCAGCGTCTCGGGCAGGGCCCCCGCGTGGACCTCGACGAAGGGCTTCGTGGCGCGCGGCGAGAGACGGTGGATCGCGCGTGCGATCAGCTCCTTGCCGGTGCCGGACTCGCCGTAGATCATGACCGTCGCGTTCGTGGGAGCGACCTTCTCGACGGTCATGAGGATCTCGATCATGCGCGGGTCGGCGGCGATGAAGCCCTCGATATCCCAGTCGCGCTCCAGCTCCTCGCGCAGGCGCTCGACCTCGGCGGAGAGCTCCGAGATGCGGATCGCCTTGTCGATGGACAACTTCAGCTCGCCCAGGTCGAACGGCTTGGTCAGGTACTCGGTCGCCCCGGCCTTCATCGCCTCGACGGCGGTCGCGACGTTGCCGTGCGCCGTGAGCATGATCACGGGGAAGGTCTCCCCCTTCGCACGGATCTTGCGGAGCACTTCCATGCCGTCCGGGGAGGGCATCTTGTGGTCCAGCACCATCAGATCGGGATGCTGCTCCTCGACGGCGGTAAGGGCCTCCTTGCCGTCGGACGCCTGGATGACCTCGTAGCCCTCGGCAGCGAGCGCCTCGGAGAGCACCCATCGCATGTTCTTCTCGTCATCAGCGATCAGGACTCGCTTGGCCATGCCGTGGTCGACCCCTTTCGGAAACTATTGGAGAGCAGGCAGCCAGACCGTGAACGAGGTCCCCGCGCCCGGCTCGCTCGTTACCTCTATGTGCCCGTCATGCTCGTCGACGATGCGATGGACGATCGTCAACCCGAGTCCGGTACCGTCGTCGCGGGTCGACACGAACGGGTCGAAGATCTTGTCGCGCACGCCGTCCGAGATGCCGGGGCCCGTGTCGCTGAAGCGGATGAAGACGAAACCCTCGTCGGCGCCGGTCTCTATGGTCAGCGTACCGCCGCCGGTCATCGCCTGCACCGCGTTGCTGATCAGGTTCACGAACACCTGCTTGAGCTGCTCGGGGTCGGCGACCACGTCCGGGGCGGTGTCCGAGTAGCGCTCGATGATCTGCACGTGCGCCCGGTTCGCAAACGTCCGGGAGAACAGGGCGACGTCCTCGAGGACTTGCGAGACCGCGACGGGCCGCAGCGTCGGCGTCGCGGGACGACCGAAGTCCAGAAGCGCCTTGATGACGCGATCGAGCCGGTCGATCTCCTGCTTGATGACCTCCGCGGCCTCGTGCACCCTCTCGCGGCTGCATTCGGCGTCCTCCATGAGCTGGACCGAGGCCCGGATGATGCCCAGAGGGTTGCGCACCTCGTGCGCTACGCCCGCCGTGAGCTCCCCCATGGCGGCGAGACGATCGGCGCGGATGAGCTGCTCCGTGAGCGCCTGCACGTCGGAGACGTCCTCGACCGTCACGACCGCACCGAGCTTGCGGCCGCCGATGTCGCGCATGCGCGACACCGACACCTGCGCGTGCACGACCTTGCCGTCGACGGTCACCAGTCGCAGATCGTGCATGATGCGCGGGATCCTGCCCTCCAGCACCTTGCGCACATCGAGGGTGAGCCCGCCGTCGTCGCGGAAGAGCATCGGCAGCGCGCGCGCCGTCACCACGTCCTCGGCGATCCCGAGGATACGCTCGGCCGCGGGGTTGACGGTCGCAACCGAGGCGTCGGGACCGACCGTGAGGACGCCGGACGTCACGGAGCGCAAGATGGACTGCGTGTAGTCCTGGATCGCAAGGAGCTGGACGGCGCGCTCTTCGAGGGCGCGGTACGCCTCTTCGAGCCTGGCCGAGACCTGGCGCAGATCGCGTGTCCTGTGGGCCTCGAGGTCGCGGAGACGGCCGAAGAGCACCCCCATGACGAGGTACATGACCAGCTCGAGCCCATCGGCGACGGCGAGCCCGAGCAGTTGCGCCTGCGGGCCGCCCGTGCGGTCACCCCATGGGGCGTAGAGGATGGCCGCCGCTATGGCGGTGAGCAGTCCTCCCCGCACTCCGAACACGAACGCGGCGTACAGGATCGGCAGGTAGTACAGGCGACGGTAGAACTCGTGGAAGAGGCTCGCCTCCGGACCACCCGGCATGGTGTGCAGGACCGTGATCCCCACCAGCATCGCCACGATCGTCAGGATGTCCCTGATGACGCGGGGACGGTCGGCCTGGGCCGGATCCACGGTGCGAGCGGGCGCTCCCGGCGTCGTCTCCTCGGCCATCTAGCGGCGCTTCCGGGCCCACGAGGGATCGATCCCGAGTTCGTCGCGGTACTTGGCGACCGTGCGTCGCGCGACCGGTATCCCCTCGTCGCTGAGCAGGTCGGCCAGACGCTGGTCCGACAGCGGGCGCTTCGCCTCCTCGTTGGCGAGCAGCTCCCGCAGGCGCTGCTTCACGGTGGTCGCGGCGACGTCCATGCCCGATGCGGTGCGGTACCCGCCGGAGAAGAAGTGCTTGAGCTCGAACATCCCGTACGGTGTGGCCATGTACTTGCCGGTCACACCGCGACTCACGGTGGACAGGTGGACACCGATCTCGATGGCGACGTCTTCGAGCCGCAGAGGCCGCAGCGGGCCCTTGCCGTCCTCGAAGAAGTCGCGTTGGACCTCCAGGACGATCTCCGCGATGCGGGTGACGGTGTCCTTGCGGCGATCGACGTTGCGGATGAACGCCTCGGCCGAGCGGATGTGGTCCTTGAGGTAGCGCACGGTCTCGGTGTCGACGCCCGATCCCTGCCGGAGCATCGACCGGTAGCGAGTGCTCACCCTGAGCGTCGGGACCGCTTCGGTGTTGGGAGTGACGACCCAGCCCTCGTCGAACCGCCGCAACGTCACGTCGGGGACGATGTAGCCGGGCGAAGGTCCGGGCGAGAACGCACCCGCCGGGCGGGGATTGAGCAGTCGCAGGATCTCCACCAGTCGACGCACCTCGTCCTCGTCGATCTTCAGCGCGCGCGCGACCTTGCGCAGATGGCTGCCGGCGATCTCGTCGAGATGCGACTCGGCGATGCGCAGGAGCAGCGGCTCGTCGATGCCGAGGAAGTCGAGCTGGATGCGCAGCGCCTCCGCGAGGTTGCGGGCGCCGACGCCGGGCGGGTCGAGCTGCTGCACCACGTCGAGGCCGCGCTGCGCGACCTCGACCGACACTCCGGCTATCTGCGCGATCTCCTCGATCTTCACGCAGAAGAAGCCGTCGTCGTCGAGCGAACCGACGACCGCGCGCGCCGCGCGGGCCTCCTCCTCTGTGAGGTCGACCATCGCGAGCTGCTGCTCCAGGTAGTCGCCGAACGACTGGATCGACCCCACGTAGTCCTCGGTGTCGACACCCTCGAGGTCGGGGTCGCGAGGGATCACCGGCTCGGAAGAAGCGAGCTCCTCGTAGCGGTCGAGCCACTCGTCCCAGGACCGGTCGTCGTCGTCCGTGTCGGAACGTTCCTCCTGCGGCTCCTCGACGGCGTCCTCGAACTCCTCGACCTCGAGGACGGGGTTCTCCAGCAGCTCCATCTCGACGAGTGACTTCAACTCGGCAACGGGCATGGCGAGGATGCTCAGCCCTTGGTAGACCTGCGGGGAGAGCGTGATCTTCTGTCTGAGTTCGGGTCGTTGCTGGAGATCCATGACGCTCCCGTCGCGACCGCGCCGGGCCCTTCGGGGCCCGCGTGCACGTGGCGGCGTCCATTATCGCCCATCCGACGCCGCCACGCCGAGAAGCACGCGCACTACGCGGGCGGTGGAAGCTCGGGCTCGGCGAGGGCGCGTCCCGCGCGGGCGGCCATCAGGTGGGGCCACTGCGCGACGACGACGGCGAGGATGACGAGCGCCCCTCCGAGGAGCTGCAGCGACGTGAGCGGCGCGTAGAACAGCGGGATCAGATACGTGGCGATTCCCGCCAGCACCGGCTCGAGCGTGGCGGTGATGCTCGCCTTCGTCGCGTCGATGTGGTGGAGGGCTGCCAGGAACGCCCCGAACGGGACGATGGTGCTCACCAGCGCCATGGCCGCGACGGCGAGGAAGGTGCGCCCGTCGGCCAGCGCGCCGACGATCGGCGCGGGGCCGCGCAGGTACGCGAGCCAGAACAGCGTCGCGAATCCAAGGCCGTAGGTGAGCAGCGTCCAGGGCGAGAAACGCGGTGCGGCGTACTTGCCGAGCACGGTGTACAGCGCGAAGAACACCGCCGAGGCGAGTCCCCAGGCGATACCGTCCGGAGACACCTTGAGCCCCCCACCGCCGATCGCGCCCACCATCAGCGCGCACCCGGTCACCGACGCGACGACTCCCAGCGGCAGCGCCCAGGTCATGCGCTCGCCCAGGAAGGCCACCGACACACCGAGCACGAGGATCGGCGCGAGGTACTCGAGCAGGATCGCGGTGGGCACGTTGGTGCGCTGGATAGTCGCGAAGTAGGTGAAGTGGACCAGCGCGAGACCCGCCACCCCGAACACCGCGAGGAACGGCAGGTCGCGAAGGCGGACCACCAGCTCGCGACGTCTGAACAGACCGAGGTAGACCAGGAGCATCACCGTCGAGAGCAGGGCGCGCGCCGCCGAGAGGGTCGCCGGGTCGACCGCCGCCCCGGTGGTGACGAACAGCCACTTCGCGGTGAGGCCGCCCGCGGCCCATCCCGCGGCGGCGAGTGCCGCGAGCAGGTAGCCGCGCAGCGGGTCCGGGACGAACGCCGGCGCGACGGTCACGCGCGCCGCGCCCCTGAGCGAACCGACACTCCGGTCTCCTTCTTCGTCCGGTCGGGCCCGGACGACGCCCGGGTCGTGAAAGCGCATACCCCCTCGGGGTATAGTCTGCGACGAGAGCAGGCACTCACTCTAGCGTTCGTCACGGGAGGACCGCAATGACACAGCACTCCGCAGCCGGTACGCCGCTCGTCGCCACCGGCGAGGAGCGCACCCGGATCCTCAACAGGCTCAAGCGACTCGAGGGACAGGTACGCGGGTTGCAGGCGATGATCGACTCGGGCAAGGACTGCGACGCTGTCCTGACGCAGGTGATGGCCGCGAAGTCGGCGCTCAACCAGGTGGGGCTCCTGATCATCGGTCATTCGATGAAGTCGTGCCTCGCGGCGGGCGACGCGTCGACCAAGGACGAGATCGTCGATGAGGCGCTCGCCGTCCTGCTGCGCTACGTGAACCTGCCGGAGTCCTGGACCGCGCCCGATGCAGACTGAGCCGTGCCGCGCCGACCCCCGGAGCGCCTAGGTGAGATTCCTTCCGTGGGCGATCGCGCTCTTCGCCGGGACGCTGGCGGGTGCCGTGACGTGCGCGGGGTTCGTCGTCAAGCGCTCGCGCATCGCGCTGACCGGACTCGCCGCGACGCTCGCAGCCGCGCTGCTCGTCGGAGCCACGGCGGCCGTCTGGGCGCAGAGCGGACGGGCCGACAGCTCGATCGCGTCGGTGTTCATAGCGCTCGGCGCGCTGGCAGGTGGCTACGCGCTCGCATCCGAGGTGCTCCCGAGCGTGGCCCGGCACCGACCGGCGAGGCCGGCGCTTGACGGCGTCTCGCCGGGCACGGCCGTCGGCGTCATCCTGCTCGCCGACGCGGAGAGCGACCAGTACTCCGCAACCGATGTGACGCGCGCGATGGACACCCTGGAGCGGAGCGATGTTCCCCTTCCTCCCCATGTCGCCCGGCCTTTCGTCTACGCGTCCGAGCGCGCCCGCTTCCGGGCCGGCGGCGGAAGCCCCGCACGGCGTGCGGTCGACGCCATCGCATCGGCCCTGGCGGAGCGACTGCGCGACGACGGGATCGCCGACATCGTGGAGGTCGCGTTCTGCACGGGCGACGGTTCGGCGGCGGAGACGGCCGCACGGCTCGCGGCGAAGTCGGGCCGGCATATCGTGGTCGCGGCCCTCACCGTCGCCTGGACGCAGGCGTTCGACGTGGCCTCGACCGAGGTCCATGCGCTCGACCCCTCACGGTCGCGCCTGACCGTGGAGACGACCGAGCCCCTGTGGGCGTCGCACGCGCTTGCGGTGAGAGCCGCGGAGCGGGCGTTCGCCGCCTTCGGCAACGGCGGAATCGTCGACGGCGTCGTGCTGGTGGCGCAAGGCAACCCCTGGCAGATCGACCGGCTCTTCCCCGATGCGATGGAGCAGACGACCTACTTGGCGCAGCGCATCCGTGCCGAGCTGATCGAAGCGGGGCTACCGGCCGAGCGAGTGAGACAGGCCTGGCTGGAGTGGGAGGAGCCCGATGTGCGCGAGGCCGTACGCCACCTCGCAGCGCTTGGATCGACCCACGTCGCGGTCGTGCCCGTGGACCTCGTGTTCGCTTCGCTCGCCACCGCGGTCGACCTCCCGATGGCGGTGGAACGCGCCAGCGTCGAGTCGGACGTCCGGGTCGCGATCGTCGACCCGCTGGGCGATGACGCGGCGGTCATCTCTGCGCTGCGCCGGGCTGTCGCCGAGGCGCGTCGGCGGTTCCGCCTCGATGACGGAGCGCGGGACGACTGACGCCTAGTGCGCGCGGCACCGCTCGTGGTTGAGCGCCTGCTGTCGACGGATCGCCGGGTAGCGCCACATGTAGCGCAGGGCGATGGACATCCCACCCCGCTGCGCGACGGCACTCGTCTCGAGTTCCTCGATGGAACGGCGCAGCTCCTCGGCGCTCGTTCCGCGGAAGAGCGTGTATCCGCGACCCACGGCCTTGAGCACGTGCGCGTCGCTGCCTCCCGTGGCGGCTATCCCCTGCCCGGCTGCGAACGCCTTCGCAGCGAGCCGGTTGGCGATGACCAAGTACGGCGAGGAGTTGTAGACCTCCATCGCTTGGAAGGCGACCTTGTCGATCTTGTCCCCGAGGCTCTTGAGCCCGAACGGACCGAACGCGCGGTTGGCGAACGGGTGGGCGATGATCGCGACCCCGCCCTGCTCGTTGATAGCGGCGATCGTGTCGACCGCACTCAGACCCGCGCGAACGTCCTCGGTCAGATACAGGCCCAGGATGTGACCCCACTTCGAAGTGATCTCGGAACCGACCACGACCTCAAGACCGGGATGGCCGGCCGCCGCCTCGAGCGCGCGCACGCCACCCTCGATCGTGTTGTGGTCGGTGACCGCGATGACCTTCATGTCAGTTCGCGTGGCCGCATAGGAGACGATCTCCTCGGGTGTGGCAAGCCCGTCACTCTGTGTCGAATGGATATGCAGATCGGCCTTGCTCCAGACCTGTGGCACGTATGTTCCCCTCGCGGTGTCTCGGCGCTGCTGCGCGCCCCGTGACTGAGCAACGACCGTGCCGAAGACCCGAAAGACACGGAAGCCCCACAGCCATTCGGATGTACGGCCCGGAGGGCTAACCGCGCTTTGGGTAGAGCTTCACGCCGTCGGAACGTGTGATGTAGGGCTCCAGACGCGAGAGCTCGTCGGGAGCGATCGCGCCGTCGCCGATGGCGCGGGAGAGCTGGAACGTCCCGAGTGATGCGAACCGGTCCCACAGGCCCATCACGCGCAGCTCGGACTCGAGTTCCGCCCTGCGCGGGTCCTTCATGTCCGGCAGACCGACCGACTGGTACCGGTACACCTTGACCGAACCCTCCGTTCCGAATAGCCGCTCAGTTCCGTCCGACGCCGCGCGGGCCGCGATGGCGTCCTTCAGGACATCCTGGCGGGCCTTCAGGGCGGCGATCTGGTCCGACACACGCAGGTACTCGTCGACGAGGACGGCCCGGGGCTCCAGGGCACGCTCCTCGGCGGGGAGCGCCGCGATCTCGTACTCGTGCTTCCAGGCCGGGCACAGCGGACGGTACTCGCACCAGTCGCAGAGGCTCGACGTCTTCGTCGGGAAGCTCCTCTGCGCCTCGATGTGCTCGACGCTCGCGAGCACCTGGTCGCGCAGGTCGGCGAGCTGCCCCGGTGTACGGCTGGAGCGCACCTCGCAGTCGAGCGCGACGTAGTGCCACACCAGCGTGACCTCGCGCACATCGGAGTACATCTGGCGGATCGCGAGCTCGTAGAGCGCCAGCTGCCGGTTCGCGTCCGCCGCGTCCTGTGTCATCAGCGAGGCGGCGGTCTTGTAGTCGTGGATCTCCCACACGCCGTCCGCGACCTTGTCGAGACGGTCGATGAACCCGGTGATCTCGTGCTCGTCGTCGAGCGACATCCTGACCCTCAACTCGAGCCCGATGGTCACGGCCTGGTCGAAGGGGTGGTAGCGCCGGTAGTAGCTCCGCAGCGCCTTCTCACCGATCGCAACGTAGTCGTCCGCCGTGCGGCCTGCGCGCACGATGCGCACGTCATCCTTCCACTCGGCGGCCCACACCGCCCGGAAGCGATCGATCAGATCCTCCTCGTCCGGCAGGCGACAGGCCTTCACCTCGCCGTAGAGCCACTCCAGGGCGTCATGCACCCGGCTGCCTAGGAAGGCCTCGATGCCGTCCGGGCCTTTGGGCGGTTTGATCAGGTACGAGAACTCGTACTTCTTCGGGCACGTCTCGTACGACTCGATGCGTGAGTGTGAGAAGACGGACATGATCGCCTCTTTCAGTGGATCGATCGCTCACCGACGAGTCTCGCACTCGGCTCTGACACGGACCCGACTGATCCCCGACAACGAAGTCGCGCACTAGACGATCCGGTCGCCCGCCCATGCACCCAGGCGCGAGACGCCCTCCCGCAGGCGATGGATGTCCGTGACGTAGCTGAAGCGCAGGAAGCCCTCGCCGCCCGGGCCGAAGTCCACGCCGGGAGCCGCAGCGACGCCCGCCTCGTCGATGAGCCGGTAGGTCAGGGCGAGCGAGTCGCTTCCCCACGACCGGGCGTCGGCGAACACGTAGAACGCCGCGGTCGGCGGCGCGTCGATCGTCAGACCCAGTCCGCGCAGCGCCGGGACCAGGTAGCGCCGACGCTCGTCGTAGATATCCCGCATACGGGCGACGTCGGGATCCGCCTGCAGCAGCGCCGTCGTCCCCGCCACTTGCACGAAGTGATTGGCGCACAGGAAGAAGTTCTGCTGGATCGCCTCGGCCGGACGCACGAAGGTCCGAGGAGCGACGAGGTAGCCGAGCCGCCACCCGGTCATCGCGTAGAGCTTCGAGAAGCCGTTGAGGACGAACGCGCGGTCCGTGTACTCGAGGATCGTGTGGTCGCGACCCTCGAAGTCCAGACCGTGATAGATCTCATCGCTCGCCACGTAGAGCCCGTGCTTCTCCGCCAGACCGGCGATCGCGGCAAGGTCCTCGGGTGGCAGGACAGTCCCCATGGGATTCGACGGCGAGTTGATCATGACGCAGCGGGTCCTCGGGGTGATGGCCGCCTCGATCTCTTCGATGCGCATGCGGAAACCGTCCTCCGCGCGCGCCCGCACGCGCACCGGGACGCCCCCGAGGAAGCTGATGTAGTTCGGGTAGGCCGGGTAGCACGGATCGGACAGGATGACCTCGTCACCCGGGTCGAGCAGCGCGCCGAACAGCAGCAGCATCGCGGGCGAGGTGCCCTGCGTGACGATGATGTCGTCGCGGCCGACCGTGACGCCGTACTTGGAGGCGAAGCGCGACGACACGGCGTCGCGCAGGTCCGGGAGCCCCATCGACTGGGTGTAGCCGGTGTCGCCGGCCTCCATCGCCGCCTCGGCGGCCTTCGTGATCACATCGGGAGTGGGAAGGTCGGGGTCGCCGACGTCCATGCGCACGATGTCGCGCCCCTGCGCCTCGAGTTCCTTCGCGCGGGCGACGACGTCCATGACCACGAACGGATGGACCGCTTGCGCGCGGGCGGACACGTGATCGGGCATCAGGCGCTCCTCGTTCGTGACCGTTCGAGCCATCCGGACAGTTCCTCCACGCCCCGGGCGAACCCGGCCCGGCCGAGCCCGAAGCGCACGTGCGCGTCCCCCCAGTCGAAGACGCTCGACGGGAGCAGCATGATGCCCGCTTCGGCGACGAGTCGGTCGCACAGCGCCGTCGCGCCCCCGGCGACGTTCAGGCGCGCGAGCGCGACGCTCCCCGCGCGCGGAGGCGTCCACGACACCAGCTCGGGGTGAGCGGCGACCATGCGTTCGACCGCCGCCGTGCTCATCGCGATCGTGGTGAGGTTCGCGGCCACGATCCCGCGGCGCGAACGCAGCCCTACGAGCGCGAGGACCTCGCTCGGCGCGCTCGCGCAGATGGTGGTGTAGTCCTTGCCCTCGGCGACGCGCGCCATGAGCTCCGCGTCCTTGATGACGAGCCACCCGACGCGAAGCCCCGGCAGCGAGAACGACTTCGACATCCCACACAGCGTGACCGTCTTCGGCCCGATCTCGCACGCGGACGGCAGTCGGCGCACGCCCGCCGGCTCGAGCCAGCGGTACATCTCGTCGCAGAACAGCCACGCGTCCGCGTCCGCCACGATCCCGGTGATCCGGGCGAAGTCCTCCGGTGTGGGCAGGCAGCCGGTCGGGTTGTGCGGGAAGTTCACGACGACGAGCTTCGTTGTCGGCCGGATCGCCGCGCGCAGGTCGGCCGGGTCGAATCTCCACCCCTCGTCCTCACGGGCCTTCCAGTGCGTGACCTCGCAGCCCATCTCCTCAGCGATCGAGTAGAGCGACTGGTAGGCGGGGAACGTGACGACCACGTGATCGCCCGACTCAAGCAGCGCCTGCATGGCCAGCAGGATGCCCTCCTCCGGCACGACCTCGAGCACTTCGTCGGCCGTGACGCCCCGGTACAGCCCCGCTATCTCCCTGCGCAGTGCCGGAAGCCCGAGGCTCTCCGTGTACCCGAGGGAGAGGTCCTCCCACAGCGCGGCGCACTCGTCGTCGGCCATCCCGAGCACTTCGGCGAGTTCGAGCGGCTCGCAGTCGGAACTCGAGAGCAGGACACGGGCGCTGTGCTCGTAGCGGGCGAAGTAGCGTTCGATGGCGAACGGTCTCATCAGGCTCCTTCGATGCGTGCACGGTAGGCGGCCTGCAGCGCGGCCGCGAGCACCTCGGCGCGGCGCAGGTCGCGGAAGCCCACGTCGGGCGTCGCGATGACCTCGTGCGGCGGCTCGCGGTCGAATTCGAGTCCCAGCTCGGCCGCG
>Ga0209748_1000984_pt1 | contig 14389 bp, 11 predicted proteins | sample BarGraIncu00421A_FD_185490 | JGI IMG/M metagenome (GOLD analysis project Ga0209748, IMG submission 185490) | Arctic peat soil microbial communities from Barrow, Alaska - Barrow Graham LP Incubations 004-21A (SPAdes) (version 2) | ecosystem: Environmental > Terrestrial > Soil > Wetlands > Peat... | reverse complement strand
AATTACTTAGTTATAATTATATATTATACCGTATATACTTGATTGGAACAATCGAAAAAAATATACTATACGATTTAATATAGTATCTAAACAATTAGTTTGATTATATAACTTTTACCCTATATAATGCCTGACCCACATCAATGAAGTGAACTTTAAGTTCTCCGGTGACAGTTGATATGTCCGGACTCACCGTGGTCGTATTGTCATCCTGAGGTGTTGTGTCATTGGTTGCAGGCTGGTTTGTTTCTGTCTGCTGAGGACTGATTGATGACGGGCTATTCTGGGCCGTACTTGAGCAGCCAGCCAGGCAGAAAATAAAGAGTATGCCCAGAAGCATCAGTACATATTTTTTCATATCTCGCATTTTAGTTCCCCCCCCAAACTGTATTCTTTAAATTCTCTCAAAATATTTTTTATACTCCATCAAGTTATCTTCAATTTTTTTCCAGATAACGACATTATCCATTTCTAATTCAAAGACTTTTCCATGTGATTTATAGGCATCTGTTTTCATCTGATAAAAGTTTCCTTTGAAATCTTTGACATAAGTACCTGGATATTTGTCTTCATCTCCACAACGTCTTTTGAGTTCTTTTAATGAAACGCAACCCATTTCATTTTCCACTTCAAAAAAAGCTTTTATTATTTTATGATTGGCTTGATTCGGTCTCATCGCCCATTTGGGTATTCTGATTTTTGCTTTTGGTAATTCATTTTTTATTATTTCAATATCTTTTAATGATTTCAAATTTGTCATTAATTTAGGATCTTTGACTGCTTTGGCAAAGCTGGTTGAGATATATTTCAGCATAAAATTTTCGATCATTTCATCAGAATTTTCATCGTTTAATCTCAATGCTATCTTAAATTTTTCAGCCACTTCAGGGACAACTGTTAAGTCATAAGCAATTTTCAAAATTCCACCTCCGTCAACTATATTCTCATTATATACTAATTCATTCAACTCCGTTAGTAAAAACATTTATCGATATATTTTTCTATAATGAGCTATCTGGACCCGGAAAAAGATCACGTGATCCATCCGGTTGGGTATTTTTAGATCGTACACAGAAGGGCATCCCAAGACAAATTTTTTTAAATTCTTAATGTACCCTACTTTGTTGAAAAGTAAACGTCAAATAAGGAATTAAAAAAACCTACAAAAAAAGCAGGCTAATGATTTTGAACTTTACAACGTTCCGGTAATGTTTCTGACTAGGGTATCAGCGAATCCAGCACACCCATGTCAAACAAAAAGTGGATTCAAGCCGCTCGCTCTGCCCGGCAGGGCAAGACGAATGCGAGACGCCTGAAGTAAATTTAGCCTTGACGCAGCGATAGCGGAGACCAGGGCGCAGGACTGACGGCAGTGAAGGCCAACACGAACAAAGCCCCGGGCGTTAGCCGGGGGCGTGGGTAGAGAGGGATAACGTATGGCAGGCACGGTGAGAGCGGAGCGGCCACCGTGCCAAGTGTTTATGGTAAGATATAAATGGTTATATCTTACTATAAACAATCTTACCATTTACAACGTTAGCAACGTCAATAGTTTTATCAACAATATGTTTGTATTTTCACTAACTTATTGTTGTTTTTGCCTAATTTTGATATAATAAAAAACATCTAATTAAGAAGGTGTTGCTATGTTTTCAAATAGACTTAAATATTTGTGTTCGACTGAAGATTTAACCCAAAGAGACCATGCTGCAAAGCTTGGTGTAACTAGCGACGCAATTGATATGTATGAGTCAGGGAAAAGATTTCATAATAATACTATTCTAAATAAAATTTCTGACTACCTCCTTGGGCGTACTGATGGCCCAATGCCAGTTCGTGACATCAACCGGGATCTTTACGATGAACACAGTTATACGGAAGAATTGGAAGCCTTTATGAAGGATCAGGCAACTACTGCCATGTTCCAGGATTACGGTGAATGAACCAAATAAGATAAGAAAAACTTACTGAATTTTTTAAAAGGTCAGAAGACTTTGAGAGAACAAAATAAAGAGAAATAAGACAGGCTTTATTTAAGTATACTTACTTGACTAAATATTTTTGAAGGAGTTAAAATGAGTAAAATTAAATCAATTGATAACTATATAGAGCAATGCAATACTAGTAATCTTAGTACCCTTAGAGAGGACACAGTAAATACAATTATCTCTGTATTTAACATAGAAATACCTAATATAGACGATGGTTTAACTGCATCGCTAAATACAAAAACATATAAATACGTTTCAACAGATCTCTTTGCTGATATAACTCTTTTGAAAGCAAAGTTAGAAAATTATAAACTCAACCTTCAAAGAGAAGACATAATCAGAACTGATAAATTAAAACAGTTAGAACTTCAACGCCAAATCATCTCTATTACTAATACTAATCAAAATGAGAACGCATCAAGTTCAAATGCTTCAGCTACAGCTTTCTTAACATTTACAATAAGCCAAACCATTGAAAACATAAATAAATTGCCAGAAAGTCTTTTAAGTAAAGAAGATTCAGTAGAGCTTAAAGAACTAATTTACTCCATTGAGGGAATGATTTCTGCAAAAGATACAGATGGAATTAAATCGAAGATTACAAAAGTTCTAGGGACCGTTGCAAATAAAGGATTTGATCTTTTTGTTGCCGTAGCACCATATCTGCTCCAAGCTTCAAGCTTTATTCCAACAGCATAAATTTTTAAACTATTTAACTGAAATGACAAAAATGACCAATGAGAATAAAATAAAGAGACCTAAAGCAGGATTTACTTGTACCTACTAACAGGTTTAAATAATTCTAAAGTTATGTCATAATTGTCCTAAATATTAAGGAGAGCAATCATGGATTTTACTTCAGCTTATTCATTTTTCATTAACAATCTTTTGAATATTTCGGGTGCAATTTTTATTATCGGAGCAGGCACAGAAGAGCGGAGCGGTCACCGTGCCAAGACCTGACGAACGTAAAGCCATCCAAAAAAGTAAGCCCTGGGCAATTCTTTCATTTCTAAAATTGCCGGGGCTTTGTTTGACGCTGCCGTTGAAAACCATTTCTAATTTGAAAGATGCTTTTGTTGTTTTATCTTCAAAATTTTAAATAAGATCGTTCAACTTCTGCAAATGGCCCTTAGCAGAAGTTGAAATTAAAATGCAGTCATGTACCTAAAAAATCCAAACTTCAAGAGCTCCGGAAACGATACAGATGAACTGTTCGGAAAACTTATCATGCGCATTTTCATGTTTATATAGTCACCAGTTTCCGCTTTTGATTCTCCAACATTTCTCAATTGAACCAATATTGGTAAGCTCCTGTGTTAAGTTATTAATAAATGCTTGGTTGTTTGCACGATTGAAGCTGTCCGGATCACCGTTTAATGCAAGGGCAGCAAAATAGTTTTCACTGAATCGAATATCAGTTATAATAAGTTAATAATTATCGGCGAAAAACTCCATAAAATCACGCCCGAATTTTGTTAACTGAGGCATATTTCTAGCCCTACTACCAATATCATCAAAGGAATTAGATGCTAAATGCCGTCTGTCTTCAGGATCTTTGAGGTGCTTATATATAGTAAGAACATCGTCTTCAGTACTACTAGCCAAAAGTCCTAAACTCAAGAGTTTTCTACCAATCATCTCAACTTGATCATTTTTAACACCGATTTTATCAATTGCTTTTTGGAAGCCTTCCTTCATGTTTGTTATTGGATCATTGTAAATTATTAACAATCCGAGATCAACTACTCTCAGACTATTTAAAGTATCATAATAAATTAAAACAAAGTCCTCTTTTGCATTTGGTATTGAAGCTAGGTTAATAAATCCATTAACAATATATTTTATTTTTTCTTCTTGTACTTCATCAAGTACAACATCTGAAACAATGCCAAAAAAATCAGTTCTAATTTTTTTGGCAGACTCCTCGTCTAACCTCAATACTTTATCTTCGAATTCATCTTGTCTAGTTTGCATTTCTTCCATAAATTTAACAAACATTTTTTCCTGTCTTTTTTGTTTATATGCAAGCATCATACTTGTCACACCAGGTACAATTGAACCGATAGCACCTTCAATAAACATAGAAGATATAATATCTACTGCTGGTTCTGCTGAAATATCAAAAATTTCATTTATACGTTCTTTTATTTTATCAATATTCATTATTAATTATCCCTTCGAATAGCCTTTATTCTTAAAATCTAACTTAAACAGAATTTTTTCTGATATTTTTTTTTCATTCAACTTTTACACACTCACAATAAACGTATCAAAATCGTCCACCTTATCAAACCCAATGCCATTATCCAATGCTTCAAAATGTGCTTTTCCACATTTGATTTTTCCAGCTTCCGTTGGCCTTAAAGAACCCTTTTTAATATCACCCTTTGTTTCAACCACAAAGTAAATTTTATGGACGCCATCTTTGTCAATGACAATGGCCCAGTCCGGATTATAGGTGCCCAATGGGGTTGGGATCTTGAACCAATCCGGTAACTTGGCATATAGTTTAATATGCTTGTTGTTTTCCATCTTCTCTGCAAAGGTTGCTTCAGTGCCACTATCATAAATTACGTAATCATAAATTGATTTATTGCTAGGGATCATATTTTTGGATAAATATCCGAAAAGTTCCTGACTTTCAAAAAGCTCCTGGGCAAAGAAAGCATCGTCTCCGATTTTTGTGTACTTAATCCCATCAACGATCATTAATTTCAGTTGGGAGGAAATAATGTCTGCGGTCTGTTCCATATATTTTTGAGGATTTTTTTTAAATAAAGGGATGGTATCGCTTTTTATTAAAATATCCACAATGGTTTTTCGTGTCAAATTGGTTTCATTCTGTAAATACGTAATAATATCCGGGAACATGTCGTTCTGATTATTCACGGTATAACCGATACGGTCCCGTTCTTCAACGATTATGCCACTTTGTCCGACATTAAGTATGGCCTTTGAGTAAATCAACTTTGGGGCTGTAATACTTAGGCTTTCTTTCAATTCTTTTATGCAGGTGTTGATTAAAATATCGCTGTCAAAATCAACCGAATAGGTGGTTTTGTATTTGATGCGCTCCCATAAGGTTTTAAATTCCGGATCTAGATAAACCGCTTTATTTAGCTTGATATTTTTCTTATTACTGTTATTTTTTATGTTGAGGCTGCTGCAGGCTTTTCTAGTTAATACTATGATCTCCGGTTTAATACTTTCATAGGCTATTGGTACATCCAAACTATTATTTTTAAGTGCCAGCTTTAGTGAATCCTGAACATTTCCGGTTTGATCGATATACCCCTGGGTTTCAAAATGACTGACAATAACTTCAGAGGCTGTCTGTCCCAAATACTTTGTACTGCCATTGGCCTGCTTTACTGGAATATTAGCAAAGGAATGACTTTCAATGACACCAAAACGAATGCCTTCTTCGTCCTCATATTCCTTCTGTAAATTCTTGGCAAAATCGTCATAGCTTTCATTGGCCATGACTGTCAGGGTATTAATGGCGAAGCCATGCTGGCGCTCGCCTTTTTGATTCACACAAAGACGAAGCCCGCGTCCGATTTCCTGGCGTTTTTTCACTTCTTTTTTTGTGTCATTTAAAGTACAGATTTGGAATACATTGGGATTATCCCAACCTTCTTTAAGGGTGGAATGGGAAAAAATAAAACGAAGTTTGGTATCAAAAGACAGCAATTTTTCTTTATCCTTCATGATTAAGTTATACGCGCTTTCATCTGCTATTGTGACACCGCTGGTGTCTTTCAAAACGCCCTTTTTATCAATGGAAAAATAGCCATCATGGACCTCGTTTGCGGCTGCCTGGAGATGTGGTGAACTCAATAAAGATTGATACTTGGGTTGCTTAATGAGGATCGAATAATGTTTTTCAAAAAGTTGTGCATAGATACCCTTCTGCTGACTACCATCGGAATCATATAAACGATAATTGGCAACCCGATCGATAAAAAACAAGCTTAAAACTTTAATTCCCTGTTTATTGAGTATCAATTCTTTTTCCAGATGTTCTTCAATGGTTTTTCGGATCTGGTGCTCTTTTATGATCAGGGGATCAACATCACCAATCCTTTCATTTATTCTCAGAATATCTGGCTGACTGGTAAAGGAAACATATTCATTGCCAGTTTCGCAATAAATCTCATTGACAATATAGCCTTCATAAACATCCCGGGAACCAGAAATTTCATAAAGATCGGTGTTTGTCACCGTAATAACTTCCCGATTGACCACGCCTTTTTTGTTTTTTTTGTCAATTTCGATGACTGCGGTTATGGGTGGGTTATTATTCACCGAAATCAGTTTTAAATAGGCCTTATTATGATAATCCTTTGTTTCAAAAGCGGCCACTTCAATCTGTTTAACCAATTCCAGGTTATAACTGTCCACCGCATCTAGTTTGTACACCTGGTTGTGCTTTTCCACATGGGTGGCGGAATAACGAAAAATACATAGTGGATTTAATGACTTGATGGCTTCCTTTGCTTTTACTGTTGAATCGACGGATTGCGGTTCATCGATAATCACAAAAGGTCTGGTTTCCTGGATGAGCTCTATGGGTTTCATACCATTTAATTTATCATTGGTTCGGTGAATGAGATTGGCTTTATTTTCCTTTTCAGGGTCGGCAAAACTTTTGCGAAAGGCATCAATATTAATGACCATGATTTCAATGTTATCACTGACGGCAAAGCTACGAACCTGTTCCAGCTTGCTGCTGTCATAAATAAAATAATTGTAAATGGTATTGTTGTATATGCCATTGAAATGATCCTTGGTGATTTTCAAGGATGTGTAAACCCCTTCCTTAATGGCCAGGCTAGGCACCACAATGATAAATTTTGTAAAGCCGTAATGTTTATTCATTTCAAAAACAGTACGCAAATAGACATAGGTTTTTCCGGTTCCAGTTTCCATTTCCACATCAAAATCATATGCATTATTTTTTAGTTTTTTCGTCTGGTTGAGACCATTTCTCAGTTGGATCTCTTTTAGATTATTAAGTATTTCTTCTTCATCCAGTTCCAGCTTGTTCCCTACCCCATTGGTGGTATCCAGCATACCAATTTGCTGGGAAAAAGTGGATACGGTAAAATTCGACTGCATCGGGGTTTGGCCTCTGAATAAATCAACAACCGAGGATATGGCATCATGCTGGTACTCTAAATTTTTATCAAATTGTAGTTTCAATTGTGGTTTCATTTTGCGCTTATCCTCCTATAATGTAATAAATTCATCAATCCCACCGCATTTTAAAATTTCTTTAATGTTGGTTTTATTACTGTCGGTTTTGAAGCCGTTGTCTTTAAATACCACCCGGGTAGTTTCGGAAGCTAATTTTTGAACTTTTTCCAAAATTCCCTTTGCAATACCGGTTGTGATGTCATTATCCAGGCAAATCAATAGGACCCCAAAGCCGATGGAATAGACTTTTTTTCCTTCGATAATGAATTCTTCCACAGAGTAGGTTAAATCCAGCCCAAACTTGAGCATGATTTCATAAACCACATCCAACTCGGTGCGATCATCTACGTAATTATTGATGGCATCCAAAAGGCTTACTTCAAGGTCATTCCCATATGGCTGCCATTTTCGGATATTGGAGGTATCCAGTTTTAAAACCTTAAAACCAATATCAAGGTTTTGTGCCAACAAACCTTTTTCTTCCTTTATTTTTTCCCCTGCCCGGCGGATCCGTTCTTTTCCGATTTCGCAGATATTATCGTAACCTGCCTTAGCAGCTTCGCTGTTTTTGTCCGTTGGTTCAGGAAGCTGAACCATAATGAATTTACGATTGCCTTGGTCTTCAGCGTTTAACTTCATGACTGCGTGGGCGGTAGTGGCAGAGCCGGAGAAAAAATCGATAATGATGTCATTGCTATTTATATTTGTTGAAATTTGCAAAATTCGGCTTATTAATGATACAGGTTTTGGTGTATCAAAAGGAGTTTTAGATTCAAATAATAAACTTAATTCCTTATTTGCTGCATCATTGTGACCTACTTCTGCAAATCCCCACCATGTAATTGGCACACGCCCTTGTTGAACTTCATTTAAATATCTTTTTATCTGCGGTGCACCTGTCCCTTCTTTTCCAAAATAAATTCTGTTCTCTTCAAGCCATTTCTTCATAGTATCTTTACTTGCTCGCCAACAACTCCCCTTAGGAGGCAGATACTCTTTATTCGTTTTCGGATTTAAAATTGGATACACACCACTCTGTGAAAATGATTTGACCAGTAAATCACCAGTTCGCCATAATCCTTTTCCATCTCCATCATCATTTTTATATGGTTTGTTTTGTTCGTTTGTACGTGGTAATAAATTGCGGTGAAATTCATTGCTTTTTTGAAAAGATACTATATAATCATGAGTTGTTGAAAACCCTTTAGAATCATTTGTAGCAGCATATTTTTTTTGCCAAACAACACATGCCACAAAATTATCTTCCCCAAAAATTTCATTGCAAATTTTTTTGAGGTTATCCACCTCATTATCGTCAATACTTATAAAGATAACACCGTCATCAGTCAACAGATTTCGTGCAAGACGTAAACGGGGGTACATCATATTCAGCCAGTCCGTATGATAGCGGCCACTGGTTTCGGTATTACTGCTGATATTTTTTCCTTCGCTATCGGTTTGTCCTGTAATAGCTTTATAGTTTTCGATGCTATCTTTAAAATTATCGGGATACACAAAATCCTTCCCAGTATTATAAGGGGGGTCTATGTAAATCATTTTCACTTTGCTGTGGTAGCTTTTCTGGAGCAGCTTTAACACTTCAAGGTTGTCCCCTTCAATATACAGGTTTTGAGTGGTATCCCAGTCTTTACTTTCCTCTTTACACGGGCGCAAGGTTCCAGTCGAAGGTGTTTGAGCCAATCGTAATGCCTGGCCTTTTCCGTTCCATGAAAAATTATAGCGTTCGGTAGAATCATCCACATAATCCCCAAGGTCTTGTTTTAATTTATCTAAATCAATTTTTCCGTCGGTTACGATATCCGGGAAAAGGTTCTTTAATTTTTCTATATTTTCCTGGGCTAAATCCGGGGTTTCTCCCGTTAGTATGGTTTCAATCATCTTTCGTACCCTCCTAAGGTTTTTATTAAAAGTTTCATCATAATACTTGTTTGCTCAATCACATATTCCATTTCATTTTCATTGACATTGTCGTTATGCTTAACATTGTGATTTTGAAAGTCGGTATAATATTTTATAATTGTTGGGACCATGTTTCTCAGTTCACACGATATATTTATTTCTTTTAGTCTTTGACCTATTTCAGCATTTTGATTTTCAAGACTCTTCTTATTTCCCAGTAAACCCTTTACCAAAAATTCAAAGGATAATCGCATATCATCAAGGGTATTTCGCTTGTAAATATCCCCCTCAAATTTTAGGAGTGCATTATTATACTGTTCCAAAGCTTCGGGGTAATCTTCTAACCAGTGTTTTGTTTTTTGAACTAACTCAGTTTCGCTGATTTTCTCTTTCGATAAATTTCCATACCTTGCAAAAAGTCGATGTTTTAATTCTGTAACAGGCTCAAAATCTTTAAAAATTGGCAACTCACAAAAATCTCTGATAATTGCAAATTGCTGTTCGTCTGAAAAAGCTAATAGATTTCTATTTAACGCTGTTCGTTTATTAGGCATATTCGTCTTAAAAGGATATGCGGCACATGGGATATTAACATTATATTCGACCGCATAATTTGAACAGTAACTTGCAATTTGAGAACCACTAAGACCGTTATTCGTATTTCCTAAAATATCAGTTGCGTAGACTAAAAATGCTCTATCCAATTATTGTTCTCCCTTCAGCATCTTATTTTTATTGGCTTCCATATTTTTTATTTTTATATTCAGTTCCATTTTTCGATTGAATTGATTTTCCTTTTTAAGGGCTGTGCGTAATGCTATTAAGTTTTGTTCCAGGGTATTAAGTTCTTCCAGAAATTCGCGAGCCGTATCCCCGGTCATTTGATTGGTGGTTTGGTTCGTTTTGTTTAATACCTGATTGGCACTAAAGATGCTGATAGCATCTACCAAATCCGTATAAAGATCATAATAATTGGTGAAGCGCATCTTTAGCAAATCGAATGATTTGAAAAATGCCGAATCATCTTTTAAAAATTCGGTATTTACAAAGGGTTCTAATGTGTTTTTACTAATATCTTTCTGATTTATCTGCTGGTGGGCTGTCCAAAAGGCTGTTTGATTGTCAAGACGAAAGACCAACACCACGGGATATGGAATGGTGCGCATGATAATTTCAGCAATTCTACTTAACTTTTTATCTTCTTTTAAGTCGACCTCAATGATCTCAATCTCTTCATATTCTCTGATGTCATCTTTATAAGGTTGAAGATTCAGGGTGTCGGGTTTTAAACAATAAAGCCAAGTTATTTTTTTAATGACCTCGGTAAATAGTTTTTTATCGGCCGCAGATAAGTCAGCATTTTCACTGAACTGTTTTTTAAAAATGCTGTTATTAACCGCACAGGACTTTGGTAAATTGAAATAAGCATACTTTTCCATTTTCTTCCCTCTTTCAAGACTTTCGGTTACTTCAGCACTAGAAATGTAATCAGTTCAAAATCTTCAATGCCATCAAAAAGTTCCTTCTGCATGGTGGTGCCGCCTTTGCTGAATAAGCTGGCCACTCCCACTTCCTGCTTCTTGCCAATGAGATTTTCAATGGCGGTTTCCAATAAATCAGAATAGTGATTCATTTTCAAGCCATCCGCTGTTTCTTGGTTGAATGCATCCACTATTTCGCGATAAACCTCATTGGAACCGGAACATAGTTTTTTACAATAGTCCAGTATTTTTTTTGCATGAATGAATGAGAAGCGCACCCCATTATCGGTGACGTAAACCATGTAATAAGGAAACAGTGCATTTTGTTCTTTTGTTTGATTGTGCCCTTTGATCTGCCTCAGTGTAAAAATAACACCAGGGGCAATTTCTTCCCGGAGGCTTTTGTCTATTTCCACCACGGCATACATGCCATTGGGTGCCTCATCCAGAAGTTTGCGGTTGTCTTGCATGTAACCCATGAGATCAATTTTAAAATCATTAAAGGTCAGATCCGTGATGGAGATTCCGCCAGAGATATCTTCTAAATCGACTACTTCATTTTGGAGCTTTTGCAATTGCTTGCGGCGATATTCCAGGTCTTTCATTTCCTTGTTATCATCGGCTTCAATGATATTTTCCTCACCGGTGGCTGATACATCCAGGAGTACCATTCGCCCACGAACCCGTTGCTGGAGATTGATATAGGCATCCAGGTCTTTGGTGGCCCAGAAGTTGACCAATTGAATGACATCATTCTGAGAACCAATCCGATCAATCCGACCAAAACGTTGGATAATACGCACCGGATTCCAGTGAATATCGTAGTTAATCAGATAGTCACAATCCTGTAGATTCTGTCCTTCAGAAATACAGTCGGTGGCAATCACCACATCAATAAAATGGGTGGCTTCCGGGAATATCTTTTCACATTCTTTTGATAAGGGTGAGAATAGCGTGAGAACCGTATTAAGATCTGAAATTTTGATGGTTTTTTTCAGGCTTTTACTGATTGGAAGGGTTGAGCGATTTTCCCCACTTCCAGTTACCAGTGCCGCATATATTCCCTGTTTTTCAAGATCATTGGCAATGTTTTCATATAAGTATTTTGCTGTATCTGAGAAAGCGGTAAAAATGAGAAGTTTTTTATTTTTGGGATTAATGGGGTTCTTAGTTTTATTTTCGATGAGGTCTTTTAATTTTAATAACTTAGCATCACGTTCCGGTGTAACGTTTATGGCTTCAAGATAGATTGTTTCCAGCTTGTCTCGATCAGCTGCTAAGTTTTGTCCCCATTTAATTAAATCCATATCCTGCAAGAGCACCTTCACATTGTTTCCAAACATCAGGTTTTCAAATTCAGGATCATCCAGGTCCATGTCGTTAATGTCCGTTTCCGGATTATAATCTGTGCCATGGTCGTTCACAATTTCGATGGTTTTATTTATTTTACCCAATATCTTTTCAATGGTTAAGGCAAAGGAATTAATGGAGCTTTCCATCCGTTTTAATAAACCAATACGCAAGAGACCCACCAGACTTAATTCTCGATCCACCTGGCGAAAGATGCTGTTACTACTTTGTCCAACCTGCATATCGTATTTCATTTCGTATGATCTGCGTTTTTCAGGAAGGACATACCCCAAAGGCGAATAGACGCACAGAGTAAGCTTTTTTATGAGCTTATTGATAGTTTCAATGGGCGGAAATTCGCCTTTGGTATCAATCACTGGGTAAATATTCTGTGGCGATAACCGTGTGGGAAATTTTCCGATTTCGTCCAAGTTATAATATTTTTCAATGTGCTTTCTTGACCGGGCAATGGTGATGGTATCAAGAAGCTTAAAGTAATCCAGGTTCATCATATCAACAAAGATATCGGTGGTTCTTTCCTCATCCGGTAATCCGGTCCATTTATTAAATACTGCCTGGGCCTGTTTTAAGATGAGTTCCAGGTTATTGAGTCCTACGCTTTCAAAGGCATTGTTTTTGCCTTCTGTGATAAACGCAATTTGATTCTTAATATCATTCATACGGTTGTTTACCGGCGTGGCTGATAACATCAGTACCTTTGTTTTAACACCTGATTTTATGATATCTTCCATGAGTCGTTCATAGCGGGTAATTTTTCCTTTTACCGGAGGGTTATTTCTAAAATTATGACTTTCATCAATGACAACCAGATCATAATTTGCCCAGTTTAGGGTACTTAAATTAACGCCTCCGGATAAGCCAGATGTTCGGCTTAGGTCAGTATGATTCAGTACATCATAATTAAATCGATCCTGTACGAATATATTGCGCTTATCGTTTTGGGTGTAAATGGTCCAGTTTTCCCGCAGCTTTTTTGGCACTAATACGAGAACGCGATCATTTCTGAGTTCATAATATTTAATGACCGCCAAAGCGGTGAATGTTTTACCTAAGCCCACACTGTCAGCAATGATGCATCCGTTGTATTTTTCGATTTTATCAATGGCTCCCATGGCGCCATCTTTTTGAAACTTATAGAGCTTGTTCCAAATCAATGTTTCCTTAAACCCGGTTTTACTTTTGATAATATTATCTTCGGTTAATTCATCCAGATACTGATTGAAAATATTATATAAAGTGATGAAATAAATAAATTCTGGTGTGTTTTCTTTATAAAGGACTTCCATTTGTTCAAGGACTTTTCCTTTTACATCTTCAACGGCGGTGGTGTCATTCCACAAATCATTAAAGGACTGTAAGAACGCGAATGTAAAATCTTTGCCATACATACAGAAATTACTATCAAGCCGATTGGATGGTGTTATGCCCAAGCCATCCGAGGTAAAATCTACGGTGCCATTGATTGAGAAAGCATCCGCGTCATTTTCACAGTATACCAATCGGGGTTGCGCTGGGTTGGAATTTTTCAAAGACTTAATTTCGGCTTTTTCAGAAAGCCAGGCCGCACATTCTTTTGCAATGGCAGCCTGTTTCATTTCATTTCTTAGTTTAATTTCATATTCATTTCCGGATACCATTTTTTCCTTGATATGGTCAATGTAAAATTCTCGAATTAACTCCCGATCTTTCTTAACAAATGTGGGTTCGGTGAAAATAAAACGCATATTATCAATCTTGTTGAGTTCTTTTTTGAGTTCCGCATAGGCATAAATAGTAAAATAGGCTGATATAATGGATAACTTCGAACCCTTTTTGAGTTCTTCTTTAAGCTCATCCACCACTTTATTTTTTTTATTATCCAATACTTTTGGTGTCTTCATTAGATACTTTCCTCTTTAATTGTGATTCTGGTTTCAATGTCCTTAATTGATGGGAGAATTTCCTCGAATTCAATGGGTAATTCCTGTATGAATTTATACTCACTCACGCCAATTGGCTTGGTCATATCTTTTAAGGCATATTCTGCAATCAGTTTATTTTTGTCCCGACACATAATTAAACCAATTGTTGGATTATCTGTTTTACTCTTCACTAAATCATCAACAGCTGATAAATAAAAATTCATTTTCCCTGCATATTCCGGTATAAACTTACCTGTTTTAAGTTCAATGACAAAATAGCATCTGAGCTTTAAATGATAGAACAGCAAATCGAGATAAAAATCTTCACCCGCCACTTCAAGATGATATTGATTTCCAACAAAAGCAAATCCAATTCCTAATTCCAGGAGCATATTGGTGATGTTTTTGATCAATGCCTTTTCGATTTCAGATTCCAACAAATTTTCTCGATACTCGATAAAATCAAAAACATAGGGATCTTTCATGGTTTGAACAGCCAGTTCGCTCTGTGGCAATGAAAGGA
>Ga0209748_1000983_pt1 | contig 14390 bp, 9 predicted proteins | sample BarGraIncu00421A_FD_185490 | JGI IMG/M metagenome (GOLD analysis project Ga0209748, IMG submission 185490) | Arctic peat soil microbial communities from Barrow, Alaska - Barrow Graham LP Incubations 004-21A (SPAdes) (version 2) | ecosystem: Environmental > Terrestrial > Soil > Wetlands > Peat... | reverse complement strand
AATAGTTGATTATCCAACTTTTGATAAAACCCTGGACAAGAACGAGACTCAGGAAAAAACAAAAAAAACACTAAAAAAGATCGGGAAGCTACAATATAAAATGTATGCTCAGAATAAGTACAGCCTACTGATCATTTTCCAGGGGATAGATGCTTCCGGTAAAGACGGAGCGACCAAAGATCTTATTGAATATTGCAATGCTGTCGGCATAAAAATACACAGCTTTAAGAAACCGAATGAGGAAGAATTTGCTCACGATTTTCTCCGGAGGGTGCATGCAGTTACTCCCGGCAGAGGCGAAATGCAGATATTTGTCAGGTCCCAATACGAAGATATACTTGTTCCATCCGTCGAAAAATACATCCCTGGTGAGATCATTGATCGTCGTTATGGTATGATAAACGATTTTGAAAAACTGGTGGAGAGTAATAATACCAGAATCCTGAAGTTTTTTCTTCATGTCTCAGAGGAAGCTCAGAAAGAGAGACTCATGGAAAGAATTGAATCAAAGAAAAAGCATTGGAAACACAAAGATAGTGATTGGGATACACGTGAAAAATTTGATGAATATCTTGGAGTCTATGAAAAGGTAATCAACACGTGTAACGATATTCCATGGCATATAATACCTTCCGACAAGAACTGGCAAAAATCTTACTTTATTGCTGAAGTTGTCTATAAAACACTTAAGGAACTGGATCTTAAATGGCCCGATCTAGTAAGTGAAAAGTTTCAGGTTAAAGATTCAATCTGATATTAAAATCCCGACTATATGAAAAAGTTACTTTTCTATTTTTTACTCGCAGCATTAACTGCCTGTTCAACACACGATCCAAAAAAGGATAATGTCAAATCACCATCTTTTATTAATGAAACAACCATAAAAGCAATCATTGATACAGTAAAATCTGCTCAGCCCGCTTCTGATCTTAAGCTTCTTGAAAAAGGGGTAAAACATGCCGCTTCGCTCTGGAGACAGGAAGATGGTACTGCCATCGACTTTTCAGTATTTGTTAAGAAGAATTACATTCCTGATCCGGCAAAGCGGAAGTTGGCCTTCAAAAAGATCAGCGATTACATAGAATCGATTACAGGATTCAATAATGAAATTACCCTTGACCTCCGGAAAACTTTGGATGAGGCCCGCGGCGAAATTGATGAAATTGACCGTATGTTTGGTAACTATTCTGTTGGTTCACATACCCAAAACGATTTTTATTCCAATAAGATCGCTTTTGCCATAGCACTTAATTTTCCATATTTTACATTGTCTGAAAAGGAAGATCTTGGGCCAAAATGGAGTCGTGATGAATGGGCCATGGCCCGGCTGGGTGATCTTTTTATATCACGGGTTCCTGCTGAACTCGAGCAGGCAGTAACTGAAGCTACAGGAAACTCAGAGATGTATATTGCTGAATATAATATATATATGGGACATCTTCGTACAGATAATGGCCGCCAGCTATTCCCCGATGATATGGTGCTTCTTTCCCACTGGAACCTACGCGACGAACTGAAAGCAGACTATGCCGATAAAAAGGATGGACAGGAGAAGCAGGAAATGATCTATAAAGTAATGGAACGTATTATAAAACAGGATATTCCCTCTGTGGTTATTAATAGTCCTGACTATGAATGGGCGCCTTATTCGAATACTGTATTAAAAGCAGGCGCTAAAGTTAAGGCAGATGCAGAACCGGATACACGCTACTCTCATATAATCAACAACTTCAGAACAAGAAAGGCGATGGACACCTTCAATCCTGAAATGCATACCTTCATTCTCCGTAGATTCTCTCTTGAGATGGAGATCTCTCAAAATGAGGTTGAGACTCTGTTCGATTCATTCCTGAGTTCACCCGAACTGGTAAAAGTTGGTTTGCTTATAAAAGAACGGTTAAAACGCGATCTGAAGCCTTATGATATATGGTACGATGGCTTCAAGAACCGGAGCAACATATCTGAGGATTTGCTTACTTCAAAAACATCTGCTCTATATCCCGATCCGGCTGCATTTCATGCCGGCATGCCTGCAATGTTGAAAAAGCTTGGCTGGTCACACGAAAGAGCATCCTATATTGCAGATAAGATAGTTGTTGATCCGGCAAGGGGCTCTGGTCATGCCTGGGGTGCAGCCAGAAAAGGATCCCTTTCTCATCTTCGGACTCGAATATCTGATAAAGGTATGGACTACAAAGGATATAACATTGCCGTCCATGAATTTGGACATAATGTTGAGCAAACAATATCACTTTATAATGTCGATAATTACACGATGTCAGGTGTTCCGAATACTGCTTTTACAGAAGCAAATGCTTTCATCTTTCAGAGTCGTGATCTTTTCTTACTGGGGATGAAAGATGATAGTCCTGATAAGGAAAAAATGGAGACGTTTGATGCCGCCTGGCAATTAATGGAGATCATGGGTGTCGGAATGGTTGATATGAAAGTCTGGAAATGGCTTTATGCTAATCCTGATGCTACTCACGCTCAGCTGAAAGAAAGCGTAATAGCCATTGCTACTGAAGTCTGGAACAAGTATTTTGCACCTGTACTTGGAGTTAAGGACTCTCCCATTCTGGCAATATATTCACATATGATTGATTCACCGCTTTACCTGGCAAATTACTCATACGGTCATGTCATTCAATTCCAGATAGAAGAATATCTAAAGGGTAAAAAATTCCAGGAAGAGATTGACCGCATATACAGCCAGGGTCGCCTCACACCACAGCAATGGATGATTGGAGCCGTTGGAAATAAAATTTCAACTCAACCTATTCTCAACGCCCTGGACAAAGCTTTGAAATAGTTAGCATTACATAGGCGGGGTTTCAGAGGTTTTATTTCAGGAATATTTCCAGTACTGGTATTTCCACCTGGGGTTTCTGAACCGGAAGTGAAAGAATCAAATCATTTTTACCTTCATTTCTCCCCTCTCTGAATTTTATCTCCGATGCATCATGGAGAAACTGTATATACCTGACCTTGTCAGCCATGTCAGACATCGTCAGACTTCCCATCGGATAGGACAATAAATGAACATATAATCTTTTAGTCGAAGGATTATATGTTAGCAGTGTGTTGGCAGGTGGAGTAATACCAGCCGGAGCTTCAGTACAGCCATAGACTGAACGGTTATTATATTTCATCCATTCACCCATTGATTTTAACCTGTCCTGGGCTCTGTAATCAAACACCCCACGGGCAGTGGGACCGACATTCAACAATAAATTACCTCCTTTGCTGACTGATTCGATAAGAAGTTCAAGCAATTGTGCCGGACTCTTCCATGTGTTTTCATCCCTGTAATATCCCCACGATCCGGAGAATGTCTGACATGTTTCCCATGGAATCCTTTTGCCATTTGCCTCGGGCCATTTTGCTACTTTAACCTGTTCAGGTGATACAAAATCAAATCCTCCTTCAACATCACTCAAATCAAGCCTGTCATCAACAATAATACCAGGTTGAAGATTACGTGTCATCTTCAGAAGGTTTTCCGAATCCCATTCAGCACGACCCTTGCCATTCTTGCCCGGAAAAGAAAAATCGAACCATATAATGCTGATTTCACCATAGTTTGTAAGAAGTTCTCTTACCTGATTCTTTATATATTCACGATACTTATTCATATCCCTTCCCTTATTCAGACGTGCATATGCACTATCCGATTCCTGTCTGAGAGGATGATATCTGTCAATTGTATAATCAGGGTGGTGCCAGTCAATAAGGGAGTAGTAAAATCCGACCTTCAGTCCTTCGGATCTGAAAGCTTCAACATATTCTTTTATAAGGTCTTTACCATAAGGAGTGTTTGTCGCTTTGTAGTCGGTGAACTTTGAATCGAAAAGACAAAAGCCTTCATGATGTTTTGCAGTCAGTACAACATATTTCATCCCTGCACCTTTAGCCATTTTAGCCCACTCGTGTGGATCGTACATATCGGGATTAAACATATCAAAGTACTTTTGATACTGTTCGTTAGTCATTCTTTCAGCATTTTTTACCCACTCATGGCGGGCAGGTAAAGCATATAATCCCCAATGTATGAACATTCCAAAACGTGCATCGGTCCACCATTTCATCCGCTCAGCTTTCTGTGCTTCAGTTTCTTTGGGAAGCTGAGCTATTGAGTGCTGTGGCATTATTAAGGTGGAAACTAAAAATAGAACCGTAAATAATGTTTTTGTTTTCATGGAGAGTGATTTTATAATCTAATATTCAACAGTTATAATTATTTCCAGAAACTTTTGAGAAGTATTTCACTTAAATCATCGACATCTAATTTAACAGGATTATTTTTAAGTTCAGTTTTTGAGCAGACCATGCCTATATCCTTTTTATCAAGTTCATTTTTGTTAAAATCCCTTAAATGCAGGTCATCTGTCAGCTTATCAAGATATTGAATAAATCCGTCAATATAATAGTTGTCTTTCTTACCTTTTACACCGAGTAACAATTTCCCGAGAATTGAATATTTTTTTAATGCCCCCGGATTGTTTCCCTGCTTTCTTAGTTCCCTGATATTTACTTCATTTGATATTGCCATAAGAGTCCCACAAATCAGACCATGAGGTATATTGTACATACCTCCTACCGATGACGCAAAACCATGCACAACTCCGAGTCCGACATTTGTCATACAAATGCCTGAACTAAGTGCGGCAAATGACATTCCCGATCTGGCTTCAATATCTTCACCGTCTGTACAGCTTCTGAGTAATGATGTCTTTATTGCTTTGATACCTTCAAGAGCCAGGGCATCTGTTAATTCATTCGATTTATCGGAAAGATAAGATTCAGTAAGCTGAGTAAAACAGTCCATACCACTTGCAGCCGTAATATCTTCAGGACAATGAAGAGTAAGTTCCGGATCAATGAGGGCAATATCAGGTACAAAGTTTTCGTGCCGCAGGGATTTCTTGAATCCGCTTTTCCCAACGACGGAGATAACTGCATTTTTTGTTGCTTCACTGCCTGTACCAGAGGTTGTAGGAATTGCTATATAAGGCAGTTTGGTCCCCGGATGTTCCCTGGTGCCGACTCCCTCAAGAAAGTCAACTACAGATTCTGTTCTGTACATCATAGCAGAAATCGCCTTCCCGGCATCAAGTACACTTCCTCCTCCAATGCCAACTACCAGGTTAATATCCTTATTGTGCAACTTATTCACAGTCTGATCAATAATACCCGGTGATGGTTCTCCGGAGATGTTGACTACATCATATTCAATACCAGCCTTCTCGAGATCATAAAAAAACTTCATTCCATTACCCGAATTTATAAAGGAGTTTTTTCCGGTAACGACAATAATCTTTTTCCCGTTAGATCTGATAATTCCCGGAAGGTCAGAGAATTTTCCACTTTTAAAATAGATTTTTGGTAACCTGGAAAATTCAAAGTTCTTTACCATCTTGTTCTGTCGTTTGGTTCAATGATGTTGTATTTTACACTATTCCTCGGCTCAGCCATATAATCTTTCACAAGATCGCGCCATCTCAGATAATGTGTTGTGGTTTTATGATAAATTGCTGCCTCCTCAGATTCATAAGCCTCATAAATCATAAAACGACAGGGATCATCGGCCTCCTGAATTAAGTCAAACCTAAGATTACCTGTTTCTCTTACCGATTCTAAATGATTAGATACTGTGGCATCAATAAAACTATCGATTTCATCAGGTTTTACATGGACATATACACATGTTACGATCATAGATTCTGAAATTTTCAGTAAAGTTAAAAGATTAGAACTAAAGTTCAAACTAGTTCAAAAAACTCCTAAACCAATAATTACCCCCAGGATTTTCTATCTTGCATTTTTGTTTGTTTTTAACTAAAAGTGGCAAAATGAAAATACGGCAATTAAATTTCAACTGGCTGATACTGCTGATTTTATTTACATCTCTTCAGATCACAGCACAACCAAAACAAATACGAGATAATCTGTTTGATTTTGGCTGGAAGTTTCACCTTGGTGGTGCTCTAGGTGCGGAAGGAACATCATTTGATGATTCACAATGGAGAATGGTCGATCTTCCCCATGATTGGAGTATCGAAGATTTATCGGGTACAAATTCACCTTTCAATATTAATGCATTAAGCCAGGTAAGTGGAGGCTTTACAACAGGAGGAACCGGCTGGTACAGGAAAACATTCAGAGTCCCTCAGGAATTGAAAGACAAGCACTTTATTATAATGTTTGAAGGTGTTTATATGAATGCGGAAATCTGGCTGAATGGTGAATTTATTGGAAAACATCCTTATGGTTATACTAGTTTCCTTTTCGATATATCGGACAAATTAATATTTGAAAAAGACAATATATTGTCAGTTAAGGTGAAAAACGAAGGAGAAAACAGCCGATGGTATTCAGGTTCCGGGATATACAGACATGTATGGCTGCAAATTGTATCACCCATACATATTGCAACCTGGGGTACTTATATAACAACACCGCAGGTAACTGAAAAAGAAGCCTTAATAAACATTAAAACTTCTTTAGTTAATAATAGCAATGAAGAATCAGTAATAAAACTTGTTACTAAGATTATAAATCTGAAGACACTTGAACAAATACAGGTTGAAACAGAAAAAACTATTCAACCTGGTAAAACTATTGAAATTGTCCAGGATATGAAGTTAAATAATCCATCTCTCTGGTCACCTGATTCACCTGTACTCTACAAGGCAATATCTGAGATACATGAATCAAAATCGCTTACTGATCAGATTGAAACAAAATTCGGGATCAGATCAATATCATTCGATGCTGTCAATGGATTCCTGCTAAACGGCAAACCATTGAAATTAAAGGGAGGTTGTGTTCATCATGACAATGGAATATTGGGTTCAAAGGCTTACGACAGAGCAGAGGAACGTCGGGTAGAACTTCTGAAAGCCAGCGGTTTTAATGCTATAAGGTCGTCTCATAATCCACCCTCTCCTGCATTCCTTAATGCCTGCGACCGTTTAGGGATGATGGTTATTGATGAATCATTTGATATGTGGAAAGAAGAAAAAAATCCTTACGATTATCATTTATACTTCAGTGATTGGTGGAAAAAAGATATTGAAAGTATGATTTTAAGAGATAGAAATCATCCCTCTGTTATAATGTGGAGCATCGGAAATGAAATACCGAACCGGCATAAACCGGAAGTTGTCGATCTGGCAAAATTATTGGCAGAGTATTTCCGGCAAATTGATCCTACACGGCCTGTCACTTCAGCTGTTAATGACCTCAAACCTGATAAGGACCCCTATTTTGCAACTCTCGATATTGCCGGATATAATTATGCCTCAGGCGGTGATCATAATCAGAAAAATATTTACGAAATCGATCATGACCGACTACCTCAACGTGTGATGGCAGGGACAGAATCCTATCCTCTTGAAGCATTCGGAAGCTGGATGGATGTAATTGATCATCGATACGTAATTGGGGATTTTGTATGGACAGCTTTTGATTATATTGGCGAAGCAAGTATCGGATGGAGAGGTTATTTTCAGAAACAGGATTTTTTCCCATGGAACCTGGCTTACTGCGGAGATTTAGACATTTGTGGATGGAAACGACCTCAATCCTATTATCGGGACGCCTTGTGGATGGAAAACAAAATATCGATATGGGTAATGCCTCCCCAACCTTCTTTTGCACTTAATCCTGAAAGACAATCATGGTCTAAATGGCATTGGTCAGATGTTCTTGACGATTGGAACTGGAAAGGAAGCGAAGGAAAAATCATGGATGTGAATATATACTCATCATGCGGACAGGTTGAGCTCTTTCTTAACGGTAAATCGCAGGGTAAAAAGATAACCAATCGCACCACTAAGTTTTTAGCAAATTGGCAATTGGCTTACGAACCGGGAACACTCAAAGCAGTGGGTTTCACAGGAAGAAAACAAGCTGGGGTCGCTGAATTACATACCGCCGGTGAAGCCACTCAGATCAAACTTTCGGCTGACAGGAATGAAATAAAAGCAAATGGTCAGGATTTAAGCTATATTACTGTCGAATTAGCTGACAATGATGGTGTCAGAAATCCTAAAGCAGATAATCTGGTTTCTTTTGAAGTCGTTGGTAAGGGAACCATTGTTGGAGTAGGCAATGCCAATCCTTTGAGTCTTGAAAGCTTTCAACTCTCACAACGAAAAGCATGGCATGGAAGGTGCATGATAGTTATAAAATCAGATACAATCGCTGAAAGTATTATATTGAAAGCAACTTCTGCCGGACTAAGATCTGCAAGTTTAAAAATAGAAAGTAATTAGTGCTGAAGTAATGCAATATTGTAAAAAAGTGAATTGTATGAGTTATAAGGTTTCTGAATAAACAATTTATTTTTAACTGCCCATTGAAGAGAATAATTTTTTTTATAATTGGAAAATAATTTCCTAATTTGAGGTTATTATGAACAATTAATTTGCCAGAACGTTAAATTATAAGCTGAAGTGTTGAAATTATCACTTATTTAATTGCACAAAATGGACTTTGTATCAAAAGGAGGAATCAATAACAGAATCTTGTTAACCTTCATTTTTATTTTCTCTTTTTGTGTAACAATGGGACAACAGACACCATCAAATCCTGTTTCCTACTGGGTTTTTGTACCTTATATCTATAACCCTGCAATAGTTGGGAGCAAGGACTTTTTATCCATTGGTATTAATGCAGCATTCCAGGGAGAATCTAATTCTCAGCTTATTAGCGGAAACGCAAGAATTACAAAAACCAATTCCGGATATTTCTCATCACCTGATATAACTGAATTTAAGAATGCAGGAATAGGAGGATCCGTTTATAAAGATATAGATGGGTTTTCAAGGAATATTGGATTAAGTTTCTCGGGTTCATACCAAATACCTTTCAACACACGCAAACTATCCTTTATATCATTCGGAGCATCTGTCAAAGCAGGGTATCATACTATTAATAATGATTCAGGGCAGGAGAATTCTTTGAAAAAGACGTTCTATCCCAATTTCGACCTCGGAATTTATTATTACGGTACCAATTTTTTCGCCGGAGTTTCCTCAATTAATATACTGGGTAGTTCGTGGGGACCTGATACTCTTGGACTTTATAAAGTACCTGTATTCCGACAGTACTTTGTTACAGCCGGATATAAGCTTCTCCTGAGCAAATCACTTAATATTGTCCTGGAGCCTTCTTTTCTGGTCTCAGCCACGGACTCCACCTTCAGAAAAATCAAGGATAATTTTAATCCTATCCTTAGACTCTATCTCGGGGATTTTTGTCTTGGGACATCTTTCCGTACAGGTGGTAAGATCTCATTTTTTACTCAATTCAGATATCCCAGGTTTTATGTAGGAGCATTTTATGAATTGGCAAAAAAAACTCCGTATTTTAAACAGACACCTATAGTAGAATTCACGTTAGGTATAAACATCCTGTCCGACAAATCAAGGTTTTCAAATCATAGCCACTGGTAAAATATAAGTATATCTTCTCCATGAAAAGACTTTTTGAAATAACATTGTTTCCTATCCTTACAATAATATTGCTTTCCTTGGGTTACGAAGGCAAGAATATCAGAAATGAACTGCATATAAATGCTTTGCTTGCTAAGGGCTTTGATACTGCAAATATTAGCCGTCTCGTCAGGATAGATAGATTCAAACTCATGCTTATCCCCCCATCTTCAGGTGTTCAATTTTATAAGGATAAAATAATATTTCTTTCCCTGTCGAAAAATGAAAGAAAAATGTCACCAAATCAGATCTCGTTCGGAGCAGTTGAAGCATATTACGCATCAATTGAGGATTCTGCAACTGGTAGACACCAGATCTTTTCGCCATTATCTTCTTTTTCATATCCATGTGAGGCCATGACTTTTAGCCGCGACTATAATACCGTCTATTTTACAAAGATTCCAAAAAAAGAAACGAAGGAAAAGATCTTTGCGGGTAAATTAACTCCAAATAGTACAAACCAGACTCGTTTGGTCTCAGATATAATGCCCCTGGATTTTTGCAGGGATAATTACAGCTATTCCCATCCTGCTCTATCTTCTGATGAAAAGATGCTGATTTTTGCTTCAGACAGAGAAGGGTCTTATGGTGGAATGGATCTTTTTATTTCAAAGGAGGAAGGTGATAAATGGTCTTCACCGGAAAATCTTGGAAAGTCTATAAATACAACCGGAAATGAGTTTTTCCCATTTCTTGACTCGGAAAACAATCTATTCTTCTCATCTGACGGACTCCCTGGATATGGAGGTTATGATATCTTCACCTGTAAATTCAATGGAGTAGGCTGGGAGAAACCGGTAAATCTATCGGCAGGTATTAACTCCGAAAAAGATGATATTGCATTTACTATTAACAAAATGGATGGAAAGATAGCTTTCTTTACAAGAAGGGAAAAAACAGGTACTGATGAGATGCAATTATTCAAAATTTCACTTAAGGAAGATCCGGGTTATCGCAACCTGAAGACTCTCTCATTAATTTTCAATGGTAAATCTCCTGTGATGACCAGTATATTAGCGGAGAATCCCGTAGAAGAGGTTAAACCTCCAGCTGTTGAACCTATTAAGATAAAACCCGAAACCGATATTATTAAAAAAGAAGAGGTCAAAGGTCAGAAAGCGGTTGTTAGCTTTAAGAAACCACCCGAAAAAAAAGTTGCTCTTAAGCCACAACCGGAAGTCAGTCCGGCTAAAATTAAAACTGATACAATAAAAACAACTATTCCAATACCTGTTGAAGAAAAAACTGTTATAACTTACAGGATCCAGCTTCTTGCAACTACAAGTCAAAAAAATAGCATGGAGATTAATATAAATGGGAAGAGTTATCCTCTGTTCAAATATTTTTATCTGGGGGAGAATCGTTATACAATTGGTGAATTCAGTACACTTCAACCTGCAGCGGAATTACAAAGGATTTGCAGGCTATCGGGGTATCCGCAATCATTTGTAATAGTATTTAAAAATAATGTCAGGTCGTTAGATCCAAAATTATTTAAATAACTCTCAACTCACCAGATTTAATTTTACACCACATTTACGGCACAACCACGAATGAGTGAATGTGTCATTGTAAGTAAAATAATAATAAATTTGATTTTGAAGTTTACAGCAATAGCATGCAAAGTTGTCCGGATCAGATATATATCACCTTATCTTTAACCACTTCATCCTCGTCGTTAGTACCATATAGTTTTATGCCGATACTTGGGATTGCACTTTGAAAAACATCGGTTATTGGGAAAAAAGCGTCCTTAATATCATCGAACTCTTTCATTTCATCAAATTCATCGAGAGGCAGAAACAGGTGTATAATCAAAACATAATCAGGTTCGTTGATACGTACAAGTACTTTAAGAATTTTTGCCAGCCAAAGTGATGATGAAGTGTTGAAATATTCGAGATTGAGTCTGACATTTGTGGTGGGTCGGGCATGTATAATATATTCTGTTATCCAATTTAAAACAGGTTCATATAGTTTAGCAGCGTTCTCAGGAATTGATCTGCCGGAAAAAATGAAATCACCTGTAATCGGATTCAACTCAATTTCCGGAGTCTTTGGTGTCTCTTCAATTATGAAACTCTGAAATTCTTTCATCTATGTTGTTTTGGTAGTTAAAATCCCCTGAATCTAGACCTGTCAAATTTAGGATTTTGTTTTACAACTTATAAGATCTTAATCAAATTCTAAATACCAGTCATCAATTAATAACGTATCTTCATAAATAAATTTTGATATATCTCTATTCGTTTGACCAGACTTTTTGAAGATGAACGGTTTTTAATCTGCTTTTAAGATACCCGGCAGACATAGAAATTCAGTTGTCAAAATTGAACTAATTATTACAATGTATTGATTCATTTTGGCGTAAAAATTCCATGAATATTCCATTCTTTAAAGAAGAAATGGGCAGAAAAATCCTATATTCACGGTATAATACGAATTTTCATCCAAATTTTGCTATCATTGGTCAAAAAGTCAGAAATTGTTTTTTAATGCTTTCTAAGCATATAAACCAAGTCTATTATCCTTATTTTATGTGTTTTAGATTTAATATGGATACTAAATGATCAGATTGTATAAAAATCGTTTATAAATTTCACCCGTTTTTGACCAAGCGATGAATTTCATGTATCAATTGCACTTATTAATTGACCTATCTATTGTTTTCATTGATTAACTAAAAATTCAAATACCATATTTTTTATGCAGAAGGGTTCCGGCTATTGATTGTAGTTTTCCTATTGTCTAATTTTATTTTCTGAAGTTAAAGACAATTTTGATGAGAAATAGTATTGCAATTGATAAGCTTGAGAATATAAATAACCAGAGAATAAACTCACTTGTTACCCTGGGAGGTGGTTCAGTTGATTCATTAAAGAATAGTTCTGGTTTGGAAATCCTTACCACTGAGAATTGTGAAAACTTTGCTAGCTACATTGAACTTTTAGGCCTTTCCAAGGACACTAATATTGTAGTTCTTTCTTCCTTACACCACTATTATTATGATGCTGAGGAGATGAGTAATGTTAAAACTATGATTAACTTAAAGGAGCTTAACCAGATAAAACAAATTAAGGATTTTCTTCATTCGATCTTTCATATTCTGCCTCCGAACTGCAATTTTATCGGCTGTTTTGTTGACAATAAGAAACAAAACGGATTTATTTTGAGCAATGGTCCTTCGGATTTTCATTATAAGAGGAATTCAGATGCGATTGAAAACGGGATTGCCTCAAGTAGCCCCTTTTTAAATATGATCTACAGTATGATTGATTCAAAAACTAATAAATATATGTCTGAGAGAAGTGTTACTTTAATGCTGGAAGATAATGGTTTTAATGTTCTCAACATGACTGAAATTAACGGGCTTACCTATTTTTTAGCACAAAAGACTCGTGCGATTAACGAGTGATTTTGAGGCTTTAAATCCCAATCCGCTGTTTAAATATCTGATCTCAGGAAATATTAAGGAATACTAATTAAGTTTCTTATGGATTTTTTTGGCCAACCCTACCTTATCAGATTAATTACTTTTCTAAAGAGACGAAATTTATTAAACGTAATTCTGGGAGGGATTGACATTTTTGCAATTGTCTTGGCCTTCCAATGCTCCTACTTTATTAATTACTTTAGAGAAGGAGGTTTCTTTTTTTTCCAAATGAGATTGCTAAAACTTTTTATACTTATCATGCCATTCTGGCTACTGATTCTTTATTTGATACAAATATCTGAAATCCCCAGAACGAAACACTACAAAGTCCTGTTATTCGAATACCTCCAATCAACAATATTAATCACAATTCTTTTATTGGTTTTTTATTTCGTTTTTAAACTTTATGAAATCTCCCGTCTGTTCCTGATAGAGTTTGCCCTTCTTGGCTTTTTATTCCTTTTTCTTACCAGGATATTTGAGTACCAGGTATTCAAAATATACAGATCAAAAGGTCACAATCAGGTAAATATTATATTAATTGCCGACGATTCATCTCTGCAATTCATTGAAAATCTTGTGTTAAATAAAGATTGGGGATATAGGATAATTGCTATATTTACCGAATCAGACATTCTTAAAGAAAAGTATGAAAAAGCAATTATCCTGCTTCCAAAAGAATACTTAGGCGTACTTAATGACCTGATGGAAGTGGATATAATTGATGAAGTACTTTATACAAAAAGCAAAGTGGTTCCGTCTGAAGTAAGAAACGTAGTCAGATCCTGTGAAGAATTGGGTGTTATATTCAGACTTAAGTACGAGGATAATAAAATTAACCTTACAAATGCAACAAAGACAAAGATTGGAAATGAAAAATTCCTGAATTTTATTAATATACCTCATAATTCATTTGCACTGGCAATAAAAAAAATTATAGATATTATTATATCCATCTTCTTGGTAATCACTTTATCTCCGGTTATGCTATTTATAGCAGCTTTAATAAAACTGGGATCTCATGGGCCGATAATTTTCAAGCAGGCCAGGGTAGGTTTGAGGGGTCGTCAGTTCGATCTGTATAAATTCAGAACTATGGTTGCCGATGCTGAAACACTTAGAAAGGACCTAGAAACTGAAAATGAGGTTGATGGTCCGGTATTCAAAATAAAAGACGATCCACGCGTAACAAAAATAGGCGGTTTTCTTCGTAAATCAGGATTAGATGAATTACCACAGTTAATTAATATTCTTAGAGGAGAGATGTCCTTAATAGGCCCGCGTCCACCTCTTCTAAAAGAAACCCAGCAGTACAAGCGCTGGCAATTAAGACGGCTTTCCGTCAAACCGGGTCTCTCTTGTTTCTGGCAAATAAAACCTGACAGGAATAGTATTAAGTTCGAAAAATGGATGGAATTGGATTTAGCATATATAGATAATTGGTCGCTTCGATTAGA
>Ga0209748_1000982_pt1 | contig 14396 bp, 15 predicted proteins | sample BarGraIncu00421A_FD_185490 | JGI IMG/M metagenome (GOLD analysis project Ga0209748, IMG submission 185490) | Arctic peat soil microbial communities from Barrow, Alaska - Barrow Graham LP Incubations 004-21A (SPAdes) (version 2) | ecosystem: Environmental > Terrestrial > Soil > Wetlands > Peat... | reverse complement strand
GATGTTCGACCGGCTGGCGCAGGTGGTCTACACCGCGACACAGTTCCCGGGGGTCAAAGCCGTGACGTTCAAGCTTGACGGCAAGAAGGTCGACGTGTTCGGTGGCGAGGGGATCATCCTCGACAAGCCGCGGACACGGAAGGCGTGCGAGGGAGAGACGCCCGCGATCCTCATCGACACGCCCTCATGGCGCGAGTCCCTTGCATCGGGTGATCCGATCTCCGGCACTGCGAACGTGTTCGAAGCGGTGTTCAAGATCGAGGTCCGCGACGCCGGCGGCACGATCGTGTTCGCGGATACCGTCAAAGCCACGAGCGGGACGGGCACGCGCGGCACGTGGTCGGTCACGCCCGACCTGTCCGGTGCGAAAGCGGGGGTCGGATCGATCCGCGTCTACGCGGAATCGCCCAAGGACGGCACCCCGACCGACGTCGTGAAGGTGCCCGTGATCCTGGAGCCCTAGCGTCAGACCTTCTGGCGCTGTCGCACGGAAGGCAGGCGCACCTCGAAGGTCGTCCCCGGCTCCGGTCCGTTCGAATGGAACGACACCGATCCGCCGTGCTGATCCACTATCTCGCGGACCATCGCCAACCCGACGCCGAACCCGGAGCGTGAGCGCTCGCGTGCGGCCTCCGAGCGCCAGAAGCGCGTGAAGATCCGGTCGCGCTCTTCCTCGGGGATACCGATCCCGGAGTCGCGCACCGAGACGACGATCTGCTTCTGCTCGCAGACGAGGCGCACGGCCACCGAGCCGCCGCCGGGTGTGTAGCGGGCCGCGTTGCTGAGCAGATTGCCGAACGCCTGGGTGAGCCGGTCGAGGTCCGCGGAGACCGTCAGGCCCTCCGCGATGTCGGTCGTCAGGGTCAGTTCCAGCGATTCGAACAGCGCACGATGGCTGTCGACCGCCCGAGTGAGGGGCACCGCGGGATCGATCGGCGCCATCTTGAAGCGAACGCTGCGATTCTCGAGGCGTGACAGCTCGAGGATGGAGTCCGCAAGCCGTCCGAGCCGCACGGTCTCGTCGCGGATCACACCCAGGCGCTCCCCGTCTGCGGGAAGCACTCCGTCCTGGATCGCCTCCACCGTCGCCTGGATCGCCTGCAAGGGCGTCCGGAGTTCGTGCGCCACGTCCGCGGTCAGCCTGCGCTCGAACTCGCGCTCGGCTTGGATGGACTCGGCCATCTCATCGAGGGTACGTCCGAGGACACCGACCGAGTCGTCGCCCGACATCCCCGTCCTGGCACCGAGCTCCCCGGCCCTCAGTGTTGCAGCGGTCTTCGTGACTCGCTCGATCGGGCGGGCGAACACGCGCGAGTACAGGAGGCCGCCACCCGTCGCCAGCACCACGGCGAGCACCGCGGCCAACCCCAGGGCGGACGTCGACGCATCGCGGAACTGCGTGTCGGAGTCGGTGAGCAGTGAACCCGGAGACGCGGAAGCGAGCCGGAGCGTCGCCACCTGCACCGACCCCACGTAGACGGGTGCCGTGACGACCGGCTCGCTCATGGGCGCGAGCGTCACGGTGGTGGGCGACGCGGGCTGCACGTCGTCGGCCGCGCCGGGAAGTGCCGGCTCGCCTGTCAGGTAGTAGCTGTCGGCGATCACGAACCCGCTCTCGTCCATGACCTGCGCCCGCAGCCTGTTGCTGCGTGCGATCGCGGTCAGCACGAGCAGGTCGTGGGCGTTCCATCTGCCCGGGGTGATGAAGGAGTCGCTCGCCATCTTCGCGAACCCGGAGGCGTTCGCCTGCACGCGCTCGCGCACGTAGCTCTCGAAGACGTTCTGCCACGTGAGCGACATGACGACGGCGACGAGCAGCGCCGTGGAGGCCGCGACGACCGCGAAGGCGAGTCCCAGCTGCGCCTTGAGACCGATGCGCCTCACGAGGCCGGCGTTCCGTCCTCTTGGACCTGCGGCTCGAAGCGGTATCCGACACCGGTGACCGTCTGGATGAAGCGGGGCTCGCGCGGGTCGTCGTCGAGCTTGGCGCGCAGGTTCTTGATGTGCGAGTCGATCGCGCGCTCGTAGCCCTCGAAGTCGTAGCCGAGCACCTTCTCGACGAGTTCCATGCGCGGGTAGACGCGTCCCGGATAGCGCGCAAGCGTCACCAGCAGCTTGTACTCGCTCGCTGTGAGCTCCACCTCGGCGCCGCTGAGGTGCACGCGGTGTGCGCGCAGGTCGATCACCAGGTCGCCGAAGTCCATGCGATCGCGCTGCGGGTCGGACTCGGCGTGCGCGCGCCGGATGAGGGCCCGCACGCGCGCGGTCAACTCGCGCGGCGAGAACGGCTTGACGAGGTAGTCGTCCGCGCCGATCTCAAAGCCACGGATGCGCTCCTCCTCCGCCCCCTTGGCCGTGAGCATGATGATCGGCACGTCGGAAACGTCGCGGATGCGGCGACAGACCTCCTCGCCGGAGACCTTGGGCAGGTTCAGATCCAGAACCACGAGGTCGAACGCCTTGCGGCTCGCCTGTTCGAGCGCCTCTGCGCCGTCGCCGACGGGCGTGACCCAGTAGCCTTCACGCTCGAGGTACGCGGTGACCGCGTCCCTGATCGATCGCTCGTCCTCGACCAGCAGGACTCGTTGAGTGGCCTCCATGGTGTCCCTCTTCCAACGGGCTCTCCGCCTTCTGCAGCGGCGGAGACGGTCTTGAGGATAGCGCGCCGGGCCGTTCTCGCACGACGCCAACGGTCAATCTCCACGGCAACCCCACAGTTCGCGGCCGCGCGGGTCTCAGACGACTCCGTCCGTCGGTCCGGGCAGGAGGATGGGCATCGCCTCGTCGCCGAACTCGGTCCGCCCGGCAGAACGGTCGGCGATCGAGCGAAGCGCCATCGCCAGGTCGTCGGGCAGATGGTCGGTGAGGGCGACGCGCTCGCCCGTGACAGGGTGGTCGAACGCCAGCGAGTAACTGTGCAGGAACTGCCGGGTGAGTCCCAGGTCCTCGCGCAGCCTGTGCCGCCCGTACATCGGGTCGCCGACCACGGGGTGCTTGATGTAGGCGAGGTGCACACGGATCTGGTGGGTGCGCCCCGTCTGCAGCTTGCACTCGACCAGCGTGTAGCCTTCGTCGAGCCCGTCGGACTCGAAGCGCTCCAAGGTCCGGAACGACGTCACGGCCTGACGCGCGCCCGCGGCGTCGCTGACCCACATCTTGCGCGGCTCCTTGGGGTGGCGTCCGATCGGAGCGTCGATGAGCCCCGTGTCGGGCACGACACGACCGTGTACCAGCGTGACGTAGCGCCGCTCCACGAGCCGTTGCTGGATCATCGACTGCAGCGCTCGCTGCGTATCGTCGTTCTTCGCGACGATCATCAGACCCGAGGTGTCCTTGTCGAGCCGATGGACGATGCCCGGGCGCTCGTCACCGGCGAGCGTGCCGAGATCGTCGGAGTAGCCGAGCAGCGCGTGTACGAGCGTCCCCGACCAGTGCCCGTGCGCGGGGTGGACGACCATCCCGGCCGCCTTGTTGAGCACGATGAGCGACTCGTCCTCGAATCGGATATCGAGGGCCACGTCCTCGGGGATCAGGTCGGAGGACTCGGACGGCGGGACCTCGACGGTGACGCGGTCCCCGCTGTGCACCTTGTAGCGTTTCGTGACCGTCAGACCGTTCACGCGGACGCAGTTGCGCTCGATGAGCTTCTGGGTCACCGCGCGGCTCGGGAGCAGGCCGCACTCCGCGATCAGCACGTCGATGCGTGTCCCGACCTCGTCGGCTCGCACCCGGTATGTCAGCAGGTCGTCGGAGGCCATCGTCAGTCCGCCTTCTGCGGATCGGACGCACCTGTCGGAGATCCGTGCGACGGCGCGGGCAGCGCGGAAGGCACCGGCTCCGCCGTCGCCGGACCGAACAGAAGCCACCAGACGAGCATGGCGACGCCGATGACGACCGACGAGTCGGCCACGTTGAAGACGGGGAAGTCGAACGGTATCCGGATGAAGTCGGTGACCCAGCCGAACGCGATGCGATCGATGAGGTTGCCCAGCGCTCCTCCCGCCACAAGACCGAGAGCGACAAGGATCCACGGGCGCTCGGGGCGGCGGCGCACGACGAACGCGGCGATCGCCACGAGGATGCAGGCGGAGACCGCGATGAACAGCGGCCGGTACCCGGGCATCATGCCGAAAGACGCGCCGAGGTTGCGCACGTAGGTGAGCTGCAGGACGTCACCGAGCACGGGTATGGACGTTCCGGGAGGGGCCATCTTCGCGCGCACCACGGCCTTGGTCGCCTGGTCCGCTACGACGACGAGCGCGCAGATCGCCGTCGTCAGCACGGCGCCGCGATGGCGCACTAGCGGGATTCCTCCCACTCCTTGCAGGCGATGCACAGCTTGGCTGCGGGCATCGCGACGAGCCGATCGACACCGACCGGCTGACCGCACCGGGTGCAGATGCCGTAGGTGCCGTCCTCGATGCGGGACAAAGCGGCGACGACGCTCGCGTGTAGTTCGCGGGCCGCCCCCTCCAACGTCATGTCGAGCTCCTTGCCGAAGGTCGCCGTACCCTGATCGGCCATGTGGTCGCGGTAGTTGTTCTCTCCCGAGGCCTCGGAGAGGCTGGTGGCGCTGTCGCGCTCGAGGTCGGCGATCTCATGGGCGAGGCGGTCCCGCTCGGTTTCGAGCGCGACCTTGATGTCCGAAAGCGTCACGGCGTCCATGTCCGTCGTCCTTTGAGGTCGGTGATGGGAGTCCGGATGAATCCATCCGGATGAGGCGCGACCCCCGCGGTCGGCAGGGGTCGCAGCCACACACGGATTGTACCATCGGCCGTCGCGTCAGCGGCGGTCGAGCACGCCCGCACAGCGACCGCACACTTCGGGGTGTGCGGGGTTCGAACCGAGGTCGGTGCGGATATTCCAGCAACGCGGGCACTTACCACCTTCCGCGCGGGCGACCTCCACCGCGACGGCGGTTGCGCCGCCCCTCAGCGCCACTTCGCCCACGATGAACAGGTCGGCCAGCGCGGGCCGGGCCGCCAGGACGGCGACGGCCTCGTCCGACGCGTCGATCGTGACCGCGGCCTCCTGGCTCTTGCCGACCAGTCCGGTGGCCCGCGCGTCCTCGAGCGCCTTGGTGACGTCCTCGCGCACCGAGCGCACGATGCCGTACGCGTCGCGCAGGGGTGCCGCTACCGCTTCGTCGATTGCGACTTCGGGCCAACCGGCCAGCTGGACCGACACCACGTCGCCGCGCAGCGCAACGGGCATGGCCTGCCAGATCTCCTCGGACGTGAACGTCAGGATCGGCGCGACCATCCGCACCATCGCGCCCAGCATCGTCGCCAGTACCGTCTGGGCGCTCCGGCGCCCGAGGGAGTCCGACCCGTCCGCGTACAGGCGGTCCTTCAGCACGTCGAGGTAGAAGGAGGAGAGATCGGCGCCGCAGTACTCGTACAGGAGACGGTAGACCGTGTGGAAGCGCCACTCGTCGTAGGCCGCGGTGACGTCGCGGGCCAGGTCGGACAGGGTGACGAGCGCGTAGCGGTCCAACTCCGGCATCTCGTCGAACGCGACCGCGTCGCTCGGATCGTAGTCGTAGAGGTTCGACAGCAGGAAGCGGAACGTGTTTCGGATGCGACGGTAGGCCTCGCTCGTCCGGTCGAGGATCTCACCGGACACGGAGATGTCCTGGCCGTAGTCGGCGCTCGCCGCCCAGAGGCGGATGATGTCGGCGCCCGACTTGGCGACCACGTCGATCGGGCTGACCGTGTTGCCGAGCGACTTGGACATCTTGCGGCCGTCGCCGTCCACGATGAACCCGTGGGTGAGCACCGCCCGGAACGGTGCCTCGTCATACGTGCCGACGCTCGTCAGCAGCGAGGACTGGAACCAGCCGCGATGCTGGTCGGAGCCCTCGAGATAGAGATCGGCTGGCCGGCGCAGTTCAGGACGGGCATCCAGCACGCTCGTGTGCGAGACACCGGACTCGAACCACACGTCGAGGATGTCGTCCTCGGGCTTGAGCTCGGTGCCGCCGCACCGCGGGCACGCCGTGCCGGCCGGCAGGTACTCCGAGGGTGACTTCGTGAACCACGCGTCCGCGCCGTCGGTCTCGAACAGCTCGATGACCGCGTCGAAGGTCGCATCGGTGGCCACCGTCTCGCCGCAGGCCGCGCAGGTGAAGACCGGGATCGGCACGCCCCACGCCCGCTGACGCGAGATGCACCAGTCCGGGCGATCCGCCACCATCGCCGACATGCGGTTGATCGACCAGCCGGGGATCCACTCCACCTTCGCGATGGCCTCCATCGCGCCCTCGCGCAGGGGGCGCACACCTTCGGCGGCCTCGTCCATGGCCACGAACCACTGCTCGGTCGCCCGGAAGATGACGGGCTGCTTGCATCGCCAGCAGTGCGGGTAGCTGTGCAAGATCTTGCCCCCCGCCACGAGTGACCCGCGCTCGCGCAACCACTCGACGATCACGGGGTTCGCCGTGCGCACATCGAGCCCTTGGAAGGGTCCACCACCGGCGTCGAAGGTGCCGTCGTCGCGCACGGGCATGGGCATGGGCAGCCCGAACTTCTGGCCCACGATGTAGTCGTCCTCGCCGTGGCCGGGAGCGGTGTGGACCGCGCCCGACCCGGTGGACAGCTCGACGTGCTCACCGGTGATGATCACACCCTCGACCCCGTCGTGGATCGGCTGACGGTAGTGCAGACCGGCCAACTCGGCGCCCTTCACCCGGGGGGGCAGCACTTCCCACTCCGCCCAGCCGGCCGCAGCGGCGACCTGTTCAACAAGCGCCTCCGCCATCACGAGCACCTCACCATCGTGGAGCACCCCGACGTAGGGCGCCTTCGCCGCGAGTGTGACCGCCACGTTCGCAGGGAGTGTCCACGGCGTGGTCGTCCAGATGAGCATGGACACGGGCTCGGGACGCTCCGCCCACGCCGCAGGCCTCGACGTGAACTCGAACTTCACGTAGATGCTGTCGGACTGCTCGTCGGAGTACTCGATCTCAGCCTCAGCCAGAGCCGTACCGCAGCGTACGCACCAGTGGATGGGCTTGGCGCCCTTGTAGATCATGCCGCGATCGTACATGGCCTTGAAGATCCTGACGTTGCCGGCCTCGTAGGCATGGTCGAGCGTCAGATACGGGTCATCGAAATCGCCGCGGACGCCGAGGCGCTTGAACTCCTCCGCCTGCACGGCGACGAACTTCATCGCATGCTCGCGGCACAGCGTGCGGACCTCCGCTTGGCTGGCCGCCTTCATCTTCACGGGTCCGAGGTTCTTCTCGACCATGTGCTCGATGGGCTGCCCGTGACAGTCCCAGCCGGGAACGTACGGAGCGTAGTAGCCGCGCATGGTCTTGTACTTGACGATGAGGTCCTTGAACACTTTGTTGAACGCCGTGCCCATGTGGATGTGTCCGTTGGCGTATGGCGGTCCGTCGTGGAGGATGAACACCGGACCGTCGGCATTGGCCTCGAGCGCCAGGCGGTAGATGTCCAGCCCATCCCAGAACTCGATCCATCCGGGCTCGCGGGCGGCCAGGTTGGCCCGCATCGGGAACTCCGTGGACGGCAGGTTCATCGTCTGCTTGTAGTCCGGCGTCTCGGCCATGTCGCTCCTTCTTCAGGGTCCGGCGCCTCTTCCAGGCACGCAAAAGGCGCACGTCGTCTCGTCGCCGGGACGAAGCGCGCCTTCGATATCGGGCACTCCGCGGTACCACCCAGCTTGCGCTGGCTCCCCCGGAAGGGGGCCTGCGCGCCACTCGGCCGCATGGGATAACGGGGTGCGGGCCCCGCCGGAGCCTACCCGACGCAGGGTGCGCCGTATCGGTCCGGGGCTGATGAGGTGATCTTCGAAGCGGACCGGCCGCGGGACTCCCACCACAACTCCCGCTCGCTGGCTGGCCGGAAGTGGCCGCCCCTACTCGTCCTCGTCGTCGCCGTTGCTCAACTTCAGGTGCGCTCTGCCGTCGAACGGCCGGGCGCGATGCAGCCAAGGGTAACGCTGCGCGCGTGGAGGGTCAACGCGCCAGCAGCCGCTCCACGTCGGCGTCCGTCACGCCCGCGATCTCGAGTGTCTTCGTGCGGGCGGCATGTCCGCGCACGACCGTGACCGCGGTCTTCGGCACGCCGAGCGCATGTGCGACGACCTTGCACACCGCGGCGTTCGCCTTGCCACCGTCGGGCGGCGCCGTGACCCGCACCGACAGAACACCCCCCGCCCCTGCCTCGATACTCTCGCGGCTGGAACGGGGGGTGACGCGGACGGTGATGCGAGCGGTCACGATGCTCCGCCTAGTCGATCTCCTCGATATCTGTGTCGTCGTCGCGCTCGCCCATCGGGCCGCGCGGCGGCATGGTGAAGTCCTCGGGGACCTCGAGCGTGGGGACGTCGGGCTCGCCCATCTCGGGCGCGGCACTCTCTCCGATGATCAGGGAACTGACCGTGCCGGCCCTGGCGGGTTCGGGCTCCGGTTCCGGTTCCGGTTCCGGCTCGGATACCGCAACCGGCTCGGCGATATCGACCGGCTCCGGCGTGACGACCGGCTGCGGCGCGGACGCCACCGCCCCCACCGGCGCAGCGGACTCCTCAGCCGCGTCCAGATAGTCCTGCAGCATCCGGCGGAACGACGCGCGGAACTCCTCCTCGGCGGCCTTGAGACGCACGTACTCGGCCTGCGAGCGCTGCTTGTCCTCCAGAGCCGCGGACACGATCGTCTGTGCCTTCGACTCCGCCTCGCTGATGAGACGAGTCGCGTCGGCCTCGGCGCGGGCACGCATGTCGTCCGCGGAGACCTGCGCAGCCACCATGGTGTTCTGGAGCGTACGCTCCATGTCCGAGTACGCCCGAACGCGCGCGGACGCGGCCTCGAGCTTCTCGTTCAGGTCGATGTTCTCCTTGAACAGGCGCTCGAACTCGTCTGCCACGTCGTCGAGGAAATCATCGACCTCTTCAGGGTTGTAGCCGCGAAGGGAGTTGCGGAACTCCTTGTGGTGGATGTCCAGCGGAGTGAGTTTCATCTGCGGTGATTCCTTTCGAAGCCTCCACGCATTCCCCGAGTCCTTGCGCCTTGCACGATACCAGAAGCGACCCTCAGCCCAACCCTCGCACGACCGACGCAAGGATCTGCAGCACGACCAGGGCGATCAGGGGCGACAGGTCGAGGCCCGCGGAACCCACCGCGATCGGCGGGAGCAGCCTGCGGAACAGACCCACGTACGGCTCGCAGATGCTCGCCAGCACGCGATAGATGTCGCCGGCCAGCCCCGAACGGCTCGACATGACGAACCAGCTGAGGATCACGTAGGCGAGGATGAAGTAGCCGTACAGGTTGAGCAGAGACGCGATGAGTCCGCCCATCGCCTACCGGCCCAGGTCGCGCGAGCGCACGACGGCAGCGCGCACCGCGGCGGCGAACGCCGCGCGCACGCCGTGCACCTCGAGTTCGTTGACGGCAGCGATCGTGGATCCTCCGGGGCTCGAGACCGCGTCGATGATCGCTTCGGGGTGCTCCCCCGTCTTCTCGATCAGCTCGACGGTGCCGCGCATGGTCCTCAGCGCAAGCATCTGGGCGACGTCGCGGGACAAGCCTTCACGAACGCCCGCACGGGCGAGTGCATCGATCACGAGCGCCATGTAGGCGGGTCCGCAACCTGAGATCGCCGTGCACGCGTCCTGGAGCCCCTCGTCGAGGACGATGACCGAACCCACGCTCTCGAACAGTGCGGAAACGCGCGCAAGGTGCTCCGGTGTCGCCTCCGCTCCCCCGCTCACGATGCTCATGCCGGCCCCGACCAATGCGGGGGTGTTCGGCATCACGCGCACGACCGGTGTGCCGGCCGGGAGCATCGACTCGAGTCGGGCCGACGTCACGCCCCCCGCGATGCTGATGACGACGGCGTCGGCGATGGCCGACGCGAACGAAGTGACGACGGCGTCGATGACCTGCGGCTTGACCGCGATGATGATGGTGTCGGCTCCCGCGACGGCGGCGGTCGCGTCGGCGACCACGGCGACTCCGTGGGCGGTGGCGAGAAGCGTGCGCCGGGACTCGTTCGGGTCGGCGACGACGATCCGTGAGGGTGCGACCGCACCGGAACGCACGAGCCCGGCCACGATCGCCTCGCCCATACGACCGCCACCGATGACGGCGAGCCGCCCTACCAGGGATCCCACGGCCGGTGCCCTACTCGCCGAAGACGTTCGCGCCACGCGAGTGCACGCGATCGCCGACCGACACGTCGACGTTGCGAGGCGAGAGCATGTAGACCTTGTCGGAGACCTTCTGGATGCTCCCGTCCAGGCCGTAGGTCAGCCCGGCCGCGAAGTCGAGGAGCTTCTTGCACAGGTCCGGATCGGTTCCGAGCAGGTTCACGATGACCGGCTGACCGGCCTTGAACTTGTCGGCGATCGACTGGGCTTCCGCGTAGGTGCGCGGCTCGATGGTGTGGATCCTCACCTGGGGAGCGGCGGGGCGCTCGTTCACGCTCGGGACCGCGCGCAGCGGCACGGCATCGCGTGCCCGTGCGACATCGGGCTCACGGTTGACGCGCCGTACGGAGAGCGACTCGGCACCGTACGGGGACGTGTAGGCCCGCGCCGGGGGCGCTTCGTTCTCGACGTCGTCGACGTCCTCGTCGTAGTCCGCCGGGCCGTAGCCGTCGTCGTACTCGTCATCGAACTCGTCGGCCAGCCCGAGTATCACCTTGACGCGGTGCATGAAACCCATCGCGTGATCTCCTTGAGTCATCCGAAGCCCGCTCATGCGCGCGGGATCACCGACCGAAGAGGGCCCTTCCCACGCGAACGATTGTAGCGCCTTCTTCTATCGCCACGACGAAATCGTTCGACATGCCCATGCTCAGTTCGGTCAGTTCGACGGCGTCGCAATGCAGTGATTGCAGGCGGCCCATCCAGTGGCTGCACTCCCGAAAGACCCGGCGGGCCTGCTCGGGACGACCGAGGGGGGCCATCGTCATCAGGCCGCGGACCACGACTCCGGGAAGGTCGCGCGCGCGCCGCACGGCCTCCTCGGCCTCGTCGTAGGTCATCCCGTGCTTGGACCTCTCGCCCGAGACGTTGACCTCGAGCAGAACCGGCTGGACGACCTCGGCCTCGCGCGCCCTGCGATCGATCGTGCCGAGCAATCCGATCGAGTCGACGCTGTGGATCAGCACGGCCTTGCCGACGACCTGCTTGACCTTGTTCGACTGGAGGGTCCCGATGAAGTGCCAGTCCTCGTGCGGGAACAACGCCTGCTTCCCGACGAATTCCTGGGCGCGGTTCTCGCCGAACTCGTGCATGCCGGCAGCGATCGCTTGGGCGACCTCCGCGATACCCACGGTCTTGGTCACGGCGACGAGACGCACATCCGCGGGATCACGACCGGCCACATCAGCCGCGTCGGCGATCGCGCGGAGCACCTTGCGGTATCGCTCCGCGACCGCGCTCACCGGACTACTCGGAGACCGGCGGTTCCGGCGCCGGCTCGAAGGTGCCGGTCAGCATGTAGCGGACGCGCTCGCCGATGTCGACGGCGTTGTCGGCGATGCGCTCGAGGTAGCGGGCGGCCAGGACCATGGACGACGCCCACTCGATGTCGTCCTCGTCGGTCAGCCGCGCCAGCTCGCGGAAGAACTGCTTGAACAGATGGTCGATCGGCTCATCGAGCTCCTGCAACTTGGCCGCGAGCCCGAGGTCGTTGTTCTCGAGGGAGTCGATGCAGGCGTCGAGGACGCGGTGCACCAGATTGCCCTGGGCCTGGATGAGGTCGTAGAGCGTCTGCGGGCCCTTACGGTCCGCCGTGCGGCGCGCGGCCTTCGCGATGTTGACCGCCAGGTCGCCCATACGCTCCATGTGCCACGCGACGTAGGTCAGCGAGTGGAGGAGCCTCAGGTCACGGGCGACCGGGAACTGCGTCGCCATCACCTCGAGTGTCGCCTCTTCGATCGACAGCGTGCGATGGTCGATCTCGTCGTCGCCGTCGATGACCCGCTGTGCGAGCTCGACGTCACCCTCGACGAGAGCCTGCACGCTCAGCGTCGTCTGCTCGACGCACAGACGACCGATAGCGAGGACCTCGGCTTTGAGATCTTTGAGTTCCTGCCGGAAGCCTTCGCGCATCGCGCTCACGCCCTTTCCTTGAACGTCCCATGCGGGCACGTGTTGCCCGGAGTCTGTGTCAGATGCCCCTGCTGCGGCTCTTCCCTCGTCCGATGATACCCCACCGGCCCCGTGCAGCCGTTTCACGGAGGTGACTTCGGTGTGACTCCTTTGTCACGCGTCCTGTCTCGACCTCGACTTGATGCTTAGACCAACGCCATACCCTCGACACGCATGGTGTCCTAGCCGAACCTACCGGTGATGTAGTCCTCGGTTCGACGGTCCTTCGGAGTGGTGAACAGGCTGGCTGTGCGGTCGTACTCGATGAGATGCGCCGGCTCGCCTGCCAACTCCTGCAGGAAGAAGGCCGTGTAGTCGGAGACACGCGCGGCCTGCTGCATGTTGTGGGTGACGATGACGATCGTGATGCGGTCCTTGAGCTCCGCCATCAGGTCCTCGACCTTCTGGACCGATGTCGGGTCGATCGCCGAACACGGCTCATCCATCAGGAGGACCTCGGGCTCGACCGCCAGCACTCGAGCGATGCACAGCCGCTGCTGCTGACCGCCGGAGAGCGTCAGACCTCCCCTGCCCATGATGTCCTTGACCTCTTTCCACACGTTGGCGCGCTTGAGCGACTCCTCGACGATGCCGTCGAGCTCGCTCTTCTTGCGCACGCCGTGCAGCTTGGGGCCGTAGGCGACGTTGTCGTAGATCGACATCGGGAACGGGTTCGGCTGCTGGAAGATCATCCCGACGCGGCGGCGCAGGTCGACCGGGTCGACGCCCGGTGCGTAGATATCGTTGCCGTCGAGCGTGATCTTGCCCTCGACGCGCGTTCCGGGGATCAGGTCGTTCATCCGGTTCAGGCAGCGCAGGAACGTCGACTTGCCGCAGCCGGATGGTCCGATGAACGCCGTCACAGCGTGACGCTTGATGTCGACGGTTATGTCGGTGAGCGCGTTGAACTTCCCGTAGAAGAAGTCGAGCTTCTCGACCTTGAACTTGTCGCCATGGTCGTGAGCCGGCCCGGCCTTGGGGGCCATGAAATGCGAGGCGAGCTTGTCGCTCATCCCTGCATCCTCCTGTTCCTGCGTCCGATGTATCGGGCGGTGAGGTTGAACCCGAGGACCATCAGCACGAGCAGAAGCGCCGTGCCGTAGGCTGCGGGCATGTTGATACCTTCCTGGGCCATGAGCATCAGGTGCACCGGCATGGTGCGCCCGGGGTCGAGCGGCGACACGGGGGCGTTGATCATCGTGCCCATCGTGTAGATGACGACCGCGGTCTCTCCCGCCGCCCGCCCGGCGGCCAGGATGACTCCCGTGGTTATGCGCGGGAGCGCCGACGGGAGGACGATCCGCGAGACGGTCTGCCATTTCGACGCGCCCAGGCCGTACGACCCCCACCGGATGTACTTCGGGACGGCGCGGATCGACTCCTCGGTGGTGCGAACGATGATCGGCAGCAAGAGGAACGACAGGGCGAGCGCCGCGGCGAGGACGGAGAAGCCCATCCCGATGCCCTCAACGAACAGCGACAGCCCGAAGAGGCCCATGACGATCGAAGGCACGCTGGCCAGGGAGTCGGCGGCGAACCGGATGGTGGAGACCAGCCGTCCCTGCACCGCGTACTCGGCGAGGTAGACCGCGGCCAGCACGGCGATAGGAGTCGTGATCAGCATCGCGAGCGCCGTCACGTACAGGGTCGCCTGGATGGTCGGCCAGATGCCGCCGTCCATGTTCACCCCGTGCGGCCAGCCGAAGATGAACGCCGGCGTGAGCTGCCCGATGCCGTTGACGACGACGTAGAGCAGGATGGTGCCCAAGGCGCCGACCGTGGCCAGCGCGGCCAGCCAGATCACGCCGAGCGCGATGCCGTTGGTGATCCGCTTGTCCATGCGTTCCCGCGACTGCACGTCAGCTCATCTCCTTGCCGAACCTCGAGATGACGCGGATCGCAGCCACGAAGGCCATCGAGATGATGAACAGGATGATCGCGACTCCGAAGAGCGCGGTGCGATGGTCCCCCGAGGCATAGGGCATGTCCATGACGATGACCGTGGTGAGCGTCAGGAACGGTTTGAAGATCCCATCGGGGATGACCCGCGCGTTCCCCGCCACCATGACGACCGCCATCGTCTCGCCGATGGCGCGCCCCATCCCGAGGATGATGGCGTCGATGATGCCGATCTTCGCCGCGGGCAGCAGCACGCGCCAGATCGTCTGCCACTTCGTGGCGCCCATCGCGTACGAGGCCTCGCGGATGCCCTCCGGCACGGAGCGCAGCGCGTCCTCGGTGAGCGCGGCGATCGTGGGCAGGATCATCACCGC
>Ga0209748_1000980_pt1 | contig 14403 bp, 13 predicted proteins | sample BarGraIncu00421A_FD_185490 | JGI IMG/M metagenome (GOLD analysis project Ga0209748, IMG submission 185490) | Arctic peat soil microbial communities from Barrow, Alaska - Barrow Graham LP Incubations 004-21A (SPAdes) (version 2) | ecosystem: Environmental > Terrestrial > Soil > Wetlands > Peat... | reverse complement strand
GCGTTAACTTTTGATATACTCAAAATGATCCCCACCTTTTCTTTATTTTTTATTAGAACATTATTCGTTTACATAAATTCAAAACATTAAGTTTCCGTATCATTCAATTGTGTCGATTCCTCACTCATTCAATTCCGATGTAAAATCACACGACTCTTCATTATTTAGAACACCTCACTTAACCCTGAGTATTAATATTACCTGTGTAAAAATCAGGGTTTACTCATCGTTCTAAAACCATATACGCTACTATTAAATATTTTAACCGCCTTTCTAATCGATCTATTGATATATAACGCAATTATCATGCCAACTTAAAGATGATATTATACCATCTTTAAGTTGGTACAATAATAAAAAAAGACTCACGCTAAGCATTTATGCCTGACGTGAGTCTAATCAAATATAATTTCTATGACATCAATTTACTGAATTCCCATAATTGATCCTTTTTCCCTGCTAAAAATTCACAAAAACAATATTTTAGTTGGCTTTTCCCATTTATGGGTCGATAAAAGGGAGTTTTTTCCCGTTTATGGGAAATCTAAAGCCCTATCTCGGAATTTATATTGTATTTTTTTATTTTCCTATAAATCGTTGATTTACTTAAATTTAAATTTTTCCCGGCCTCAATAACATTTCCATTGCATTTCATGATCATCTTTATGATGTTTCCTTTTTCCGTATCTTCCAATGAAACAACATCAAGGTTCAACAGTTCTTTTCTTAAAATATTTTCGGATAGATATTTCTCAGTGATGATTCTTTCATCACACAAATAATAGGCTCTTTCTATTACATTCTGCAATTCTCTTACATTTCCATTCCAATTATATTCCTTAAGATAATTAATAAATTCAGGACTGAATTTATCGGCAACATTTTTATTATATTCCCTCTTTAATTTCCTAAGAAAATAATTTGCACTTAGTTCAATATCTTCCCTGCGTTCCCTCAAAGGTGGGATGTCTATCTTAAGAACATTCAACCGATAATACAGATCCTGTCTGAAATTTTTATTTTTCACCTCTTCAAGTAAATTTCGATTCGTTGCGGCCACTACCCTGAGATTAAGTTTTTTTTCACTTTTTCCACCGATTCTTCTTACTTTATAATCATCAAGCACTCTCAATAGTTTCGATTGAACTTCTAATGGCAGTTCTCCAATCTCATCAAGAAAAATTGTTCCGCCCTCCGCCAGTTCGAATTTTCCAGGGTTGCCTTCTTTGGATGCCCCGGTAAATGCCCCTTTTTCATAACCAAACAGTTCGCTTTCCAATAGATCTTTAGGTAACGATGCGCAGTTTATTGCCACGAATGGTCCTTCTGAAAAACTGCTGTAGTTGTGAGTCGCCTGTGCAAAGAGTTCTTTTCCTGTGCCACTTTCACCTTCAATCAGTATTGAGCATTTTGTTTTCGCCATTTTTTTAGCCGACTCTATAACCTTCAGCATTTTACTGTTTCCGGTTATAATATCATCAAAAGAATAACTGGCCACATTTCCAATGACACGATTAACCGCACTATGAAGATGTTTAATCTCTCGTATTCCAATGGAATAGCCTTGAATTGTTTCACTTTCCCATATTGCCGAAACATTGGCACTGCATTGAATTTTATGATTTCCAATATGGGCAGTAACATCCGTATAATAATAAGTGTTTTCATCATGGTTCCAGTTTTCTGTGGGAATATCCAATTTTCTGAATATTTCCTTAAACCCTATCGAATTAAACTCATCCATGTTAATATTGAGTACTTTTTGAGCACCGTAATTCATCCATTGCAGGGTTAATTTTTCATCAGTAACAAAGATACCATCCTCAGTGCTGTTTAAAGAGGCCTCCATTGAACGATACGCATGGGACAGGGCAAGTTCATTTTCGATGCTATATCCTGCAGCAACCACAACACCCTGGGTATGGGAATGAAGTTTTTGGCTATCACCGGACATATTAAGACAACCAATGATCTCCCCTTTAACATTATGAATGGCCGTTGCGGAACACGTCCATTTATGATGGGCACTACAGAAATGCTCAGCACCCACCACATGATCCGCTGTATCTTCATCCAAAGCAATCCCGATAGCATTGGTTCCCACAGCATCATTGGTCCAAACCGTTCCTTTTAAAAATCGAAGTTCCGTCGCTTTTAAACTGACCACTTCGTCTCCAATGGTTTCCAAAAGAACCCCATTTTTATCGGTTAAAACCAAAACAAAGTGGGACGACAAAACGATTTCATAAAGATTTTGCATAATCGGTTTTGCAACTTTTATTAGCTCTCGATTTTCGTCTAACACCACTTGAAGTTGCGAGCTGTCTATGGATTCCCCTTTGCCTTCATTAACATCCAACTTTTTTTCCTTACAGTCTAGCCAGGAACGTTGGATAATGGGGCGAGTTTGTTCATCTAAAATACCGTGCTCCACATAATTTTTCCAGTTTTTTTCCAGTTTTTGTAAATCGATTTCCATCGCATTCATCCTTTTCTAAAAATAATTCGAACAGCCGGCAAATATTATTCTCATGATTCTTCCCATTAAAAGATGCACTGATTTTGATTGAGAAAATTCATTGGCCTATTCACATTATATCTTATATCAGGCTGTCTTGCATTAACCTTAATTTCAAAGTCCTGAAATCTTTATAAGTACTACCTAAGAGATAGTTTCATATTTTTCATTATCGGCACCTCACTTTAGGTCAACCTTTTTGCCACTCAATACGCTATTCATGGTACGCACCGCACATAACTTGCCACACATTGTACAGCTATCCTCGTGTTCTGGTTGTGAGCTTTCACGATAACGACGAGGCTTTATCGGATCTAACGCAAGATTAAACATCCCTTCCCAATCAAGGTTTTTCCGGGCAGTACTCATTTTATAGTCAATATCCGTCGCGCCCGTGATCCCTTTGGCGATATCCCCACTATGAGCGGCAATCCTTACCGCAATAATGCCTTCTTTCATATCATCCATATCCGGCAAACGCAAATGTTCTGCGGGTGTGACGTAGCAAAGAAAATCCGCACCGCTGGCAGCTGCCAAAGCACCACCGATGGCACTGGTGATGTGATCATAACCCGGTGCTATATCAGTCGTAAGAGGTCCCAATACATAAAGAGGTGCTCCATGACAAAGCTTCTTCATAAGCAGCATATTGGCAGCTATCTCATTGAGTGCCATGTGCCCCGGGCCTTCAATCATCACTTGAACATTTCTCTCCCAGGCACGTTTTGTCAGTTCACCAAGGACGATGAGCTCTTCAATTTGAACGGCATCGGTGGCATCATTGATACACCCGGGACGACAGGCATCTCCAAGACTTACCGTTACATCATATTTTTCAAATATATCGAGAATTTTGTCATAGTACTCATAAAATGGGTTTTCATTTCCCGTCAGTTCCATCCAGGCAAAAAGCAAAGAACCACCACGGGATACAATATTTGTTAATCTTCCTGTCTTTTTAAATCGGCGTGCAGTTTCACGATTGATCCCAGGGTGAATTGTCATGAAATCCACGCCATCCTGTGCCTGAATTTCCACAATCTTTAAAAATTCTTCTGCGGTAATATCTGTCAAATTTTTATCATAAAAGCCAATGGCATCGTAAATCGGTACTGTTCCAAGCATGACTGGAGATGTTTCAATAACCAACTTTCTAAATTCCCGTGTCTTGCCAAAGCAGCTTAAGTCCATAATTGCATCTGCTTTCATACTCACTGCGGTTTTTACTTTGTCAATCTCATTGTCGAAATTGCAGCAGTCTTCTGAAATCCCGAGATTCACATTTATTTTAGTTGTCAATCCCTTGCCGATGGCTGTTGGTTTTAAATTCTTGTGATTCTTGTTGGCTGGAATCACTGCGGTACCTGCTGCCACCTGCGCCATAAGTTCCTGTGGACTTAAAGCATCTGAGGCCGCTGCCTGCGCTATTTCCGGGGTCATAATACCTTTTCGCGCTGCATCCATTTGTGTGGTGTAATTCATTTTATTCTCCTGTTCATATTTATTTGCATTAAAATTATAATAATTGAACCTGCTATTATTTTCTTTCAATAATATTTTGTTTGATCAAGGCAAAATAAAAGACTCGCACCAAAATGGGCGAGTCAAATAATTTGTTTAGAAATTAATGCCTTCCCTACGATGGTGCTAACCATATCAGGTTCAATGGGTTAAAAACGTTGTTTTCTCTCAGCCTTTCGGCACCCCAAGCGTAATTACAATATTTAATTTTTTTCAGTTTATCACTAAATTAATTGAAAGTAAAGAGTTTAATTTAATAAGTCTATAAACAGTTGACGATCATAATCCAGTTTTTATTAAGTTCTGAAAATTTTGTTTTTTTAGTTTTTTGTTTCCAAGATTAGTTTCTTTTTTAAAATTCTATATTCACCGGCAAGCTCAATGGGATTTAAACAAGTCATTGCTTCACTCATGATACACACGCCTTTGGCTCCTGTATTTAAAACATTTTCAAGCTTGTCTTTTGTGATTCCACCAATAGCAAACACCGGTATTTTAACGGAATCACACACTTCTTTTAAGAAAGATAGTCCTCTTGGGGCAGCTCCTTTTTTACAGTCGGTTGGAAAGATATGTCCTGCTATCAAATAAGTAGCTCCTAATTTTTCAGCTTCTTTTGCATCATTCACTGAGTGAATTGAAGCACCGATCTGTTCAAATTCGCTTATTTCTTTTTTGGATTTTCTCAAATCATCCATGCATAATTGGATATTTTTAAGTTTCAACTTGATTGTTATTTCAATCTTTTGATTGATAATCAGATTCACTTGATTGTTTCTACAGATTTCATTTACTTTTATGGCCAACTTTTCATATTCTGTCATGCTTAAATCTTTTTCTCTTAACATGATGGCCTGTGGTTTTCCCTGAGCAATGAGGTTGATTCGATTTAGAAAGTCGTCATTACAGAGTTTCTGATTGGTTACACAAATAAGCATTGGCTTCTCTCATCCCTTCATTCGTTCTTTTTCTTATGTACTCAATTTCTAAACCCTGATATAATCAGAATAAACAGGTTGTAATCCCTTGGTTATAATCATATTATGTACTTCTGATACACTTCGGGGATCAGAAATTTCAAATTGTTCATCGCCCTTCTCTTCGAGGTTATGGCCACCAATGCCAACAAGAGAACCCCCTGAAATTTTTGTTGCCACCATTCCAATGACATTATCCCGAAAGCCCGCTCGTTCCCGAGTTGAAATGGTAATGCCTGCATATGGCATGAATAATCGGTAAGCCAGCATCACCTGTAAAAGCTGTTTTTCATGAACATCATTGGGATTGTTATCCGCATTATTAATAAAGGGCCTGAGTCGCGGTGTTGAAAAGCCAATCTCGGCATGGGGATATTTTTGTTGTATCAAAAACGCATGCAACCCTGTGGCAAAAGCATCTTTTCTAAAGTCGTCAAGTCCCAGAAGAGACCCAAAAGAAACGCCACGCATACCGCCCCGTAAAGCACGTTCCTGGGAGTAAAATCGATAGGGAAAAACCCTCTTTGATCCACTTAAATGAACCTGTTCATATTTATTGATATTATAGGTTTCCTGATAAACCGAAACAAAATCTGCGCTGCATTCATGAAGATACGCATACTCATCTGAATTCAAGGGATAGATTTCGATACCGATGGTTGAAAAATATTTTCCCGCTAATTTAACGGCTTCACCTATATATGGGACACCTGACTGATGACGTGATTCTCCGGTTAAAATTAAAATCTCTTTCAACCCGGTTTTTGCAATGGCTTTAAGCTCACCATCCATTTCTTCAACAGAAAGTTTTCCCCGGCGAATTTTATTTTTACAGTTAAAGCCACAATAAATACAGTGATTTTCACAGTAATTTGAAATATACAAGGGAGTAAAGAGACAAACACCATTTCCAAAATGGTTTCTTGTCTCAGAAACAGCTTTTTTTGCCATATTCTCTAAATAGGGCATGGCTGCAGGTGATAGGATGGCTCCAAAATCATCTATTGAAAGATGTTCTTTTAATAGGGCCTGTTTGACATCCACATCCGTATATTCTTGATAATCATAGTTTCCCAATAATTTCAATATTTTTTCCATCATATCAGAATCAATGATTTCCATACCTTTACTATATTCCATAGGGTTTGTTCGCATTATTGTCATCACTAATCCTCCAAAAATCCAGTTAACGGACTGGACGCCTCTCCAATATCATTTAATATCCGACCAACCCCAGCAAGATAAGCGTTTCGCCCAGCCTTAATGGCCTGTCCAAAAGCTTTTGCCATGAGTGGAATGTTTTTTGCCGTGGCTACCGCTGTATTACACATCACTGCATCCACACCCATTTCCATGGCTTCACAGGCTTGTGATGGTCGGCCGATCCCGGCATCGACAATGATCGGCAGGTCAATTTCATCCACTAAAATTTGAATAAAATCTTTGGTGCTCAAACCTCTGTTACTTCCAATGGGAGAGGCCAGTGGCATGACAGCAGCTGCACCGGCATCCACCAGGGATCTTGCCACATTTAAATCCGGATACATATAAGGCATGACGATAAATCCGTCTTTTGCAAGGATTTCCGTTGCCTTTATGGTCTCATAATTATCAGGCATCAGATATTTCGAATCCCTGATAACTTCCACTTTCACAAAATTCCCACAGTGAATTTCTCTTCCCAACCGTGCAATTCTTACCGCTTCTTCTGCTGTTCTTGCTCCTGATGTATTTGGCAGCAAAGTAACGTTTTTAGGTATGTGATCTAAAATGTTTTCTTCTCCCCCCAGATTTGCTCGCCGGAGTGCCAGGGTTATGATTTCTGCCCCGCCATTTTCTACAACAGCTTTCATGATTTCCAGTGAAAACTTACCTGAACCTAAAATAAAACGTGATTTAAACGAGTGTTCACCTATTACCAATTGATCATTCATTTTTATCTCCTTAAATTTCTTCTATTCCCAATAACAGCCGTAAAATCATATTTGCCTGATGACCTGCACAAATATGTACTCTTGGTGCCATCAGACCTCTTCCCACTTTAGCACCGTTTTCAAAATCTCCGCAAACATATAAATTTTTCATGGGTCTGCGTGTTTTAATCAGATTGGCACTGTCATAGCCTGCCATCCCGGAAGCTGAAACGACTTTAATGTCTGGCAGTTCCTCTAATGCATTGTTCACCAGCATGGATTTTGCCTCCGGTTTATCAAAGGCTTCACAAATAATGTCAAATCCATAAAACAGTTCTTTAACATTTTGTTCTGTAACTCTGATTTTTTGGGTTTCTACTTTTATAAATGGATTGATCTCCACGATTTGTTTTTGCAAAGCTTCAGTTTTCGCCATTCCTAAATGACTGATGTAATAACTCTGGCGATTTAAATTGCTTGGTTCAACAACATCAAAATCCACAAGCAGCAACTGACCCACCCCGATTCTTGCTAACATAATGGCAATATTTGATCCAAGACCACCTAATCCGGCAATGGCGACTTTTCCCTTTTTCAATTTTTCATGGACATAAGGGGTATGCCTGGACATCATCATGCTTTCAAGCTCTTCTCTTTTCGGTATGAGACCTTTTCTGATGATCGTTAATTGATCTCTTTCTTTGAGTTCAGAGTTTTCTTCAATTTGAAAGCCATTTAAGATGACAATATAATTATGATCTCCGATATGCTCTCTCACTTCAAATGCAGTTTTGAAGTGAGAGTCCATTTTTTTTCCATTGATGCTGAGCTCCATCTCAACCACCTCCCACAAAACTGACAATCTCCAATGCATCATTATCTTTGAGGTTAACCTGGTGATACATTAATTTTGGTATGATTTGTCCATTACGTTCTACCGCAATTTTTGTGATATCGTACTGATTGCTTTCTAAAAACCCCAATAAATTTTGATTGTCATTGATGGGTTGATCCTCTCCATTCACTTTCATCCTTCTATTTCCTTTCAAAAATTTCAACAAAAAAAACACAAAACGAGATCGACACCCTTTCGGTGGTGTACCCCATTTTGCGTTCGTATTTATCTGGTGCGATTATATAATACCTTATAATTAAAGTCAAGTGCCTCCACATTGTGCCAGTACTGAATTATGAACCATTTATGATAATGTCCTAGTGTACGATATAACCTCGGAAAATATGTATCAGATATATTTAGAAAGAGATAGGACAATCAGAAAGGTTATTTTAAAAATGAATGAAGAATTGAAATACCAGACAATAAAATTGCTTGTGGACACGAATGGAAATAAGAAGGCTGCCGCATTAAGAATCGGTTGCTCAGTGAGGCATATCAACCGTATGATTACCGGGTATCGAGAAATGGGTTTGCTTAATACTCTGGATGTTTCAGACTTATCGTTTCCTCTGGTTTTCGTGGATAGCGCTTTTCTTCATTCCTGATGACGCACTTATTTTCGCCCATTGCCAGAATCGTCTGATACTCCTGGGCAAGGGTCGGGATGCTCCCGTCTTTATAACGGATCAGTTATCCCCATTTGTTTTCCTCGCATATTTGAATGATTGGCGCGCAGGCATACAGGCTGTCATCTAAAATGCAGATCGGAAGGCGTGGATAGCTCTCTTTTATTTTTTCTGCCAGTCGTTTAAAGGCCTTTCTCTCACAATCCTGTTTCAGCATGTCCTCGTTTTCATTCTCAATAAATTCAGTTGCGATACTTCATCGGATTATCCATGAATTCCTACACGGGACGATTAAAGGAACCAACCGTCGAACACCATGGTTCCTTTAACCGGTATATTTAGCACGTCCACTTAATCATCAGCTGGCACTTTGGAAAATCCAACAGAAATAATGAAAATCCATTTTTTCAAAATACTAATATTTTTTCAAAAAATAAAAAAGCACCCCTTTTAATGGTGAATACTTGAAATTTCATTAAAGTTATCGTGCATACGCAATGTATTCCTCAAACAAAAAAAGAGCCGAAACGGCTCTAATATACGAAAATTGGTGTGCCCTGGGAGTACCCTCCCGTATGCACGACATTAATTAATACAAAAGGTCGATTTTAATTAAGAATCACTTATGAAATCATCGCATTATTCAGCGAATTCCTATGATTTACATCAAAATATTGTCACTTTTTTAGGTGACGGTGGGTCGAAATACTTCACAGTGATAATTATTATCAACATGAATAAACGCTTAAAACCCCTTTAATATGCGATTCGCAAGAAATTCATTAGTTTTTCAATCCAATGATTCAAATTTATTTTATTTATACACTATTTTTTTCCCTAACCTGTCCATTAAGCTCATTATATTATCCTTGATGTGTACAAATGGTGAATGGTGGCATTTTCTATTCTTAAACTTCTTATAAATCAGCTACCTCCAGCACATTAACTATTGATCATAATTAAATTTTTAAATAGCAATTTTTCAAATCAGGGGATTTATCAGAGTAATTTTAATTTCGTGTCTGGAAAGGTGTGCACTTTATGGTTTCACTTGTTAGTTCATGTTGGGCAAGTTCATATACCTTTGGTGAGAACATAGCGGGATTGCTATTTTCAACATGATATTGAGGAACTTTCTGGTCGCAGGTTACAGCCTATTTTTCTATTAGAACACTTCCATACAAAATTTTAAATAATTCTAACTCAAATTAATTATCTGACCTATTGCTAGAATACAATCAAGAGCATCCTCAAAATTGACTTCCCTGGCAAACTCATTCTCCTTTTGATAATTTTCCCAAAGAGACCTTTGTGCTGTATTTATCTTAATAAGTTTGTAAATTGATTCATACAGACGAATCTCGTCTAAAGAATTCCGTATTTTTGCCGTGTTTTCTACTGCCAATGCAAGAGTTTTCGCTTCTATTCTCGAGTTATATAGATGATAAAGCATATATAAGTCATACAGGTCTCTTGCCCGAGTGCTCAAAATATTACGTTTTAAGATTGTCTCGTATTTTTCTGCCAAAATCGTTTCAACTGGATAAACCATAATTGAAGCTTCCCCATCACCAAATAAATAAGAGTACGTGTATTCTACTTCCCTTGGTGTGATTGCATCCTTAGTTGTAATATCCACCTTAAGAACACCATGTATCTTTCCATAATCCGCAAAGATTGTCGCACAATAATCCTCATATTGATTTTTTTCCCGAATCGATTTTAATCCCTGGAGGGAAAACACAATTTCATCATCCGATGGCAAAAGCAAGATTTCTTCCAGTATCTTATTAATCAGTTCTTCATTGACTGGTAATCCTCTAACTGTGGTGTCCATGTCCATTGACGTTCGCTGATCCACACCAATCATCGATGCAATTAACAGACCACCTTTTAAAACAAATTTATCACGATATTTAGAATGCGACAATCGAGCAAGAATCCGCTCAAACAGAAACATCTGGAGTAAAGAACCAGCCCCAATTTCTTTTTCTTTTGCCATATTTCTAATAGCTCCCTTTAATTATTCCGGTGATTTCATAATAACACCTCTGTATAAACCCTCAAAGCTTTTTCCATTCCCATTTTTTCAGCATAGAGACTAAGCCTTAACAATTTCTTGTCATTTCCTTCAAAATAAAGCTTCATTGCATCATTAAACAGTTTCATATCCATTTTTTTGCGATATTTAATCAAATCTAGAATGCAACGTTCGGCATCATAAATAAAAATTGATGCGCCGAAGGAAGTTTGAGCTGTTGTTTTACCAAGCTCAAAATATTCTTGTTTAGGATAATGAAAAATAACATTTGAGTTTTCCCTCTTTATACGAGTCATATTTCTTCCATGAGGGACGCTGATATGATAGATTTCCGGAACTCGATTGGATAAACCATTAAAATAAAAGGCAGTTCCATATGAGTAAATACCGTCTGGAATTTTTAGTTGAATAATATGTAACTCATCAACTGTTTCTTCCGGCAGCATATAAACACCTCGCTTTACCCGAATCAACGCCCCTTCTTTGACAAGCTGCGCCAATGCTTCTTTTCGTAATTGCTGATCAACTACATCTTTTGTCTCAATCTGGCCGTTTTTCTTCTTAATCAGGTTCATTATTTGGTCTTTCTGTCCCATAATACATATACCTCCGTATTAATGCACTTCTATTTTATCATTTTGAAGTTCATACGTACAGTTTTATTGTGATTTTGTACTAACTCTTTCTAAATTAAATTGGTTAAAGAAGAAAAATTAGCATCTAAGCGTATACCCACATAGAAATATTAGAACGACAAAATAATAACTACTCACCAAAGTTCTTTTTTTATTTTACATCTTTAATGTTGAATTGTATGAATTTACCTGGGCGTACTCTCCCTTATACAACGCATTAATTAAGATATTATTGTATTATTCGGCAAATTCCTAAGATTCACATCAAAATATTGTCACTTTTCTTGGTGCAGTGGGTCGAACCGCTTCACAGTGATAATTAATATCGCTGATTAGGCGATGATTGGTTAAATTACATATGATAAGTCGGGGTTGGGTAACCTGGTCTGAAAGCTTCTAAATCCAGATCATCCACTGCGAAGCCAAAATTCAGTTTCAGATCTTCAAGAATATTTAAAGTGCTTTCTCTCAATATTTCAGGTGCTACGCTGGCACGAATATTGATAGTCAGACAACCATCTTTTATTGCGTTTTTAAACTGTCCTATGATATCAATGGATTGACGCAATCCAACACAGCTTAATTTAGACGATTCATTTCCGCTTTCTAGGAATAATTTCACATGTCCGATTTCACCGCTATTTTTCGATATATCTGCTTTAATAGTTTCTCCTAATTTAAAAAACAGTTCATTTGCGTTTAGAAAATCCTCTGAATGAAAAACAACCTGAGCATTTAACCAGCCCATTTCAGCCTCAGCTTTGGCATAGGTTTTATAATCAATATCTATTTCCCTACTATTGCTTTTTTCAAAATCTGCAGCCAATATTTCAGACAACCATTGAACCAGTCCAATTCCTTTTAGTGCTGACACTTCAATAACTTTTGATTTGGGATATTCCCTAATCAGTCGTTCAATTAACAGATTCTTTTCCTGTGACGAAATAGAATCCGTTTTATTCAGTACAATAAAATCTGCTTCCTCTAATTGTTTTCTAAATAGATAGTAAACTTCCTTAGAAAAAACGGTGTAATCCTCATTGAAATAGTCGATTAATCGTTTAGGCTCAGCCATAACAGAAAGGGGTAAAACATCCAAATCTTCGCTTTTTTTGTTTTTCAAAGGTCTCATAATAGTTGAGACCAGGTCGGTACAGCTTCCAACCGGCTCAGCAAGAATAAAATCTTTGCCATTATTCAGATGACTTTCAATTTTTTCTTTAAAACCCGGGAAATTACAGCAAAAACAACTGCCTGCTAATTCTGACACAGCTAAATCCTTTGTTTGTACATATTTCGTATCAACAAGATGACCAGTCTGGTCATTTGTAATTAAAGATACTTCCATGCCTTTCGATTCCATTATACCCGCAAGTTCAACCATCGCTGTGGTTTTGCCTGCTCCCAGGAATCCTCCGATTACCATGATTTTCGAACGTTTCATTTTAGTTTCTCCTTCTAGATAATGTCGTATGCTAGACATAGTCTAGTATTAATATAAAAAAATATTGACTTGCTATGTTGCACATAATAATTGAATTATATTTCAAATACCTTGTCAATATTTATTACAATCTGATTGATGTCATAAGCATATTTTTTTAGGACAGTTGACCAGGTAACCAAGCAGTGATCGCCCTTATCAGTAATACTGTAGACACGCCTTGGTTTCTCGCCGTCTAAAAATTCCCACGCAGATGTAAGCAGACCTGAGTTTTCCATTTTTTTTAGATATCGGTATACTCCTGCTGCATCCGGTGCTTTGTTATCACACAAGGGACTTTTTGCAATTTCAGCGATTAGCGCAAATCCATGTAGACTTTGTTGGTGCAAAGCCATTAAAATTGATGGCTGCAATAATTTGTCCAGATTCTTCCCTTTACAGGGGCAGTCCATTTCAAAATAAAACGGTTCTATTTCACTCATTTCTATGATACTCCTTGCTCAAAAGATTAATTGGATTGGAATAAATTCGAAGGACTGAAAAGCAGAAAATAAGCGACTTCGATGGTTACACATTTTTTATTAATAATTATTATTCATCTGAATATTATTATACTGTGGTGGGTTGATATTTTCAAGATAAAATTGAAGCATCTCTTTTCATTGGAGTTTAATTAGTATATCATGCCCATATGCATTCATCAATTTCTGTTCTCAGTTTGTTCCTGTAAGCTGATACAAAAGTTTACCTATTTACTTTTTTTCAAACCTATAATCTGTTCTAATTGTGAAATCGGTGTTACTTTATTTGGGGTAACCAAATGCTCACCTATTATTTTCTCCATCCATATCATATCAATCCAAAGGCCTAATTTATATCCGCACTTTGTAAAACATCCTACCGTTTTATATCCCATATATTCGTGAAAGCCTATACTACTAGGATTCGGATAGGTAATACATGCGTACAAATTAATAATATTTTGCTTTTTTAATATTTCTTCTAAAGCCATGTAAAGTTCTTTTCCAATGCCCTTTGCTTTGCAATCTTGGTTAATATAAACTGTCACTTCAACAGACCAATCATAAGCAGCGCGATCCTTGAATGATGAAGCATAAGTATAGCCAACGACTCGGTTCTCCAGCACTGCGACCAGATATGGATATTTCGCCAGAGTATGCTTTATCCGCTTTGCAAAGTCATCGATTCCAGGAATGTCATATTCAAAGGTAATTGTTGTATCTGTGACATAGGGAGCATAGACCCCAAGAATTTCTTCTGTATCATTTTCTGTTGCCATACGGATTGTTATTGGTTTGCTATTCATAAAGACACACAATCAGTATTATTAGGTTAATCATCCTTTTAATTTTCATAATCATACTTTCTTCTTAGTTTTTTCATCAGATACATTTTATTTTCATACCAATTTGTTTTGGGTTTCAACTTATATTAGCATTTATTTTTAATTTTAACAATGTCTGTACTTATCATTGTCCAGAGACTTAGAATGAAACAAGACACCAATTACTGATGCGATACTTGACTAAAATTGGCTAAATACGAAAAAAATCCATGTTATTCATTATTTACAAGAATTTTACTTAAGCATTATGTGCTATTAACATTTTTGGTTCAAAATATAAATTAACAAAGGTAAAATATAAATTTGGAAGAAACATGAGATTATCTAAAAAATCTTTCGGCATCTTTATTTCAACCATTCTCATTTCATGCCAAATCATTGGCTCAGGCGCAGGTGTATTAGCAGCAAGTACTGCAATACCCGTTGCAGATTCAGCTGCTGCATTAGGCACAGTTACCAAAGTA
>Ga0209748_1000978_pt1 | contig 14420 bp, 10 predicted proteins | sample BarGraIncu00421A_FD_185490 | JGI IMG/M metagenome (GOLD analysis project Ga0209748, IMG submission 185490) | Arctic peat soil microbial communities from Barrow, Alaska - Barrow Graham LP Incubations 004-21A (SPAdes) (version 2) | ecosystem: Environmental > Terrestrial > Soil > Wetlands > Peat... | reverse complement strand
GCATCGACGCGGCAGCCGGCGCGTTCGGCTTCAGGCCGTCCGTCACGCTCGAGGACGGACTGCGCGACTATCTGGAGTGGCTCAGGCACGACGCGGTGACGCAGAGGCGCTGGGCCTCGCGGTGACTTCACAGGGAGCGCGAACGTGAAGATCCTGATACTCGGCGCAAACGGCATGCTCGGGCACAGGGCGGCCGCCGTGCTGTCCGAGCGCCACGACGTGGTGGGCACCCTCAGGTGCCCCGACGGACTCGCCACGAGGTTCGCTCCCCGAGCGCGACTCGTGACGGGAGTGTCCGCGGATGACACGGAGAGCCTCGTCGAGGTAGTGGACCGTCTCCGGCCCGATGCGGTTGTCAACTGCATCGGCATCGTCAAGCAGAGGGCCGAGGCCCACGAATCGATCCCGAGTATCCGCACCAACGCACTGTTCCCTCACGAGGTCGCGAAGCTATGCTCGCTTGCGGGTGCCCGGTTCGTGCACGTGAGCACCGACTGCGTCTTCACCGGAGCCCGCGGTGGCTACTCCGAGGCCGACACTCCGGATGCGACCGACCTGTACGGTCGGACGAAGCTTCTCGGAGAGGTCACCGGTGTGCCGGGCGCGGTGACCGTGCGCACCTCGATAGTCGGGTGGGAGATCCGCCATCCGACGGGCTTGCTCGAGTGGTTCGCGAGTCGCCGGGGATCGCGGTGCGCCGGCTTCACGAAGGCGATCTTCTCGGGACTCGCGACGAGCGACCTCGTCGACGTCATCGAGAGGCTGTGCACGGACTGGCGCGATATCGACGGGCTGTGGCACGTGTCGACGGACCCCGTCTCCAAGTACGACCTGCTGACCGCCCTCGATGCCGAGTTGGAATGGGGCACCGAGATCACTCCGCAAGACGAGCCGGTGATCGATCGGTCGCTCGACAGCACGCGCTTCCGGCAGAGGACCGGATGGGCACCGCGCCCGTGGGCGGATACCGTGATTCAGCTAGCGCGGGAGCGCACCCGATACGAGGACTTGGTGCGGCCCGAGTAGGACACCCGTCCGCGCGATGCGAGGTCCGCACGGCAGCTGGGCACCGCAGAGCATGGCTGCCGTGACAGTCCTCACGCAACACTGATACAGTCTGGCCGGCGACCCGTGGAACACCGACAGGAGACGTGGATGGAGCTCAGAGACTACCTGAAGGTCATGCGAAACCGCATCTGGCTCATAGTCCTGTCGGTCGTCATCGTCACGCTGGGCACGGTCGTGGCCGGCACCACGCAGAAGCCTTCCTACCAGGGGGAGGCTCTCGTCCTGGTGTCACAGCAGGACACGGGGATCACGCTGCTCGGCACCCCCCAGGCGCAGCAGTCGTACACTCCGGGGCGCGACGATGTGCAGACCCAGGTCGAGGTCATCCAGTCCCCGCGGATCGTCGCGCAGGTCATCCGCAACCTCGGTCTGAACCAGTCGGTCGAGGGCCTGATGAGCGCGGTGATGGTCTCAGCCGACACGGGAACCAACAACATCTCGATCCGGGTGACCGATTCCTCGCCGGCCGGAGCTGCGAGGATTGCGAACACCTTCGCCGAGACCTATGTGACCTGGTCGCGGGAGAGCCAGAGCGCGAGCATCAAGGCGGCGGCGGACGACGTCCAGCGCCGTCTGGTCGACGCACAGAAGCAGATCGCGGCCATCGAAGACACAGCCTCAAGACCCGGGGCGTCGAGCGCGGACCGAGTGCGGCTGCAGGTGGCCACATCCACCTACTCGACGCTCGCAGACAAGCTGGCGCAGTTGCGCATCGCCGAGCAACTCGCCACCGGCATGGGAAGCGTTCTTGCAAGCGCCACCGTCGATCCTGTCCCGGTCTCGCCGCGGCCCACTCGTGATGCCGCTCTCGGCCTGGCCATCGGTCTGCTCGTCGGTCTGCTGGCGGCCTTCCTCGCCGAGCAGCTGGACACCCGGGTCAAGTCCCCCGAGGAGGCCGGGGCGATCTACGGTGTGCCGATCCTGGCGAGTGTCCCCGAGGAGAAGATAAGCAAGGCGAGCCTAGCCAAGCTCACGATGACCGATCGCCCGGGAAGCCCAGCCGCCGAGGCATACCGCATGTTGCGCAACAACCTCGGGTTCGTGAACTTCGACAAGGGCATCAAGACCGTCCTCATCACCTCTGCCGTGCCGAGCGAGGGCAAGTCCACGGTGGCGGCCAACTTGGCGACCGTTCTTTCGCAGGACGGCAGCAAGGTCGTGCTCGTCGTCTGCGATTTCCATCTGCCGGCCGCGGAACGGTACTTCGAACTCGACTACACGTTCGGGCTGTCGAACGTCTTGGCAGGAACCAAGGACATCAAGGCGACACTGCAGCAGCCCGCCGGATTCTCGAACCTCTGGGTGTTGCCCCCCGGCCCGCTGCCGCCGAATCCCAGTGAGCTGCTCGGATCGTCCGCGATGGGCAGCCTTCTCGCCGGTCTACGCGAGTCCGCGGACTGGGTGATACTGGACTCGGCACCTGTGCTGGCCGCCGCCGACGCGGCCGCGGTGGCCCGATGGGTGGACGGCGCCCTGGTCGTTGCCCGTCTGCGCGTGTCCAATCGCGAAGCCATGCGAGCGGGTCACGCTCAACTGATGAATGTCGGCGCGCGGATCCTTGGGTTGGCCGTGTGGGGCCGCATGGACACTGCCGCGTCGCGCGGGTACTACGGGTATCACGACTCAGCTGCGCGCTGATCGTGCCCACCGGTCCCATGCCGCGCGCAACGGATCCAAGCACCATGGGGCGCGGCGCGGCGGGACGGCGGCTGCTCCTCTGGCTGCTCTTCCTATGCTTCTGCACTGTCGGGACGGTCTACTTGCCGCTCATTTCGGACAAGCTGCCGGTGCTCGGGCGGATCACCTATTTCCAGGCGCTGCTGGCGATCGCCGCGCTACTCGGGATCGGGACCCTTCTGCGCGTCGCGGGGAGCTCCGAGAGGAGCGTCGCCCGCACGATCTGCCGGATCATCACGGCCTACCTTCTGTTCGAGGTCCTGGTGGTGATCCCGGTGGCGGTGTGGATCGGCACCGCCAATGTGAAGCTGATCTTGGCGACGATGGGTGTCCGCGTCTCATGGTTCCTGTTCCCGGTGATGCTCACGGTCTGCGCCGATGACCGGACGCGACGGTTCGCGGGGACTGCACTGGCGATCGCCGCGATCGGGCTCGTCGTGTGGGGCGTCTACCTGGCTGCGACGGGGGGCGGCGGCTACTACATGGAGCTGGGGGCCCTCAGGTATCGCATCCTGGGTGGAGGCGCCTCCATCCTGGTCGCTTGGCCGTTCGCCCTGGCCGTCTCCGGCGCGGTATCACGACGTACCACTGTCGCTTTCCTCCTCGTCGCGATCACCGGCCTGATGCTCATCAACCATCGCTCCGATCTGATCGCACTCGCGGTCGCGGGAGCGGTCTGCCTCGCGATGTCAGGGCAGATCCGTCGGGTCCTGCCCGCGATCGTGCCGATCGCTCTGGGCGCGCTGGTGATCGCAGCCATCTGGGGGCGTCAGCTGGGCAGCGCGTTCGGCTACACGATGTCGCACCTCTTCGACATCGGCTCCGGCAACGGGGCCGACCGGATGATGCGCTGGCGCCTCGCCTGGAACTACATCCAGAGTCACCCGTTCAACGACTACGTGTGGTCCTGGCGCTACTACTCGGTGAACCTGCCTTTGGTCTACCAGCCTCACAACTTCGCTCTTGAGATAGCCGGGCAGGAGGGCGTGGCCGGCGTGCTCTTCTACGGATCGGTCCTCTGGACCGCCCTGCGGAGCGCTTGGAGCTGGGGCAGGCGCGATGCGGAGGCCCGTGCTCTGATCGGATGGCTGATCGCCTACATCGGGTTCAGCCTGATGAACGCAAACCACTACCTGCCGTCGAACATGCCCATCCTCGTCGGAGCCGTCGCGGCGCTCGTTTCGCGAGTCGACTGGCTGCGTCGCGGCGATGGAGGCAGCCCTGAAACCGAAGTCCTGACGGAGGCGCACGCGTGACAGAGCAGCTGTTCGATCGGCGCCTGCGGCGCGACGAGGGACCACCGGCGTGAGCGCCACGGACAAGGGTTTCGGCAGGAATGCGCTGTACTCGGGGATCTCCTGGCTCGTTCCCGCCGTGGTCATGGTCGTCGCCGTCCCGATCACCGTGCACGGGCTCGGAGCGGACGGCTACGGCGTGCTCGCGCTCGTCGGAGCGGTGGCCGGCTACCTCGGACTGCTCGACCTGGGTCTCGGTCAAGGGATCGTGCGCTACCTCGCGATGTTCGTGTCCAAGAGGCAGGGAGCCACAGCGCGCGACTGCATGCGCATGGTGCTCGGCTGGTTCGCAGCGGTCGGTGTCGGCGGCGCCGTCGCGATGTGGACGTTGGCGCCGTGGCTCGCCGGCAGTCTCCTGAAGGTCCCGCAGGGGCTGGTCGTCGAGACCACCCAGGCGTTCAGGGTCGGTGGACTGGCGTTCGCTCTCGGCATGGTCGCGTCGGTCCTCGCTTTCATCCCGGAGTCGTTCCTGAGGTACGACTTGGTGTCGCTGCTGAACGGAGCGTTCGCTTCGATCAGCCCCGCAGGGACAGCCGTGCTGGTCTCGCTCGGCTATGGGATCCTGCCCGTCATCTGGTTCGGCGTCGTGATGAACGCAGTCGCGTGTATCGCCTGGGGCGCGGTCGGACTCCGGCTCATGGCCGCTCTGCCGAGCGAAGGACCGGCCTTCGGGGAGTACCGGCGAGGGTTCTTGGGGTTCTCTGCGGTGGTCGCTGCGAATCGCATCTGGACCGTGATCCAGGGTGAGACCAGCAAGGTCGTCGTCGGCATCGCTGGAGGGGTCGCGGCGGCCGGGTACTTCCAGGTGCCGAACATGATCACTTCGAGGATCACGGGGCTCCTGAACCGTATGGGCACGGTCCTGCTCCCCACCGCTTCCCAGTTCGCTGCAAGCGGCGAACACGACCTCCTGCTTGCGCTCTACGAGAGGTCCTCACGCGTCTTCTACCTTCTGAACGCGTCGATGACCGGAGCCGTCGTGGTCTTCGCCACGCCGCTCCTCACGCACTGGGTCGGCGCTCAGTACGGCAGCAAGGGCGGGCTGGCCTTCGTCTTCTTGGCGCTCGCAGCCGGAGTCAACGCCACGTGCATGTCGGCCGGCTACCTCAACCTGGCCCTGGGCCGTCCCAAGGTCAACCTGACATTCTCCCTGATCAACAGTTTCATGAACCTCGCGACCGTCTATTCCTTCACCATCTGGTGGGGCATCTCGGGCACCGCCGCATCGGGCTTGTTCGCCACGCTCAACGTGCCGGTCTTCATGCACTACAGCCACCGCAAAGTCCTCCAGGTGTCCAGCTGGAGGGTGTTCCGAGACTGCTACGCACGGATCACCCTCGCGGTCGGCTCGGTGCTTGCCGTCGCGTGGGTGCTGCTGCGGCCGCTCGCTTCGAATCTGCTGATAACCCTGGGACTCGCGGCGGCCACCGGGCTGGCGTGCCTGCTGGCCTCCGCGGCCTCCGGCGCATTCACCGCCGATGACTGGGCCTCCCTGAAGTCCGTGCTGCGCCCGGGTCCCCCGGACGCGCCGGTCTAGCCGCGCCGCGGTGCGTTGGCTCGGAGGGTCGGCTCCAGACCGGTTCGGGTACGATGCCTTACGAGCGGCCGATGTCCGCGATCGCGCGCCAGACCCCGGCGCTCCGAAGGGCGTGGTCGAACCTATGCGCGTGCTCTGGCTCGTGAACATACCGCTGCCGCCGGTACGGGCGAGGCAGGGGCTGCCGCCGCTGCCCTACGGGGGCTGGTTGTCGTCCACCTTGAGCGCGCTCGTCTCGGAGGCCCCGGACCTCCACGTCGTATGCGCCTCACGGGAATGGTCGGACCCCGTCCGGTTCGAGTGCGACGGCGTCGAGTACGTGACCGTGCCGCGCATGCGACCCGAGGTGGGCTGGCACGGCGTCGTCTCGAAATGGACAGGCCGCGAGGAACGTCCCGCTCTCGAGAGCGAGATGCGCCAACTGATTGCCGACGTGCAGCCGGACCTGGTCCACCTGCACGGGACGGAGGACCCCCACGCTCTTGCCATGCTCCGTGCGGCTGGCAGCGTCCCCCTCCTGGTGTCGGTGCAGGGCTTGGTGAGCGAGCTCGTGGCCGGTTCCAACGAAGGGCTCTCGCCCGCCGACCTGTTTCGCGACGTCGCGAGTGTGGAGTTCCTGAAGGGACGCGGATTCGTCCAGTCGCGACGCCGGTGGAAACACGTGGCGGCGCGAGAGCTCGAGACGCTCGCGAAGGCCTCCGACGTGAGCGGACGCACGGATTGGGACCGTGACGCGGTCTTGCGGGCAAACCCGATGGCGCGCTATTGGCACATCGACGAGGTGCTCCGGCAACCGTTCTACCAGGTCACCTGGCGGGGCCCGACGGACAGCGTGCCCACCATCATCGCAGTCACGGGCCCATCATCGAACAAGGGCATCGACGTGCTCCTCCGGGCGTTTGCGCGAATCCGCGACCGTCGCGACTGTCGCCTGAGGATCGTGGGGCAGATCGAGGGAACCCCCCTCTGGCCCTCCCTGCAACGACTCGAGGCCCAACTGGGCCTCACCGGGGAAGTGGACTGGGCCGGCGAGCGGAGCGCCACCGAGGTGGCCGCGATGCTCTCGATGTGCTCCGTCGCGGTGTGCGCGAGCCGACTCGAGAACAGCTCGAACAGCGTGTGCGAAGCGATGCTCGTCGGCGCGCCGGTCGTCGCTTCGCGTGCCGGCGGCATTCCCTCACTGCTGACACATGAGGAGGACGGTCTCCTGTTCGAGGTCGGCGACGATCAGGCGCTCGCGGGCGCAGCCCTCGCCGTACTGGATGATGATCACCTCGCGCGCCGCCTGGGAGCACGGGCCCGCATCACCGCGAGCGCACGGCACGACCCGTCCTCGGTAGCCAAACGCCTGCTCGAAGTGTATGCAGCCCTCGTGTCGGGCGGTCGCGCGTGACTGAGGCGGATCGATACCCGCGCGTCCTGGTCGTCGGACAAGCCTTCGATCGCAGCACCGGCGGCGGCATTACCTTGAGCAACCTGTTCGAGGGTTGGCCGCGTGACCGCTTGGCGAACGTCGTCCCTCCCGCGGTGCCGATCGCGCGGGATGTCTGCGACCGTTTCTACTCGCTCGGGACGAGCGAGATCGGCTGGGTGTGGCCCCTGTCGCTGGTGCGGCGCACTGACACGCCGCCATCGGGTGCCCTCGAACGGTCGGCGGTCGCTTCGTCGCAGGCTCTCGCGGGAGGCGCGGCCCGAGATACTCACGGCGTCGCACGCGAGCTGCTCCGGGCGAGCGTCGGTGCTCTGGGTGCGCTCGACGTCCTCCGCAGCATGCGACCATCGAAGGCGCTTCTCGAGTGGATCCGCGGCTTCGGGCCGGACGTGATCTACTCGCAGCTGGGCGACCTGCCGATCATCGAGCTCGTCCGCGGGCTCGTCGCCGAGACCGGCTCGCCCTTTGCGCTGCACGTGATGGACGACTGGCCCGAAAGCAAGTACCGCGAAGGCGCGCTGGCGCCGCTCGCTCGGGCCCGCATGAGGCGGGGGCTGCACGCTCTCGTGGAAGACGCGGGGGTGCTGCTCGCCATCAGCGAACGCATGGCCTCCGAGTACGCGGAACGCTACGGGCGACCGTTCACAGCGGTCCACAACCCTGTGGACCTCGATCGGTGGGATGCGGACGCGGCCGCACACCCCCGTTCTCGCGAGGCCGAAGGCGAGGGAACACTGGTCCTCGTCTATGCCGGGCGGATCGGAAACGCCAATGTCTCCAGTCTCCGCGACGTGGCCGAAGCGGTCGGGAGGCTGTCGTCGAGCGGCGAACCCCTCCAGCTGCACGTCTACACCAACGACATCGGTGCTCCCGCCGTCGCCGCCTTGGCGGCGTGTCCGGGCGTCATCGTGCGACCAGGCGTGGAGTACGCACAGGTACCCGGCCTCCTCGCGGCATCCGACGCGCTGCTCCTGCCGCTGGACTTCGACGAGCGGGCACTGCGGTTCGCGCGCCTGTCCATGCCGACGAAGGTCTCGGAGTACCTGGCGGCCGGCCGGCCCGTGCTCACGTACGCACCGAGGGAATCGGCGGTCGCCCAGTATGCCCGCGAAGGGGCGTGGTCGCTTGTGGTCGATGAACGCGATCCGTCGCTCGTCGAGGGGGCCCTTAGGCGGCTGCTGAGCGAACCGGCCCTCCGCACCGCGATGGGAGCCCACGGCCGACGGCTCGCGGCGGAACGCCACGACGCCGGGCGCGTCCGGGCGCGATTCGCCGAGGAACTGGCGAAGGCGGGACGGTCAGGCCGTGGTGGCTCCGCGAACGGCGCCATCTGAACCGCACACGGAGGAAGCCGCCCTCTCACACGACGGGGTGCGCCCGCTGGCGCGGTGATGCTTCCGGCTGGTACGGTGAGCATGTGCTCCGCTCGTGCGAGCGCGGGGAGCGCGGGGAGGGGATCGGACATGACCCGGGTGCTCATCGTGACGGACGGGCTGGGGAACGGCGGCGCCGAGCGCCAGCTGGCCCTTCTCGCCGCCTCGCTTCCCGAGCCATGGACCGTATCGGTCCTGAGCATGGAGGACGGCCCGCACCGACCGGTGCTCCAAGGGCTCGGAGTCGACGTCAGCTGCGTCTTGCGGCGCCACCGGTTCGACGTCGCGACCGCCGTGCGGATGTGGCGCGCCTCCGACGGGTTCGCCCCCGACATCGTCCACTCGTGGGGCTGGATGTCCACGCTCGCGATGCTCCCGTTCTGTCGCGTGCGCAGGATCCCTCTGCTCAATGGCACCATCCGCCGCGCCTATCTCCCTGAGAAGCGCACCCGGATGGAGAGGCTCGGCATCTCGCTATCCGACGCCGTCGTGGCCAACAGCCATGCCGGTCTCGCCGTCTACGGGATCGCCGAGGGCGACCGGGGGCGCGTGGTCTACAACGGCTTCGATCCCGACCGCCTCAAGACCGTCGCCGGCGACGTCGCACCGCATAAGGACACCGTGGTGATCATGGCAGCGCGCATGGCCCCGGCGAAGGACTGGCGCTCGTTCCTGGGCGCAGCCCGAGCGCTGGCCGACGACGCGCCGCGCTGGAGGTTCGTGGCGGTCGGAGATGGCCCCGGTCGCCACGAACTCGAGACCGAGGCCGCCGATCTGGTCGCCGCCGGCTCCTTCGACGTCCGCGACGGAGGCCTCGAGGCCCTGCCGTTGATTGCGACCGCCGACATCGGCGTGCTGCTGACCGCTTCGCCTGAGTACGCCGAGGGATGTTCGAACTCGATCCTGGAGTACATGGCGTGCGGACTGCCGGTCGTGTGCACGGATTCCGGCGGCAATCCCGAACTCGTCGAGGGCGGCGTCACCGGTTCGCTCGTGCCTCCCCGCGATGTCGCAGCACTCGTCGCGGCGCTGCGCAGAATGCGCGACGACCCGGCTCGCGCACACCGGATGGGAAGCGAGGGCAAACGGCGCCTGGAGACCCGCTTCACGGTCGAGGCGATGGTCGCGGGCTTCATCGCCGCCTATGCGGCAGCGCTCGACGCTCGCAGGGAGGTCCGCTCATGATCGTCATCGTGGCGGGGCCTTACGTGGGCTTCCCGAACGGGACTGCGCCGACATCGCGCGTCACAGCGTACGCACGGGGCCTGGCCGCGGCCGGCGAGGAGGTCCGCGTCATCCTGCTCGGGCCCAGCGAGCTCGACGAGGTCACCGCGGTCAACACCGATGTCATCGGGGTCCACCGTGGCATCCCGTTCGAGTACACGAGCGTTTCCACGGTCAAGAGCCGTTCGCTGCTCACTCGCCGGTGGCGGGCTTGGTCCAGCCTGTTCGCGGCGCGGCGCCGGATCCGCGCGCTGGCCGCCGAGCACACCGTGGACACTATCCTGCTCTACTCCACCTCGGTATCGATCGCGTCGCTCTTCCGGTCGGTGAGCCGTGCGGTCGGCGCGACGTACGCGGTCGACCTGTGCGAGATGCCGGGGTATGACCTTCCCCCGGGCGCAGCGCGCGACAGGATGCAGGACCGGTACGGGCGCCGCTTCGTCCGCCGTTTCGACCTGGTGATCGCGATATCCAGCCGTCTAGCGGAGTATGCGACTCGATACCTTCGACCGGGCGCCGAGGTCGTCGTGGTGCCGGTCATGGTCGATTGCGACGAGTACGCGCAGGACCGGCCGCCCGTCACGGACCCTCGCCTGATCACCTACGCCGGACTGCTGAACGACAGCAAGGACGGCATCGGAGACCTGATGACGGCATTCGCGCGGGTGGCCGAACACGTCCCGGACGTGGTGCTGCGGCTCGTCGGCGACACGGAGTACGCCAGCGCGTCGACGATCCCCCTGTATCGCGAACTGGCTTACGAGCTCGGCATCGCAGACCGCGTCGACTTCACGGGGTTGGTCCCGCGTCGCGAGATCCCGCGCTACCTGGCCGAGGCCTCGGTCCTCGTGCTGGCCCGCCCTCTGAACCATCAGACGGACGCAGGGCTCCCTACGAAGGTCGGCGAGTACCTTGCAGCCGGCAGGCCCGTGGTCGTGACCCGCACCAGCGACATCGCCGAGTACGTGCGCGACGGCGAGAGCGCCTACCTGGTGCCGTCGGATGACACAGACGCTCTGGCCGCGAAGCTGCGACAGGTCCTGGGCGACCCCGACGCAGCCATGAGAGTCGGGTCCGTCGGCAGGCGCGTCGCGCGGGAGCGGTTCGACTATCGGGTGACCGGCCGCGCTCTCGTCGAGGCGCTCCGCCGCCACCGCCAGGACAACGGGAGGACGGCCTGATGTGCGGCATCGCCGGGGAGTTCCGGTTCGACGGCACGCCGGTGGACCGCGCTACCGTCCGCGCGATGGTGGCCGCCGTGTCGCACCGCGGGCCCGACGCCTCCGGCGACTACGTCAACGGGCCCATCGGGCTCGGTCATGCACGGCTGGCGATCGTCGACCTCTCGCCCGATGGGATCCAGCCGATGTCGAACGAGGACGGCACCGTCTGGGTGACGTTCAACGGCGAGATCTACAACTACCGGGAGCTCCGCGAGGACCTGCCCGGACACCGCTTCAAGTCGGCCACCGACACCGAGGTCCTCGTACATCTGTACGAGGAGCACGGCCCGTCGTTCGTCTCGATGCTCAGGGGGATGTTCGCCTTCGCTTTGTGGGACGCGCGCGCCGAACGCCTGATGCTCGCGCGTGACCGTGTCGGGAAGAAGCCACTGTTCTACTCGGTGGGGCCGCGCTCGATCAGGTTCGCTTCGGAGATCGCTCCGCTTGCCGCCCTGACCTCACGTGAGGTCGACCCGCTGGCCATCCATTACTACCTGACGTTCCAGTACGTCCCGGCGCCGATGACCGCGTTCGCCCGCATCCGGCGACTGCCGCCGGCGACCACGATGATCGTGGAACGGACGGGCGAATGCCGGCTGGAACGCTACTGGCGGCTGCCGTACGGACAGCACGTCGACGTGACGGAGAACGAGGCGATCGAGCGCACGCTGGAGCTGCTCGACCAGGCCACCGCCGACCGCCTCATGGGCGACGTGCCCGTGGGCGCGTTCCTGAGCGGGGGTGTGGATTCGGGTCTCGTCGTGAGCTCGATGGCCATGCAGAGCGAGACCCCTGTACAGACGTTCAACATAGGCTTCGAGGAGGGATCACACGACGAGGCGCCCTACGCACGGCAGGTGGCTGAGCGGTACGGTACCGACCACCACGAGTTCGTCCTGAGGCCCAACGCGATCGAGGTGCTGCCCGACCTCATCCGGCACTTCGGCGAACCGTTCGCCGACTCGTCGTCGTTGCCGACCTTCTACGTAGCGCAGCAGACCAGCCGATCGGTGAAGGTCGTTCTCTCCGGAGACGGTGGCGACGAGTCGTTCGGCGGGTACGGCCGCTACGCGCAGTGGCAACGGCTCGCCCCCCTGTCCGCCGTGCTGCCCGCCGCGGTGCGGCGAGAGCTCGTCGCCACGCGGTACAGCCGGCTGACGGGCTCCCCGGTCGCGGCCGTCGCCCGGCGAATCAAGCGAGGGGCCCGCTTCGCGGCCCTCGACGGCCCCTCCCGCTACCTCGAGCTCCTGTCCTACTTCCCTCCCGGCGAGAAGGCCGAGCTGTACACCGACGAGTTCGCCGCCACCGTAGGGGGCCATTCCGAGGTCGACATGCTGCGCTCCGCGTGGGAAGCATGGCCGGGGATGACCGACCTCGATCATCTGTCGTGCACGGACGTCGAGAACTACCTGCCCGATGACCTGCTGGTGAAGGTCGACATCATGACCATGTACCACGGGCTCGAAGCGCGGGCCCCGTTCCTGGACCACCGGCTCATGGAGTACGCAGCCACGCTTCCCGACAACCTCAAGGTACGGGGCGGCCGCACCAAGTACCTCCTCAAGAAGGCCGCGCTGCGTCGCCTGCCGAGGGAGTTGGTCCTGCGGCCCAAGATGGGATTCGCCATTCCCATGGCCGATTGGCTCAGAGGCGAGCTCCGCTCGTACGCGACCGACCTGCTTCTGGACGAGACGAGCACACGGCGGGGGTACTTCAAGCCCGAGATGGTCGCCGGGCTTCTCGACGATCACTTCCGCGGCACCGCCGACAACGCCTTGAGGATCTGGGCGCTCCTGTGTCTCGAGGTTTGGCACCGCGAGTTCGTGGACCCGCCCGGCGCCGCGGCCTCGGGGGGGGTTCCCAGATGAGGATCCTGTTGGTGAACTACCGGTACTTCGTGTCAGGTGGACCGGAGCGGTACATGTTCAACGTGACCGACCTGCTCACGGCCGCGGGACACGAGGTCGTGCCGTTCTCGGTCACCTATGACATGAACGAACCGACGCCGTACTCCGACTACTTCGTTCGCCCCATCGCCGGCAGCAACCAGGCGTTCTTCCGCGGGCAGGCATGGTCTCCAGCCGTTCTTGCAAGGGCCCTGGAGCGGACCTTCTACTCTCGAGAGGTGTATGACGCCCTGACCGGTCTGCTGAAGCAGGTCAAACCCGACGTCGCGATCGTGATGCACTACCTGCGGAAGATGTCTCCCTCCGTGCTGACGGCGTTGCGGGACGCGAACGTCCCGTGTGTCGTGCGACTCTCCGACTATGGGATGGTCTGCGCCGAGTCCCATCAGACGAGGAACGACACGCAGTGCACCGAGTGCGCGGGAGGACGGCTCCTGCCCGGAGTGCTCAACCGTTGCGTGCAAGGCTCGATGGGGGCATCGGCCGTCAACGCGGCCGCAACGATGCTGCATCGAGCGCGCGGCTGGTACGACATCCCCTTCGCATATGTCGCGCCGAGCGCAGCGCTTCGCGCCGCGATGCTCGAATGCTATCGATGGCCGGGCGACAAAGTACGGCTGCTCCCTACCTTCGTTCCCGAGAGGGCCAGCCAAACGCCCGTGCTCCAACGCCTCCCCGAGATCGCGTACGTCGGCCGGCTGGATCGGCTCAAGGGAGTCGACGTGTTGCTCGAGGCGTACGGTATCCTCAGCGACCGCATCGGCGAACCCACGCCGAAGCTCGTCATCGCGGGCAGTGGATCGTCTGCGGACGACGCGCGCGTGCGCGGACTTGCCGACACGCTCCAGGTGCGGACACCGGTGGAGTTCCGGGGCGAGATGAACGGCGACGCCGTCTTTGACCTGCTTGCCAACGCGTCCGTGAGCGTGGTCCCGTCCCTGTGCGTCGAGAACCTGCCGAACAGCCTCCTCGAGAGCCTGGCCTGCGGCACCCCGGTCGTGGCCTCCGACACGCCCTCGATGGCCGAGGTCCTCGAGGGTTCGCGCGCTGGAATCCTCGTGCCGGCCGGCGATGCGGCCGCGCTGGCACAGGCGCTGGAACAGATCCTGACCGCGGACGTCGGGGACCGGCAACAGATGTCGAGCGCAGCCGTGAATCTGGCCCATGAGATCTACTCGCCCGCTAGACATCTCGCGGTGCTGTCATCGCTGCTCGAAGAAGCGGTGGCCAGCCGGTAGCGTGCGCATCATCCCTCGAGGCGGGGTCGCACCGCTGACCGATGGCCAAGCGCGGTTCGACCCCGCGCCGCTTCCCCCTAGCGCGCCGTGAACCAGGCAACCGTTCTCTCGAGCCCCTCACGCAGTCTGACCGTTGGCTCGAAGCCGAGCACGCGACGGGCCCGGCTGATGTCCGCTTCCGAGTCCCGGACGTCGGCGGGCCGCGCAGGCAGGTAGGTCCTCTCGGCTGTGCAGCCCATGATGTCGGCCAGCTCGGCCACGAGAGCGTTGACCGTCACCGACGCGCCGCAGGAGATGTTGAACGCCTCGCCGTTCGGGATCGTAGCCGTCGCAGCGAGCAGGCTCGCCGCGACGACGTTGTCCACGAACGTGAAGTCCCTGGTCTGCTCTCCGTCGCCGAAGATCGACAACCCCTCGCCGTTGGCGAGCGCGCGTATAAACCGCGG
>Ga0209748_1000975_pt1 | contig 14445 bp, 11 predicted proteins | sample BarGraIncu00421A_FD_185490 | JGI IMG/M metagenome (GOLD analysis project Ga0209748, IMG submission 185490) | Arctic peat soil microbial communities from Barrow, Alaska - Barrow Graham LP Incubations 004-21A (SPAdes) (version 2) | ecosystem: Environmental > Terrestrial > Soil > Wetlands > Peat... | reverse complement strand
CGTGCAGCGCGCCGTCGCCGAGCCGGGCCTCGCCGCGATCGGGACGGCGCTTGCAGCCGGCCTGTACGGCGGCGAGGTGCTCCACGAGGCGATCGAGGACCATGCGGGCAATCAGACCCGCTTCGTGGTCCTCGGTCGGGGTCTGGGCGAGCACACGGGCAAGGACAAGACGTCACTTGCGCTGTTCATGCAGCGCAACAAGCCGGGCGCGCTGCTGATGATCCTGTCCGAGTTCGCCTACGGGCAGATCAACCTGAGCAAGATCCAGAGCCGTCCGACCAAGAAGCAGCTGGGCGAGTACATGTTCTTCGTCGACCTCGAGGGTCACGTGAGCGATCCCGCTGTCGCTCTGGCGCTCGACTGCCTGCGTCTGAAGCTGCGCGAGGTGAAGGTCCTCGGGTCGTACCCGCGCGTGAGCTGAGGCCTCGTCTGTTCCCGGACCGGCCCATTCCCGTGAATCGGCGACCGGGCATCCGTCACGCCTGAATCCTCCGTTCCTCTTTATGAACCACATACAAATGGCTTATGCTGTCCTGGCACGCGCCTGAGGGGTGCGGGGGTCTTGCCGACTACAGCCAAGGAGCGGTCGATGAGTGACGTAGTGGTCGATTACCACCAGATGTGGGCCGAACTCGGCCTCGACCTGCCGATGCACGACGCGTTGCTCGAGGCCGTCGGCGGAATGTACGGAGCGACGTTCATGTCGCAGAAGGATCGTCCCGCGGGCATGGGCTACCTCGACTTCGTGATGAGCGAGGTCCACGGCCTGCGCATCAAGGAGCTCGACGACTTCCGGAAGTCCGGCGGCAAGGTCGTCGGCACGTACTGCCTCTACGTCCCTGAGGAGCTCATCCGCGCCGCCGGCGCCTGGTCGGTCGGCATCTGCGCCGGGGCCGAGTGGGCGTACGACCAGGTCGAGCAGATCCTGCCGCGTAACACGTGCGCGCTCATCAAGTCGATGATGGGCTTCAAGCTCGGCAAGGTCTGCCCGTACCTCGAGGAGTCCGACCTGCTGATCGGCGAGACCACCTGCGACGGCAAGAAGAAGGCGTACGAGGAGCTGGGCAAGCTGCAGAACCTCTACACCATGGAACTGCCGCAGATGAAGCGCCCGAAGGACGTCGCGTTCTGGCGCAGCGAGCTCGTCGATCTCATCGCCAAGCTCGAGGAGCTCACCGGCAAGAAGATCACGGCCGAGTCCCTCGCCGCCGCCATCAAGGAGGTCAACGGCAAGCGCCGCGCGCTGCAGCGTGTCAACGCAGCCCGCGCCGCGGATCCCTCGCCGATCTCGGGCCTCGACGCTCTGCTCGCCGTCCAGGTCGCCTTCTACGACGACGTGCCCCGCTTCACCCAGATGATGAACGCGCTCGCCGACGAGCTCGAGAAGCGCGTCGCTGACGGCGTCGGCGTGGCCCCGAAGGGCGCACCCCGGATCCTCATCACCGGCACCCCGATGGCGCTCCCGAACTGGAAGCTGCACCAGATCGTCGAGAAGGCCGGCGGCGTCGTGGTCGGCGAGGAGATGTGCACCGGTTCGCGCTACTACGAGAAGCTCGTGAGCGAGGACGCGGCGACGCTTGACGGGATGCTCGACGATCTCGCGGCGAAGTACCTCGACATCAACTGCGCGTGCTTCACGCCCAACACGGGCCGAGTCGACGACGTCATCCGCATGGCCAAGGACCTCAAGGCCGACGGCGTCATCGACTACGCATTGAGCTTCTGCGGCACCTACCAGATCGAGTCGGCCGGGGTCGCGAAGGCCGTCCAGGCCACGGACATGCCCGTCCTGCGCATCGAGACGGACTACTCCGCCGAGGACGTCGGCCAGCTCTCGACCCGCGTCGAGGCCTTCCTCGAGATGGTGAAGTAGCACCGTGGTGAAGCGCGTCCTCGGGCTCGATATCGGATCGCGCTCCGTGGACGCGGTGTGGCTCGTCGACGGCAGGATCGCGAACGCGGCGGTCGCGGACTCGGGTTTCGACCCGGCGTCCGTGGCCGCCGCGTTCGTGGCGCGGGGCGAGCATGACGCGATCGTCGCCACGGGCTACGGGCGCCACGTCGCGCGGGACTCGTTCGGCGCGAGCGTCGTCACCGAGATCAAGGCCTACGCGATCGGTGCGTCGGCGCTCTTCCCGGACGCGCGCGCGGTGCTCGACATCGGCGGTCAGGACACCAAGGCGATCTCGCTGTCGGCGGCCGGCAGGGTCGTCGACTTCGAGATGAACGACAAGTGCGCGGCCGGGACCGGCAAGTTCCTCGAGGTCATGGCGAAGGCGCTCGGTTTCACCCTGCAGGAACTCGGCGCCGCCTCTATCGAGGCAGACTCGGGCGTGCAGATCTCGTCCATGTGCACCGTCTTCGCCGAGAGCGAGGTCACCGGTCTGGTCCATCGCGGCGAGGACCGGGCCCGCATCGCGCGCGGTCTGCACGAGTCGATCTCCCGCCGCACCCTTGGCGCGCTCAAGCGGGTCGGCGCGACGGGACCCCTGGTCTTTGCGGGCGGCGTCGCACGCAATCCGGCGATGGTCGCGCTCATCACCAGGGGCTTCGCCGGCGAAGTGCTCGTGCCGCGCGAGGCGCAGCTGGTGGGTGCCTACGGCGCGGCGCTCTCGTACCTGGCAGTCGGGGGCGAGTGAGGTGACGGACACGGCGGTCGTATCATCGGCGGTGCACCGCCCGGCGACGTCGGAACAGCCGATGCCCTCCTACACCATCGACCTCCACAACCACATGCCGCTGGAGCGGACCGACTACCGCGGCCCCCTGCACACGAGCGGCGAGGACGTCGCGCTCGCGGCCATCGCCGCACGCATCGACGTGCTCGGCATCTCCGACCACTTCTCGCTCGACTTCTTCCGGCGCGTCCACGAGGCCGCCGTCGCGCTGCCGCTTCTCGTCCTCCCGGGCGTGGAGGTCCGACTCTCGTGGGGTGGGGACGAGGCGCACCTGGTGGCGCTCTTCCCTCCTGAAGGCGCCGAAGATCGCTTCGCGGCGCTCATGTCGGCGTTGGGAGTCGTGGTTGCATCCGCCGAGAGCGGCCTGCACCGGATCATCGTGGAACACGATCCCGTGGCCGCCGCGCGCACCATCGACTCCCTCGGCGGCATGTGTCACGTGGCGCACGTCGACCGCTGGTTCGGCGCGTATCGGCTGCTCGATCGGCCGTTGCTGCGACGCATCGTCTCCCAGTCGCCGATCGTTGCGCTGGAGTTCCTCGATCTGGAGAACGCGTCGCACCTGGAAGGACTCGAGGACAGCGTCGCCTGCATCAGGAGCTCCGACTCGCACCACTGTGACGAGATCGGCCGGCGCAGCAGCGTCATCCGGGCCGATGAGCGTTCATTCGAGGGCATCCGTCGTGCGCTCGCTGGCGCACGCGGACTCGCGCGCTAGCAGCAGCCGCCCGAGGACCCTTCGCAGGATCCCGCGTCCGTCGCATCGTCCGGGCCGCACGAGATCTCCCCGCCGCGCCGGAAGTACGACGCGATGATCGCGGCGGCGCATCCGACGCCCGATTGGACCTCGATCGCACCGAACGCGCAGTTCAAGGCGCACGCGCCGCACTCCATGCACGCGCCGCGGTCGACGATCTTCGCGCGGTTCCCGTCCATCGCGAACACACCGTGCGGGCACACCTGCGTGCACAGGCCGCAGCCGGTGCACTTCTCCACGCCGAACTTCAGCGTGATGACGTCCTCGAGGTAGCGGAGCCCGTCCATCTAGTACCACCCTCCCGCGATCCAGAGTCCGACGGCGAGTACCGCGCCGAGGGCCTGCCACGGCATCACGAGCCGCATCTCCTTTTCGACGCCATGCAGCGAAGTGAAGGTCGAGGTGCCGGTGAAGTTCATCGCGGCGAACGAGGAACCGACCACGGCGAGCGTCCCCGCCGCGGCGAGCGAGAGCGGCGCTCCGACGCTCCAGAACGCCAGATCGATCAGCAGGGCCGCGACGAGTCCGACGATCGCGCCCTTCACGGCGAACATCCGGCACGGTATCCACGGCAGCAGCGCCGGGGTCACGACCGTCCCCGCGAGGATCGCAGCGACGGCTCCGGCGATACCGATCGGCGCGCGCTCCAGGGCGCGGGCGATCGAGTACCAACCCGGACCGATACCGCTCACTACGACCGCTCCGACCCCGAAGGCGAACGTGAGTTTCACCACATTCGCGGCTTCGACCGGGATCAGCACCAGGCGGTCGCGCAGCGGGAACGTGACCGCACGCATCTCCGTGGTGGCCCGCATCCCCGCATCGAGGAAGGCGGGCAGGTTCGCGGCGCGCACGGGGCCCCAGACGACACGGAAGCCCGTGCGGCGACGCATGGCGGGCGCGGCGACGCCCGTTGCGCCGAGTTGCGGCAGCACGAGAACGCCGTGCGAGACGATCTGCGCGAGGCCGGCGCTCTTGACGCGGGACACGAGCTCCTCGGTCCCGAACGTGCCCTTGCCCGCGGCGCACCACACGTTGATGCCGCGCGTGTCGAGCACGAGGATCCAGGCGTCGCGGCCGGCGAGCCTGCGGCGCAGGGCGTCGAACGTCAGCTTGTAGTTGGCGGTGACGAGCACGGGGGAGAGGTCGCTCGGTGCGCCCACGGCGTAGAGGCCGGGGTCGACCGTGTAGGTGTAGCGCCCGATGCCCCAGCGCACCCGGTAGCCGCCCCGCCGGTCACGCCACGTCAACTCCGCGGGAACCACCGGGACCGGCCCGGCGAGCGTTTCAATCGAGCCCGTGACGAAAGGCTGATCGAGACGCGGACGCGCGACCTTGCTGCCCGGCAAGGTGCGCGGCCCTCAACAGGGCGCCTCAGGGGCGGATGAGCGCGGTTGCTCGAGTGTGGTCAGGGTGTCGGACACTGCTCACTCCGGGGTCTCGGGTGCTGTCGAGCGGAGTGTAGCAACTAGTTCGATGTTTGTCGAACTAGTTGCCCCGAGCGGTCTCAGTCGACCCTCAGCGGCTCCGTGCGCGATGGCCAGAAGATACCGCCGACCGGCGTCAGCTTGGCGCTCATGTACTTGATCCGGGCGATCCGGTTCAGCGCCTCGGGCATGATGTCGCTTCCGTCGAGGTGCCCCAGTGAGCCGGCGGCGCAGGAACGCTCGTCGAAGGCCGTCACGTCGTCGGCGAAGGTCGCGGGCCCGACGATTGCGATCGGTACGGCGTCGCCCGAGTGGACCAGCACGGTCCCGGAGGGCGTGCCGTGGTCGCCGGTGATGATGACCAGGTTCTCCGGCGTCACCAGACCCTCGTCCCATAGGGCGGGGATGGCGGCGTCGAGCGCCTCGATGACGTCCCGCTTGACCAGCGGGTCCTTGGTGTGGCCGGCGACGTCGGGCGCCTTGGTGTGCACGTGGACGAACTCGCAGCCGTCCGCGACAGCCCGAGCCGCGAGCGCGATGCGCGCGCGCAGATCGGCGGCGTGGTCGGGGAGATAGTCGCAGCCGTACCAGCGCATCCCGAGCACCTCGGAGATGCCCTTGAACGTCACGCCGCTCGACACGCTCGCGCCCACAAGGCCGTTCTGGTCCTCGAACCTGCGCATCGGCGTGTAGCGCGCCGACCATTTGACGAGCAGGAAGTTCGCGGGCTCCTCGCCGCGCGCCCGTCTGGCCTCGTTCACCGGATGCGCGTTGAGGGTGGCGTAGACGTGCGTGAGCCAAGCCTCCATCGCGGCGGCGGTGTGACGCGCGCCGAACGGGTCGCTCGCGTCTTCGAGTGGCTGTGGCCGGATCACGTGGTCCCCGGGCACGTAGGGGTCCGAGTCCGTCATGTCCTCGGAGGGCTCGACGCCCGCAGACCCGCGGAGGTACACGATGCCCTGATGGATCGAGTTGTAGACGAACTCGATCGTGATGCCGTCCCACGTGAACGGAGTGATCGCCGCGGTCAGCTCGCGGCACGCGTCGTCGTCGATCTCCGTGCGCCTCGTGAGCACGGTCAGCGAACCATCAGCGGCCCTCTCGACCGTGGCGAACAGTCCTCTGAGCACGACCTCGTCGCCGGTCAGAGGCAGACCTTCACCCGCGGCTTCGAAGACCGCGCGGCCGGGATAGAGCTCGCGCGGATAGCCGAAGAGTACGAAGTGAGCGAGCTCGCTGCCCGGCGCCATACCGCGCCCGAGCGAGTGCAGCAGGCCCGTCTGCCCCGCTGCCGCGAAGCGATCGAGGTTCGGCGTGGCCGCGGCCTGGAGCGGCGTGAGTCCGTCGAGCGCGGCCCAGGGCCGGTCGGCGATGCCATCGAGTATGAGGAGGATGACCGCCATGCGCACAACGGTACTCCAGGAAGCGTGCGGGTGGGGGATCGCGCGAAGGACCCCTGAACGCACGAAGGTGCGGACAGCCGGGGGGATGCTCCGCACCAACGCGCTCGTCCGCTATGGAACACGACTGCGGACGATGGAAAGCCCATGCACTCAGTGTCGTACCCCTGGCGTTCCGAGAGCGAAACTGGCTCAGCGGTCCGTATCGACGAAGGGACGAACTGCGCGGACGTACGGCTTGCAGGTCTGTCTGAACGGCGGCCGATTCCGACAAGGGGCCGACGGGACGCCCCTCGATCAGGCCGCGTCGGGGCCCTCGAGGACCGCACGCACCAGGGCTTCGTAGTCGGGTTCGGGAGTGGTGCGCCACGCCTCGACGATCGCGGTCCCCGCGGGCTCGAGGAAGCCGCGGGCGTAGCGGGCGTAGGCCAGCTCGTCGAAGGCGACCTCCCCGTCGAGCCCCGCGTAGTTGCCGGAGTGGACGCAGCACAGCTGCCGCGTCCCCGTCTCCCACCCCGGTCCCACCAGCGCGACGATCTCGTCGCTCTCGTGGAGGCGGCGGATCGGTTCGAGCAGCTCGACGTCTGCGCGGGCGAGCACCCGCGCGCACACGTCGATGCCGAGCGGCGTCTGGGACAGCTTGAGCCGGCCGGCGTGCGTGTCCCGTTCGCCGGCCACCACCGGCACTCCTCCGAGCGCCAGCGCCAGCGGCACGCGGGCGAGGTGCATGTAGAGGTGGCATGCCAGGCACGGCGATCCGATGCGGAACCGCTCGGCGATCACGGCGGCGAACCGTCCGTTCAGCGCCGCCCACAAGCGCGGCGAGCCAAGGCGCAGGGGAGGGAGCACTTCGACGGCCTCACCCAGCAGACTCGCGAGATGGATGGCGGCGCGTTCCGGTGCGCCCTCGTCGCCGTACTCGGTGCCGGTCGCGACGGAGGTCGGCAGGAGCGTGGTGAATCCGCGCTCGCGCACGGCGGCGACCGCCGCAGCGACGCTGTCGCGCCCGGCCATCTCGACGATGGCAAGCCCGGAGCGCGCCGCTAGTGAGGTGGCGTCGAGACCGGCGGTTGCCAGAGCGAGTGCGGGGTGTTCTGCGGCGGTGTGCATGGGGGCAGTGTAGCGCGGGAGCCACGGCCGGCAGCCCGGCGGGACGTCGTTGTGGCACCATGACAACCAGTGAGGCGATGCGAGGAGGGGCGGCATGTTCAAGGAGTTCAAGGAGTTCGCCATCAAGGGCGACGCGATCGACCTGGCGGTCGGCGTCGTCATCGGCGCGGCGTTCGGCGCGATCGTGAAGTCGCTGGTGGACGACATGATCATGCCGCTCGTGTCGCTGCTCACCGGCCGCGTCGACTTCGTCAACATGTTCGCGGTGCTCAGCGACGGCAAGACGCCCGGCCCGTATCCGACGCTCGCGGCTGCGAAGCTCGCCGGGGCGGCGACGCTCAACTACGGGCAGTTCATCAACGCCATCGTCACCTTCGTGCTGATCGCGTTCTCGGTCTTCATGATGGTCCGCGCCATCAACCGCTTGCGCCGCAAGCCGCCGGAGCCGACGCCGACCACCCATCCGTGTCCGTTCTGCTTGACCGACGTGCCGAACGCGGCCGTCAAGTGCTCGGCGTGCGGATCCGAGATCGAGGTCGTGGGGTAGGGCCGCCGCGGCACCGCGCTATACTCCGGCCAGGCACGCGACGCTGATCTCGAGGGGGCTTTCCCATGCTCGACGCACGCTTCGTCCGCGAGAACGTCGACGTCGTCCGCGATGCCATGAGCGTTCGCGGCGCGGGCTGGTCGGTCGACGCCTTCATCGAGCTCGACGAGGAGCGCCGCCGTCTCATCGCGAAGACGGAAGCGCGTCAGGCGCGGCGCAACGAGCTGTCCAGGGCCGTCGGCGAACTGATGAGGGCGGGCAACGCCGACGAGGCCGCCGCGATGAAGGACGAAGCCCGGGTCGTCAATGACGAGATCGCAGCGGACTCCGCTCTGCTCGAACAGCTCGAGGCCGATGTCCGCGACCTTCTCATGACCGCGCCGAACCTGCCGCACGCGTCGGTGCCCGTCGGCGTGGACGAGGCCGACAATGTCGAGGTGCGCCGGTGGGGGACGCCGCGCGTCTTCGGCTTCGCGCCCCAGGCCCACTGGGACCTCGGGCCCGCTCTCGGCATCATCGACTTCGAGCGGGCGGTGAAGCTCGCCAAGTCACGGTTCGTCCTCATGGGAGGACTCGGCGCGCGCCTCGAGCGCTCGGTCATCAACCTCTTCCTCGATTCGCACACCGCGCGCGGCTACAAGGAATGGTGGCCTCCGATCCTCGCGAACGCCGCGACGCTCACGGGCACCGGCCAGCTGCCGAAGTTCGAGGATGACCTGTTCAAGACGCAGGGCGAGGGCCTCTACCTGATCCCGACCGCAGAGGTCGTGCTCACCAACATCCATCGCGACGAAGTGCTCGAGGCCACGGACCTTCCGCTGCACTACACCGCCTACACCCCCTGCTTCCGAGAGGAAGCGGGCTCTGCCGGTCGCGATACCCGCGGCATGATCCGGGTCCACCAGTTCGACAAGGTGGAGCTGGTGAAGTTCACGACTCCCGAGACCTCGATGGACGAGCTCGAGGGTATGCTCACCGAAGCCTCGTACATGCTCGAGTTGTTGGGCCTGCCGTATCGCGTCATCACGCTGTGCACCGGCGACATGGGGTTCGGCGCCGCCAAGACGTACGACATCGAGGTCTGGATGCCGTCCTACGACGGCTACAAGGAGATCTCCTCGTGCAGCAACTGCTGGGACTTCCAGGCGCGGCGCGCGTCGATCAAGTACCGCGACCCCGGGTCCTTCAAGGGCTCCCGCTTCGTTCACACACTCAACGGCAGCGGGCTTGCCGTCGGTCGCTGCGTAGCGGCCATCATCGAGAACTACCAGAATGCCGATGGGACCATCACGGTGCCCGAGGCGCTGCGATCCTACATGGGCTGTGAGGTCATCGGGGCCTAGCGGGCGAGGAAGCGCTCCGCGTTGCCGCTGAGGATCGCGCGCAGCTCAGCGGGCTTGAACGGGAGCGACTTGAGGTGCGCGATCTCGACGGCCGCGTCCGTCCAGGGACCGTCACTCCCGAACATGACGCGATCGACGCCGTGGGCACGCACCAAGGAGACGAACTCCTCGTCGGGCAGGTGGCCAAGGGTGTAGGCGGTGTCGAACCACACGTCGCGGTCGACGAGCCTGCCGGTCACGGCGTTCCACTGCCGGAAACCACCCATGTGCGCGAGCACCGTCTTCAACTCGGGCCACACGTCGAGTACCTCGGCAAAGGCCTTCGGCGTGCCACGCACGCTCGTGAATGCGACGTCTCCGCCCGAATGGAAGTAGACGGTCATGTCGTTGCGGATCGCAGCTTCGTAGATCGCTTCCATCCGAGGTTCCTGCGGCTCGAACTGCTGGTATTCGGGGTGCATCTTGAACCCGGTCAGCCCGTGCTTGCGCATGCGGGCGATCTCCTTGGCGGGATCCGCGAAGTCCGGATGCATGGCGCCGAAGGGAACGATGCGCGGGTGACCGACGAGGGTCGCCGCCCAGTCGTTGATCGTGCGAACCTGGCTCGGCTTGGTCGCCACCGGCAGCGTGACACTGGTGTCGATACCTGCCCGGTCCATGGCCACGAGCAGGCCTGAGACCGTCCCGTCGTAGCGCGCGCCGATATGCCCCTGCGCGCCGACCGCGGAGACGGCTGCGGGCGCGAGGCGATCGGTCCAGATGTGCGTATGGACGTCGATGATCCGCATGCCAATAAGGATACCCCCTGCGCACCGCAACTCCGCAGCCCCGCGGCTCGGGTACATACCTCATCGGAACGTCTCGCAACGCGGAAGGCAGATCAGATGTCCGCCCTGACTCTCGACGCACCGACCGTCCTCGTCATCTTCGGCGCCACCGGCGACCTGATGGAGCGCAAGATCGTTCCCGCGCTCTACCACCTCAGGGAGAAGGGCCGCCTGCCCGAGCGCTTCCACGTCATGGGCTTCGCGCGCCGCGACCTTGCTGCTGTGTTCAGCGCGAGCGTGGGGGAGACGGTGCGCCGGCACCACTCGGGACCGGTCGAAGAGCAGGACCTGCGGACCTTCACCGGCGGTTTCAGCTATCTGCGAGGCCAGTTCGACGAAGTGGACGCGTACGGACGGCTGGCCGATGCCCTGAATGCGATCGACGACGAGTGGGACACCTGCGCCAACAAGCTGTTCTACCTGGCCGCGCCGCCGGGCAATTACCGCACGATCCTCGAGCACCTTGCGGCGAGCGGGCTGACGTCGGCCTGCGGCGGCAGCGGGCCGGGCAGGGGCTGGACGCGCGTCATCGTCGAGAAGCCGTTCGGGAACGACTGTCGGACCGCCCGCGAGCTCGACGAGTTGCTCGGCTCCCTGTTCGAGGAGGAGCAGATCTACCGGATCGACCACTACCTTGCCAAAGAGATGCTCCAGGGCATGATGTCGTTCCGCTTCTCGAACAGCCTGTTCGAGCCTTCGTGGGACAACCGCGCGATCGACCGCATCGAGATCGACCTGTTCGAGACGCTCGGGGCGGAATCGCGAGGCGCCTTCTACGACGGGGTCGGAGCGCTGCGCGACGTCGGGCAGAACCATCTTCTGCAGATGTTGGCCCTTGTCACGATGGAGCAGCCCGCCAGCCTGGAGGCCGACGCGATCCGTGCGGCGCGCGTGGAAGCGCTGCGGGCGCTGCGGCCGATGACCGGTGAGCAGGTCGTGCGATCGACCTTCCGCGCGCAGTACGACGGCTACCGCGACATCGCCGGCGTGGCCCCCGACTCGGACACCGAAACGTTCTTCAAGGTGGTCACGCAACTCGACTCGGACCGTTGGCGCGGGGTGCCCGTGATCATGCGCGGCGGCAAGCGGCTGGGGCAGGTCAGCAAGCAGATCGTGGTGACCTTCCGCCGTCCGGAAGCGTGCATGTGCGGCCCCGACGAGGACGTGGAGAACCGGGTGACCTTCCGTATCGAGCCGGCCGACTCGATCACGATCGGGTTCTGGACCAAGAAGCCGGGCTTCGACGCGCGGCTCGAAGAGCGCGACTTCAGCTTCTTCCTGTACGAGAAGGAGGAGAAGGCCCAGTACGTCGAGGAGTACGCGAAGCTTCTCGCCGACGCCATCTCCGGCGACCAGACCCTGTTCGTCTCGACGCGTGAGGTCAAGGCGATGTGGGAGTTCATCGACCCGATCGTGGCGGCCTGGAGCGAGGGGTTGGTGCCGCTTGAGCGGTACGCGCCCGACACCGGCGAGGCCCTCGCGGCCTCCGCGGGCGTGGGCGCCGCCGAGCCCGTCCGTGACACGCTGCGCCGCGAGATCGGCGTCGTCGGCCTGGGGAAGATGGGCGCGGGGATCGCGCGCAACCTCGTCGATCACGGATGGCGCACGGTCGGCTTCAACCGGACCGCGGGCGTCGCTACGCGACTGGCTTCGGACGGCGTGACGCCCGCCTACTCGCTGGCCGACCTGGTCGCCGGACTGCAGGCGCCGCGCGTCGTGTGGCTGATGGTGCAGGCGGGCGGGGCGGTCGACGCGGTGCTCTTCGGGGAGGGCGGCCTCGCCGGGCTGCTTCAACCGGGTGACACCGTCATAGAGGGCGGGAACTCGAGATGGAGCGATGACACGCTGCGCTCGCAGAGGCTCTCGGCGCTCGGGGTCCGCTTCGTGGACGTAGGCGTCTCGGGAGGGCCCGCGGGCGCACGCGCAGGCGCGTGCCTGCTCATCGGAGGCGCCCGCGAGGATTTCGAGCGGCTGCGGCCGCTGTGGTCCGACCTATCCGTGCCCGACGGCTTCAGCCACTTCCCCGGCACCGGCGCCGGGCACTTCGTGAAGATGGTCCACAACGGTATCGAGTACGGCATGATGCAGGCCATCGCCGAGGGCTTCACGGTCCTGCACGCGAGCGACTACGACCTCGATCTCACCGAAGCCGCCTCCGTCTACAACCGCGGTAGCGTCATCGAGTCGCGCCTGGTCGGCTGGCTCGAGCACGCGTTCCGCCTGCACGGGGAGGGGTTGGGCGGCGTCAGCGGCACGGTCGCACACACCGGTGAGGCGGAGTGGACGCTCGACGCCGCGCGCGAGCTCGGCGTTCATGCGCGGGTCATCGAGGACGCGCTGCGCTTCCGCATCGAGTCCGAGCGCGATCCCGACTGGACCGGACGGGTGCTCTCGGCGCTGCGCGAGCAGTTCGGACGGCATGGAGTCGGCGGCGCCGTCGCTGAGCGAGGCTCCCGCGACGCCGAGCCATAGGGCGGTCTCGGCTGCGGTCGCAATCGCTCAGCGACGGCGCCGCCGACTCCATGCCGCTATGGTTTGGATTTCTTCAGCGCGGCGAAGTGGGCGGCGTACCGGCCGCCGTTCCCCTGCGCGAGCACCTCGTACCCGGGCACGTCGTAGACGCGCAGCCGGTCGTCGAGGAAGTCCGAGAACACGAGGGTGTGGCCGTCCGCTGAGACATCCAGCGCCGTGCACTGGTTCCCGCCGACGATCGCGTCCAGGGGCTTGCGGGTCTCGGTGGAGATGAGCAGGATCGTGCCCCACTCGTAGCCCGGGATGTAGTAGGACTTCGGGTTGTTCTCACCGCGGTTCGAGATGAAGAGGATCCTGCCGTCGGGCGACAGCTCGATGGTGTTCGGCTTCTCATCGGTGTTGCAGAACTTGGTGACCTTGAGGGTCTTCATGTCACAGACCCAGATGACGTCCTTGGCCATGTCCGAGGCGAAGAGCCTCCCCGTCTTCTCGTCGGCGACCAGGTGGCGCATCGCGCCTCCGCTCACGAACAGCGTCTTCACCGCGCCCGACTTGAGGTCGATGCGCTGCAGGGCGCCGTTGTCGAAGCCGGCGACGTAGAGGTAGCGCCCGTCGGCGGTCGGCCACAGGCCACGCGGTGTCTTGGCGGTGGGGATGCGCTCCTTCAGATCGCCCGACTTGAGGTCGATGATGCTCACGTCGTTGCCTGACCAGTTCGCGGCGTAGAGCGTCTTCTCGTCGGGGGAGAGCGCGATGACCTTGGTCCACGCCGACTCGGTCTTGAACGAACGCAGGACCTTTCGCGTGGCGGTGTCGATCTCGAAGACCTTGGCCGTCTCCATCTGACTTGCGTAGGCCAGCGACCCGGAACGGTTGAAGATGACCTCCACGGCGCCGTACTTCCCGATGTTGATCCCGCCTGTCTTGCGCATGGCCTTGAGGTCGTAGATCTCGATGGCGGGAGGGCCGTTGAGGATCGTCGCCCACGCCTCGCGCCCGTCGGGCGTGACGGAGACGCCCTTGGGAGCGCCTTTGGCCGTGAGCGAGCCGAGCGCGTGGACGAGCTGCCCCTTGGGGTCGAGCAGGACGTCGACGGTGCGCGCGGAGTCGACGAACAGGCTCTGTTTGAAGTCATTGGATCCGGCACGCGAGATGGTCACGGTGACCGCACCCGCGGATGCGACGATGGAGCAGGGCGTCTTGCCGCTGAGCGTCGAACCGTCCGCGTAGGCGATCCTCACGGCTGCGCCCGAGGGTCGCGTCGCGAACTTGAGCGTGAAGGGCAGCGGCCGCAGAGCGATCGTTTGCTCGATCCGCTTGCCGCGGGTGAGCTCGACTTCGACGGTGGCGGTCTCGAAGCCGGTGCGCGCGACCGTCACCGCGAGCGTCCCGGGTTCGAGGTCCTCGAGCGCGAGGGACCCGGAGCGCGCGGGGTGACCGGCGACCGAGATGGTGGCGTCCGAGGGCGACGACGTCAGCGCGAGGGCGGTCGGGCGGGTGAGCAGCCACCACGCGACGGCAACGAGCAGCGCGAGGACCACGGCGCCCGCGATGGCGAGGATCGCGCGAGCGCTCCTCATGCCGCGCCGGTAGCCGATCACGGTGCCGCGCGGCATCCTGGCGCCACCGGGCAGCGTGGGCTTCGGGCCGGGACGTGGTCTGCTCTGGCCGGGGCCGGCCTCGCGGCGCGCGCGTGCGATGTCCCGGGCTGCGGCGCCCCGCGCCGACTTGTCGTGATGGCGCTCCACGGTGTCGGGACGGTACTCCTCGGGAGGTTCGAAGGTGAGGTGCGCGTCGCGGCCGCCGATCTGGGCGACCTTGCGAGAGTGCCGCGGCACGTTCGAGCGCGAACGGCCGGCGGGCGACGAGTCGCCCGCCGGCGGC
>Ga0209748_1000974_pt1 | contig 14450 bp, 14 predicted proteins | sample BarGraIncu00421A_FD_185490 | JGI IMG/M metagenome (GOLD analysis project Ga0209748, IMG submission 185490) | Arctic peat soil microbial communities from Barrow, Alaska - Barrow Graham LP Incubations 004-21A (SPAdes) (version 2) | ecosystem: Environmental > Terrestrial > Soil > Wetlands > Peat... | reverse complement strand
TGTGCGATCCGCCTTGGCTGGGCAACTAGACCGGACCTCTTGACATGGTGGCACTCGGGGTACGTCTACAGGACAACTTCCTTGAATTACCCGGAGACTTGCACGTCGTGCAGTCGCGTCCACACTCCCGAGCAACAGGACCTAGTCACCCGAGTGATCGTCTGCGGTACGGCAGATGAGCTCGCGGCCGCACGGCCGGAGGCTGTTGCTTCCGACATGCCAACGATGCCTTCTACCGCGACCTCGCTCATGCCAGCATCGCGCAACATGTGGCGCTGTGTGTGTTGTCGGGTTCTCGGCCTGCCACGCGGCGATCTTGGCGCGGCTCTCTGCGAGGGTCTTGAGGGGCCGTGGGGGCGACCCGGCAGCGGCGCACATCTGCGCGTAAGGCGTCGAGCAGGGCCGGGAGGAGCTTGTCCTTCGCGCGGAACACGATGACGGGCTCGTCGGCGCCGATCGTGCCGTGCTCTGTGGTGACCTTGCCGTACGTGCTGTCGTGGCGGTGGATCGCGGGTGCGAGCAGCTCGTCAGCCGTCGCTCGTCGCCGTCGCCTGGTCGGCGCTGTGCTGGTCGGCATCGGTCTGGGCGTTTGCGCTGTCGGCGGAGTCGAGATCGTGCGAGATGCCGTCGAGGGTCCCGGCATCGGTCGCGGACCCTTCAGCGGTCGCCTGGGCGGTCGTGGCGGCCCCCGACACCGAGGGCGGCGAGGCGGGGGTCGTGCCGGACGTCGCCGACGTCGCCGATACCGAGGGCGGTGAGGCGGGGGTCGTGCCGGACGTCGCCGCCCGGCTGCACCCTGTCAGCGCCAGCGCGACGGCGAGCATGACGGCTGCCCTGACGAGGTGGCGGTTCACTTGAGCGCCGTGACGAGCGCGTGGCCGTCGGCCGCCGCCGCCTTGGTGTCGCCCACGGCGGTCTTGAGGTCAGTGCGGATGGCCGTGATGACCGTCTTGTTGGCGTTGTACTGGGCAGGTGTCACCGCGAGCGCGCGTGCGGCCAGTCCGTTCGCGTGGCCTGAGGCGTCGGCGATCTTGGACGCCATGTCGTTCAGCTGGGCCTTCATCGCGTCGGTCCACTTGGTGGGGTGCGCGGCGAGGTCGGCGGCGAGCTTGTCATGAGCCGACCGCAGCTTCGGGATCGCCGTTGCGGTGAGACGGTCTCCCGCTGCTGCTTCGAAGGCCTGAGGGAGGGCGACGGCGTAGACGCGGTATCCGGTGAAGATGTCGTGGTAGTCGGACAGCGCTGTCGCGACCGTGGTGTCGGCGGCGATCTTCGACTCCACAGAGCCCATCGCCGTGACGTCGGCGTTGAACCTGGCGAGCACCGTCGCGCGGTCGCCTGAGGCCAGGGAGGTGTTCGTGTCGAGCTTGCCGATGGCGGTCTTCAGCGAGGTGATCCGGTCAGAGGTCGCCGTGGACGCTGCGGCCTGGATCTGAGCCAGAGTCGAGTGTGCGTCGACCGTCGGCGTGCCGGCCGCGAACGCCGGAAGGGAGGTGGCCAGGGAGAGGGCGCAGACGGCTGTCCCGACTGCGGCCATGGTGGCGATGCGCTTCATGCTGAGGCTCCTGTGGTTCCGAACACGAGATGCGTTCGGAGATGACACTGGCGGAGCCGGATTCGGCGACGATCAGCGGAATGTTCGAGCCGTGTAAGCCGCCGAGATCGATTCCGCGGGTCAGACCTGACCGCTGCGCTTAGCCTCGGGCTTTCATGCTGGTGGGTGAACGGCTGGCGTGGGTGACGTGGAAAGTGCTCCTGACTTGGGAGAATGTGGATTGCTGACGTCCACAGATCCCAATTCGAGGAGCACCTTCAGGGTGAAGATTACCGGCTTGTATCCCCGTGTCCGCGTCGACACGTCCGCCACGGCTGCGGTCGGTCAGGCTGGTGGGGTTCTGCTGATCCGGACGGTCGCGGTGACGGGTCTGGACCGGGCCCTGTCCGCGGCTCTGTCGAGGTGGCGTAAGCCGTTGGCGGTCCATGATCCGGGCAAGATCATCACTGATCTGGCGCTGAGTCTGGCGCTGGGTGGTGACTGTCTGGCCGACCTGGCTGTCCTGCGTGCCGAGCCGGGTGTCTACGGTCGGGTGAAGACGGGGATGTCGTAGGCGTACAGCGGCAGGTTGGTCGATGCCGCGATGGCGCGGAAGTGATGGTCGATCTCGTTCGAGCCCACGGTTCCGTAGAACGCGCTGGTGCTCACGAGGGCGTCGATCGGGTACTCCTGAGCGATCGCGGCGTTGTGCAGTGCGCGCCGGGTGCCGATGTCGCTGACACCGGCGAGCACCGGGATGCGCGTGGCCACGGTTGCCGTGACCGTCTCGAGGGTGATCCGCTGCTGGTCCTCCGTGAGGTACGGGCCCTCGCCCACGGTGCCCAGGACGAAGATCGCGTGGACCCCGGCGTCGACCTCGAAGTTCACGAGGCGTTCAAGGGAGGCGACGTCGACGTGACCCGACGGGGTCAAGGGGGTGATGATCGGGGGGATGACGCCCCGGAGTGGTTCGCGTGCGGTCAGTGCAGTCACGACGGTGTCCGTTTCTCTCGGTGGGTCGGGGTCTCGGTCGGCGGTGGGGCTCAGCCCCAGGATGCCTCGGTCATGGGGCGAAGTGCGGCTTCGAGGATCTGCATGTGTCGCGGTCGCGTGAGGACGAACGGGCCGTTCACACGCCGCGCCTGCGACCGGACGGGACCTCAATCCACACTCGAAGTCAGATGTGGCCGGGGCTGACGCGGCAGCGAGGGGACGTGCTTAGTCACGCGTGGAAGAGTCACCTCTTGCGGGGGACCTCGTGGACTCGGAGCCACTGGTGGAAACTGCGCCTCGGCAACGTCGGGCGCGGCGCGAAGTTGAGGCCCTCCGGTCTGCAACCGAGGAGGTTCCGGGCCTCGGTCAGCAGAATGCTCGCCGCGGGAAGCGGTCAGACGCCTCCGTCTGAACGACACGTGCACCCTTGCCCCCCGCCGCTGACCCGTGTACTCTCGCCCGAGTTGATGCGCATCGACGCGCAGTCGAACAGGAGTAACCATCATGGCCAACCGGGTGCCGCGAACCGCGGTGACGAGCGCCGATGTTGCACGCGAGTCGGGCGTCTCTCAGAGCACGGTCTCCTACGTCATGACAGGCAAGCGGAGCATCTCAGCCGAGACCCGACGGCGGGTCGAGGAAGTGATGGTGCGACTCGACTACCACCCCAACTCGCGTGCTCGGGCACTGGCCGGCCAGCGGAGCCAGGTCATCGGCGTCGTCGTGCCCTTCCGACCGCAGCTCGACACCGCGGTCATCCTCCAGTTCGTCGGGGCAATCGCCACTGCTGCCCGTGCAATCGACCACGACGTGCTGCTCGTCACGGACGAGGAGGGGCCCGCGGGGCTGCGCCGTCTCCAGGGATCGGCGATCTGCGACGCCATCCTCCTCATGGACGTCGCGACAGAGGACCCCCGACTGCCGCTCAGTCGCACCATGCCGATGCCGGTTGTGCTCATCGGCGTGCCCGAGGACCCAGAGGGCCTGGTGTGCGTGGACCTCGACTTCGAGCGCGCCGGACAGGTGGCGATGGATGAGCTCATCGCGCTGGGGCACCGACAGATCGCCCTGATCACCCCATTTGTCAGTGACCCCCAGGTCTCCGCCAACTTCACCCGCCGCTTCCGGCGGGGTGTCGTCGACGTGGCCGAAGCGAACGGCGCCGAGGTTCTCGTCGTGTCGTCAGGTCCCGACTACCAGAGCGCCGCCGGCGCGGTGCGCGAGATCTACGCCCAGCAGCCCGGCACGACAGCGGTCCTGATCCACAACTCCTTCGTGGTCGAGCCAGTGCTCGCGGCGCTTGAGGGGGACGGCTACCGGCCGGGACGCGACGTCGCTGTGATTGCCGTGTGCACCGACGATGTCGCCGAGCGTCAGCCCGTCAAGCTGACCTCGATCGCGCTGGAACCGGACCGTGTGTCTGGCCTCGCGGTCGACCTCGCATTGCGCCTGCTTGAGGGCCATCCGCTTCCCCCCGGCGGGAGTCCCTACCTCATCGCGCCGCGACTCGTGCGTCGCCACTCGACGTTCGTCGCCCGCTAGTCAACAACGCCAGAAGACGGGAGATCCTGCAGGCCTATAATCGATGCGCATCGACAAAGTTGTCGATACGAGTTACAAAAGCTCGTGAATTCTGCTATCATCGGTCGAACCGCGAGACAGCCAGACCAGAACACCCAGCGGTCAAGAACCAACACAGACCCCGCAGAAGTCTCGCGGGCCAGACTCAAAGGAGAGCTGAGATGACCACCGGAACTCACGGCAACACACGCACCACCCCTCGCCGACCGAGACGCCTTGCCCTTGGAGCCGGAATCCTCGGTATGAGCCTCGTTGTGAGCGCCTGCAGCGGGACGACACCGGGCACCGGCAGCTCGGGACCGGCGGCATCGGTCGCGCCGGCAAGCTCGATCACGGAGATCGACTACTTCACCGACGCGACGTCGTCGGATGCCTTCAAGAAGGTCCTTGACACGTGCTCCACGCAGACGGGCGTGACGATCCAACGCCAGTCGCTACCTCTGAAGGAGCTCCTGCCGAAGGTGCTCCAGGGCGCATCGTCCGGCACGATGCCCGACCTCGCGTTTGTCGACAACGTCAATGTTCAGCAGCTCGCTGAGACCGGCGCCTTGAGCCCCATCGACGACTACGGCTTCGACCTGAGCGGCTACGTCAAAGGGATTGTCGACGCCACCACGCTCAACGGCAAGAACTACGGAGTCTCGCCCGCCATCAACACTCTCGCGCTCTTCTACAACAAGAAGATGTTTGCCGACGCGGGTCTCACGCCACCCACCACGTGGGACGAGCTGACGAAGGATGCAAAGGCCCTGACGAGCGGCTCGCGCTACGGCTTCGCCGTCTCAGCCCCTGCCTCCGAGGAGGGGACATGGCAGTTCCTCCCCTTCTTCTGGAGCAACGGCGGTGACCTCACCAAGCTCACGGCTGCGCCCTCTGTCGACGCGCTCACCTACCTCACGAGCTTCGTGAAGGACGGCAGCATGTCGCAGTCCGTCGTGAACTGGGCTCAGGCCGACGTCGCCGACCAGTTCATCGCCGGCAACGCAGCCATGATGATCAACGGCCCGTGGAACATCTCGAAGATCGACAAGTCGGGCAAGGTCGACTACGGGATTGTTCCGATCCCGACTCCGAAAGCCGGTCAGGACCCCGTCGTTCCGCTGGGCGGCGAGGTGGGCGTGATCCCCGCCACCGGTGCCCCGACCCAGGCGGCAGCCGCTGAGGTGCTCAAGTGCATGACGGCAGACGCCCAGATGCTCAAGTGGGCTGAGGGAAACACGCGCATCGCTCCTCGGGCGTCGACCGCAGCCGAGGAGATCAAGGCGATGCCCGTGCTCGCTCCCTTCGCGACGACCGTGCTGACCGCACGCGCCCGGACCACTGGCCTCGGAGCGAAGTACCCAGTCATCTCCCAGGCGCTGTGGACGGCGATCCAGTCCGCACTGACAGGGGCGCAGTCACCTGAGGCGGCTCTGCAGGCGGCTCAGAAGAGCGTTGGCTGACCGATGTCGACGATCGACCGTACGGGGGTGCGCGAGCGCGGTATGCGCTCGCGCACCCACCGGCGCGAGTACCTCGTCGGCATAGCCTTCGGTGTGCCCGCGGCCGTCTACGTCGTGGCATTCTTCGGGTACCCGCTCTTCTACAACGTGTTGATGGGGTTCCAGAACTACACCCCTCGCTCGTTCTACACGGGTGAAGCACCGTTCGTCGGGCTCGCCAACTATCAGACGGTCATCTCGAGCCCGACCTTCTGGCCGGCAATCTGGCACACGGCCGTGTTCACGGTCGGTTCCATCGCCTTCCAGTTCGCCATCGGGCTCGGTCTCGCGCTCTACTTCACGCGCCGATTCCCGCTCTCCGGGTTGCTGCGGGCGATGTTGCTCCTGCCCTGGTTGCTCCCGCTGATCGTGTCCAGTGCCATCTGGCGCTGGATGTATGACAAGGACTACGGCGTGGTCAACGCCCTGCTCAAGTTGATCCCGGGCGTCGACGCAGGCGTTCCATGGCTCACCCAGGGCAACTGGGCGCTCGTCGCCATCATCATCGCCAACATCTGGATCGGGATCCCCTTCAACATGGTGCTCTTGCACGGTGGCCTTCAGTCGATCTCGGCGGACATCTACGAGGCCGCGAAGCTTGACGGTGCCGGGGCCTGGCAGCGATTCCGCTACATGACCTGGCCGTTGCTCAAGCCCGTGACGCTCGTGGTGCTCATGCTCGGCCTGGTGTACACGATCAAGGTCTTCGACGTGATCATGGGGCTCACCGGGGGCGGCCCCGCGAACCAGACCCAGACGCTGACGACGTGGTCGTACCAGTACTCCTTCCAGCTGTTCAAGTTCGGGCCCGGTGCCGCCGTGAGCAACCTGCTCATCATCATCGCCACCGTCGTTGGGCTTCTCTACCTGCGCTCCTTGCGCCGGTCGGGAGATCCCCGATGACGCGCGTCATGGCACGCAACAGGCGTACGCAGGTCCGAACATCGGCGACCCAGGCGACCCCATCGCTGGCGCCGCATCGCGGCAGTGGAGAGCGCCGCGCGTGGATCCACACCGTGATCGGGGTGGTGATTCTCGCGGTCCTGCTCTTTCCGCTCTATTGGATGATCAACGCATCGTTCCAGCCGAGCGGTGCGCTGCTCAAGCCCGAGCCGTCGTACTTCCCGACCACGTTCACTCTCGACGGATACCGATCGACGTTCGCTACGCAGGGCAGCAACGTCGTGACGAGCCTCATCGTCTCGCTCGGGACGGTGGTCATCACCCTCCTGCTCGCGACACCCGCCGCATACGCGCTCGCGAAGCTGCGCGTACCAGCGCGGACGTCGCTCATGCTCGTCGTCATCACGGTCCAGATGATCCCGGGCATCGTCATGGCGAACGCCCTGTACATCGTGTTCGCGCGGCTCCGTCTCATCGACAACTACCTCGGCCTCATGCTTGCCGATGCGACCACTGCGGTGCCGTTCGCCATCTTGATCATGCGCGCGTTCATGCAGGACATCCCGCAGGAGCTCATGGAGGCAGCACGAATCGACGGTGCCGGCGAGCTCGGCGTCTTCCGGTCGATCGTCGTGCCCATGAGCCGGAACTCCATCATCACCGCCGGACTCTTCGCGTTCCTGCACGGCTGGTCGGACTTCCTGTTCGCCGTGACCCTCACGACAGGTAGCGCGTTCACGCCGGTCACCGTCGGCATCTACCGATTCATGGGTGCCCAGACAGCCGACTGGAACGGCGTGATGGCGACAGCGACCGTCGCGTCCATACCGGCCGTGTTCCTGCTGATCCTTGTCCAGAAGTACATAGCCGCAGGCATCACCGGAGGCGCGGTGAAGGAGTAGCCGCCTGCCCCACCTCACCACCCGATCACCCAGAAGGGCCAACCTGTGTACCAGTTCGATGAAGAACGGAACGTCGTCCTGTGGCGGCGCGAGCACGAAGTACTTGAGATCTCCGCGCCCGGGCAGGACAGCGTCCGCGTGCGCTGCGCGCTGTACCGGCTAGAAGACGACATCCCGCACGGTCTTATGGAGGCACCTCTGCGCGCATTCGACGACGTGCAGGCACGCTCCACTCTCGTCGCAGTCAACGGTCGCCTCGAGATCCGGGGCGACGAGCGGGGGAGCCTGACCTTCATCGACCGGATCCGAGGGGAGGAACTGCTCGCCGAGACGGCCAACCACGACTGGTGGCCCGGGTCCCGGTACTTCTCGTCCACCGGCAACGGGTACTACCGGATCGAGCAGCGCTTCCGGGGATACGAGGGCGAGAAACTGTTCGGTTTCGGCCAGCGCACCCACGGCCGGCTCGACCACAAGGGCATGGTCGTCGACCTGGTCCAGCGCAACGCCGAGGTCTCGATCCCGTTTGCGCTCTCGGACCGCGGCTACGGGTTCCTGTGGAACTCACCCGCGGTCGGCCGCGCCGAGCTCATGGCCGACAGCACGCGATGGGTCGCCGACTCCGCGCGACAGATCGACTACGTCGTCGTCGCAGGCGCCACTCCGCGGGACGTCATGGGTCGCTACACCGAACTGGTCGGGCGCGCCCCGGCGCTGCCCGAGTGGGCGAGCGGCTTCTGGCAGAGCAAGCTGCGGTACCGGACTCAGGAAGAACTGCTCACCGTGGTGCGCGAGCACCGTCGGCGCGGCCTGCCGATGTCGGTCGTCGTGGCCGACTTCTTCCACTGGACCCATGTGGGCGACTACCAGTTCGACCTGGAGGAGTTCCCCGACCCGAAGGCCATGGTCGACGAGCTCACGTCGTACGGGATCAAGCTCATGGTGTCCGTCTGGCCGACCGTGAGCCCGCTGTCGATCAACTACGACGAGATGCGCGAGAACGGGTACCTCATCGGCACCGAACGAGGCATCCCGTACCTGACCGAGTGGGGTGACAAGGGCCTGCCACGGCGCATGCCGGTCACGTTCTACGACCCCACCAACCCCGAGGCGCGGCGCTTCGTCTGGTCGCGCGTCTCGGAGAACTACAAGGCCCTTGGCATCGGGATCTGGTGGCTCGACGCATGCGAGCCGGAGATCAAGCCGAGCGACCCCGCGAACATGCGTCTATACGCGGGAATCGGCTCCGAAGTCATGAACATCTACCCGCAGGCACACGCCTCGGGGTTCTACGACGGCATGCGCAGCGAGGGCGAGGACGAGATCCTCCTGCTCTGCCGTTCGGCATGGGTCGGATCTCAGCGCTACGGCGCGGCGGTCTGGTCCGGGGACATCAACACGACATTCGACTCACTGGCGGGCCAGGTCCGCGCGGGCGTGTCGATCGGGATCGCCGGGATCCCCTGGTGGACCACCGACATCGGCGGCTTCCACGGCGGACACCCCGACTCGCCCGAATACCGCGAACTCATCATCCGTTGGTTCCAGTTCGGCGTGTTCTGCCCGCTGTTCCGCCTGCACGGTCACCGGGACCCCCGAGGGAGCGCATCGGGCTCGACTGCCCGTCCGGACACGCTCGGTCCGCACGGCTGGGGTGGCAACAACGAGGTGTGGTCGTTCGGCGACGAGGCGTACGGAATCATCACCGACCTTCTGTTCCTGCGTGAGCGACTGCGGCCGTACGTCATGGCGCAGATGGCCGAGGCCTCCGCAACGGGCGTTCCCCCGATGCGTGCGCTCTTCATGGAGTACCCCGACGACCCGCGCGTCTGGGAGGTCGAGGACCAGTTCCTCTTTGGCTCCGACATCCTGGTGGCGCCCGTGACCGAGTACGGCGCTCGATCACGCGAGGTCTACCTTCCCGCCGGCACGCGGTGGCGGGACGCATGGACCGGTGACCTCTTCGAAGGAGGACAGACCTACACGATGGCAGCACCGCTGGACCGCATCCCTGTGCTCGTGCCCGAGAGCAGCCGGCTCTCACTCGCGGCGCCTGAGGCCTAGGGCATGCTCGCTGACTGATCTAGCCGTGATGTCGGGTTGGCGCCGCCCCACGCCGTAAGAGGCGATGTCCAGTGGGCGCCGATCGCCGTGTCGACGACGCTCGAATCTGGGGCCAATGCGACGCTCGAAAACGAGGCCACCGGTTCGTGTTGTCTAGTCTGCCTGGTTCTGGGTTCTGATGCTGGGAAGGCTGTCGATGCCTCGTCCGCGGAGTCGGTAGCTGGCGCCTTTGAGGGTGAGGGCGTCGGCGTGGTGGACGATCCGGTCAATCATGGCTGCGGCGACGGCTTGGTCGCCGAAGACGCCTCCCCAGCCGGAGAATGGCAGGTTGCTGGTGAGGATCAGGGATGCGTGTTCGTAGCGTGATGAGACGAGTTGGAAGAACAGGTTCGCGGCGTCTTGTTCGAAGGGGAGGTAGCCGACTTCGTCGACGATGATCAGCCCGTAGCGTCGCAGCCTGGCGAGCTCGTTCGGGAGGCGGCCTTGGCGGTGGGCGTCGGTGAGGCGGGTGACCCAGTCGGTCGCGGTCGCGAATAACACCCGGTGGCCGTGGTGGGCGGCGACGATCCCCAACGCGGTCGCCAGGTGTGTCTTGCCGGTGCCGGGCGGGCCGAGCAGGACGACGTTGCGTGCCTCGGTGAGGAACCCGCCCGAGGCCAGTGCCGCGATCTGTGGGCGGATGCTGGGTTGGGTGTCCCAGTCGAAGTCTTCCAACGTTTTGCGTCCGGGGAAGCCTGCGGCGCGGATCCGTAGCTGCGCGCCGGACGCGTTCCTGGCGGAGACTTCGCGTTCGAGGACTGCGGCGAGGTAGTCCTCGAACGACCAGCCGGCGTCTCGGGCCTGGTCTGCCAGCCGGGTCGCGGCGTCGCTGATCCGGGGCGCTTTCAGCGCGCCGGCGAGGTAGCTGATCTGCTTGACCGACTCGGTCGTGTTCGTCTTGGTGGCCATCAGGCGACCTCCCCGCTCAGTCCGAATGCCCGGTCGTAGTCGGCGAGATCCCGGTGGAGGTCGTCACCGGCCGGCGCGGGTCGGGGTTGCTGGAACTGTTGGCGCAACCGTTTCGCTGTCTCGACGTGAGCAGGGTCGGCGACGGTGCTGCCGCGGGCCCAGACCCGGGCATGGTCAGCCACGATCCGCCCGTCGAGGCGGACCCGGACCCGGTCCAGGTCCGCGGTCACCTCGACCATCCGGCCGATCGCTGTCGGATCGACGGAGTAGTCGCTGGTATCGAGACGGACGTAGTAGTCGCGGCCCAGGCGGACGGGTTCCCGCCAACCCGGCTGCAGCCCGACCGGAGGCAACGCCAGCATCCGCGACCGGTCGTGCTCGATCAGATCGATCGGGCGTGCTTTGATCGTGCGCACCACCCGAGCGTTCGCCTTCTCCAACCAACCCGCCAACTGGGCGTTGAAGTCCGCCGGTGAGCTGAACGAGCGGCCTGGCATGAACGAGGTCTCGAAGAACCCGTTGCGGCGCTCGACGATCCCTTTCGACTCCGGGTCATACGGGCGCAGCTGCACGACCTTGGTCGCCAACGTCCCCGCGAACGACGCCACCCCGTGGGCGAGGCGGCCCTTCTGCCCGATCCCGGCCTCGTTGTCCCAGATCAGGCGCCGCGGCACCCGACCGAGCTGGCGAATCAGCTCCCACGACCCCAACAACAGATCCTGGGTCTTGCGGGTCGGGATCATCCGAGCCGTGATGAACCGAGAATGCGCCGCAACGATCACCAGCACGGGCAACAACACGGTCGTGCCGTCCTCGAGCGGGATCCGTTTCGGCGGGAACCACAGGTCACACTGGGCCGCATCCCCCGCAGCCCACACCAGCCGATCCGCCGGGTCCGGCCTGCGGTGCTCCGGCCGCAGCCGCCGCACATTGTCACGGAACCACGTGATCGACCCCGGCCACTCGACCCGCTCCGCAAGCACAGTCGCCGGCATCTCCGGATGCTCCGCCAACAACGCCCGCACCCTCGCCTCGAACGGCGAGAACGACGTCAGCTCCGGCACCCGCTCATACTTCGGCGGCCCATCCGACGCCAACGCCCGATCGACCGTCGACCGGCCGATCCCCAAATCCCGCGCGACCTGCCGACGAGGCACCCCGTCCGCAACCAGCCGCCTGACCAACGCCCAATCCTCCACTGAGATCACCCATCCAATCTGTCTGGGTGGCCTCGTTTTCGCCCGTCGCTATGGCCTCGTTTTCGAGCGTTGTCGACAAATGCTCTCCGAAGATCGGTCGATCCCTCCACGTGCAACATTCGTGCAACAAGGAAGTTGGACGAGGGCACGCATTTGATCGCAGATCAGGCCACGGCGGAGCCTGTTTGGGAGTCCTCACGACAGCCACGAGTTGGAGTTGGGCACAGGGGGGAAAGCGCCTCGAGGGGTGTTGATGCGTTTGGTTACCCGCCATGGCCGGGCTTCCCATCACAGGTAGTCCTCCCGGCGTTCTCGTCCCTGACGAGCAGCATGGTCAGTCGGCGTCGGCCGGATCGTGAAGCCCGCCGCGACCGCGCTTTCGCGCGGGCCGGACTGCTTCCCCTGCGGATGCGCTGAGGAGCACGCCCTCGAGGCACGCCACCGCGAGGAGTACCGCGACGACGGCGAACGTGACGTTGTACGGGATGCTGGAGCGGGGACCGCCCAGAGGCGTTGCCGCCCGGAGCACTACAGCAGCGACGGCGACACCGAACCCGGCAGCGACTTGCTGCACCGTGGACGACAGGGTGTTGGCCCGGGTCATGTCCGCCGACTCGACATCGGCGAACGCCATGGTGTTGTACGCCGTGAACCCCACGGATCTCGCCGCGCCGGACACGACAAGCAGCACGGCGAGCACCACATACGGAGTCTGGGGCGTCAGGAACGCCATCAGGGCGACTGTCACTGTGGCGATGCCCGAGGAGGCGATGATGACTGATCTGTACCCGAACATCCGCAGGAACGGTGTCGTCGCGGGCTTGATGCCGAGGTTGCCGACGAACACCCACAGCACCGATGCGCCGGCTTGTACGGCCGAGCGTCCCCACACGTCCTGGAAGAGCAGTGGCAGTACGAACGGCACGGCGTTCACGGCGAGCCGGAACAGCGACCCGCCGGTGTGCGCCACCCGGAACGTCTCGAGCCGGAAGCTGTCCAGGTCGAGGATCGGGTGGTCCGCACGTCGGAGATGGAGGATGCCGAGCCAGCAGGCGAGCGCACCAAGAATCCCGGCGACGACGGCAGCCATCACCGGCACGCTGTCGAGTGACAGCAGCGACGCCATCACTACGAGCGATCCGAGGCCGACCCAGGCGAGCACCGATCCGAGCCAGTCGAAGGGGATCCGCTGCGCGGCACGCTCCTGCGGCACCAGGAGCAACGCGGCGGCGACTGCGATCAGCCCGAGCGGGATGTTGATGAGGAAGATCCAGTGCCACGACAGGGTGTCGACCAGCAGCCCCCCGAGGAATGGCGCGACGATCGGCGCTGCGAGTGCGGGCCAGGTCAGGATGGCGATCGCGGTCACGAGGTTGGCGCGTCCCGCACTCCGCAGGACGACGAGCCGCCCTACTGGCACCATGAACGCCCCGCCGACGCCCTGCAGGACGCGCCAGCCAGTCAGCTCGCCCAGCGAAACCGACGCGGCGCACAAGGCTGATGCCACGGTGAAGATGGCGATCGCTGCGACGAAGACCGTGCGTGAGCCGATCCGGTCGGTGAGCCAACCGCTTACCGGGATGACGACCGCCAGCGTCACCATGTACGCGGTGATCGCGACGCCGATGGCCGCAGAGTCCACGCCGAGGTCGCGCCCCATCGCCGGTGCCGCGGTCGCCACGATGGTGCCGTCGAGCAGCTCCATGAAGAAAGTTCCTGCCACGAGCACGGCGAGCGCCGTTGCCCGGCCGCCCCGGCGGGGCTGCTGCACCACGCCACTCATTCGGGCCAAGTGGTCGTGCGGGCCGGGAGGCGAACAGCCATGAACACACACCTAGCGTTGCAGGAGGCGCGGGGACGAATGCGATAGGCCAACATGCTTACTCCATAGAACTCTAGATTTGCCTGGGGCCGGCGGCGGAGAACACTTGGGCGTTGCTACCGATCTGGCGGCGCTAATGGCCTCACCGCTCAGGGGACGATGTGACCGGCTGCCCGGTACAGGTCGTACCACTCGACCTTGGTCAGGACGATGTCCCCGCCCTTGGCCGCCGCGATCACACGGTCCGGGTTGGTGGTGCCGGTGACGACCTGCATGTGGGCGGGGTGCCGGACGATCCACGCGGTGGCGATCGCCTCGGTCGGGACGCCGTACTTCGTGGCGAGCCTGTCGACGACCGTGTTGAGCTCGGGGTAGTCGGGGTTCCCGAGGAACGGGCCGGTGAAGAAGCCGGCCTGGAACGGCGACCAGGCCTGGATCGTGATGTCGTGGAGACGGCAATAGTCCAGCGTCCCGATGGTGCGGTCGACCGACTGGTCGAGCGCGCCCATGTTGATCGACATCCCCTGCGTGATGAGATCCGCATGGGTGATCGACAGCTGCAGCTGGTTCGTGACGAGCGGCTGCTTCACGTACTTCTTGAGCAGCTCGACCTGCGCCGGGCTGTGGTTGGAGACGCCGAAGTGCCTGACCTTTCCCTTGCTCTCCAGCTCGTCGAAGGCTCTGGCGACCTCCTCGGGCTCGACCAGGGCGTCCGGGCGGTGCAGCAGCAGGATGTCGATGTGGTCGGTGTCGAGCGCGGCGAGGGAGTCGTCGACGCTGGAGATGAGCTCGTCGTAGGAGAAGTCGAAGTACGGGCCGTCCTCCCTCACGAGCCCCGCCTTGGTCTGCAGGGTGATCTCGTCGCGCTGCGAGGGCGTCAGCTTCAGCGCCTCGGCGAAGCGTCGCTCACAGCCGTGCATCTCCGACCCGTACACGGCCGCGTGGTCGAAGAAGTTGATCCCGGCGGCCAGCGACGCGTCGTACAGGGCACGGACCTCGGCGTCCGACTTGTCCTGGATGCGC
>Ga0209748_1000971_pt1 | contig 14475 bp, 18 predicted proteins | sample BarGraIncu00421A_FD_185490 | JGI IMG/M metagenome (GOLD analysis project Ga0209748, IMG submission 185490) | Arctic peat soil microbial communities from Barrow, Alaska - Barrow Graham LP Incubations 004-21A (SPAdes) (version 2) | ecosystem: Environmental > Terrestrial > Soil > Wetlands > Peat... | reverse complement strand
CAGGGCCGCTATGATCCGGGTAGCGATAGAAGATTATTTTACGCCGAACGATACGACGCCCTGGGACCACGCCTTCGAGAAGAGCAATATAGAACTTGTTAACGTAAAAGAACAGTTAGAAAGCGCCACTCATCGAATAAAGGTATATCAACGAACTACAGAATGGTTATGCGGCGAGTGTGAATGGTTACGCGGCCACTGTGATGAGCTAACGCGCGATAGTAGTATGGCGTTATTGGGGTTGGAAAAGTTAGAGAATGATATGCAGCAGCAGCCGCGCCAGGTAATAGCGGCACCGCCAATAGAATTTAAAGAGGTAAAATATAGGAACGTTTGGTACTAGTTTTGGTTACCTAAACAGCCTAAAACCTAAGCGTCCATAAATAACCCTAAGATGTCACATACTGTATTAAAAAATTGGTAGTAGTCGTCGGAGTATTTATCTGCCGCTTTTTCTATTAGTTTAAGTTTATCTTCACAGTTAGTCATTTTTCACCTTCTTTTTACCACTTAACAATTAATACCCCAGTTAAAACCCCTAATAAGAGCCCAAATAGAAGTATAAATATGCTAATTAGGGTTACTACTGAGAGGTAAACTAATATTTTATCTATCATTTTTCACCTTCTTCTTCTTTTTTACACCAGCAATCAAAACATATCGGGCTCCCTTGAACAGAATACGATTCGTTTTCTACGATTACCCTATGCTTTCCACATACAACACACTCCATAACCCCAATAATTATAGTCATTTTTAAACTCCGTTGCGAGGTTGTTGTCGCTCATCCGGTGGGTTTGGCAGAGTAAATGCTATGTATTGATGTAAATAGAGTTCTTCGATGGTAGGATACGGTGGAGAATCAATGATTTCAACATGAGTTACGCTACGGCATATCTCTCCGTCTTTGTCTCGTGTAAACCCAAGTTCTTTATAGAGAGTCATTTTTCGCCTTCTTTTTCTTCAAAATGTTCTTTTAAGTCTAACGCTAGTAAATAGGGAATATCGCTAACGTAGAGATACTTGCTTTTTTCAAGTATAAATTTTATAACTTCGTCAAGTTCTACTAGCATAATTTTTCACCTTCTTTTTCTTCAAACGTTAGGTTTAGCATTTAAAATATCGAGCATCTCCGCCGACTCATCTTCTGTCGGTATCTGTTCGCGCGGCTGCCCATCAATACTTAGGTGTTCTGGCTTTACACAACCAGGAACGCAACACGTAGTTTTTATATGCACGCCTTCGGGTATTTCACCATAAGCTAGTAAATATATTAAACGCCGTGCTGAAACGTTTTTACCTTTAGGATGAACCTGTAGCGGTTTTGGCCTTACCTCATTACGTTTAAGATAGAACTGGCCATCGTTTTTATGCGCGGACGCCCATATTAAATGGTCGCGTTTTTTCGTTGTATGCCGCATTAAACGGCGGCGTATCTCGCTTTTATCCGCCCTAAAGTTTACTAAATCGTTTATTATCATCCTATCACTATTCCTATGAACGCCTGATACATAGATAAAGCTTGCGCTTTCCTATCAAAAAAATGGCTACTTTCCTATTAATTTTCAGCGAAGGTGACCCTTTGGGGTGGTTTTTGTACTAAAGGAGAATCAACTACCCATATTCGGACATAACGCATAAATCATAATCGTAACCTTTATACTTATACAAATTAAACCTCAACAACATAGTATTATGGTTATATCTCTAAAATGAAGCAGGTAGCCTCTCGCGGAGAATACATAGGAAAGTTGGGGTTCCAGTGGAAGTAAAGGTATACCATAATTGACCTATAGCGGTTAATTCCCGTGTATGTATTCTACTTTTGTACTATAAAATGCTCTCCGTGTTGAACATTACCGATTTCACCACAAATCGGTAATAACGGGGCGCTCTGCGTGCCGCGTTCCGTTTGATCAAATCGCAACATCTTTAAAGATAACTTATGCATATATGACCGTTTGTCTGAATCAAGCGGCCCTTGTAATTTTTGGTGTTATCCGCCGAATCCTATTAGCGAATCTTCGCCGAGGGGGTATTGTGATAGCTGCCAGAAATGGTGGGACGGGATGAATAATATACCACTCCCACCTATAACATGTGGTGATGGTGTTAAACAATATTATTTTGGTACCGGCACATATTTTATTAAATGCGACAACTTCGTAAAAATAGGTAGGACAACAGATTTAAACGTGCGGCTTCAAACTTTGCGTACCGCAAACCCTTACGATCTCGAATTGTTAGCGTTTACTCATTTTAAAGATATAGAGCGCGAGGTACATAAAAAGTTTAAGCATCTTAAACACCGTAACGAGTGGTATAAATTAACGCCGGAACTAGAAGCATATATCGCCGCGCTTTAACGCTTCCGCGGTATATGCCCCCACTCAGCTATATAAAGAACACATCAAAACAAGAAATAAGAGGCGTAGCAGCACGCGTTTACGAACCACTACTAAATACCCCTACTTATACACCTATTTTACGCACTCGGATCGGGCATTGTCGTAAACACCTTCAACATTAAAGCCAGTAAAGCTCCGGCCAAAGCCAGATAACCCACCGTGACGCTATCAAGCGTGACATACTGTGGTATAAGCGCAACTGCGCCTATAGCAAAGATCACTATCGCAACCCACTGGGCGGAGGTAGGGATTGAACTACTAAAATTTAAACGTATAGCCATGTTTTTTTCACCTCCTAAAACTTTACCCTAATAAATGTAGTTGAATCACGAACTGCATGATCACGAAAAGGATGGCCACTATAGCCAATACCTGCACGGTTCGCGCAATACTCTGTATCATCTTCGCCGTCTGTTCTTTCATCTCTAGCGTATCTGGTTTTTCATCCATTATTTTGATTGCCTCCTATCGTCTGTTATTTAATATTTAAACCGTCTGTACCGTTGTATCGGTGCCCCCAGCGACTACGTTAAGGGTCGTACTAACCTCCTGGTTAATAGTCTCCTCCACCCTTTGCGCAAACAAATTAAACGTTTGTTCTGGGACAACGGCGTCATACGGCGGCGTCCCCGTTTTCATTGCGTAAAACTCATGTTCTAACGCGCTACTCGTCGCGCTGTAGTTTCTCCACTGTTCCTTGTAGTGGAAGACACCTTCAAGTGATACCGCCAGCACCACTAATATACTAATCCCTGTGGTAACCACCGTATGCGTTGGGAAGACATTAACGAATACCGGGACGAGTGCGGCACCGACGACCGCTATAACGCGCATAATCAGGTATTTAGCTCTCGCGGCCACCGCAGCGGCTTTATACCAGTCTATACCTGACGCCACGCGTAGCTGCATATAATCCGTTGGCGTCACCGTCAGGGGTGCCAGTTTATTAATAGTTACACCTGACGTGGCCTTAAAGGGGTTCTCGGCCTTTCGGAACGGGGCATACTTTATTATATCAACCCCAGGAGCCCTAAAAACCATTCAATTATTAGTTCACATAATGATCTATTTTTAACGGGTGGGTCTACAGGATCTACAGGGTCCACCGGTATCGGGTCCATAAAATCGCTTTCGTCTATTACTTCCCACGCGTCACTTACGTCGCTACTTACCTTTATTACAATCTTGTAGGGCATCCAAAAGTAACCTTTCGCACCCCATCCGGAACCCCAACTATTTTTAATAAACAGCGCACCAGTTGAGCCGTCTAGATTTGTATGTGTATCATCGTAGCCGGTTACCGTTACTGCGTGACCGCCAGCTATACCCCCTGCCCCCGCCGGCATATTCCCGGACGAGTCTATATTAAAGAAGTTATTATAAACCGTAAACCCGAGCATTACCGGATACTGCGAGGCGATTGCTGCCCTTATGTTGGTTAACGTTTCAGTTGGCGTCTCGCCGTCAACGCGGTAATACGTGTCCGCGTGCGACTTAATCGCTTCGGTATCCACTGACGCAGGCGGCTTCGTTTTCCATTTAGATTCTATATAGGGCCATAACTTCTCCGGTGGGACGCCCTTGTCCGCGAGAACCTTTGCCATCGTCCGTAGGTATGACCCTTCGTCCGAGTCTATAGTCCCGTCAACCTCACGGTCCCAGTAATATAACGCAAGACGTGAACCATTGGAGAAATTACCCGTTACGATATAATCCCGTAGCTTAAACACGTTATCCCCTGCGTTAGCGACGCAACTCCCGAGGCCACCCTGGTCTAACACGGGGGTTTTATCATTAAGGATAACGGTAGGGGGTAGTGTTTCTATCTCGGCCCCACTCACCCGCATTTTATAATCCCGCGCGTCCGGAATGTCTTTTTTATACCCTAATCCCCGTGTAAATGCCATTATTTCACCTTTACAATAGGCCTAACACTCGTAAGAATACCAATAGTATTACGAGCACAAATATAATATACAATATTTCCGTCATTTCTGAACCTCCTAAAATCTCATATAACCGATAACACCGCTAATTATAATTGCGGCAATTATACTCACGATAACTGTTATTACATACTGCTGGTTTTTTATCTTATTTTTATCTACTTTTGCATTAGTAAGATTATCAAGCGCTACAGCCCGGTTTTCGGAGAGTACTATGTCGTCTTTTAAAGTGTCTATCTTCTCGTTGGCTACTTCTAACCGCCGCAGCCGGTCCTGTTGGAAATCGTTAAATCGTTCGGTTACCCCTTTAATATCTAACTCATTTCGATGGGTTAATTCGAGTACCGTTTTTATCTCTTCCGGGGTTACAACTGAATAATACCGCTCATTTCGCATAGTCTGTTTATCTACGCGTTCATCTAATTTCTCTATCTTCGCGCAGTTATCTTTACAGTGCTCCGCGAACTGCTTCTCCAACTGCGCGACGCGATAACTAAGGTTATTACGGTTAACTATCTTAACGCCGTGACTCGGTAACGTATTATTATCCACTTCGTCACTCATGTAGTGTTACCATCCCTGTAGTATTATTAACCTTACAGTTTACGCACTCCGGGGAATGCTGAATAAACGGCACCGCCGCGGCCATACTCGCTAATATTATACCGAATATAACCAGTATAACGATTATTTCTTTTATTTCCCACTTCATATTCTGCCCTTAAACTAAGTAACAACATAATTCAAAACTCTACTTTTATCCCTATCCCCGCCGTCGTCGGTAATTCTAAGCACTACCTGATACGTCCCTGGGGTGGTGAAAATATGTGTGTATGATCTACCCCCTACCTCCCACGTCGCGCCGCCGTTATAACTCCACTCGTATTTAACGATATGATGTAGTAGTGACGTACTCGTAGAAGAAAATATAGCAGGTTCGTTGATAGCTACTATCGGCGCGTCCGCGACAATATTCGCGGTAATAGAGCCAGTCCACTCGACGGGGACCTGGGCGTCCGTCCATAGTACTCCCCTAAGTATTGTTTCTAACGAAATATCCTTTTTGAAATATCCGTGGTCAAGGTCAACCAATGAGATACGAACGTTCTGCGGTTCAAAGGTTAGGTTTCCTTTTAGGTAATCCCGAAGCGCTTGGATCGCGGGCCATAGTTTATTATATTCAGTCCACGTCTCATTTATGCGGAGTACATATTTTTTAGTCATTTATTTACTCCTGTGATAATGGTGTCTACTCGTTCTTCTAGCGTGGCGGCGTGCACGTTCGGCCCTCAGCGTTCCTGTCCACCAGTTGCCATAGGCGGCCATTGGCGTGCCGATGATAGTTTCCATAACCTCGCCGTTTGAATCAACTTTAATATTTATCTCGCGCACCAGGTTCTCTATGTTACCGTACTCAGTAATCACCTTAACATAGTCGCCAATATAGAAATTCTGCATCCCGGTATCCGGTGACATCGTCAGCACGTCGTTTTCTCGTACTGTCGCCTTGAAATAAATATTAAATAATTTCTCGTTTATATCGCTCCGGCCCGCTTGTTTCATCATCTTAAGCGTCTTTTGTTTTGTGGTAAGACCGTCACCCGCCACACCTTCACCGGTTGAATGTTCAAAAGTACCCTCAATAACCCCGTAAACGTCCTGACTCAATGTAACCGGCTCCCCCGTCACAAGTTTGTATAACCGGTGGTCTATATCAGTAGTAACATCGGTTACTGTGTCCGTGGCGACGTCCCAGTTGGTCGCAACAGGATTTTTTACATCGGTTTGGTTCCCGAAATTTACCCCCGTGACGACCTGCATAACCGCGTTTCCGTCCGGGGTGCTGGTACTTGCGTATGTATCCGCGTTTGGCGTCGGACCGATAACGAAACTTTGGTTTAGTTCGGGGCGTAGCTCTTCATATTCTACCTCAACTACGGTGCCGCTTTGCTCGGAAAATACGCACGTAGTTCTTTTATCATGTTCACCCATATCCACGTCGGCATGAACAGTCCGTTGCGCCGTGTTCGTTGCGGTTTGCGTGCAGAACTCAAGATAATACACCCCGTCAGGAGGGGTAAGGTAACGGATAAAAAACTGTATTTCTTTATCAGGGCTAAATACTGTCGAATCACTAGCCGGTTGTGGCACGACGCAGTATTTACATAAATCAAATATAGATGTTAATATTTCCGAGAGAAGCGTATCGTCGCCGTAACCACCGGTTGCACCCGCGTCGCTACTATTCCATAAGGGTTGCGTTTTTAAAACTGATAGTTTCCGGTTAGTGCCAGCCGCGGCCTGCGCCCCTATCTGGTCCTGCACAAAATATTTCATTTGCGCCTCTTGCGAGTCGGCCAGTTCGTTGTAATCGGTAGCCCACTGACTCCCCCAGTCGCCGTCGCCGTATCCGGCATAACCCCATATTCCATTAGCGTCCGGCATTAACTGACCGGAACGTTGGTTACTCCCTGTTAAGATATCCGGGAAGGCGATATGCTCTAATAATAATAATTCATCACTAGAAAAAGTAATCTCGCATGTATCGGTTCCATCCGCCAGTTTAGTTCGTTTAAACCCGGAAATCATACCGTTAAATATGGGGTTAACGTCATCGTTGCGCCAGATAACAATACCCGTGCCTTTAAGATAGCGCACATCACCCCCGCCCGTGCCGCCGTTTGTATAATTCTGTATCCACGTCCGCTCGGTAACAGGCGTATATGTAGAATCATACCACGTCTCAAGATACTCAGACGTTTGCATGGTCAGTACACAAGTTGAGATATCGCAGTATTTGAGCGATAAATCCATTGTATTCCATTTAAACACCGGTTGTCTGAGCCCGTAGTCCCAGTTACGCGCCCACATACGATACGTAGGTGGTTCTGAAACAGCGGCAAATTTAGGAAGTGATACCCAACGTAAAAATTCTACCTGTTCTATTACTGAGTGCCCGCACGCAGACTCGGAACACGGGTATGCTTCAATAACATCGAAAGTCCTTGCCGATGGTTTATATTTTGGTAGATACTCACTAGCCCTGCGGTGTTGTTCGTCCCATGATAGTTGCGGGCCATTCGGATATCCGGGGTTATACCAGTCTTGGAGGTACATTGACCACGGTTTGCTATCGGTGTCCTCGCTGTATTGTGGCGCAAACCGTGTGAATACCCCCTGCGGAAATGCGGAATCGAACTCATTAATAGCAGTATAATCGGCTGGTATGTAGTCGGTATCCTCGATTTGCGCAAGTTCCCATATCTCGTATAGGATTTCATCTAAATATTGAAGCCGCCATGTTATATCATGAGTGCCATATGTACCATCTGTAAACTCGTAGGCCCTGGAGCCCGTCATCATAGAGACTTTTTTACTCGCCGCGTGTGCGCGAGCGTATAACCACACAGCACCCGTATCGAAGCCGGTTTCATAGCTGAATCCGACCATATAACTGCCTTCGGCTTCATAAAGAGCCATACAAGCATTATAGGCGGCCCGGTATTCCGCATCAGTAGTATCTACCGTGACATTGTTAACCATCGACGCTTCAATGTGCGCCCAAACTTTTATACCATTATCACGGTAATTGATCCGCCAGTTATTTATAACCCCATACGCAGTATCGTTACCTGTATCAGCGGGTGTGCCTACAGTTGTAAGTGCTGTTAATACGAGGCTATCTTTAATCTCGATGCCGTTCGCGGCCATATATTCAAGCACCGTGAGATCGGGCCAGTCATCGAACCACGGGTATAGTATCCCCCCGGTATTAAAACGTATAGTAGTAGTCATGTTACACCCCTAAATATTGCGGATAAAAACCACAAACGACTGATGTTGGCGCGGTGCCACTGTAAGATACTTCGATACTGTTTACCCCCGAAATTAAAGGGAATAATGTTGTGGTATTGGTAAGTGCCCCAGCGCAATTAACACCACTTGAGTCCGTAACACTTTCATTCCCCGGTGCAGTAATAAATGTAATAGGAAGGGTCCCGGACATATCTTGTATTTCAATCCAGGTATATGTAGTACTATTATACATTACGACGCCTGTAGTCCCCCCGACTGGTGTTATGACCCAAAAGGGATACGCCTCGGCATCGCCCGCGTTTGTAATATTCTTGGGGCCCCACCCCGCGCCCGCGCTAAACGTTGTTGTAGTCGGCGTATCGGAATACCAATACGGCCACGGCGCCATAAGGGTGACGACGAACATAAAAAATGTGCGACAATCGCCGGTATCATACGACTCCGATACATCCCATCCTGTGCAATAACAATCTAAATACCTGTCGGCGGCATCGACGTTAGTTACCTTTAACCTACCCGGACCGCGCATAGGGTCAAACGCATATTCCAACACCCTCCTATTCGCCGCGAGGTCTGTCGCGCTCGTGCCGTAAACTATTAACGGGAGGGTGATAGTGCGCGGTTTAACTTTAACAAGGTTTACACGAGCGCCGGCCCTCAAATACTGTTCATCGGTTATAAAATCAAACTCAGGCCACAACCGCCCATCCAACCCTGGTCGCACGTTATACTTAGTGCCGTCGGTAAGTATCGTCGCCGTACCAGCCGCGTCATACCACGTAAATATTTCTGCCGTCATTTTATTACCTTTATAGCATCATAATATCTCTAATACGCTGTTGACGCGCTATATCTCGCGCTATCTCTTCCGCTTTGACGCCTTCGACGTGTATGTTGTAAGTATTCCCTTGATGACGGTCGTGTTTATCATATCTACCCATATCGCGTCGGTCGCGTCCACCGCCCATCTTAGACTCGGGGATAATATACTCGTGTTCGCGTTCACCTATGAATGCAAACTGCGGTTTGTCAACATACCCGCCAGATGCATACGAGGCGCAGTTAGAGGTTAAACATCCTGCCGTTGTGCCGCACGACCCTGCGGTAGCCGCGCAAGAGCCCGCTGTCGCTGCACACGACCCCGCGGTTGCCGCGCACGAAGACGCCATAGACGAACACGACCCTGCTATCGCGGCGGTATTACCATCGGTCGCCGTAGTGCAGTTATCAGAGCAGGCCGCCGTAGTAGCAGCGCATGCGTCAGCCGTAGTAATACACGCTGCCGTAGTTGCCTGCCCCACCGCGGTTATATTGTTGAGGTGTTGGTTAGCTACCCCGGTATTTTGATTAGCTGCCACGGCGTTCTGTGTGGTAACAATGGCATAGTTTAGTGATCTAGCAGCCGTATCGTTTATCGGTTTTAGGTTTACTGCATAGTCTGCGGTTTGTTTAAGTGATTTATCCCACGTATTATCTCCACCACCCCCGCCGCCGGTTGATACACCGCCTGCGTATTTAGGCAATGAGTTAAGTACCCATGGCGCCACACCACCCCAATATTTTTGGGGTATAACTGCTTCAGGACCGGCTTCACCGATAAGAGCAAGTTGCGGGCCGGCTGTAACGTGCCCCCCCGAGGCCATACCTACGACCATGCCTTCTGCCGCTGGCTGTGTTGAAGTTCGGGAGACCACATCAACATAAACCGTTTTACCTTGTATAGAATTTACCACTCCGCTTGCGTTATCCTGCGCGTTTATGATTATCTCAACTGTTTTACCCTGGATAGCATTTATGGTGGCCTGCACGCTGGCGCAGGTACCATTATCCCATACGTTTATTATAACGTCTTTACCCTGTATTCCATTTATAACGTTGACTACGTTTGAAGCAGTATTGTTATCCCAAACGTTTATAATTACGTCTTTACCTTGTATCGAATTGACGACATTAACCACGTTCTGAGCGGTGTTATTATCCCAAACGTTTATAATTACGTCTTTACCCTGTATGCTGTTTACGACATTAACCACGTTCTGCGCAGTATTATTATCCCAAACGTTGATTGTAATGCTTTTACCTTGTATTCCGTTTATAACATTGGCTACGTTTTGCGCCGTGTTGTTATCCCAAACGTTTATTATTACATCTTTACCAGTTAGGTTATTAATCGCGTTTTGAACTGCTGACGTATCCGCGGTGACTTTTACGGTTACGTCACTAGATGCTGCTGGTGTGTCTGGTGTTTTATTCCCCCCACCAAATATATCATCTAATGATGGTAGTTTTAAGTCCGGCAGTTTAAGTTCCGGCCACGTGATACTATTCCACCAGTCGCTTACCGTTTTACCAACGTCAGGGAAAACGAGACCGTTCCACCACGCATTTATCGCGCCGATAATATCCGGCCACGTTATACTTGGGGTACCAAAGCTCGGCCACGATATACCATTCCACCAAGTACTAAGGGAGCCCCCTATGTCTGGGAACGCTATACCATTCCACCAGGTTGTGATTATGCCCGCAATGTCCGGCAGTGATACCGAAGGAATACCTAAGCTTGGCCATGCGATACCGTTCCACCACGTACCTAGGGCGCCGCCGACATCCGGCCATACTATACCGTTCCACCAGTTACTTATTACGGTTCCGATAGCCGGAAGTACGAGGACCGGAAGCGCTAAGGCGGGCCAAGGTATGTTATTCCACCAATCACTAAGCGTTTTACCAACGTCTGGGAACGTGAAATTTTCTAGTGGGCCGCCTTTTAGTATTTCAGACCACGACGGTATTTTTATTGAGGGGGCTGATAATGTAGGCCATTTTATATTATTCCACCAATCGCTGACCATCTTGCCAAAATCAGGTAACACTGCTCCTTCCAGCGGCCCCCCTTTAATAGCTTCTTCCCATGAGGGTATTTTTATATTGGGTGCGGAAAGTGTAGGCCACGATATATTATTCCACCAATCGCTAACCATTTTACCAAAATCGGGTAAGTTCTCTAAGGGGCCGCCTTTTATGGCTTCGGACCATGAGGGTATTTTTATTTCTGGCAATTTAAGTTCCGGCCATACTATACCGTCCCACCACCTACCGATAGCGTCTTGTATTGCGGTATCCCCGCTTTTAGTTGGGTCTTCCATACCAAGTAGGCTAAATAGGGTCTTATCCTTCCCCATAACCTGCGGACCCGCAGCATAAAGACCGTCCCATATCGCAGCTACTACAGCGCCCCAGTCAATATTGGCCATACCGTCCTTTAATCCTTGTTCAAAGCCTGCTACAAACGCTCCCGCACCGGTTTTACCTGCTGCTTTAAATCCTTCGAAACCCCCCGCGCCGCCGGATGACCCCGCAGTGCCAACACTTGTGCCCATCAAAGCGCCGAGATCGTTATTTGTACTCTGGCCCCCCCCGGTTCCCGAAATCGCACCAAACCCAACAGATAACATCTCTCCTAAGAACTGACCAAGTTCTAGACCAAGGTCATGCCACGGTACGGCGTTTATCATTTTTGTAAGCTGGTCCGCGATTATATTCAAAGTACTAGATTGATTGGAAAACGCATTCGCAATCTCCGTTCGTATCTTATCGCCTACGGAGGACCAGTCTATCGTGCTTAAATCGACAACTAATTGGTTTAATGCGGTTCTAAGCGTATCCAACGCACCCGAAAAGTCACCGCTGGTAAGTTGTGTAATTGCCTTCATTACACTACCCCCGAACGTTGTAAACGCGGTAGTTAATGTCCCTAATACCCCTCTAAACGTTGCGGACGCGGTATACGCAATACCGAGGCCTACGGCAAGTACTCCAAGTGTAACGCCGACGGCAGCCATAGGGATACCTACCGCCATTAGTAATGGGCTCAGCGTACCAAGATTAAGCAGTAACGGCGTGAGCATAGACATGATACTACCCCCCGCCGTTATTACTGGTCCGGAACTAGCCGCAAGCGCCCCCAATACAACCGTCGCTTGTTTTACCGGTGCGGGCAATTTATCAAACGCCTTACCAAGGTTTTCAATGATGTCCATGGCAGGGGTCACATCTTTAACTATATCTTTAGTGACGCCAAATATAGCAGTACCTAAAGGTTCCAGCGCCAGCGTCAGGCGGTTTTTAAGTAACGTTAAACTATCGCTTAATGTGCCCGTCTTAGTCGCCATCTCGTTAATTGCGTTCGGCGATTCTTTTATTTTGGCGAGTAGCGGGGCGAAATCTAAATCCCCCCGTTTAGCCGCCGCCGCGAATGTAGCGGTATTATTACCTAGTAGCTTCATATCGTCGGCGGTAGCCTTATAAGCTGGGTCTTTAAACTTATCGACTAGACTCTGCCATTCGACAGACGCACTCCGATTATTCGTTGTTGAGTCTTTGATTACTGCGTTTAGCGTCGATATTACCTGCTTCGTCGGAACGCCGGCGGCCCCTAATTGTCCGACTAGTATAGCCGTTTCCTGATAACTAAGCCCCGCCGCTTGCGCAGGCCCCGCCGCCCGCGCGGTTATATCTGATAAATCCGATACGGCTACGCCAGTATTTTGAAAGATAACATAAAGGCCGTCGAGGTTACTTTGCATCTGCTCGCCGGCGAGACCCCATGCGTTAAACGACTCAGTCGACTGTTTTATATTAGTGGTTAGGTCTGTACCCGTTATACGCGATAAATTTAAAAACTCCGTTGCTAAATCAACCGTATCTTGCTGGGTAACATCTACCGCTTGCGATATCATAGATAACGCGGTAGCTACATCGGCAGCAGACGCCGGTACGGTAGAAAATACGTCTCTAAAATCTTCTTTTAATTTAGCTAGTTCTGTGCCCGTAGCCCCCGTCTGGCGCTGTATTTCACGATACGCCCCATTAACATCGCTGGACGCCTTCATAGCGGCGGCGCCTATCGCTACCAGGGGGACGGTGACGGCGGCAGTAAGTCCCACCCCGATAGTTTTCATACCACTAGCTAACCCATCAACAGAACCTTTGACGCCTTTAAGTGCGTTATCTAAACCGGAAGCGTCACCTCCGATTTTAACCATAAGTTCTGCGACAGTATCCGCCATAATTCACCTTTATATCTTAGTATCTAGCATTTAGTATCAAAACGTGGGGGGTATAGCGGGGTTTATCCTATTATTACCGCTATTAGCCGATTTCGATTCCGCCTCGCGCCTCTTATCTTCTTTCTCGCGTTCTTTCTCTTCCATCGCGAAGAATACGAACCATTCGCTCAATTCATAACTATCTATCCTACTCAGCATTTCTCTAACCGGCATATGGAATACATGCCGCGCCATAGAGAAACACGCCTTACGAAACGCATCGTCGGCTAGGGCTTTTTTATATCGTCTTCCGAGTCCATACCCAAGCCGGATAGCTCGTTTATTACAGTCGCGATTTTATCAACCGGTGCGGTATTATGCGTTAAGAGTAAGTCCCGGTCGGTTTCTTTAAACAACTTCTGTTTAGTATCGGGGTCGTATGCGCCAAGTATAACCGTATCTACTGCGGTTTGCTTACTTGTCATCTGACCGCTAACCCTAAACGTCGCGAGTTTGGATAACGCTGCACGCTCGAGGCCGGTAAGGTTTCTACATAATACGTTTCCCCAACCCCACTCGCTCACGTCGACTATCTCTTCGCGCGTATCGTTTGCGTTTAGAATCCTATCCCGTAGCGCCATAGGCGCGTTCCCTACTCCTACTTCATCTTTTACCAAAGTATACCACTCTTTTCTATTTAGGTATCTAGTTATTTAAGCCGTCGATATTAACGTACATACTCGGCCTTCGTTATCTGCGCATCCCTGAAACGAAACCGTTTCTTCTTCCATATTATCAACCGATAATGCTATCTTTTCAGTATCAACCTTAACCCACGCCAACATTTCCCAGTGTGCGGTCATATAAAACCGCAGAGCGAAAACCGTGTCGTCGGTTAGGTGGTCTAAGAAATACGGGGGATCGGGTACCGTTGCTACGGCAAACGTCGCCGCGCTATCGGGAGTAAAGAACGTTCCAATACTACCAGTCAGTTCTCTAAGTACTTGCCCGTTTGATACATACGGCCCTGCCGCGCAACTCATAACCGTGGTGTCTACGAGCTTCGGTTTAACGCCAATACTAAAGTCCTTAGCGTATAACATCGGCTGCATTTCGAGCCATTTACCACCCGTCATCGTTACCGCGCCGGCGCCCTGATCAGTCCCGAAAGTAACGGTGCCCGCCAATCGGTTTACGGTAAACTTATTCGCCGTTGGTGTATATGGTACGTATGTGTCTGCGCTCGACGTTGTAACG